>Ga0224496_10000683_pt1 | contig 23003 bp, 20 predicted proteins | sample SF_Jul11_sed_USG_2_FD_168127 | JGI IMG/M metagenome (GOLD analysis project Ga0224496, IMG submission 168127) | Sediment microbial communities from San Francisco Bay, California, United States - SF_Jul11_sed_USGS_8_1 | ecosystem: Environmental > Aquatic > Marine > Sediment | place: USA...
GATACTGGACGAATGTCGGTACAGCGCGATAATAATCGCTAAACCAACAGCGACCTCTGCCGCAGCCACAGTCAAGGCGAAAAACACAAAGACCTGACCGGACAGATTCCCCAGATAGGAAGAAAACGCCACGAAATTAATGTTCGTGGCATTCAGCATCAACTCAACGGATAAGAGAATGATAATGATATTACGCCGAATGAGGACGCCGACAAGCCCGATAGAAAAGACAATGCCGCTCAACACGACATAATAGCTGACAGGAACATCCATTAACTCTTGACCTCCAAAATACCTTTTTTTGTCAAGATCACGGCACCAACCATGGCCACAAGCAAGATGAGCGAAGCCAGTTCAAATGGAAACAGGTACGTGGAAAACAACAATTCTCCAATCGATTCAGTGTTCCCTCCCGTGAGTTCCAATGCAGGGTCAGCGGCAGGAGAACTTTTCCCAAGCGTCGTCTCCCCTTTCAATACCAGCAAGACCGCTTCGGCAAAGAGCACACACCCCAGAAATACTCCGACAAGGAGTTGACGATGAAAATGTTCTTCTCGTTTCAAATTCAGGAGCATGACCACAAAAAGGTATAACACCAAAATGGCCCCTGCGTAGACCAATATTTGAATGATCGCTAAAAACTCGGCATGTAACGTCACGAACAGGCCGGCCACATGAAAAAACATGACCAACAATGCCAACGCACTATAGATGGGATTTTTGAATGCGACGACCATCCCCGCGGTTGCGACAATAATCCCGGCAAAATAAAAAAAGGCAAATGTTCCCATAACTCGTGATGACAAAGACGAAGAATCAGGCTTCCTTTTGCGGAATATCTTTAAACCCTACATTGAAATACGCCACATTCGGATGTTGGAACTCCAACCGTTTTTCTCTGACTGGAAAATTCCGGTCACCAATAGCCAAAAGTTGCTGTTTATTCAGTTGAAGTTGCCGTTTATCATAAACAGCCCATTCATACTCCTGGGTCATCCCTAACGCATCAACGGGGCAGGCTTTCACGCATAACCCGCAAAATAAGCAACGAGTCATGTCCATGTAATATTCCTTGGAATACCGCTTGGTGGGCTCTCCAGGCACCTCCGAACTCACCACACGGATGACCCGCGACGGACAGGCCGCTTCACACAGATCACATCCCACACATTTTTCCGTCCCGTCATCATAACGCAACAGCGCTAACATCCCGCGGTAATTAGACGGAAGGGCTCTCTTCTCATGCGGGTATTGCAACGTAATTGGCTTATAATGCAGAAGATGTGACATGGTCGCTTTCATCCCCAAGAGGATCTCATAAAACGTGAGAGTCTTTATCCATTCTTTGAGATTCATTGATCCTGGCTCTCAATCATCATCAAGGGAAAATATACTCAACAATGGCTGTCAACACGATATTGCCCAGGGCAATCGGCAACAGCACTTTCCACCCAAATCGCATCAATTGGTCATACCGCAATCGAGGCAACGTGGCCCGCAACCAGAAAAACAAAAAGAGGAACCCATAGACCTTAAACGTAAACCAGAACATTCCCGTCAACCAATGAAGAGACTCAGGTCCCTGCAGAAACTCAAAAGGCGCATGCCACCCACCAAAAAACAACACCGTGGCCACACAGGACACCAAGATCATATTGCCGTATTCTGCCAGGAAGAAGAAGGCGAACCGCATGCCGCTATATTCGGTAAAGAACCCGGCCACTAATTCACTTTCCGCTTCGGGTAAATCGAATGGGGTCCGATTGGTTTCGGCAACAGCTGAAATAATGAACACCACAAAGGCTATCGCTTGAGGAAAGGACCCCCATGCGAAAAAGTACCAATTCCAAAATCCACCGGCTTGCGCATTGGTAATCGTAACCAGGCTCAAGGAGCTCGAAAGTAGTAATACGCCAACAATCGAGAGCCCCACATTCAATTCATAACTGATCAATTGCGCAGCTGATCGTAACCCGCCAAGCAAGGAATATTTACTATTCGAAGACCACCCGCCAAGAATAATACCGTAGGCACCAATAGATGCAAACGCGAGAATATACAAAATACCGATATTGATGTCCGTAATGACAAAGGGTTTGAAGTTGACACCACCGACATCAACGGTCCAATCGGGTCCGAAGGGAATGACGGCAAAGCCAATGAGGGCAGGCACTAACGACAAGACCGGCGCCAGGCTAAACATAAACTTATTCGCTCCGGCCGGAATGATGTCTTCTTTGAAAAAGAGCTTTAAGCCATCGGCCACGGGTTGCAAAATGCCATAAGGCCCGACCTCCATTGGTCCCATCCGGTCTTGCATCCAACCCAATACCTTACGCTCTAGCAATGTGAGCAAGGCCACCGTCAAGAGCACAGCCACCATGACAGCGCCAATTTGGCCTAACGTTAGGGCTAATCGAATACCCGTATCCATGACGGATTCACTCCTCTCCTCTATAAATCAACATGCACTTAGAGCGCCTCAGGCCCCGCTCACTTTTTCAAGGCGAACGCGAGTCACCTTGCAAGAGGGCACCTGCGTCTCCGGATCAACAGTATACGGCAATAATCGGCGAATCTCTTCATCAAAATGTTCAGGGAACACTGCCACGCCTTGTGGAATACGCTCACGAATGCCAACCGGGGCCATGACGTCACCCAAAGCATTGCTCACTTTCACGGTGTCCCCGTCACTCAAACCACGTCGAGATGCCTCTTCAGGATGCAGATAGATCTTGCCTTTGGCTTCGACTTGCAGCAATCCTTTGGCTTTCCGGGAAAATTTTCCAGAATGAAACAACGACTGTGAGACTTGCAATGTCAGGTAATCAGCAGCATCAGGTGAATCGATAGCCGGCAATTGATACCGCGTAGCGACATCCCGCTGATAATCTGCCGTGACATATCGGGCAATGGCAGTGGCATCAGGCTGTGCGGGCAACGGGGCAAGCCCTAACGTTCGTGTGCCGGGAAGAAGATTCCGAATTTCTTTGCCGATTTCCTTGACGTCTCCATATTCCATCGGGTCATTCATCATCACCGAAAGCGCCGAAAAAATCTCCCAATCCGGTCGGCTGTCACCAACCAAATCGATGGCACTTCGCACTAACTGAATATGGCCTTCCGTGTTCGTAAAGGTCCCGTCTTTTTCAGCATAGGAACAAGCCGGCAGGACCACATGCGCCTGTTGGGCCGTTTCAGTCAAAAACAACTCCTGGCACACAAGAAATTCGAGTTTCTCTAACGCCGTATGAATGCCCGAGGACGGAGGCAAGGAAGCCAGCGGATTTTCCCCAACCACCAACAACGCCTTCAACTTGCCCTGTTTGGCATCTTCAATCATCTGTGGCAATGAGGAGCCAGCTGTGTCGGGAAGCGGACGACCCCACGATTGCGACAACGCTTCTCGCGCTTCAGCATCACCCAGGGATGTTCCACCAGGCAAGACTGCCCCAATCCCGCCCATTTCAAAGGCCCCTTGATCGTTGTTTTCTTCGGCCAAGGGAGCAAGACCGCAGCCAGGCTTTGTGAGCTTACCCGTCAGCAATAAGAGGTCGAGCAAATTCATGGTCATACCAAATCCACCTTGAGACCTTAGGACACCGGGCCCCACAAGAATAATCACTTTTTGGCCCTGACCAAAGACTTGAGCAGCTTGAGCATACGAATCTGAATCCATTCCAGTTTGGGCATGAATGGCTTCCCACGAAAGCGCTTGCAGATTGGCCGTGATGTCATTGAAATAGGATTGCGCCTTGACTTGCAGTTCGACATCAAGAATTTGCTGATCAACCACAGCTTTCAGCAGACCCAAAATCGCTGCAGCATAGGCCGTCGGTTTGACAGCGAAATGATGTTGCGCCAGGTTCGAGATATTGCTGAGGCTCCCAATGGCTGGCACTAAGGCTTCAATCGTGATGAGCTTGGCACCTCGCCGTTTCACCGCTTCTTTGACCTTTAAACCGGTAATGGGATTGGTTTCCGTAATGTTCGTCCCTACGAGTAACAAAGTATCTGCCGCTTCAATATCGTCAAAGCTCACCGCCCAACGATGGGTGCCTTGCACCCGTTGCATGGCATGCACGCCATTCAAATGACCATACCGCACGCTACTATCAATCCGATTGGTCCCAACCACGACCCGCATGAATTTCTGAAAGACATAGACGTCTTCATTGGTACATCGCCCAGAGATCAACCCGCCAATCGCATCAGGACCGTATTTGGCCTTAATATCCAACAATCGCTGTCCTACGAACTCCAACGCTTCTTCCCATTGCACAGCTTTGAAAGCCTGTCCATCACGAATCAAGGGTGAAGTCAATCGATCGGGATGTTCACTCACATGATAACCAAAGTACCCGCGCGCACAGAGATCGCCATTATTTCGACCAGCGCCTTGTGTGGAATTAATTTCAATAAGGGCATTGTCTTTGGTTTGGAAGGTGATTTGACAGCCATCGCCACAATACCCACAGACCGAGTCGGTCCTCTTCAGCATCCACGGACGAAATTCATACATGGACAGTCGGCTGGTAATGGCTCCGACAGGGCAAATCTGAATACACCCTCCACAAAATTCGCAATCCAAATCATGGGCACCAAAGGATTTGATTTCCGTTAACGTCCCGCGCCCTACCGGCGCGAGGGCTTTCACATCCATCACCTGATCACAATACCGCACACACCGCAAACATTGAACGCACCGATTCATTTGCGTCTCAATCAGCGGACTAAAATATTCTTTTTGAAAGACCCGTTTCAGTTCTTTGAACCGACTGGTCGTCGCCGTGTATTCATGGGAAAAATCCTGCAGGTCGCAGCGTCCGCCCTGATCACAGACCGGACAATCCAGCGGATGATTGGCAAGGATAAAATCTAAGACTGATTTCCGCGCCTCCTGGGCCTGGGCAGAAGAAGCCGATTTCACCACCATCCCTTCCGCCACCGGCGTGCTGCATGAGGTCTGCAATCGCGGCATCTTTTCAATTTCCACAAGACACATGCGGCAATTGGCATCCGGCGACAACTTCGGGTGATAACAAAAATGCGGAACCATGACCCCAACCTGACGCGCCGCTTCAATCACCAACGTACCTTTAGGCACCTTGGCCGTCTTCCCATCAATGGTCAACGTAATCATGTTTTTTGTGATAGATGGTGTCGCCATATTCTTGTGACTCAAAGTGTCAGCATGGGAATTTCTTTATTCCGGGGCATCGTGGCTTGGGCTTCACAAATTAAGGCCTCATACTCATGGCGAAAATATTTAATCGTACTTTGAATGGGGCCAACCTCCGCTTCTCCAAACGCACATACCGTTCGACCAGCAATGTTTTTACAGAGATCACTTAACAACTCAATATCTCCATCACGCCCTTGTTTGTTCCAGATTCGCTGGATCGTTTGCACTAGCCAAGAACTGCCTTCACGACATGGCGTACATTTCCCGCAGGATTCATGATAGAAAAACTCCATCAACCGTAACGCCGCCCACACCATACTGGTGCCTTCTTCCATCACGGTCACACCACCGGACCCTAGCATAGACCCGGCCATGGCCACGGCTTCAAAATCCATTTTGACATCCAAATGCTCCGGAGTCAGAAACGGCGCGGACGCCCCGCCAGGAATAAACGCTTTAATCGGTTTATCCGATCGCATCCCTCCCCCGATGTCATAAATAAATTCACGGAAGGGAATACCCATGGGCACTTCATAATTGCCTGGGCGCTTCACATGGCCGCTTAGACAAAAAACCCTGGTGCCACAACTTTTCGGCGGAGACCCAATCCCCGCAAACCATTGGCCACCGCGATTGATGATGTGAGGGATGTTCGCCATGGTTTCGACATTATTGACCACTGTTGGCTTTTGATAAAGCCCATGGGTAGCAGGAAACGGGGGCTTAAACCGAGGCATGCCCCGCTTGCCTTCTAATGATTCCAGGAGAGCCGTTTCTTCGCCACAGATATAGGCACCCGCACCGGCATGAACATAAACCTTGATCGTCCGTCCACTACCCAAGACATTCTCCCCAAGATATCCACCGGCATTCGCTTCATGAATGGCCTTCTCGAGAATGCTTGCCCCAAGCCTAAACTCTCCTCGGATATAAATGTAGGCCGTCTCGGCACCAATCGCAAAACAGGTAATGGCCATGCCCTCTAACATTTGATGGGGATCGCGCTCCATCAACTGTCGATCTTTAAAGGTGCCAGGCTCGCTTTCGTCAGCATTACAACAAAGATATTTCGGCCCAGGATGATCTTTAGGAATGAACCCCCATTTCACTCCGGTGGGAAAGCCCGCACCTCCCCGCCCCCGTAGGCCGGATTTTTTTACCTCTTCAATCACCTGATCCGGCTGCATGTCTTTCACGACTTTGCGAAAAGCTTGATAGCCACCAGCCTGCTCATATTCCGCCAACGACCCGGTATAGCCGGGCTGCTCCATATTCTTCAGAAGGATTTTTTCGTACTGGGACATAAAATTTTCCAAATACGTCAGTTCATGGCTTGGCCACAGGCAATGGATACATAAACGGGCCGCTTTTCAAAGGGCAGTTCCCATCCCGCGCCAAGTCATCCAACACGCGGCCGACTTTTTCTTCGGTTAATTGTTCATAATAATCATCATTCACTTGCATCATAGGACCGGTTCCACACGAGCCCAAGCATTCCACGACACTGAGCGTGAATGTCTTATCGGGAGTGGTTTGCCCCGGAGCGATATTGAGTTTCTTGGTAATCCACGTCACCACTTCATCCGATTTGACTAACGCACACATAAGCGATTTACAGACTTGAAGATGAAACTTCCCGATCGGCTTGAGATTGAACATCGTGTAAAACGTGACGGTCTCAAATACCTGAGGCGGCGTTAATTCCAAAACCTTCGCAATATCCCGCATGGCCGGTTCACTCACGAACCCTTCCTCCCGTTGCGCCAAATTCAACAGAGGCAGAAGCGCTGACCGTTTCACGGGATAGCGGGAAAGAATATCTTCAACTTCTTTTTTGAATTTCGTTAAAAGCATCGCTGTTCTCGTAAGGCGTTAGGCGTGAAGCGAATGAAAAATAACTTACAGTCTTTTTCGCCTTACGCCTTATCCTTCACGTCTTGATTAGCGGTCACATTCTCCCATCACGATATCGTAGGTCCCAAAAATTGTGATGATATCGGAAATTAAATACCCTCGCGCCATATAATCAAACGCGCCCATATGGATAAACGATGGAGAGCGAATTTTCAACCGATACGGTCGTGAACTCCCATCGCTGATGACGAAAAAACCCAATTCGCCCTTCGGCACTTCAGTTCCACAATAGGTTTCGCCCTTCGGGGGCTTAAACCCTTGGGTAAAAATAATGAAATGATGTATGAGGCTTTGCATGTCTCGCATGACTTCTGGTTTGGGAGGTGGAATGACTTGAGCATCGACAGCCAGAATCGGCCCCTCAGGCAACTGATCCAGGCATTGCTCAATGATGCGGGCACTTTGCCACATCTCTTCCATCCTTACCCAATACCGATCATAGGTATCACCGTCCTTGCCAAGCGGCACTTCCCATTCCACTCGATCATAGACTCCATAGGGTTCGAGCTTACGAATGTCATAGGCCACCCCTGACCCGCGAAGCACCGGTCCCGTGAGACCAAAGTTGATCGCATCTTCGCCGGAAATCACCGCCACACCCTTTGTGCGCGCCACCCAAATACGGTTTTTCTGGAGAAGTGTGTCATATTCTCGAATATGGGCCGGAAAGGTTTTCAAAAACTCGCGCAGCGTGGCAAGAATTTCTGGGGTGAGATCGGCATCGACACCCCCAATCCGATAATAGTTGAGGGTCAAACGCGCCCCGCAGAGTTTCTCGAAGAGATCCAGCAAAACTTCGCGCTCGCGGAAGGTCCAAAAAAATACGGTCATGGCCCCGATGTCCAAGGCTTGAGTCCCCAACCAAAACAAATGGCCGACGATCCGTTGCACTTCGGCAATAATCGTTCGCACATATTCAGCCCGCTCGGGAACCGTCATCCCAATTAATTTCTCCACAGCCCTTACATAGGCATAGTTATTCGTCATGGCACAGACGTAATCCAGGCGATCGGTATGGGGAAGCACTTGCATATACGTCAGGCCTTCAGCCAGCTTCTCCACCCCCCGATGCAGGTAGCCCAAATCCGGCATAGCCTTAGTGACACGCTCTCCATCTAGCTCTAGGACCACCCGTAACACCCCATGAGTACTGGGATGTTGAGGGCCCATATTTAACAGCATTTCCGTGGTTCGTTTGGTGTCCCCTGGTCGATCATCAGCCATAAATTGGTGTCGCTGATCATCCGGCACTTCGGATTCTGACCATTCCCCAACCGGCTCATCCAGTTTGGGTAGGAAATCAAATCGGCTGCGCCACCCACGGCCTTCAGCCGGAAAATCTTTGCGCAACGGATGCCCTTCCTCATAGTCTTCCGGCATTAGAATTCGCCGAAGATCCGGATGTCCGATAAAGCGGATTCCCATTAAGTCGTACACTTCACGTTCTAAAAAATTGGCGCCGCGCCAAATATGGCTGATCGTGGCAATTTCTGCTGACTCCTCAGATAGGCGGCATTTAATACGAAGACGGGTGCCATGAGGCAAGGAAAGAAACTGATAAATCACCTCAAACCGTTCGGCATCATCAGGGTAGTCAGCAGAGCAAATATCCGTAATATGGTCAAGCGCTAAAGCGGGATCATCATGAAGAAATTGGGCCACATCCCGCCAGTGCTCAGCGTTCACTTGTGCCCATAAATCCCCACGGGCAGGGTCCTGCTCGGCCGAGATGACGGCTTCAGGAAATTTTGCAACCAAGGTTTCCAGAAAAGAATGCATGGGGTTCATGAAACTCAAAACATGCCAATGACAACTCAAGGGAGCGACGAACGCCTACCCTATTTCACAAAATATTTTTCTTGCTGAATTTTCTCTTGTAATTTAATCAACCCATCCATGAGCGCTTCAGGTCGCGGCGGACAGCCTGCAATATAGACATCAACAGGTACGATCTGGTCCACACCCTGCACCACGCTATAACTATTGTAATGATTGCCAGAAGTCGCACAGGATCCCATGGAAATGACATACCGGGGTTCGGCCATTTGGTCATAAATTCGGCGAATCACCGGTGCCATCTTCCGGCAGACCGTTCCGGCCACGATCATCAAATCCGATTGCCGTGGAGAGGCCCGAAACACCCCCGCGCCAAACCGATCAATGTCATAACGGGATGAAACCGACGCGATCATTTCAATCGCGCAACAGGCCAGACCAAATGTCATCGGCCACAAAGCCGATTTCCGACACCAATTGATGGCATAGTCCAAATTGGTCGTAATAATGTTGGGTTCGAGTTGTCGTTCTAAAAAGCTCATTGGGCTGTATCCAAGTTGTCGGGCAGCCATTGTACTGTGAAGCTACCCATCTTTTCTAGGCCTAAAGACCTATCGTGAATTAATCCCAGTCAAGCGCCCCTTTTTTCCAGGCATACCAATACCCCACGATTAAGATGGCTAAAAATAGTCCCATCTCGATAAGCCCGAGTAAGCCCAACTTCTTAAACACCACAGCCCACGGAAAGAGAAACACGACCTCGATATCAAAAATCACAAACAGCATGGCAATGATGTAATACCGCATGGGGAACTGCACCCGCGCATCCATAAACAAGGGGCTTCCACTTTCATACGGCAACAGCTTTTCTCGGTATGGCCGACTGGGTCGGACCACCCACCCCACCAGCAGCGAACCAATCCCGAACAGGGCTCCTAGCACCATAAAGATAATAATCGGGAGATAATTAAAAGGAACCGGCTCACTACCCATTAGAATTCTCCATGAAGACTGTTGTGTGAAGGTTCATGAATCCGTCCATCTCGCGGACAATGGCTTATAGAACATCATCAAAGAATGCACGATAGCGTAACCCTTGAAGGGGCATTGACTCAATCCCTTTGCGTTGAACCAAAACTTTAAAGGTCGTACCCATTCCATGGGGACGCAATAACTGACTCAACGCTTGAACCTCTTTCGATTCGTGGTCATGTCCCTCCACCATCTCCTCCACGCCAAGCCCCATCAGCCAATTGGCCAACGTCGTAAAACCCACCGGCAGCAATCCGCATGCGCTTCCAGACTTGGCCAGAGCTGAAAAATTCACATGGGCCGTCATATCCTGTGCTCCCACGCGAATATAGGGATTTGTGGAGACGGCATGCTGGAAGTAACAGATCAGTGTGCCATCTTTCCGATCAGATGCGTAATAATCACACCCGGTATGACCGTAATCAACGGTGATGGCTATACCACGGCGTAAGATTCGAGCCACCTGAGCCATCCATTGTTCGGCTGCCACATGAAGCTCTGAGACCTGCCCTTCCTGCAGCACGACACCGTGCCGGTCAACATAGTCCTGTAACATCCGAGAAGACAAAGGACCCAATCGCTCCAAAAACTGTCCATTTTCATAATCAACAAAAATTTCCTGCAGATCAGGACGCTTCAAACGCACACGATGAACGGGAAAGGCATCCACCAATTCATTGGAAAACATGACGCCGGTCACCGAATCAGCAGCCAGGTGCTCAACAGAAGACACCCAAGTGAGCTGACTCTCTCCCCAGTGGCCCATAGCCTCTCGAATACGTGACGATTGAAGAGACTGAAGATAGGGACTCCGTTCCACCAGCTGGTAGAACAAACGGTTCAAGAAATCAGGGGCGATTTCCTGACAATGTCGAAGAAAATCTGCCGCAAACGTCCCATTTCCTCCACCCATTTCAACAAAAACAAAAGGGGAGGGATGACCTAATTGAGCATCAATCTCTAAGACCTGGCGAACCAAGGTTTTCGCCACAATAGGGGATAATTCCGGCGCGGTAAAAAAGTCACCCTGCCAGCCGATTCGTTCCCTCGAAGACTGGTCCTGTTCGACAGCCTGGGTCATGTAATATCCATGTCCTTCGTCATACAACGCCAGTTCCATAAAACGAGCAAACGTCAGGGGTCCGCGTAAAGAAATTTCCTCAATAATCTTCTGGATGAGCTTGGGATGACCTGAGAAATGTAAAGAGTCAGATGGCACGAATGGACTATAATCACTCCTTCAATATGCCTATGAGCGGTCGCGTACGATACCCACCTTGTCAGTTCTAAGTCAAGCAAAAGACCTTATAAATAAATCTAAAACCACAATGAATTCAATTGCTTATATGTCAGCACTCAAGAAATCGCAAGAGCACACCCCATCTTGATGCTTCCCTTCCAGAGTACGTTTCACCGGAACGCCTCGAGAAAACCAGAATTTGACAGACCTGAGCATGGAGCAAGCTGTTACGACTAAGAAAAGAAACTCCATGGAGGGACATCCTAAAGTGAAGCGTGCAACTGCCGGCGAAAGGAAAAAGATTGCTGAGCAGCGTGGGGAAATTCTTGAAGAAACAGGTATCTCTACCCCTCTATATTCTGATGGACCCCACAACGATGCAAGCCAGAACCCTGCTGCCCCCCTCACCAATTCACATAGATAGAACATACTGCGAAGAAGAAGCCTTGAAATTCCCAAAAATGTGGGATTTCGCCTATCTACCCTGCAGGCTAAAGTCTGTTCAAAAGATTCCGAAAACATTCGAATCAAGGAAATACAGCCATCAATTGACAGCCGAGTGGAAAAGAACCGTAAGGACAGAAAACAAGGATATCAGGCTGAAAACCAGAGAACATTGAGGGCACAAAACCACAAATAAGACTGGTCGGACTCACAGCTTTGTCTAGATAGCACCTAACGGATTGGAATGCCCTTGCAGGTCCATTCAGTTGTTGGTGCAAACAATGATTCTCAACAAACTTGTTTGCGTTTTTTTTACTCTCAGGAAATAACCCAATCATATGGAAATAACCCAAAATTGCCCGAACCCCGAAGAGACCATCGTAGCCTTTTCAGGCAGATTGGATTTCACAGCTCGAAAGACCTTTCAAGGAGCCATTCAAGAAGCTCGCGTTGAGGGAACGCACCATATCATCCTAGACCTGACTGACGTGACATTCATCGATTGCTCAGCGCTGGGAATCTTAGTCCAGGCCAAGGAAGATCTTGGGCAAGCACAAGCAACGCTATCCCTTATAGCGACTCCTGGACGAGTATTAAATGTGTTACGACTCTCTAATCTCGACAAAATGATCCCCATCATCTCCCCGACCTGAACAGAGGTGCCACTCGTATTCACCTCCTACCAACATAAGATTCTGACACCTTAATATGAGGAAACCGCATACCTAGCGAAAGGATCTTCCCGACCTGCGAGATCTGAAAAATTTTCGGCGAGAAGACCTGGCCCCAACCCACGTTTCTTCGGATGATCACACGATACCTGACAGACTAACCAAGGCTTAGGCATTCAAGATCTAACCGGCATAACCGAATAGAATATCAATCCAAGCCTTCTATACTAGAAATCTGATGTTTGAACTCTCGTCACCCATAAGCAAACTCGCAGCATCGCCTTATCAACCCCGCACACACTTGAGGACCAACCTATGAATACTGAAAAATTTCGATTAGTGACCCGCAGTGATTTTGACGGGTTAGTCTGCGCAGTTCTGCTAAAAAAAATCGGGATTATTGAGGACATACAATTTGTCCACCCGAAAGATATGCAAGATGGCAAGGTGGCCGTTTCCTCTCTCGATATCACCACCAATCTTCCATATGTCGAAGGCGTTCGCCTCGCGTTTGATCATCACCTGAGTGAGACCATTCGAAATAAAGGTGAGCGAAGCAATCACATTATTGATCCAAATGCCCCTTCGGCGGCCCGGGTGGTCTATCGCTATTACGGTGGTGAACAGACCTTTCCTACCACATGGAATGAGATGATGGATGCCGTCGACAAAGGCGATTCGGCGCAATACGATATCGACGAAATCCTCAACCCGAGCGGCTGGGCATTAATGAATTTCATCATGGATGCGCGTACCGGACTTGGGCGTTTTCGGGAATTTCGCATCTCCAATTATCAGTTAATGATGGAACTCATCGAACAATGCATAAGCCTCACTATCGATGAAATCATTGCCCTGCCTGACGTGCAAGAACGAGTACAACTCTTCCAGGAACATGCCGAATTGGCAAAAGAACAAATTCAGCGATGCTCGACGATCCATAACAATTTGGTCGTGCTGGACCTACGGGACGAGGAGCCCATTTATGCCGTCAACCGTTTCATGATTTACGCCCTCTATCCTGAATGCAATATGTCCATCCATGTGTTGTGGGGGTTGAAAAAACAAAATACGGTTTTCGCCATTGGTAAGTCGATCGTTAACCGGAGCTCAACTTTCAATATCGGCGAGCTCTGTCTCACATATGGCGGAGGTGGGCATCAGAATGCGGGCACGTGTCAGATCGCAAATGAAGTAGCCAGCGAAACACTTAAAGAAATTATTGAAAAAATTCACAGACCAGAGTTAACTGGGGTGGGTGTAGGAGAGAGTTGCCACCACATAACAGACCATCGATACAAAATTTGAAGGTGTCACTGATACCCAACTAGAGCCGTCTTCTCCAATGAAAGTTCAAGCATCAATCGTCTCCATGAAAAGTGTCCGCGTGCACTCCCTACCCAATCGAACCGTGCCACATTCAACCGATATACACCCCACTATGGCTATTATTCTTCTCAGCCTTTTCATGATTATTTTGTCCAGTTGTGGATGGGCAGCGCCTGATGCTGGAACCGAGGCCGTCCTTGTCCAAAAACCCTGGTTCGTTGGACATGGAGGGGTTGACCCTGAACCTATACGAACAGGCCGGTCCTTGGTGGCATGGAGCACTGAAGTGGAATATGTGGATATGCGTCCACTGCAATTTAGTGTTCATTTTGACGATTTCATGAGTCACGACGGCGTTCCGTTAGATTTTGACGCCATCATTCGTCTGCGGGTGACAGACTCAGTTCGCCTAATAGAAAATTTTGGGCCTAATTGGTATGAGGTTAATATCGCGGCAGAATTAGGTAACCGTGTCCGCCAAGCCGTCCGAAAACATGGGATGAACGAAATGGCTATCAAAACTGAAGCGATTGAGGCAGTCGATCAAGAAGTGACGGAAGAGATGAAGACGTACTTCAATAAAGCAGAAATTCCTGTTGACCTCATTCAAATCACAGTAGGCAAAGCCAACCCTCCCGACTCCATCAAAGATCAACGTATAGCCACAGCCACACAGCAACAACGCCAACTTACAGAAGCCGAAAGAAAACTCGCTGAGGACCAGCGTTATGAAGCGGAAATCAGCCGAGCCAAGGCCGATAATGCCTATCGCAATGCTATGTCTTTAACTCCTGCACAGTTTATCCAGTTGGAATCTATCAATATGCAACGTACGGCCTGTGCTCAGGATCCAGGATGCACATTTATCATCGGTCCTTCCCTCACTCCGGTTCTGTCCGTGGGGAAAAATTGAGATCAAACCCTAAATCATTTCGCAGAGCCACAAAAGTGTGTTGATTTTGAGGTCACGGGTCGAACCTATCGTTATCGATTTAGAGGCAGACTCGAATGATGAGCAATCAAGTCCCACTCTTCACAATACGGAAAAGAATTTTTTAAGAGGAAGATTTGGGCGTTAGACCCCGTGACATTTTTTGTATTTTTTGCCGCTGCCACAGGGGCAGGGATCGTTGCGGCCGACTTTTTCTTCGGTGCGTTGCACGGGTTGCTTCGGGGCAGCGGCTTCACCACGGTTCAGGCTCAGTTGCTGGGGCTTCGGGGCCTCCACTTCGGGTTCCGGGCGTTCCCCACGTACCAATTGAAATTTGAAGAGGCGCTCCAGCGTATCGCCTTTAATGCGGTCCATCATGCCGGCAAACATGTCATAACCTTCCCGCTTATATTCGGCCAATGGATCTTTTTGGCCATACCCACGAAGGCCAATACCGTCTTTCAGTTGATCCATTCCCCACAAATGATCCTTCCAATGCTGATCGATCATCTGCAATAAAATAGTCCGCTCGATATAATGGATGAGCTCTTCGCTCGCACCTTGTTCCTGCACCAATGCCTGTACTTTATCGCGATAGGCCTGTTTGAGTTTTCTTGGGACATCTTCTATCAAGGCTTCGCGACCTAATTCCTTCAACTCGTCAACCTTAAGCACATCCAAACCAAATTGGCCGTGCACTGATTCAACGAGCCCCGCAAAATCCCATTCTTCGGAATATTGTTCCTCGGGGCAGTAGGTTTCCACCAGTCGCTCGCCAATCCCCTCGACCATGTCGAGAATTTCTTCAGTTACATCCGTGGCTTTGAGGACGCTTTGTCGATGCCTGTAGATGACCTCCCGCTGTTTATTCATCACATCGTCATATTCAAGAAGATGTTTGCGAATTTCGAAATTATGGCCTTCCACTTTCTTTTGCGCATTTTCAATCGACTTCGTGACCATCCCATGTTCGATGGGCACCCCTTCTTCCATGCCTAATTTCAGCATGAGATTGGACACCCGTTCGGATGCAAAAATCCGCAAGAGATCATCTTCTAATGACAGAAAAAACCGCGAGGAGCCGGGGTCGCCTTGCCGACCAGCCCGACCTCGTAGCTGGTTGTCGATTCGTCGGCTTTCATGGCGTTCTGTTCCCACGATATGCAAGCCACCCGCCGCCAAGACTTCCACTTTATTGGCCTCACAAGCGGTCTTAATCGTCTCAAAGGCTTTGGCCAGCTCTTCTTCACTCAGCTCTTCGCCGCGATAGATAAATTGTTGCTTAAAGAGTGCTTCGGAACTGCCACCCAATAAAATATCAGTTCCTCGACCCGCCATATTCGTGGCAATCGTGACAGCGCTCTTCTGCCCTGCTTGCGCGATAATTTCGGCTTCCTTTTCGTGGAACTTGGCATTCAACACGTTGTGCTTCACGCCTCGTTGCTTCAGCAAGGCTGATAACCGCTCCGATTTTTCAATAGAAATGGTGCCAATCAAGACGGGCTGCCCCTTTTCATGATGCTCTTTAATATCATCGGCAATGGCTTCGAACTTTTCTTTTTCCGTGCGGTAGACGACATCGGGATGATCGATGCGAATCATGGACCGATTGGTCGGGATGACATTCACTTCCAAATTGTAGATCTTGGCAAACTCTGTGGCCTCCGTGTCCGCCGTTCCGGTCATGCCACCAAGTTTTTTGTACATCCGAAAATAATTCTGGAAAGTCACCGAGGCCAACGTCTGATTTTCATTCGCAATCTTGACGCCCTCTTTGGCTTCAACGGCTTGATGCAGTCCATCACTCCAACGACGACCAGGCATCATCCGTCCGGTAAACTCATCAACAATGACCACCTCTCCATCCTTCACAACATATTCCACATCTCGTTTATACAAGGTATGGGCTTGTAGTGCTTTCACCACATGATGAACCAGGTTCAGATGCTTCAAGTCATAGAGATTGTCCACCCCGAGTAATTTTTCGACCTTCACGTTCCCCTCATCCGTCAACGACACGGTCTTGGTTTTCTCTTCGATTGTGAAATCCTCTTCCCGGGTCAGCTTAGGAATGATGTGATCGATTTGGTAATACAGGTCGGTGCTTTGTTCCGTCGGGCCGGAGATAATTAAGGGGGTACGCGCTTCATCGATAAGAATGCTGTCGACTTCATCCACAATGGCATAATTGGGTTCTCGCTGAACCCCCTGCTCCGCATTGGTCACCACCAAATTATCCCGCAGATAATCAAAGCCAAACTCATTATTGGTGCCATAGGTAATATCTGCGCCATACCCTTCTTGCCGCGTACAGGGTCGAAGATATTGCAACCGTTTATCGGGAGCATCATAGGTCGGATCAAAAAGAAACGAGGCCTCATGCTGAATAATCCCCACGGATAACCCCAATCCATGATAAAGCGGACCCATCCATTGCGCATCACGCTTGGCCAGATAATCATTCACGGTCACCAGATGCGCCCCTTTGCCTTCCAGCGCATTGAGGTAAATAGGCAACGTGGCGACCAGCGTTTTCCCTTCACCCGTCCGCATCTCAGCAATACGCCCTTGATGCAAGACCATGCCGCCAAGTAATTGGACATCAAAATGCCGCATTCCCAATTTTCGCTTGGACATTTCCCGACATACGGCAAACGCCTCAGGAAGAAGATCATCCAGGGTTTCTCCCGCTTCCAAGCGCTTTTTGAATGTCTGCGTTTTTTCCGCAAGTTCTTGATCGTCCAACGGCTGCAATGAGGCTTCAAAATCATTGGCCTGGTCCACAAGAGGCTTGAGCCGCTTCAACTCCCGGTCGTTTTTACTGCCAAACAGAATGTTCAGAAGACGTACAAACATAGGACGATGTTACCTTGCAAGAGAAAATGAATGTGGGAAGACTCAATAATAGACAGGGATTGCGGGCTGGAAAGCTTCCTGCTCCCTTGAACCTGCTTAGTATACCGAAATATGAGTGGGAATCAACTCGGTCCAGCTCACAATATCAAGAAATTTCGGCAGATCGGCACCTAACGACTCACCAGATCCAGTCTCAACGACTTGACAGGATATTGAATATTTTCATAAGGTTTTTCACTTATTTTCCCATGAAGTTGTACAAACATCTTCAAGTTGTACGAACATCTTCTTTTTTTATGATGCGCATCAAACGTTCTTTAGCTCTTTCCCTCAGCATCGTCCTCTTGCTCACGATGGGGTTGATACCCGTCAGTCTTGCCTCGCATTCTCTTGATCACCATCACCATTCTGCACAAACCCATACCACAGGCATTTGTGCCTGGATGTGCACCGCTGCCCAAACGATATCCACTGACGCCCACATTTTCTCCCCGAACTTGTCACTGCTAGAAGTTCTTCCGTCCTCACGATTATCTTCATTGCGTTCGCTGTCTCAACTTTTCCTTCCCAGCAGAGCTCCTCCTTTTTAATATCCTTCGCCTTTTGACCGACTGCCGCTCTAATTCCACCAAACAGGCCATTGGCAACCTGTGGGGAATAATGATGGGAGGGCAAGCGTTTTTAAGAGTTTAATTTCGGTCAGCATCTTGGACCGAGTAGGGTTCATGGATACCAGGGAGAACCAGCAATGCGAAAGAGCATCATGAGAACCACCATTTGCACAACTACCGCCCTGATTTGCCTGGGAATAGCAATCGCTTCATCGTGGGGCATGGCCAGTCGCCCTCCTCTTATTGGGAGCCCGGCACCAGCATTTCAGCTCACCAGCTTGACCGGAGAGGAAGGGTCACTCGACCAGTATCGAGGCCAAGTGGTCTTGCTAAATTTTTGGGCCACCTGGTGTCAGCCCTGCACCAAAGAAATGCCAGCCATGCAAACGGCGTATGATGCCCTGGGAGATCAAGGCTTTACCATTATTGCCATTAATGAATTAGAAGACATCCAGAAAGTTCGCGAACATATCCAAGAGCATCAACATACGTTCCCGGTTCTTCTCGACCCGGACAACCATGTGGCCAATCAATATGGGGTCGTCGGTCTCCCCGTGAGTATTTTCATTGATAAAACTGGGCATGTCCGCCAGATTGTGAAAGGTGGACTGCTCACCGAACAGTCCATCATCGAAACAGTTCAACCGTTACTCCAAGAAACGATGGTATCGAGAAAGCTTCCTCCAGTCCCGTGAAACGCCTGTTTGCAACTAGCGCGACGATTGTTCTTGTCGCGTCCATTTTTGGTGTCAGTACTTGGCTGCCTTCCCAGCTAATGGGGCATGCGCATGCGCATGCCCACCATCAAGCAGCCACCCATGCCACCCCTTTATGCACACTGTTCTGCAGTGCCGGCCAAATGGCGCACAATGCAGATCCAACCCCACCCCCCGTTCGAGGCTTTTTCTATACCCTGGAACCGCCAACGTTTTCGTCCTTTCTCCCTCTCGAATTTTCACTCATCCTTGCCCGTGGCCCTCCGCATTCTTCAAGCACAATTCTGTTTTCTTAAGTCTTTCTGTGCGGATCGTGTTGATTGGGCTATAAGTCCCCCCTTTTGCCTCAATTGAGGAGGCAGGGGTCATTTCTGCGCGCACCATAGGAAGATATTGAATAGTTTTATTTTTTCACAAAAGGATTATCGTCCATGAAACACCAGCAGGTTTTGTCACAAAAACGTCTCCTTCTTTTGGTTATTCCGATTGCCATGCTTGCCCTGTCCCATACCCCAGCGCATTCCAGTTGCGGGTCAGCTTCATGCTTTCTGAACATCGGCAATCAACCCAGCATTCAACCTAAAGGTACCTTACGGGCAGATTTTAATTATAGCTACGTCCCGCAAACAGGCCCTCAGCAACGGGTGGCTGCGGTCAATCTTAAGACCAAGGAACAAATTCTAGACGAACACAAGGAAATTTCTACCATTACGAACCAATTTCAATTGAATTTAAATTACGGCGTGACCGATAACTTCACGCTTCAATTAACCGTGCCTGTCCTCTGGCGGGAACATGAACACCGTGTAGAGGTCGGAATTGATCCGGACTCCGGCCATCATGAGGGAGAAGGAGAATTTGAAAACTGGGACACATCCAGCATCGGGGATATCCGCCTGATGGCAAAATACGGATTTCTTCCCTCTCTTCGAAGCATGGTCGTTGTTGGAGCAGGAGTAGAATTTCCAACCGGCCAATATCAGTCCCAAACCAGTGGCCATGGCACAGATACAATCCAAGAGCCCACATTACAGGCAGGACGTGGAGATTATGGCGTAATCGGACATGTCTACCAAGCGTATGAACTCATCCCGCATACCCTGAACCAGTTCTTTTCTTATACTTATCGACACACCTTTCAAAACAAATACGGCTATCAATTCGGTGACACCCATATCTTTTCCGGCGGGTTGATTTACAACGTGACCCCACACATCGCTTTCTCGGGACAACTCAACTATATGTATAATGTTCACGACACCTTCCGTAGCACGCTCTCCCAGGCCGGCGGGATTGGAACGGGGCTTTCAGGGGAGACCGAGATCGATGGCAACCTTCAAACACGCGGAGTCAACAATACTGGCTCGACGAACCTCATGTTTACACCTGGAATCACTTTGAACTTAACCGAAGGCACCAGTTGGTATTTTTATTCCCAAGTGCCGTTAGTCCAGGACTTTAACGGAGGACTAGAGCAAGGGGTCAGCTTCCTGACGGGGTTTGTGAAATTCTTTAATGTTGGCACTCTTAGCTAATCGAGAAGCTTGCCTACATAATTCTTCACGGCGAAAATAGGGGCTAATGGAGGGAACACAGAATAGTCAGATTGAGGTTGGTTGAAACTTTAATCTGGCTATTCTCTTCCATAAAATGCACTCTGCCTCAACAAAGAGAAGAATGGTCAACGCCCGTGGGGGGCACTTAGTGCGTTCATTGACATGATTACCTCTCCTTACAAGTGCTGGGTTGCCATGGCTGTTTTTACACTTGGCGTATGCTTACTACTTGGCTGCAGCCCAACAGCTCCGGTATCACGGATGACATTTGAGGACCAGCATCAATTCGTCCGCCTTGAGGTCACAGCTCGAGCAAGCCAGCTCAACCATAGCCACCCGGCAACGGTATCCGAAAACACGCTTGCCAAGATCCTTGGATCCTTAACCGTGAATCCTCGCCCGGTTTCCTCCGTTGAAAATAGTTTTGCCTATATGGCCGTGCCCCGCTTGCCAGAATCCTCACCGGCCTTCTCGCCAACCGTCATCGCATTTCTTTCGAAACACCTCAGCCAGGCTCTCCAGCAGGCCACGCCATTAGAAGAGGCCCTATTTTTCATTGAAGATCCACAACTTCAGGATACCGCACTCCTTACCTCAGGCGGATGCTATATCCAGGAAGGAAGACTTCATGTTCAATTAGCGAACTATCGACATCCCACAATAGGCAAGACGGAAATTATTCAAGCTCGAGCAAATCCCTTAAAAGTTCTCTCTCATCCTGGTTATGATCTGATTCCTGGACCAAACGGCACAGTGCAACCACGACCAATGTTGGAAAACCTTATTATGGCGTTGCCCCAACATGTCATTATCGACTACGAACACACCCCTCAAGAACTGAAGGTGCGGAAGCCTGCTGATGATCCCCTGGTCAATCATGATCAGTCAGGCGACAAAACTCTTACAGAACAATTACGAGAAATGCAGCAGGCAAAAAACAATGGGCTCATTACGGAAGAAGAATATCAAACCTTACGCACAAAGCTCTTGGATGCCTACTAATGTATTATAAAAATTCATCCATCATGCGAGAAATTCACACCGGCAAAGCTCATTGTTCTTTCCACTTACAATATGGATTATCCATGCCCTTCATCTACGCGCTGTTCATTGTATCTATATCAATAGACTCTCTCTGGGGGGTTCCTCTGGCTTTTCCGGATGAATTCCCAGAATCAGAAATCGAAACGTTAGAGATGATTGAAATTACCGGATCAGTCGTCAAGCCCACGCCCAGGGACATGAAATTTCCCAGTCCTGACATTCAACCCATCGCACAATTGGACGAGGCCAAACATTTATCCAGGCCAGAACTGCGCCTCCGCAAGCCGACTCCAACGCATTCAAGTATCCTTTTGGATCAAACGGCGAAAACCAGAAAACTCTTTACTCCCGTCAAGCCATTGAAAACTGAACATCCACCCTATCCGCGACAGGCCCGCGAACAGGGGTGGGAGGGACGAATCATCGTACGCTTACACATTTTGCCAGACGGAACGGTCGCTGCCGGCACCATTCACCAAAGCTCCGGATATCCACTGTTGGATGACAGCGCAATGACCGCAGCCAAGGAATGGACCTTTCAACCGGCTAAAAATGGTGGGTTTCCGGTCTCATCCACGGTCAACATTCCGATTCAATTTGATCTGAGACAATAACGATGACACTAGCTACCATAAAGGAGTAACCGATGAACCTCTTGCGACACCACCATATCCTCTTCGTATTTTGGACGTTGATCATGATCATCAGCCCTAAACCGTTCAGCCATGCGGGGGAAGCTCAAGATCTCCTGGCTCAGGCCTATACCGCCTATCAACAGAATCAATGGGCTTCCGCCAAAGCACCCTTGGAGCATGCCATCCAGCTCTATCCCAACTATGCCGAGGCACATCACCTGCTTGGCCTGGTCTGGACGCATCTGCAACAACCTGAACAAGCCATTGCCGCACTCAAACACGCGGTGAACGCCTATCCCTCATTTGCACAAGCCTATATGGATTTGGGATTTGTCTTGCAAGATCAGGGACAATTCGAAGCCGCCGAACAGGCCTTTCGTCAAGCTTCAACCCTCTACCCGAATTATTTGGAAAGCTGGACGGCCCTCGCCGCCCTGTTCGACCAGCAGCAACAGGCAACCAAAGCGATAGACGCCCATCGAAAGGTCTTAGAATTGGACCCCCACCAGGCTGATTCCCTTTACGGCCTGGCCTTTTGGTTTGTTCAGCAGGGACAAATTGAACAGGCACAGCCATATGTCGAACAATTAATGGCTCAGAACCCCAAACATATTAATGGTTGGTTGATGACGGGTTCATTGGCGCAATACACGAACCAGACGGAAAAAGCCATCAAGGCTTATCAGCAAGTCGTGGCGCTTCAACACAAGCTGGTCGACCCATACTTCAATCTGGGGATCTTGTATCAACAACAAAAGCAATACACAGAGGCGGCCGAGGCCTTTGAGAATGTTCTCCGCCTGGATCAGGGCAACCCGGAAGCCCACATCAACTTAGGGGTGGTCTATACGGCCCTGGCAAAATTGAAGCCGGCGGAAGAACAGTACCAGGCCGCCTTATCCCTCAATCCTCGTTTGTCAGAAGCCCATTACAACCTGGGGCTGCTGTATGAATTTCATCATAATGCGCCTGAAAAAGCGCTGGAATATTACAAGGAATATGTCAAGCTGGGCGGGCAGGATGAACGGGTTACTAAGCTCCTCAAACGGGTTGGGTCGTGACG
>Ga0224496_10000686_pt1 | contig 22951 bp, 28 predicted proteins | sample SF_Jul11_sed_USG_2_FD_168127 | JGI IMG/M metagenome (GOLD analysis project Ga0224496, IMG submission 168127) | Sediment microbial communities from San Francisco Bay, California, United States - SF_Jul11_sed_USGS_8_1 | ecosystem: Environmental > Aquatic > Marine > Sediment | place: USA...
TAGCTGTAAGTCCGATTGCTGCTATAACGATTGTCGCAATAAGAATAATGATTGATGTATTTCGAGATGCCTCGGTTTTTATTAATTTAGCAATAAATATATCTTCAGTTGCTTCGGGCATATTGTTGTTCCTTCATTTATGCGTATAACGTTAGAGGTAAGCAGCGGCATGAATATATTTCAGGAAACACATATATGGTTAGCCCGTCTGCTTGACTGATTTGTTAGGGGTTTATTAGTAATTTGCATAATGTACCATTTAAGCAAAGGCAATATATGTGCCATAGCTAAGAGCTAGTAGTGATATGACTATATAGGCTTTAGTTAATAATGGCCATGCTTTAAAACCTTCATAATGATTGGCTGCATTCCAGTTAGCAACTGCCATAACGATATTGAAAAGGTAAAACAAGACAGGTATGAAAAAAGAAAAAGACATTGCTAAATAGTAACTTTTTTGGTTAAGAGAAATAATGAAAGGAACATATATCTCAGGTTCTAGCAGGATGCTGAATAAAACTGACGGTAAAAACCAAAGCAGCCAGAATGTTTTAGCTAGTCCATATTTGCCACGAATTAGATTAACAGTAATTTCCATGTGAATTATTCCCCTAACGTTTGAGTTAACCGGGAGGCGCGTCTTTTGCGCCGATCCGGTTTAACGACTTGTTATATGATTTTTCTATTAATTGAAAATATTTCTCTTGCGCATCTTTTATTTCTTTTAATTCTCTTACAATTGGTGATGCGTCATATTGAATTTTCTTTATTTCTTCCATTTGATCTTCATTAATCGTTGTTGGTGAATTCAATTGAATTACAGAGAAAATAATTGATGCAACCATGGAGACTATTGAAACAAGAATAGCGAAGCTGGCAAAATATGTTGCCTTAGTTGAGGATTTTCTTGCTTCTGTTAATTCCACATACTCAATAAACTTAAAGTACGCCTCCATCGTCATGAAAAGTTTATTTTCACCTAGCGACCCCTGGCCTATAGGACTTGAAAACACATCTAGCAGCACACGCCTAAAATGTTGTCTTTTTTCTGTAGTTTCTAATTCGTACTGATGAGCGTCCTTAAAATACTTCGTTATTTCGTTTTCAGTTGCTCCAGTTTCCAATTTTTCCATGCCGTGTTCTAGCATTAATAAATAGAGGTCTTTTTTATTGAACATAGTTTAATTCTCTATTCATATAACGTTCGAAATAAGTGGCGGAGCGTAAGCGGAGTCCAAGCACGTGCCTTTTACGTGCGAACTTGATTGACTTGTTATGCATTATTTACGGAACCATAAAGTTAAATTCACTAGTAGTGTCTATAACAGTAAGCAGCGCATTCGGATCACCATTGGTTAACGTGACTATTTTCATTACTCCTCTTACATTTGTAGCGTAGAGTGTATCTAAACCAGAATAAAGCGGCACCGTAATTACTATATCAATTGGGTCGTGCACATGTGAGTTAATGCTATATCCAGATTGACCTGATGCCCCTAGAATTGACTGTGCCACCCAGTTAGTGTCAGTGGCATTTCTTTCATGGTATCCATCATGCGGCTGAAAATTATTATCTGGTGGGTTATGCTGACGTAGAATTAATGAGTCAGCGCCTATATTACCAATTACCTCACCAGTGCTTTGGTTATTATCGGTATCAATGTAAAAAGCCATGAATGTGTTATTAGATGAAGGAGTTTCATCGTAAACACTATACGATAAAGCAAGTGAATTACCTGACGTGTGAGTTATTCGAGATAAAATAATACGGTCAATATCTACAGGATTACCTTGCATATCATCGATATGGATTAGCGTAGTGTCAGATGCCGACACTCCATTTAAAACAAAAATGTCTGAAGTCGCGAATTCGTTGTTAACGCAATCAACGGTTAATATCGGTGTGTTGCAATTAATTGAAACACTATCATCGCTCTCTCCGCAACCTGTACTAAGCATGGAGGCGATGCATGTAAAAATATATGCTCTAAATACTTTCATCCTTGTTCTCCCTTCTGTATTATTTTATGTGCATAACGGCCGAGCTGTGGGGTGAGCAGCGTTTTTTGCTGCGAGTCCCGCACGAGCGAATTGTTATGCATTTTACTAACCATTTGTGACTTGTTTCCATAAGAACCAAGGAAGCACGCTTATAATTGATGCAAACCAGATTGATAGCAATATAGCTCCATTCCATGATATGAATTGGTTGAATGCTCTTTTAATACCAGTATATTCCTCTATTTTTTCAGGTGACATTTTACCGTCTGGAGAGAACCAATAAACTGATATAAGTATCCCCCACGCTGAAAGTAAAAATATTGCCGAAATGCCGAATGGAATTTGATAAGGGACAACTATGTTTAATTTAGAATATGCAAATGCAGTAATAGCAATTACTAATAGTGCTAACACAACTATTAGCCAGAGATTCTTTTTGTTTCGACTAAATCTTCTCCCCATAGCCGAATAAATTGTTGGTGTCATTTCATGTCCTTTGATGCATAACGACCTAGCTAAGGGGCGCGGCGTTTTTTGCCGAGTCCCGTGCGCAGCACGAACTTGAGCGCTTTGTTATGAATTTACTCTGCAGTTTCATATTTGATACCGCCAGTGAATTTAGCAACTTTATTGTATAACCATGCTGCTAAACCTGTAAAAAGATAACCGAAGATAAAATAGAAAATTGGCATAGCTATCATCATAATAAGAAACGGCGTGGTATTTATTGGGTTTCCATTTGGGTCTGTTGATGGCATGAAGCTGAATAATATAGCCATTGGAACAACAAATAATAGTGAGCTAAGTGCAAACACAAGTGAGACTGTGAGTGCGGTTTTATGCGGTGCAAAATGCGTAATACTTTTAATCATTATTTTCTCCTTGTTTAATAATATTCATAACGTCCTAGCTAAGGGGCGCGGCGTTTTTTGCCGAGTCCCGCTTGAGTGCATTGTTAGATTTGTTTTTAACACTGCCTGCATTCATGTTGCGAACATTTCTCATAATATCTTCATTATCACCTTCATTGCTGATAACTCTACCAATTAAAATAAACCACTGTAAATAACCAGCAAATAAAATGCATAAAATAATTAAATTTGTTTCAATAAGTGGAGCCTCAATGTAATTTGATGTCAGGTTCGATATTAAAAAATAAAAGAACCAATATGCTGCCAATGAAGAAGGCATGCCAATTAAAATGATTAGGATAAGCGGGAGATAGGCTGCCTCACTTCCATAAATATACGTCACAATGTTTAACCATATGGCTAAGATTAGCCCAACGCTCCAATATGTTAATTTAGATATTTTAAATTTGCTTATCATCTTAAAGTGATTGGTAAAATTGATAACTATTAATTATTTTGTAATCTAACTTGCTGATAGGACGCCTAGCCAGGCGTCATATTTGTGTGTAATATGTTTCCTTTCAGGCGTCATATTGGGATATTTAAGGACAAAAGACGCCTTGTATAAGGAGGTGCTAATATGGAAGACCATGAAACAAAGTATGTTCCAAAATCCGTTCGTTTGATGGATCAGGTGCGTGAGGTGCTTCGATTTCATCACTATGCCTATAATACTGAAAAGTCCTATGTCAGTTGGATTTTGCAGTATATACGATTTCATAATAAGCGACACCCGAAAGATATGGGAAAGGATGAAATTGAATCGTTTTTAAGTTTTCTCGCCATTAAACGCAATGTCTCTGCATCCACACAGAATCAGGCTCTCAACGCAATTGCTTTTTTATACAAACAGGTACTGAATATTGATTTTGATCTGGATATTCGTGCATCTCGAGCACGTAAATCAGCAAGGTTGCCTGTTGTATTAAGCAGGGGTGAAGTTGCACAGGTCATTGAGCAGATAAGTGGTACCCCTAAGTTATTAACACAGTTGATGTATGGCAGTGGCATGCGCTCCCTGGAGGTTATTCGTTTAAGGATACAGGACATTGATTTTTCTCAAAAACAAATTATTGTACGTGCTGGCAAGGGAAATAAAGATCGTGCAACGTTCTTACCAATTAATCTTCATGATTCACTTAAAGTTCAAATTGAAAGAGTTGGAAAACTACATCTGACTGATTTGGACAACGGTTTTGGTGAAGTTTTTTTACCTGATGCGTTAGCAAGGAAATATAAAAATGCTGCAAAGTCGTTTGGATGGCAGTATTTGTTTCCATCAAATACCATTTCTAGAGACCCTCGTAGTGGCAAAACGATGAGGCATCATTATCACAAGACAGCATTACGAAAAGCTATTTCAAGTGCTGTTAGAGATTTAAAGATTGATAAGCGGGTAACTCCTCACGTTTTTCGTCACTCTTTTGCAACTCACATGCTCGAAGATGGCGCTAATATTAGAATGGTTCAAACCTTACTGGGTCACAGGGATGTAAAAACTACAGAAATTTACACTCATGTGATGAGTACACAGTTTGACACTATTCAGAGTCCACTAGATAATTTGACGCAATAATATTGATTACTAATGTCTGGGCTAACTGTTTATGTTTTTTATTTTTCTGACGATGGCAAGGTCGCCCGTATTCCTTATGCAAAATGGAATCGAATAAGTTCAGGTGATGAGGCCGTAGAAGAGTTTTCAAACTCATCGATTCATATAGCCTATGCATATATATTGCTTGAAAATAGAAAACCTGACTATTGTCCACGCATTGAAGGTGAAATTTGTTATTTTGATTGCTCTGGAAAAATTATTTTAAATCAGCCTTATTTCGATTTATTACAGGACATGGATGAGGCTTCTGGTGGTGTGATTAATTTACGACATCGAAAAAGAATAAAAGAGGTGCGTGAGAAAAATTACTGGGGATTAAACTCGCAGCAGATTCAGGCGGTGATTGATTGCATTTGGTAAAACAATAATTGCAGCGTAATCGGATGCGTGTACTTGCATTTTTCGACGGGCTCAGGATGAACGGGCAATTAGGACGAGCGGTAGCTTAAGATCTTTCCCTCTGCTCGAGATGACAGGCAGGGTATGCGTCAGAAAACACTCTCATCAATCCAAATTCTCAATCCCCAATTCAACCTCCACTTCCACCGGAATACCAAACACCCTCACATAAAACGCATACTCCGTATCCAATGCCCGCTGAATCGTCTCCGCTTTCCGGAACCCATGTTGCTCACCCTCAAACGGAACATAAGCCACCGGAATGCCCTTGTTTTTAAGCGCGGTAAACATCTTCTCAGCCTGCTCCTTCGGTACCACCTTGTCTTCGGTACCCTGAAAGAAAATCACCGGACAACTGAGCTGCTCGACGTGGTTGATGGGCGAGCGCTGCTCATAAATCGCCTTGCATTCCGGATAGGGCCCGACCAGCCGATCAAGATAACGCGATTCAAATTTGTGCGTGTCGGACACCAGCGTTTCCAGTTCGCCGATGCCGTAGTAGCTGGCGCCTGCGGCGAAGGTGTCGTGAAAGGTGAGGGCGCACAAAACCGTGTAACCACCCGCGCTGCCGCCCTTGATGATCAGGCGCTCGGGGTCGGCCAGGCCGCGCTCGACCAGGTGCAGGGCCGCGTCGCAGCAATCTTCTGCATCGCGCAGGCCCCACTGGCCATTGAGTCGTTCACGATAGGCGCGGCCAAAACCGGTGCTGCCGCTGTAGTTGACGTCGAGCAGGGCAAAGCCGCGCGAGGTCCAGTATTGCTTGCGCATGTCCAGTGAAGGATCGGCCATGGCGGTGGGGCCGCCGTGGCATAAAACAATCAGGGGCGGTTTTTCGCTGGCGGGCGCCTGAACGTCTTTGTTGGTGGGGGCGTAGTAGATGGCGTAAACCGCGTCCCCGTGGCGGCCGGTGAATTGCATGACCTGGCCGTAGGCATAATAACCGGCATCCAGCCGGGTTTCGCAGGCGCGGCGCAGGGTCTGTGGCTGGTTGGATTGAAAACAGATCACTTCCGCAAAGCGGGTCGGTGAGGCGGCGATAAAGCTGTAGTGGTCGCCCTCGGCCTGGATGGAAGCGAAGCTGTTCCACTCGGTCGGGATGGTCTGCAGGGCGCCGCTGCGGGTGTCGAGCAGGGCCAGCCCGGCAACGCCGTTGTCGATGGGCGCGCATAAGATGGTGTCGCGGCTGGCGAAAGCATAGCTGGACTGGGCGAAGACCCACTGCGGCAGGCCGAATTCGAGTTGTTCGTGGCTGACCGGCTGGATCGAGTCATGCTGGTAGCGGTACAGGTTCCACCAGCCGGTTAAATCGGAAACAAAATAGAGCTGATTATCGGGCGACCATTGTGGCTGGAACAGTGAGGCCTGAGCGGATTCGGGGTGCTGAATGGTTTTGATGTGGTGCAGCCGATGGCTGTCATCGATATCGGCCAGCCAGAGCGTGGTTTTGTCCCAGGGCATGTCGGGGTGGTTCCAGCACAGCCAGCTGAGCTGGTGGCCAGCAGGGCTGAGCGTCGGGCTGGCATAGAAATCGTGGCCGGCATGCAGGCTGATGACTGCGTGGGAATGTAGGTCAATCGAAATCAGTGAGTTTTCGGCTTCAGCATCGCCGGGAGGATGGCGTTGCTGCACGCAGATCAGGCGCTGGCGCGGTTCGTCGAGTAGCAGGTCGGCATAATAACAGTCGGCGGCCCGGGTCACGGCGACGGGCGACTGACCGGTGGCGCAGAAATAAATATTCTGGTCCCGATCGTTGACGAAGTAGAGGCCGTTGCTGGCGATGCAGTAGACGCCGCCACCATATTCATGGACCCGTGAGCGCGCGCTATAGGGTGTGGGGATCAGGTCATGATTTTTCCCGTTAGCATGTTTCACAATAACGCAGCGGCCCTGCTCGCCCGGGCGGCGTTCGAGCCAGTAGGTGTCAGAAGAGTGTAGCCGCAGCTCGTCGAGTGAAACGCTGGCTGTGGTTATCAGGCTGGCGTCGATTGGCGTTGGCCAGGTGCCGTAAGGCGATGTGATTGTGGTCGTCATAACTGATATTTTAATAGGGTTTGATATAGGTATGGTGACTGCATAGGTGAGCTGCTAGTATTCCACAAATGGATAGAGTAATAACTGGAATTAAAGATGTTAATTGAACTAGCGGGAATTCTGATATTTGTTGGGCTAGTGATGCTGGCGGTCGGCATCTTTATCGCAAAGCAATATACCTTGCGCGCCAAACTGCTCACTGCCTTCCTGATGATAGTGATGGTATCGATGGGTGTGCTCGTCCTGCTGGATGGGCAGATTATGCAGGAAACGCTAACTAGAAGCGCGCAGCAATCTTTAATATCAGCCAGTAGTCAGTATGCAAATCGGCTGGATGAATTTAATACCACTCATCTCGGTTCAATAGAATCGGAATCCAGCCTGCCAGCAATCATCGAGTATGCAGAAAAAAAGAACAAATACTCAGATAAAGATATACGTGAGTTTTTACTGGCATTGCAGGTGAAAAAAAACAGCCAGATTATTTCCTATGCAATATTGAGTACCACAGGTATTAACCTGGCTGATACGAATATAGGTAGAATCGGGCAGGATGAGAGCAAGAGTACCTATTTTTCAGAAGTTATAAAAAATAAAAAACCTTATCGATCATCAGTTGTTTTTGATAAAAATGATGATGCTTCAATCTATTTCAGCAGCCCAATTACTAATTCAGAAGGCGATTTATTAGGCGTACTACGCGCCAGGCATGATGCTAACGTATTAACGCAAATCATACTAAGTGCACGTGGGCTTGCAGGTCAGGGTTCGTTTGCCATTTTGATCGACGAAAACATGCTCAGGTTAGTACATGGTCGACGAAAAGATCTGCAATATACACTGGCGGCAGGAATGGATGATGCAAGGGTGAACGCATTACGCCATCAGGAAAGATTACCCGCAGAGATTTCAGTAAGCGATGTAGAGTCAACGACATGGCTGGAAGGAGTGCAAGCAGTCGCTGGCGGCGCTAATATTATTGAAACCAGTTTTTATGGAATGGGGATTGATCCATTCCTGGCCTCAGCAATTAAGTTAGAAACCGCACCCTGGTTATTAATTTTTGCCCAGCCTCAGGACGTGTTTTTACAGCCGATGGATGATCAGTTAAGTAGTTCTTTAATGCTGGCAGCTTCGGTAGCTGTCTTTGTTGTTCTTATCATGCTTGGAGCGACTCAGTTTTTGTTAGGGCCTATACGGCGATTAACAGAAGTGGTTGAGCAAATTGGTGAGGGTGATTTTAAAGTCATTGCTACTGTTGAGGCTGATGATGAAATAGGTGGTCTGGCCAAGGCTTTTAATAGCATGACGCTCAACATTAATGAGTTAGTTGTTAATCTTGAAAGTGAAGTTGAACAGCATAAATTAACTGCAGATAATTTGAGGAAGTTATCGCAAGCGATAGAGCATAGCCCTGTTTCGGTGATGATTACTGATCTGGAAGGTAGTATCGAATATGTGAACCCTGAATTCACACGGGTGACAGGTTATACGGCCGAAGAAATCATGGGGAAAAATCCGAGGTTTTTAAGTTCAGGCGTAACGCCATCACGACAATATGTGAGCATGTGGAATGCGATGCTGGAAGGCCGTTCATGGAGTGGTGAGATATATAATAAAAAGAAAAATGGTGAGTGTTATTGGGAGAGTATGACTATTTCCCCGGTGAAAAATGTTGCCGGTGTGAAAACACATTATCTGGCAGTTAAAGAAGATATTACGATACGTAAGGATTACGAAGACAGGCTGTTATATCAGGCAAGTTACGATAAGTTGACAGATTTACCAAATCGTTCATTAGCCTATGATCGACTGCAACAAAATATAGCAAATGCTACTCGCGCAAAAAAACATCTGGCGCTGTTGTATCTTGATTTTGATCACTTCAAAAATATAAATGATACTCTGGGTCATGCGGCAGGCGATGTATTTCTGATAAAAATGGCAAAGCGGCTCAAAGAGAGTGTGCGTGATGTGGATACAGTTGCGCGTTTAGGCGGTGATGAGTTTCTGATTTTGCTTACAGAGGTAGGTGACGGTGGCAATGAGAGTGAGCTTGAATATGAGCGATATATCACGCAGAAAACTAAAGAGATACTCGAACGTGTTTCTCAGCCCTGTACTGTTGATAATATGGAATTCTCGGTTACGGTGAGTATAGGCGTGTCGCTATTTCCTAGAGATGGCGATGATCCACATATTTTATTACGCAATGCAGATACAGCTATGTATCGGAGCAAGACTAAAGGCAGGAACTCCTTCGAGATGTTTTCACCAGAAATGAGTGATACGGTAATCAAGCGTGTGGAGATTGAAAACCGGTTACGTTATGCATTAGAAAATAAAGAATTCAGTTTAAAATACCAGCCATTGATGGAAGCGCATTCAAAAAAGGTAGTGGGTGCAGAAGCGCTGATACGATGGGAAGATGGTGAGCTAGGTAGTGTGTCGCCAGATATCTTTATTCCATTAGCAGAGGAGAGTGGTCTTATTGTCGGTATTGGCGAGTGGGTGCTGGATACTGCTTGTCGTGATATTAAACAGTTGCAAGAAGAAGGATATGGCACGGAATTTTATTTCGCAATAAACCTCTCCAGTCGTCAGATCAGGGATAAAGATTTTTCTGATCTACTCGCCAGTATGTTGCTTAAGCATGAAATATCCGGCAGTTGCCTGGAGCTGGAAATTACCGAGCGCTTGTTGATGAAAGATGTGCCTGAAGTGGTGTCGACGCTGAACAGCTTTAAGGAAATGAATATAAGATTATCGATCGATGATTTTGGTACGGGTTATTCATCACTGAGTTATCTAAAACGTTTTCCTTTTGATGTATTGAAAATTGACCAGTCATTTGTCCGTGATATTGGCAAAGATCCAGATGACACGGCATTGTGCGAAGCTATTATTGCGATGGCGCACAGTTTGGGTCTGAGTTTGATTGCTGAAGGCGTCGAGACCAAAGAGCAATTTGAGTTCTTGCGTGTACGTGGTACAGAAACAGTGCAGGGATATTATATGGGTAAGCCCACAGGTTTTTCAGAATTTAGAAACCTGCTAGGTTGTACGCTTGATCACTGTTAAAGCAATTCTTCCGTGTAGGCGAACTGCCTGATATCTTTGATGCGTTGAGGATAAAGAATACCATCAAGATGGTCACATTCATGTTGAACAACACGAGCATGAAAATCAGAAGCTTCTACTTCAAATTGATTGCCCAGAGCATCAAAGCCTGAATACCTGATGTGCCGGTAACGTGGCACTAGCCCGCGTAATCCTGGTAAACTCAGGCAGCCTTCCCAGGCTTCGTCCTTGACTTCATCCAGAGGCGTAATGATGGGATTAATTAAAATAGTTTCGGGAATTTCTGGTGCATCCGGATAACGTGGATTTTTAGTAACGCCAAAAATAACTAGTCGCAGGCTAATGCCAATTTGGGGTGCTGCAAGACCGGCACCATCTTCGGCTTGCATCGTATCGCGCATATCCTGAATTAACCCATTCAACTCTATGGTATTAAAATCGGCTATTTCGACTGCACGTTGTAGTAATAAGGGATTTCCCATACGTAATACAGGTTTAATTGCCATGTCGCCTCCGAATTTATAATCATGTTAAAATCAGGTAATACAATATTATGCGATTATAAAATCATTACGGGTGTGCACATGAAAAAATTAACCGAAGCTCAACGTTTATCTGCAACTCGTAAAATCATGGCCGCGGTCGATGAATGGGGTTTGACCGGCGACCAGATTATAGCGGTGATGGCTCTGCCCGAAGATCAGCGCACACGCCATTTACAAAAATTTCGTGATGACACGCCATTTCCTGATGTTGAGCAAATTAACATTCGAATGGCTTCATTGTTGGGTATAGTTGATGCGTTGCGAACTTCTTATCCGAGGAATTTGAAAATGGGTGCACGCTGGATGAATATGCCACATCGTCGTTTTCAAAAACGTACGCCAGTGAGGACTATGCTGGAAGATGGTGGTGAAGGTGTAATAGCTGTACTTTCTGAACTGGATTGTGCCTATGCCTGGGAATTAAGCGGTTCAACACGCAGTTAGTGCCGAATGCTTGATACCGTCCGTGGTATCGTGTGGATTGCTAAGATTTAATTTTTATATTGCCAAAGGGACTGTCTACATGGATGTTAACGACTATGGCGTCTTCAAGTGGGATTTCATTAGCCTCGATGTGTGGTAATAACTGCTCTGCAATTTGCTGAATAGTTAGCATGCCATGACGATTAGGATCTGACTCTTCCAGTATGTCAATTTCTGTTTTCAGATAATGAATGAATTCATGAAATGAATCGCACTGCTGGTTAAGCTTTAGGGCTTTAAATTCGGGAGAAAATTTCAGATGTAACTCGCGTTCACCAGTTTCAGTATCGATAACACTTATATTGAGTGGGCCTTCAATTAACATACCTATCCTGCCTAATTTCTGTGTGATTTTATAAGGTCGTAAGCCTTATGGATTTCCTGTGTTTTTTCGGTGGCAACTTTCACCATTTCTTCCGGTAAACCTTTCGCTACCAGTTTATCAGGATGATGCTGACTCATTAAGCGTCGGTAGGCCTTTTTAATTTCAGCGTCAGAATCCGATGGCTTGATACCAAGGATAGCATAAGCATCATCCAGCGAAAATGTTTTGTGTTGTGTGTGTGCAGAACCAGTAGCAAATCTGAATAGTTGATCAATCTGGGTATGAGCAAAGCCTAATTGCTGGCCAATGTGATAAATCAGCTGTTTTTCCTTAGGGTGAAGTTGTCCGTCGGACATGGCAATGGCGATCTGGATTTCGAGAAACATCTGGATCAAATTACGACGACGGTGACATTCTTTTTTAAATTGAAGAAGAATGGCATCGATAGGGAATTCAGGATTTTTTCCTTCTTCAAAAAGTTTTTTTGCAGCAGCAAGTTGCTCATTATTGAGCTGCATCTGAGTCATAATATGACGAGCAGAAGCGATTTCATCATGTGTAACTTTGCCGTCAGCTTTGGCAATATGGCCCATAACAGAAAAAGTAGCTGAGAAAAAGGCGGCCTGAACTCGTTCCTGTGTGCCAGATTCGAATTGGTCAGAGAGGCCGAGGCCGCGATCAAAGTTGCCGCCTAGTGCGATGCCCAGCATTGCACCAAGGGGACCGCCAAGCATATAGCCCAATGTGCCACCAAGTAGCGTACCCCACCAGGCCATTAGTATACGTACCTATAGTAGTTTGATTTTTTTTGAGTCATTATTTTTAACCTTTGAGAACAATATGGTTATTATACCGGAATATAAATGCGGGTTATTGAAAGCCGTTATCTGGATTCAGGTTTTCGAGCCTGCTTATTATTGTTTTTAATCGATCAAGTAAAATATGTGTCTGGTCGACTTCGAGTAGTTGCTGTTTTTCATTGTTGGCCACGGGCAATAACTCGCACAGTTTGTATGCGATTTCAGTCGGGGATGTACAATCAATTTCGGGGTACTTGCCAGAGACAAAAGGATGTTTATGCAAATGCTGCATCAGGCTTACCAAATCTTCATCAATAATATCTGTTTTCTGAGCAGTCAGGTTGTCAATGTAATCAATCTCAGCAGAGATTAAATTGTCTTTCTGAATATGAGTTTTGTTGATCTGTACGCGCTGACGACCTTGAATGGTAATTCCAAGTAAATGGTTATCCAGAGTATTCCAGTCGATAATTTCAACGTAGGTGCCAATAGAAAATATTTCTGGCGTATCATTGACTTCTTTACCGTCACGAATTAGCACGGTAACAAAGCCATGCTGATCTTTCATGCAAGCTTTGACTAAGTTCAAGTAACGTTGCTCAAAAATCTGTAGCTGTAAAATACCATTAACAAAAACAACGGTATTTAAAGGAAAAACAGGAATGTATTTCAATTACTTGCCTGATGTTCAAGAATCATGCGGCGGTAGTGCTGAGCTTCCTGAACATGACCGTGTTTTGACATATATTTAACAAGATGTTGACAGCTGTCGACTGTTTTTGCAGGGTCGGATTCCATCGATATTTTCAATGCGTCTACGCCAATGGCATCATCGGCTTCGAGTAACAGCCGGCCAAGTTCATAACAAACGTTAGCATCCATGGAATTTGTTTTTACAATTTCTTTGAAAAGGGGCAAGGCTTTTTTAGCATCAATATATTTATCAATGAGTAGCAGATATTCACGAGCTTCTGCATTAGATAGCAAAGCCTGGGCTGCCTGATTGCGAAGTAGTTTTAACCGACGTTTTTCTTCTACACCTTGTTTGTAGCGTTTAGTCCAGATGGTTTTATTTTTTAAAAACCAGATATTGTCCATTTGTTTTAGTAGTTCACTTAAATGTTTGCCAAAAAAGTAATTTGCAGCTGTTTCTTGTTTTGGTTCCGGTATGACAAAATCTTCATAACCCAGGGCGGTTAGTCGTTTCATCAGGTTGGGTAATTCAGAACTAATAATCACTTCACGATTGATAGCGCCCTCATAGCAGTTTTGTGCGTAATTGGGGTTATGGTCGACTTCCTTATCCATGATAGATGGCATTGCGGAATAGGGTAGATAAGGCGGAGTAGCAGATGTATAGGCTGAATTGTTGAGCTTAGGCCAGAAGTCTGTACTCAGGTAACGTTTTTTAATTTCAAAAATAGCGAGCGCTTCTGCAGCTCTGGCCGGTGTTGTGATCTCCAGCATTAATCTGTCTTTGTCGAAAGCTTCAAGACGAACAGCGGCAATAGTGCTGAGGTTGAAAAATGGCGCATACCAGGAAAAAAATAGCCTCAATGGAAGTGTTTCGGGGCGCCAGGACTGTGCATAGTACTGGGCGTAGCTATTCCAGATATTTCTAAGGTGAACCAGCTGTCTGGAAAAACTAAGGTACTTTGTTGAAAGGTGCCCAACCTGCCTGGCTAATAAAAGTTTAAATTGAAGCGGTGACATACAGGTCATGATGGGAAGACCGATTAACAGCGTATTAGTGAAACGTGAAGGAAAGCCATTGCTGGGTGTGCGTATGAGTTCGATACGAAAACGTGTGGTCAGTTTGATATTAGTGAATTCAGGTGACTGGTAAGTATTGCAGAGTTCACTAATGTGATTTGCCAATACTGGGAACAGGTTGTCATCGAGCGGCTTGCCGGTGGGTAATTCCAGACGTACTTTTAGCAGGGTTGTACTAATCCATGCGGTATATCCAGCGATGGCGAGTAGTCCCGCTGCAAGCAACCAGTTGTTGCTTTGCCAGGTCATAGGATTTTCAAAATAAATAAGTAAGCTCAGCCAGCTCAGGGACAGAAGAGTCACTACCGGAAACAGTAGTAAATAGCCGGCAGCAAAAAAAGCCAGCAGCCACAGAAAAGTGTAGTAGAGCTGCTTTGAAACATTGGCCAGTGAGGCCATGCGTCGCAACCAGAATTTTGATAAGAATGACATGCTGTTGTAATATTAATTCACATTATAATTGTGTATTTGTGATGAGGCAGACAGGATAAAAATGGAAGTATCCTGGTGCGCTGTGTTTATAAATTGTAGATTATAATCATGATTATCAAGGGTTTTTGGTTATTTTACAGGCAATCGTCTCGATTTTATATTAAGACGAAGGTGAATGGTTTTATTTGTGAATGATCAGAGGTCTATGTATCTATAAAATGAGTTATAATGAGCATATGAAAGAAACAATTTCCCACTACCCGTTGGCACGGAATGAAGTAACCGCTCTGTTGAAAGAGAACGGTATTACTCCTACTCGTCAGCGTCTTGAAATTGCCCAGTATCTTTTTCAGAAGCAGCAGCATCTATCCGCTGAGCGTATTTTGGAAAGCGTGAATGCCCTGGGGCATCATGTTTCGAGAGCCACTGTTTACAATACTATGGGCTTATTTACGAGCAAGGGTTTAGTCCGAGAAGTGCTGATTGATCGTGAGCGTGTCTTCTATGATTCCAACTGCCAGCCTCATCACCATATTTATAATCTGGATACCGGTGAATTGAATGATGTCGAAGGTTCATCTGATATTAATGTGATTAATATTTCGGGATTGCCGGAAGGGTGTCGTATTGTGGATACAGAGGTTGTTATCAAGGTGTCGCAGAAATAAATACTGAAAGTGCTTAATATATATTTAAAGCCTGTTTTTTACAGGCTTTTTTATGGTCGTTCAGTGGCTCAGACTTGAGTCCCATATTAACCAGATCGCAGAATAATCAAATCCTTTATAGTTTAAATCCTCAAAGATAATAGGAGTTAATCATGCCCAGAGAGGTTGATGTTGCCATTATTGGTGCAGGCAGTGCCGGTTTATTTGCGCTTTCACAGGTGCGTAGAAAAACAGACAATTATGTATTAATCGATGGTGGCGAGTTAGGTACAACCTGTGCGCGTGTCGGCTGTATGCCATCCAAGGTGCTGATACAGGTGGCAGATGATTTTTATCGGCGCAATATTTTTGAGCGCGAAGGTATTGAAGGTGCTGAGTCGATTAATGTCGATATTCCAGAAGCCATGGGCCACGTGCAGGATTTGAGAGATACCTTTGTCGATAGGACACTGGGCGCGACCGATAATCTGGATGACACACATTTGCTACAGGCTTATGCGCGTTTTGTTTCGGACGATACACTGGAAGTGGACGGTGAAATGATTCGAGCAAAGAAAATCATCATTGCAACCGGATCTTCGCCCGTTATTCCGGCCGCCTGGCAGCCCTGTGCAGAACATATTCTGACTACGGATGAAATTTTTGAGCTGGAAGACCTGCCGACCTCGATGGCGGTGGTGGGTATGGGCTCGATTGGACTTGAAATCGGCCAGGCATTGAGCCGGCTGGGGGTAGAAGTCACCGGTATTGATCAGCTGACAACGGTCGCTAAATTGGCCGATCCGGTCGTCAACGATCTCGCCATTGATGCTATCGGCAAAGAATTCCCATTGTGGCTGGGCGCTACAGCAGAACTGGAAAAACAGGATGCAGGCGTCAAAGTCAGCTGTGGTGATCAATCGATATTGGTCGAGAAAGTGCTGGCCAGCCTGGGCAGGAGACCTAATCTGGCCAGGCTGGGCCTGGAAAATACCTCGGTCAAACTGGATGCACAGGGTATTCCTGTTTACGACCCGCTCACCATGCAAATAGGCGATAGCGCCATTTTTATTGCCGGAGATGTCAATGCCGATCGCGCATTGCTGCATGAAGCCGGTCACGAAGGTCGGGTTGCAGGCTATAACGCGGTACATGAAAGCATCGCCGCCTTCAAACGCAAAACATTTCTGGGTATTACTTTTTGTGACCCCAACATTGCCACGGTGGGCGCGCAGCTGGATGAACTGGATGAAGCGGATATCGCCATCGGTGAAATTCAGTTTGCCCCGGTCGGTCGCGCCTTGATCATGGGCAAAAATCGCGGTGTCCTGCGCCTTTATGCCAATAAGGCCGACGGCAAGTTACTGGGTGCGGCCATGGCCTGTGTGAAGGCAGAGAACCTGGCGCATTTACTGGCCTGGTCAATTCAGCAGGGATTGAGCGTGCAGGACCTGTTGAAAATGCCTTTCTATCATCCGGTTATCGAGGAGGCGCTACAGGCAGCACTATATAATGCGCTGGGCAAGCTCGACATTAAAGAAGAAGTGGTTGAACTGGAAAAGCTCTAGTTTTTATCGGCCCAGCGGTATCAGGCTAAATTCAACAATGAGCTGATTATCAATCAGGCTTTTGGCCAGCATTTCAAGATTGTTTTTGACCTTGGTCTGTATGGTGAATTCATACTGAATGTAATGGCCGTCATCGACTAATTCATAGCTGGCGATACTGGTTTTAAAACTGTGGTTATGGACGATTTCAAACAGGTCTTTTTTCTCAATCGCTTCATTGCGTTTGCAGCGTACCAGAAGGCGACTGTATTTGTAGGTAGGTAGCTTTTTCTCAAGCCAGCCAAATCCGTTGAGCACCAGGATGGTGATAAGGGCAGCGGCAGTGGCCGCGGTAAAAAACCCCATGCCAACAACAATGCCGATAGCGGCTGACATCCAGATTGAAGTCGCGGTGGTCAGTCCGCGAATGGTCAGTTTTTCCTTGAGAATCACACCGGCACCGAGAAAACCAATGCCGGTCATAATGCCCTGTCCCATGCGTGTCGGATCAACACGAATCGTATCGATAGGTACACCGGCCAGTAATTCCCACTGAAAGACGGTGACCAGCATCAGCAGGGTGGATGAAATAGCAACCAGGGTATGTGTACGCAGGCCTGCGGGTCGTCCATGATAGCTGCGCTCAAAACCAATGGCGCCCCCCAGAATAACAGCCATGGTTAAGCGAATAAAAACAGCATAATAATCAATTGACACAAAAGTCTCCGAATAAAAAGGCAGTCACTGTCACAAAATACTATTAAAAAGTATAAACCAGATTTTGAATTTTATTGAACCGTAGAGACAAGAAAGACGATAAAGGCGATGAGCGCGATGGCCAATAGTAATATTGTGCCCCAGTGTTTTTCTTCAGCATTTTTGCTGCGTTCCATGGCGGGTTTAATACTGGGGAAAATGAACGCCAGGACGAGTAGTCCCATGATTACCGCTCCGATTTGCTGCCAAAGTTCCATAAACGTTCCTTAATCAAATTTATAATGTTTTTCGATGTCTTCGATGATGTTCCAGACACATTTCATACCTTTGGGAAAAGTCACCATGTCACCACGTTTAATAGTAATGGGCTCTTTACCTTCCGGTGTAATTATGGCTTCACCTTCAACAATGTAACAGGTTTCAGTCTTATCATATTGCCAGTCGAAGACGGAAACTTCTTTGCTCCAGACCGGCCAGTCATCGACATATAACACATCAAGTTTGATGGGTGTTAAGTGATGCTCAATGATAATATCATCCATAGTGTTACTCAGTTTTAAATTAAAGCGTCAATTATACGCAGTTAAGCGAATCTCATACAGTCCTATCATACGAGGTAGAAATGCTGCATCCAACCGGTACAGATATAAACATTATTACAGCCAATGTGCATAATTTCACAGAAAAAGTCATTAAAGCGTCTTTCCAGAAACCCGTGCTAGTGGACTTGTGGGCCGAATGGTGTTCTCCCTGCAGGGTGATTGCACCAATATTGCAGCAATTTGTCAGATCATATGAAGATGATATTTTGTTGGTGAAGGTTGAGGTGGATGAAGGCGATGGTGAGAACATGAAACTTGCTGGCCATTATCGTGTGAGAGGTTTCCCTACGGTCATATTATTTATCGACGGTGAAGAAAAAGCACGATTCAGTGGGGCCAGGCCGCTGCCATTTATCCGGCAGTTTATGGACGAAAATATTAACACCTGAACGGCAGGTGATGATTTGCAGCAGATTACGGTTTTATGATGGAATAACTGACATTAAGAATAGTGTAAAATACTTTTCTGTCGGGGAGCTGCAAACTGAATTCATCATCCAGTGATTTGCCCAGCAGAATTTTACCCATGGGTGAATCCATACTGATATAACCGAGCTTCGGATCAAGTTCATCAGGCCCAACGATGCGATAAATATTTTCAATATCGTTATCATCAATAAGATGTACCCAGGCACCAAAAAATATTTTGTTCTGATTGTCGGGTATGCGATCAACTACTTTTATCCCATCCAGGCGTTTTCTTAAATGACGAACTCGAGAGTCAATCTCACGTAATTCTTTTTTGCGATAAATGTATTCAGCATTTTCCGAGCGATCGCCTTCAGCCGCCGCCGCCGATAATGCTTTGGTCACTTCGGGCCGGCGTTTAAACCAGAGAAAATCCAGCTCCTCACTCAAACGCTTATAGCCTTCGGGGGTAATGTATTTTGAACCTGGTATCTGAGGTGGCCGATATCGCCCCATGTGATTAATCTCAATGTGTGGAGGTTGTGATTTTAGTATGAATGCATGGCTGCAGGGTGATAAATAGCCAGGTTATGGTATTGGCCTGACAGAAAGCTGCAGTTAGCAGCTTAAATAATTTTTTATATAGAGGGTACTTTATTGCAGTCATTTAAAAAATGCCAATAATAAAATATACGTAAATACGCTACGATTTGAAATGAGAATTATGACAGGTGTCGGCTCATCTCATATATCGCGATGGATGCAGCACAAATAACATTCATTGAGGAGTTCATGCCAAGCATGGGAATGTGTACACAATGATCTGAGACTGCGAGTAAATCATCACTAATGCCTTTGGCTTCATTGCCGAGAATCAGGCATAATTTTTCAGTGCGACTGAAATCAAAATCTCGAATATTGGTGCTGTCCGAAGTCAATTCAAGACTGATAATGGTGTATCCGTTTTTTTTGAGTTGTCTTATTTTTTGTTGTGGATCCTGTTCAAAACTGTAAGGCACGTTTCTTTCGCTGAAGCGTGATACTTTACTGAATTTTGAATCGAGCGTGGTGGATTGGCTGGCAAGGTACAAATATTCAATGCCGAGCGCGTCACAAAGTCTGAATAGAGAGCCAATATTTTTTGTTAAGGTGATATTGTCGGCAAGGATAGAAATGGGATGTTTGCGAGAGCCTGGAACGTAATCATCGAAGGTGAGCTTTTTGCGTATCATGGTAGCCTGAGATTAATTACCTACCCGGAGATTGATCACCACTACACCATTGTTTTCTTTAGTGTCGATAATCTGGTGGCCGTTAATACGGCACCATGCTGGAATATCACTGAGTGCACCGGGGTCGGTACAGGTCACTTCCAGAATGTCACCGGGTTGTAGTTCGTTGACTTTATTTTGCGTTTTGATGACAGGCATAGGGCACAAACTATTACGTGCATCAAGTTTATAATTAGACATACCATTCCTGTTTAATTTCTGACGCAGACATGGGTGGCACATTAAGCATGGTTTCTTCACCGTTAAGGCGAGTGAATTTTACGGTGACACTATCAGCTTCCCGACCCTGACTGAATCGTGCAGCAATACGTGCAGCCTGTTTGATGTCTTCATCGCAAAGTTCACCATCAACTAAGGTTAGCGGGCCATTGTGGCTTTTGATTTCAATGGTGGAAAACTGTTTGCGATAGCCATTGAGGAATTTATTTTCGCCATCTTCACGACTGACAATCAGTTTGTAATGAGGCGCTGGGCGGATATGCCGACCAACTTTGAGTAACATGATGTCATCCAGTTCGTATTCTTTTTTATTGCGTGCCTGCCAGAGGTCAATCAGTTTATTTGAGTAGTTTTTATCGGTGAGAAAACAGCAGCCACCGGCGGGCGAGGCATAGTCCTCAAAGCCAAAAGTTTTTGCCAGTGCCATCTGTGGTTTGCGATTGCGGCCATGAAAGGCGAGTAATTTTTCCCGATCGACCCAGCCTTCGCGTTCCGGCAGGGTGGGGGCAAGATTTTGTGCACATAGCGGGCGTAATAAAAGATCATCAGCACCGGATTCGCGTACCACCACGGGCAACAGATCCTTGCGCTGCGACATCGGCCGTTGGCCGATTACTTCGCCGGTGATGATGAAATCAAAACCTTTTTCCTGCATCCACTGCTTGGCTTTGCCGACCATGAATATTTTGCAGTCCAGGCAGGGATTCATATTGGCGCCATAACCGTGTTTCGGGTTGATCACGACGTCTTTATATTCGTCGATGATGTCCAGAATATGCAGTTTGATACCGAGCTGTTCAGCGCTCCATAAAGCATTGTTTCGCTTTGGTTTTTTTGAGTCTTTTTTCCGGATGGCGTGGGTGTGGCCTTCGACGCAGAAGCCAGTGTAGAAATTAATGCCTTCGACATGAATGCCCTGTTCCAGCATGAGTTTGGCCGCAAGCAGGGAATCGAGTCCACCAGAAATAAGGGCAACGGCTTTACGGGGAGTGCTCATAGATGAGATACAAATGACTGAAAAAAGGACGGTTATTCTAACAAGATGGCCGAGCAGGAAACAGTAAAGATTAAAAGGCTAATAAAATGGAGACAAATTTATTGAGCAAATGCGTGTCAGTCTCGTCCGAATGAGGTTCTTGAGGTATACTTGCGAGTCTCCAATAAAGTAGATTTATTAATGAGTTACGACGTATCGACATTTCAGGGCCTGATCTTCGCGGTTCAGGATTACTGGCAAAAGCAGGGCTGCGCCATATTGCAGCCACTGGATCTTGAAGTTGGCGCAGGCACTTTCCATCCTGCGACTTTTTTACGCGCAATTGGCCCCGAGCCCTGGCGTGCGGCCTATGTACAGCCATGTCGCCGCCCTACCGATGGCCGTTATGGCGAAAATCCCAATCGTCTGCAGCATTATTACCAGTTTCAGGTGGTGCTAAAACCCTCACCGGATGATATTCAGGAGCTGTATCTCGGTTCGCTGAAGGCGCTGGGTTTTGATCCGCTGGAACACGATATTCGTTTTGTCGAAGATAACTGGGAGTCACCGACACTGGGTGCCTGGGGCCTGGGCTGGGAAGTCTGGCTGAATGGCATGGAAGTTACGCAGTTTACCTACTTTCAGCAGGTCGGTGGCCTCGAATGCCGTCCGGTGACAGGTGAGATCACCTATGGTCTGGAGCGTCTGGCGATGTATCTGCAGGAAGTTGAAAGCGTGTTTGATCTGGTCTGGACGCGTGGCCCGCAAGGGGTGGTTACTTACGGCGATGTCTTTCATCAGAACGAAGTGGAAATGTCGACTTATAACTTTGAACAGGCCGATACCGATGCCATGTTCAAATGGTTTGATACCTGCGAAGCAGAGAGCGCTCGCTTGATCGAGCTGGGTTTACCATTGCCTGCTTATGAAATGGTGTTAAAAGCCTCGCATACCTTTAATTTGCTGGATGCGCGTCATGCCATTTCTGTGACCGAGCGTCAGCGTTTTATTTTGCGTGTTCGCACTTTGTCACGTGCGGTGGCGCAGGCCTATTATGACTCACGTGAGGCTTTAGGCTTCCCGATTTGTAAAAACTCAACAGGAGCTAAAGCATGAATCAAGACCTGTTGATTGAGCTGGGTACTGAAGAGTTACCACCCAAAGCATTAAAAATATTATCCGATGTTTTTACTCAGGGCATTGTTGATGGCCTGAGGCAGGCGGGTTTTGAAATAGATGCGGTTCAGCCTTATGCAACACCGCGCCGTTTAGCTGTATTGATCAAGGACGTGCCAGCTTCGCAGCCAGATCGCGATGTCGAACGCAAAGGTCCGAATCTTAAAGCCGCTTATGACGCAGAAGGTCGACCAACCAAAGCACTAGAAGGGTTTGCGCGTTCCTGTGGTGTTGCGGTGGAAGAACTTGTGCAGGAAGAAACTGATAAAGGTGCCTGGCTGGTGTTCAGGGCTAACGAAAAAGGCAGACCGTTATCAGCGTTGCTGCAGGAAATTATCGAACAGTCACTGGCGAAATTACCTATCCCGAAACGTATGCGTTGGGGTGATAGTAGTGCTGAGTTTGTGCGACCGGTGCATTGGCTGGTGTTGCTGCACGGTAAAGACATTGTTGATGCAGAAATTCTGGGTGTGAAAAGTTCACGTGAAACATTCGGACATCGTTTCCACGCTAATGGCACGCTGTCATTGCATGAAGCAGCCAGTTACGCAGAGCAATTACGTAATGATGCTTTTGTGCTGGCTGACATGGATGAACGTAAAAATGTGATTCGTCAGCAGGTAGAAAAAGCTGCTACTGATTTAGACGGGCAGGTGGTGGTTGATGAAGATCTGTTACAGGAAGTGGTCGGCCTGGTTGAATGGCCAGTCGCCGTGGTGGGTGAGTTTGATAAGGAGTTTCTGGATGTGCCCTCAGAAGCGCTGATAAAAACCATGCAGGATAACCAGAAATATTTTGCTGTACTGGATCATAACAAAAAGATAAAGCCATATTTTATTACCATTAGTAACATCGATAGTAAAACACCGGAAAAAGTAAAATCCGGAAACGAGCGTGTTATTCGTCCGCGCTTTTCAGACGCGGCTTTCTTCTGGAATCAGGACAGGAAACAGCCCCTGGATGCTTTC
>Ga0224496_10000687_pt1 | contig 22928 bp, 13 predicted proteins | sample SF_Jul11_sed_USG_2_FD_168127 | JGI IMG/M metagenome (GOLD analysis project Ga0224496, IMG submission 168127) | Sediment microbial communities from San Francisco Bay, California, United States - SF_Jul11_sed_USGS_8_1 | ecosystem: Environmental > Aquatic > Marine > Sediment | place: USA...
GAAGTTTATGGTGAAATTGCAGGAGTCATAGAGGCCGCCTGAGGTCTCCACAAAACTAAAGATCAGAGCTTAAAACTGGTCTCAGGTTGTCCAACGGAACCGGACCACCTTAGTATATTAAGGATTTTGCTGGTTTCGCGGATTTTGATCAGAATTACTAATCTGTTCAAGCTTGTAATTTAAAACCTTTTTATCAAGATTGAACTATTGCGATATATATCATATCAGTGGTATAAATAATTAACAACAGGATATTCCGTCTAAGATATTAGATGTTGACCGTTCCTGTTTTGAACCTTTGGATGATGGTTAAGTAATTATTATGAGCAATTTAACCCAGGAATCGAATTTATTGCCGTTTTCCAATGAGATCGGTGATCACATACCCGGAGGGCTACAAGTAATATCAGAAACAGGGACGATTACCGAAGCGGCAGAAATAATGGCATTGAGCAACAATACCTCACTGGTAGTTCTACAAAATGACGTGCCGGTGGGTATCGTTACAATTTCAGATTTAGTCAAGAAAGGTCTTGCAAGAAAAATATCGACCGATAGTGCTGTTTCCAACATCATGACACCAAATATCATCACGATTCAAAAGGATCAACCTGTCTTGGAGGCCTTGGTCGTGATGTTGCGTCACAAGATTGGGCATCTTTTAGTGATGGACGGAAAAACGATTTTAGGGGTCGTGTCTGAGAAAGATTGGTTAAATACCCAAAAAACAAATCCGGCCACAATTATCCAGTCCATTAATTATGCTAAATCCGTTCAGGAAATAGCTCAGCTTAAAAAAGATGCATACCAACTTATTACCAGGCTTTTTGATATTGATGGAAACGCTCACGCATTTACACAATTCATAACCGAGATAAATGACAAGATCACTTCAAGGCTAATCGGACTCGCAATATCAGAAATGAGAATGGAGGGTTATGGTGATCCTCCGGTAACTTTTGCCTGGATCGGTATGGGTAGTGAGGGGAGAAAAGCTCAAACGCTCATTACTGATCAGGATAACGGTATTATTTTTGAGAATGTCGCGCCCGAGCATCTAAAAGTAGTTTACTTCTGGTTTCATCTTTTTGCCAGAAAGGTCGTCAATGGCCTTGAAGTTTGCGGTTTCCCAAAATGTGATGGTAATATAATGGCTACGAACTCAGAACTTTGCAATTCTGTAGCTGAGTGGAAAATACTGTTTAATAAAATCATCACGATAAAGGACGCTAAAACATTGCTTGAGGCTTCGATCTATTTTGATTTTCGTCTTATATACGGAAATAGCCGACTCGTTACTAGTCTCTGGGATGATTTAATCACGAAACTCTATGCTAATATATTGTTTTTTAGGCGTTTCGCTGATAATATGTTAATGGCCAGCCGACCACCGATTAAGTCTTTTCGATGGAAATGGTACCCTCATTTCAAACTGAAGGTTCCTCAACTGAATATAAAAAGGGAAGCGATCGCGCCTCTTGATGCGGCTGTTCGGATATTATCCTTAGCCAATGGGTCCATTGAGACTAATACAATCGAAAGACTAAAATTTTTGGAAGAACGGAAAATTATCACACGAAGTTTAGCTGAAGCGGCAAGAAGCGCTTATGATTTTATGATGATTTTGAGAATTCGGTATGAATTAAATCGGTCTTCTGATGATAAAATTGATTATATTATCGGACTAAACTCGTTAAACCCTTTAATGGCTAACTTTTTGAAAGACTCCTTGAACACAATTTATTCTTTGCAGGCTTTTGCCTTCGAAAAAGTTGGCGGCGTTAACAGAGGCTGGGGGATTTTTTGAGCAGTCCATCAAAAGGAACTACAGAAAAGCGATAATCAATGAAAAAAGCAACTCGGTATTGGGTCATCGTTGTTGGTTTGGCTGTCATCATTTTCGGCATCATTTTCGGCAGTTTCGCCGCGTCATGGTTTTACCTTACCAAAGATGAACAGGAAATAGCGAGGCTCGTGTTCTACAAACTCCTCCCATTTCCTCTCGTCGGTTCGATTACCTTGATTTTATTTGTTAGCCCGATCGTTAACTTTCTATATGAATATTATATCCAACCCATTAAAAAGCTGACTGAGGAAGCGAAGTTAATCTCTTCGGTCAATCCGGAACACCGAATTGTCACTCAAGGTTCAAACGATATCAGCAAACTCGCTAAAATCATCAATGAAGCCGCTGAACAAAACTTAGCTCAAAAAACAGATATCCAATCAATCATCCTTAATGTCAAAAAAGAACTCGAGGGGGAGAACAAACAAATTAAAGAAATTTTGGATAATATTCCCTGTGGCTTAATTGCTTGTGATGCTAACGCAAAAATCACCTATTTTAACCAGTACGCGAAAAACCTTTTCGAGTATGAGCTTTATAAAAACAATCCGAAGATAACGGGTGAGAAGTTTTTAGGTTTAGGCAGGCCTATTTTCGATGTTGTCGAAGAAAAATATATTGCCATGTCTTTGGATTATTTAAAAAGCCGAATTAATTTAGGTTATCTCTTTCCGGTGTCCAATTTTCTACTTCAATTCAGAGGTGATCCTTTTTTAAGAGTCAATATGGGACTCATGATGAATGATCCAGAAAATCCAGACAAAATAACTGGTTTTTTACTGACGGCTGAAGAGATCCTTCACCAGATCGAGGCAAACAGCAAAAAAGAAATATTAAAACAGAATATTCGTAAAAATATCCAACCTGCGCTTTCAAGCATTTTAAATGCGGTTTCCGCGATCATGAACGACAATGAATTTAAAATAGAGAACTTGGACAAGCAAAATAAAGCGATCGAATTTGGAGGCAAGATTATTCAAGAACAGGTCGAACAGCATCAACTTATAACTTCAAATGATTCTTATTTACAGGAAAAAGCTGGAGGTATTAGTTCTGAAGAAGTGTTTAAGGAAATTTCCAGTCACTTGAAACATCACTATGAAATCGAGACTGTGATCAATTCGAAAGTATCTTTGATTTTGAAGGTCAAAAAAAATATTCTTGTTAACGGGATTATCTATCTAGTATCACAACTAAAAAATAAACTTCAAGTTCAAATGGTCCACCTTGACATTCAAAAGGTAGGTAACTTTGCTGAACTTATTGTTGATTGGCAAGCCCCGCCAATAAAACTTGAGATGTTAAAACAATGGGAGGAATTTAAGTTTTATGACGATACCGAGGGAGAAATGGAGAGTTTAAAGTCTTTGATCGAAAACTTCGGGGGTAGTATATGGGATGATTTTGGCAATAAGACCGAAGCGACCAAGATTCATTTTGCCTTACCATTAACCCCCCCCAAATCAGAATGGGGCATTAATTTTATACAGGGACATAGACCGGTCTTTTCTGATTATAATATTTTCAATCAGGAAGGTCAAAAACCAGAAGTGGATAACATCCTTTTGAGGAACCTGACTTATGTCGTTTTTGACACCGAAACAACCGGGCTTGATCCAAGCGGTGGCGATGAGATCATTTCAATCGGAGCGATCCGGATTTTTAAAGACAAGCTTTTACAGGATGAAACCATCGACCAGCTAGTTAATCCCAAAAGACCCGTCCCGCCATCATCGGTTAAAATTCATGGAATCAAACCGGAAATTCTCAAAGATCAACCCACAATCGATCAGGTGATCCCTAAGTTCTACAAGTATGCCGAAGATTCAGTCTTAGTTGCGCACAATGCTGCTTTTGATATGCGGTTTTTACAGCTAAAGGAAAAACTGACAGGTATTCGTTTTACACAACCAATCCTGGATACTCTATTATTGTCCGCTATCATCCATCCCAATCAGGACTTACATAACTTGGAGGACATAGCCCAAAGGCTTGGAATTACAATCACCGGCCGGCATACGGCATTAGGTGACGCGATTGTCACAGGTAGAATCTTTTTAAAAATGATTCCTCTCCTTGAGGCCAATGGGATCAATACCCTTTATGAAGCCAGGGAAGCCTCGGCAAAGACAGAGTTCGCGCGTCTGAAGTTTTAAATCCCGCATTAAAATCACTCAACTGAAACCTGTTTAAATTCCTGTTTCATTTTATTGAGTATAAAATCAGAGATTTTAGGATTTCCGATTAGTTTGACCTTGATTTTCTTTAAATGATCACGAGATTTGTTTAAATCATTAATCAAGGTACGCATCACTGAAGTAATTGCTCTGTCATAATCAATCGGGCCATCCTGCTGGATGATCTTGATCTCCCTCACATCGAAATTAATCGCTTTTTTGTCTTCCTCCGACCATAAAGGGAGTGCATTACAGACTAGCTTTTCGATGATTGGTCTAAATTTATAGTTTAATACATTATTTTCACTGAAGAAATGATAAAGCAATTCTTTTCGGCTTAGAAAGGTTCTGTTTTGCAGTTTCTCGACCTTCGCTTTCAGATGTTCCGGTAATTTTATTCGCTCTATAATATCATTTGAGTTAACTGAAAGGCAAAACAAGCCTTTTTCATATCCAGAGTCGTTTGGTGCGTGACCACCTATAATGCCAATGAGGCTACCGATATCAAACCGATCCTCAGAGGTTGTGCTGTGAGAATGGCAATTTTCCACGGGACAACGTACGTTTCTATAAAATATAGCGTTACGTTCTATTTTTAGAGTTATGCGGTGAGTGGAACAATAGACTTCTGGAAATGCCTGAATCCATGGGTAATTGAGTTTTTCAGGTCGTGATGCTCTTATCATGGAGAGACAAATCTGATGATATAAATATAGATAAAGTGGCAATATAAAACTGAAATATAAAAACAACAAAACTCCGATGGTTAAATTTAACTGGGCCAGGGTTGGGTTAAATAAAGCGATGGCTTTTTGAAATGAATAAACCGTTACTATTGGCATCAAGAAGAAACCTAAATAAAAAAAATGAGGATGGTTACGCTTTTCGAACACCGCGTCAAAGGCAAAACTTCGATAGCGAAAGAGATTTTCGATGGATTCTGGTAGATAACTTAAATTATTTAACAATCTTAAAATCAATGATGGATAGACTCTAAAGAGCAAATTGACAGGAAAAAACAGTGGTATAGTCACAAGATAGATGATAGGGTATTTGTTTAATTTATTAAAAAAGAAATGATTAAATTTCTTAATTTTTTTGGCTTTTTTCTTTTGGATTAAAGCACCCAACAAATTACATGACAAACCGACAGCAAGCCCGATCAAAATCCCGAAAAGAATGGAAAATTTCTTTTCCATATCAAGCACCAAAACAGTCTGTAGACTAAAGGACATTAATAAGACTAAATGAAATAAGATCTTATATTTGCTGTAAATATTAAGTTCCTGATGACCTTCTATGATAAAATTATTTAGATTTAAATCCGCTAATGTCATGATCAGGGCAAAAATCAATGCTGTCTGGAGGGTGACATCCACTTCATGAATTGAAAAAAAATAAGGTGTCAAAACAAATCCCAAAACGGTCGCGCAGCCTAAAGGAACCATCTGTTTCAATTTTCCAGGAAATGAAGAAAATAAAATCAAAGACACCAAAAGAATCAAAATCGAAGGGTATACTGCGTCATAATTTTTATATTTATAAATTTCAAATGTTTTTAGAAACTCTGGAAGATTGTCATCACTGATCCAATAAAGGATTGAACTTAAAACAAGGGAAATGATGGTTCCGCCGGTTAGATGGTTATAGTTATTCTCTAGCGTCTCGTCTTGAATCTCATCAAAATATTCTAAATCCTTCTTCTCTGACTGAAGGATGGCCAGTTTGCGGGCTTTATCTTGATTAAAAAGCCAAATGAAGCCTGTAATATAAAGTAGTAGCGACAAAAACAGGGATAAGTCCCATGAAATATAAAAAAGACACGTTGATATTACAGTCAACCAGAAACAATAATAAGCGACACCGAAAAAGATATTTTTAAGCGCTGTTAAATTATGCATGCTTGAAAACCGGTTTAAGGATGCCTGGAAACGCAGTTTGGTTCCTTGAAAACCTCTTTGATCTCAGAAAGCAATTCTTCCGATGGAATCCCCATTAAAACGACTTTATCTCGTCCAAAGCTAATTTCCACCTGTGAAGGATTATTTATCATTTTTGTTTGATCTTTAAGTTCACTTGAAAAGACAAAGATTCTTTGATTGGAGCTTCCGCGCCATAATAATTCCCGGTCAGCAAAATTTCTAAGATAAGGTCCATCGCACAAGATATCCGAGGCCATTATCAATTCCAGTTGAAAAGGATTTTTCCATCTAATAATCTTCTCTAAAGTATAGCCTGTGTAAGTAAAAATGGTTAGCTGTGTTTGAGATTTTATCAGGTAAACCAGTTCAACCAAAGCCTCTGCCTGATCCATCGGTTCGCCGCCGGTAAGAGTTATTCCCTGAATATCTTTAATGTTATTAATATAATCAAATATCTCCAAGGGAGTCATTAACTGACCTCTATTGAAATGGCGAGTCTCAGGTACGATGCAACCGGGGCAATCCAGAAGACAACCCTGCAAGGATACAACCAGCCTTTTACCGGGACCTAAAACTTCACAGGAGTCGATGATTCGATTAATTCGAAGATGTTTTGGGGCCATATTTTTCCCATAGGTCGTAAAAGTCGTCTTGATTGAGCTGGGTTTTTGATTGTAATAATACGGCAATCCTTTCTACCAGTTCAAAATTCTCATCGATAATAAATTTGGCTTTTTCATCCATTTCACTTAAGATTAACAAGACTTCCTTCTGGTAATCCTCAGGAATATTCATCAACTCGTTTAAATCGATTGGCACGAGATTTTTTGTCATCCCCATCTCAAAAATCATTTTTCTAGCGAGCTTAGTAGCTTCGGATAAATCCTTCGCGGAATTCTCGGAACTGAATCCCAGTTTTTTGATTTCGGCAGCTCTACCGGAAAAAAAGACGCATATCTGATTTAAGATCATCTCCTCTGACATCAACTTGGAGTCTTTATTAAAGATCAATGAAACTGAATTATCGCAGTATGGCTTTGCGATTGAGACCTCTTTCACTAAATAAGGATCTTTATAGCAAACCGCTGCGCAAACCGTGTGCCCTGCCTCGTGATAGGCCTGACGTACAATTTCATCTTCAGAAAAAGGATTGATATGCCGGTAGAAATCATTTTCGGGAACTTTTCCCTGCTTAAAGTGGCCAATTTGGTCGACATAAACCGGCGCGTCTGAATCGGAGCTACAAAGGTTTTCAATCACAATCAGTTTGTTTCGGGTATTTTGCACTATATCTCTTGCTCCGTACCGTGGGTTATGAACAAACTGATCGAGTAAAAAGGTGATAACCGATGAATGTATCCGGTCTTGTTTAAGTGATAACCGTCTGTTGATAATGATCTCGGCTTCAGCTTCGTTTATAGGGTTAAAAGGTATAATCTGTCCCTTAAGCCGACCAATCAGTTCGTCAGGAACGTTGTATTGAGTTTGAAGCGCATAGGTAATCTCATCAATATTTTGCTCATAAATATCATCATTTAAGCTCTCACAACGTCTGACAAATCGGTTTCCGGCGTTTGTTGTAAAAATAAACATCACGTTGCTGAAATCAACCAAATCCCCAGAACTGAGAGAAAGCTTGCCCTCTAGCAGCTTTAAAAACATGAGTTTGATGTTGATATGGCATTTTTCAAATTCATCAAAACAGACGATCGAGTTGGGATTATTCAAGAGAAATTCTCCCAACAGTCCGACATTTGAACCTGTATAGCCAGGAGGAGAGCCGATCAGCTTGTATATGTCACTTTCATGCTGGTATTCGGTCATGGAAAAAATTTCTTTCTTGATATGGAATTGACCGAGAATCTCCTCCAGTATATTAAACGTTTCTGTTTTCCCCACTCCAGTAGGCCCTCCCAAAACAAATACATCTACAAGATCCCTTTTAATGTGAGATGGATAGGTTGAAGGTAGCTCTTCCTTTAGCGTTCTCAGTTTTGCTTCGATTTTCTTTTTTATGTGTTCCTGACCGACGATGCGCCCAAACGCCTTATCAAAGATAGAATTGCCGTCCTCGGGATTAAACAAGATTTCTCCCAAAGCATAGCGCCAAATGTTGGCCATGGGTTTTTCCTGGTAGGGAGCCTTTACTTCATCGAAGCGCAGACGTTCTAGTTTATCCACCCAGATTCGGACTTGTTTCTTATTTTGAATTTCGTTTAGAACATCGCCTCTGAGCGCGTCTATCTGGCTGACGACAGCTCTTGCGCCTGACTTACGGTTTAACTGGAATTGATTTTTTAAAAAGGCAAAAAGAGAAGGATCGAGAATTAAATCGGTAAAATGGTATATGCTGAAATCAGACTTCATTTTATTGATACGGCTCTCGATGATTTTGACGCCGGTTTCGTCGGAAATATGATCGAATATGACGATCTGATTTTTGATTCTCCCTTCCAGTTCTGGCGGAACCCCTTTATTTCTCAGAGCTGATAATACAGTATCGAGGTTAGATGAACTGATAAGCTCTTGCTCTCTGTCTTCTGATGGTTTGATGAATGCCGCTCCGGCGTTTGAAGTTAAAAGGATAATACAGTTTGAGAGATCAACGATTTCACCTGATCCCAAGGTAAGTTCACCCTCGAATATTTTCAAAAAGAGTCTTAAAATATCAATATGGGCTTTCTCCCATTCATCGAATAATATAATGGAATTAGGATGATCAATTAGAAATTCCCCCAATTCCCCTCTGGGACTGCCGACGTAGCTTGGTGGAGCACCAGTCAGACGAAGCAGTGTATGTTCCTGGGTGTATTCGGTGCAGTTGAATATCCGATAAGCTATATCATGTTTGGCGAAATTTTCCCATAGCTGCCTAAAATACTCGGTTTTTCCCACACCGGTCGGCCCTGCCAGAAGCCTATAACCCAAAATTCTTTTTTTTATCTTGCCTGTGGTTTTTCGGTAGGCGATTTCTTCTCTGACTTCGTTTAAAAAGTCGTCCAGCTTTTCAATGGCCTTTGATTGGCCGAAAATCTCCTTGGAAAGTTGAAGTTTGCTCTTTAGGCATTCACCCCAGACCTGTTCACTGTCGATGCCAGTGATATAACGTCTTAAAGTTAATAAATTCAGTTTTGAACCTCGCATCTTACAGTCTTCAATGATGGCTTTGGAGCGCATCAAAGGAAGAGTGCCGAGTTGCTTTAAAAGTTCGTCTCCGACATTGATGTCAAATTGATTGAAATCAAGCGTTGAAAAGAGGGCCCCCACTTCATATTCACTGGGCAGGGTGACTTTGACCAGTCCGATTTGCTCATAAGCGAGATTAAAGCCTGTGATATCGTCGATACTGCTGGTAAAGACGATAATATGTGGGCAGTTTTTTTTGCTGAGCAGCTCCCTGTAAAGACTAAAATACTTATCCACTTCATTGTGAGTCAGACTGCCTGAGGTATCCCTTCTCCAATAGGTTTCGACCTGTTCTAAAATCAGAACGATACGGTGGGTGTTTTGGCAAAGAATTTCGTAAAATTGCCTCATCCACTCATTGGTTTGCATACTTTCGAAATTCGGCAGGCCACCCTTAATGAGGTCCTTGGTCAAAAGACGCATGTTTTGACCCTTGTTGAGTAGTTCATCGCCGAAAACCGGTCTTTTTATGGTTAGTATCTTATCTTGATTTTGTCCCGCGTAAAATAATATAACCTGAGGAGTTCCTTCTGCGGGCTTGTATCTCTCGGTAAAAAACCAATAAATTGACTCTTGCAAAGTCAGATAAGTGTTGGATTTGGCCTGATTCGAAAGATAGAATTCATCTTCGATAAGACCGTGCAACAAGAATTGCTTATAGCCGGAATTAAGGTGTGATTGCAGACGATTTAAATAGCGATGACCTTCCATTAGAAATTATATTAATAAATTATTATTTTCCGATGTTTTTTTTTGCCGCTTCCTTCGGCGGAGCTATATCCGCGGTTTTTTTCATTTCTTTTTCAACTCTCGTCCATTTGTCGACAATATCCGGACATTCTTCGTTTAGAGCGTCCACCACTTCATTCATCAGGTCGCTACAACTATCGGAATCTTCGATGACAATGCCCATAGTCGTCTCTTTTCTTCTGGTATGAAGGCTCAGTTTTGTTCCACGGAAACGATGGACCGCCTGAAGGTGAAGAGTATCCATATCCTTTCTAGGTTGCCCTACGATTTGATAATTGTTTCTCTGGGCGATACTGGTTAATCTATCGGACAATCTGGTTACTTCGCGGTAGGTTAATTCTCGCTTAATCTTAAGTTCTTTTGGTCCGCTCATAAAAGTCTCCCTAGGAAACAATTTCCTTTTCAAGGTCTTCGATCAATTTGAAATAATATTCTTTTTGATCCTTGCTGCCGTTAATATATTTAATTCTGTTTTTAAGATGATTGATTTGCGCCTTTAACTCCTCTGTGTCTTTAGCTTCCAAATCCGGCATATGTTCCTTTTGAACCAGGATAATTCTATCAAGTTCTTTTTTCTCAGCTTTTAATCTCGCCAATTCAACCTGAAGAATAGGAATTTTTTCCCTAAGATTTTCTAGTTTATTTTGTTGTTGATTGTATTCTTTTTCATACTGTGCCAACTGTTTCTCAAGCCTGCTCAGGTCTTCTTTTTGTTCCAGAAGCTTTGGGTTGATTTCCCTAAGTTCTTCTAAGGTCGGAATGAGCTGATATAAAGACTGGATACTCTTAGTATAGACTTCCAGTTCTTTTTTTCGATCACATAGTTGGTTAACGATATCTTTGACATTGAATTCTGATTCCATTTCACCTCTTGGGGTCGGCTATTTCAGTTTAAATTTTGCAGTAAAGAATTAAACTTCAGTGGTAAATCTTGTAATTTGATATCTTGGGGTGTTTCGATCATTTGCGTGATCAATTTGGCTACGGATTCGTTAAATTCAGTCCATTGACCTGTAAAACCTGGGTATCCCATTGTTTTTCGGCCAAAGATATGATCGATATCATTAAGGGTCATCATTGGAAAACCGTTGATCGCTTCCAAAAGCAGGATTCCCAGAAAGAAAATATCGCTTTTTTGATTAAATCCCGTATTTAAATCAAGTTTTCTTTGTCTTACCTCGGTCGATAGATAACGAAAACGCGGTTTGTTATAGGGTTGGTCTTCGGGCCCATAGACCGCCTGCATACTACTATAACCCTTGTCTCTTGTTTGGATCTGTTCGGCCTCCTTTTTAACCGCCATAATCCTTTTATCTAATGACGGGATCTCTTTGACCATCCTGAAACCAACCAAATCCCTTCCCTTCGGCTCATCAAAACAGAGTTCGATCTCTCCCTCGTCAGGGCCCTCCTCGTCTTTATTTCCATTTTCTGATGTAGGAATCCACCAGTATATTTCTCTAACGTCTCGGGGGTTCCAAGTATTTGGCCAAAGATCCTCGGATGGCTTACCCATGCAAAAAACCGTATCGTCAAACCATGTTTTATGCTCAACCTGTTTATCAATCAACTCCAAGACACCCTCCTCGACCAAAGGAAAAGCAGATTCCATGATAAGATTTCGAGCTGAATCTGAGATAGGCTCCTCAGAGCAAAATGTTTCAAGCTGAGGCTTAAGAGCCTTAATTTCTGGTGCATTTTCCAGTAAAGCACTCCATTGCTCTTCATTTGGGAGTTTGTATTGACCCTTAAAAAAATCCGTGTCTTCCTTCGTTTGATGCTGAATATATCGCATTAATCCATCTGAAGGAATTCCCCTTGCAAAAGCTTTCCATCTTTGGTCGATTTGCGCGTCATCCATTGTGAGATTAAAACATTTACTCAGTTGGTATACACTAACGGGAAACAGAGAAATGAAATAATTCCAGTTTTTTTTCCTGATCATCGGAAAACCTGAGTGATCCAAAACAATAAAAAATTCACCATACTGCTTCATTTCAACCCTTACAAAAAATCATCGGAATAAATTTTTTAATAGACCTTTACTTGGTTTTACAACCGAATTTTTTTCAACGTCAGACCATTCACCCAACGCAAAACCAAATTTTTCAGCGTCCTTAAGCCGATAACCATGAAGGTGAATTAAAGCCTCAATCATCTTTTGTCTTAAAAGCCCTTCATATTTCAAAAATAAACCCCGAGTTTCCTCAGGCTTAAAAATTAATCTCGTTATTGGTAGGTTCGCCAGTGAAATATCATCAAACTCCAAGTTTCTATAAAGCTCAATGATCTGCGTCACGTTAAAATTAGCTCTTGATAGATAAAACTCCAGTGCCGTCGGATATCGTTGAAGCAAGTCGATTATCCATGAAGATTCAGACCAGTAGTTCTCCAACAGACAACTAATGAGTTCATCTCGTTGCCTATGCTCCAAACCCTGCAACTGATTGAGTTTTATTTCCTCACCGTTTTTGACTTGTTTTAGTAATGCCAGACGACCAGCACTTTTGTCGATGATTTCTTGCGGAATATTTTCATTTGGAAAGCTTTCGAATAATAGTTTTTCAAGTTTGACAGAAAATGACTCGATCGGCAATTGATGAATCAGTAATTTCAGTTGCTCAAAAGTCTCATAAGTTTCTGTGAGTTTTCTGGAAATTTCAGCCCCCAACTTCCACTTATTTTGAAAGTTTCTAATCACCGCCTCCTGAATAGATTGTTGGTTAATTTTTAAAAAAGACGGAAGAATATCAGTAAAATCACGCTCCATGACCGGGCGGTCATTCTCAATCAACTTGGAAAGCTCAAATGCTTCCTCGATCATTAAAAGACTCTCAAACGCATCCTCAGCCTGATAAAGCCAACTTGTAAATGAATCTCGTAAATCGATAATATCATTGAATTGGCTGATATCCCTTTCTCCTAATTGAATAACGTGGGCTTTTTTAGCCAAGGGATTTGATGATCCCACACCAAATATCCTGCCTGGAAAATCAGCTATCGATTCTTTTCGGTAATCAGGATCCCAACCGGCGTTTAATTTTAGTTCCCTGGGCAGGAAAGGCAGCACCCTAGTCATATCAGTCTTGATCTCTTCGGCACTAGCTTTCAAAAACAGCGGAATAAACTCTTGTTTACTACAGGTGTTGACTAAAGTGATCAGAAATTTTTTGGAGAAATCATCCAATGTTATAGTCGGCTCATTAAAGGATTCAATCAACTCCATCGAGATAATCAAGGGTTTGATATCGCCACTTTGTCGGTCGATCTCATCTGAGATTAATAACGATTCACGGTCAGAATAAAGATGATTGTCACCTACAAGCCATTCAATCAGTTTTGAAATATTGCTAAGTCTTGATAAGACATCATCAGGAATAACAAAGCCCTGACAAAGATAGATGCCGGTTCTACCAGCATGATCGCGAGCCTTCTCCATGAATTGGCTGTGAAGAACAATCATCGCCAGTTTCTGATTGATTTCCTGATAGAAAACGACCAATTTTTTGGACCAGGCTTTTTTTGTCGGGAAAAACATCCATTTTTCAATCTTTTGGATATCATCTGCGGACAAGAACTGTTGTGAATAAAAAGCCGTATGTTGACCAGTTTTTCCTAAAGGCGAGTCTTCCCTGGACGCGAATTTCGTGTATATTAGCTGATAGATTTCCATTTATATTTCCTACTGGCTTAATTCTTCTTACCAAACAGTCCAAAAAATCCCTTGCCGGTTGAAGTGGCCGATTCTTCAGGAAGAGAGATTTTTTCAGGCATCCTGATTTTTTGTTTATCCAGAGTCAAAAATAGTGGATCAAGTACTCTTTTAGGATCATTGGGATGAATTTTGCTCATCGCGATCTGATCAGCTTCGCCTAAGCAGATCCCTTCGATGATTATCTTTAAGTATTCATCGATCCTAGCTCCTGTAACTTTTCTGATCTCGCGATCCTTTAGTATTTTCAAAACTTTCTTTTCCAGTGATAATACCGACAGATTTTGGCCAATGAGATCCTTTAGTTGATCGATAATAATACCTGGAAGGTTCTCTGGAAGGGATTCCAAAGAATCACCCGTGATTTTAAACGTCAGTCCCAGTTTATGAATCAAGGAAGAGATATCTTTATAAATATGAACCGGTTCTGACCCTGTCGCCGATACGATAGTATATTCAACCGAGCTGAACTCATCTTTCGCAAGATTAACGAAACCGGCGCAATGATTCTCGATAAGCCATTTTTCGATTTCTTGGGAAATCGATTTCAGTTTACTTATACCTCCTTCCTTAAAGTCCAGATAACTTTGGTATGAGCCGTCTCTTAGCCAGTCGCTAAGAACTTGTGGAAAAGGTTGGATGTCCTTGAGATGATTTTTTGACATCAGTTCGGATTTGGTTAAAATGACGATCAGGTGCTGTCTTTTAAGGTCGATTCCACCTAAGGCGTTTATTTTCTGAATATAACCGTGCAACATGCTATTGATTTGGTTTTCCAAATTTGGAATTGAGTCGATGATGCTGATTTTCAGCCAGATTACGTTACAACTTGAGACCAGTTTGGTTATTTCATTGATATTGTTCAAGTCCTCCCAGTTTTCTCCGGCGACATCATAGGCGATAAAAAGTTGATCTTTGAAATAGGGCAATCTGGAGCAGGTTATCAGGGCCGGCTTTTTAAAATCCGGCTCAGTCGCTTCGGGTAAAATCCCGTATTCAAAGAGTGGAACGTGGTAGTGTATCTGCTTATGTGAATGATCATCCATGGGCCTCCAGGTAAATCCAGGCAATTTCTTATTAAGCAGGTTGAGCGATAAAAACAGCGAGGTCAAAAAAGTCGTTTTGCCATGACCCGGTCCTCCAAGAAAACCGATCCGGGTAATTTTATCCGGTGAAAATTCGAAATATTCCCGGTCAATCATGCTTTGGCAAGCTTCATTGGGGCATAAAACACTCGAAAGGCTGTTTTTAATTTTCAATGGTTCAAGACAATAGGGACAGTGGATCTTTTGCATTGTTAAACCTTAATTTGTTACAAGACGAGTAAGTAATATTATACATTAAAAAAATGAATATTTAAATAGAAAAATCAAAGGATCAGCTAATTCAGAGCCAAGTTCATGAGATTTGTTGTCAGTTAAACAGTAGTATTGAACAGTTTTAAACTGTCTATCGATTAAAGCGCAAAAAGATTCGCAACCATTTTTAATCAGATTGTTCTTAATTTCATTGGAAATCTCATCATAATTTATAGACGATATATCTGAAATGTTATTAATCTGAGGTAGCACCTGACTAAAGTCTTTCTGGTCATCATTATACAAGAGTCTTTCGCTTTTGATAAGGATAACTTTAATATTTTGATTTGCTTGCAGGTTGTTACCTATTTGATTGGAAGCGATAAGATAGGTGTCCAGAAGGCTTTTTAGTTGATTACTCCAGTTTGGACCCGAATCCGCAATATTGAAAACAAAATAGATGTCTTGGCAAACGGCTACATAGCCTGCGTTACTGATAATGCTCCGACTTTCTCTAAAAATCTCACCTGACGCGTCGTAAAGCCAGACCGATGCCAGTGCAATATCAAAATAATGATGAACATTGAAATGATATACATCTTGTACATTATTTTTTGGAGGTTCGCTATTCGTTTCATCGCGAAAGATGATCGAACTGGTTTCATCATCACCCGGAAGAAGATAAAAGTCTTCGAAAATTCCTTCGTTTTTTTTTGAAAGCAAAACAAACAACCGAATAAGGTCATTAATCAAGCTGGTCTTTCCGCTTCCTTCCAATCCGACCAATCCAATAAAAAGATTAATCTGGTTCTTACGTTCAACATAATCCCTATCCAATGGTTTCCCGCATTCAGAGCAGACATAAATGGTTGAATAGGATTTAAAGACACTAATATTAACTGTACTCGTACGTTTTTCTGGCCTTGTTATTTTTATACAATAAGGACAGTTGATTAAATCTGGTTTATAGTTCGATTCGATCAGAGACATCCGCTAAACCTTTATTAAATCGTCAATGTTTTATTATTTCTAAAGTATTTCCCTTCTTTTATCAAACAAATTGAAAAATGGAAGGTATTTTTTAACATCCAAAATAAATTAATAATATTGTTCTAAAATTCAATTGATCATGAAGTTTGCCAAAGATGTTTTTTGTTTGGTAATCTTTAAATTCAATGCCAAATATAATTAACAACATAATGATTCCTTCAATAAATAGTTGCTATCAACATTGATCGGTCGTTTATTAGATCCCTCTAGTAATATAATAAAACAGGAAAATAGGACTGGTTAAATGGAGAAAAGAGCCATTTGCGGTATATGTCCCGCAGGGTGTTGGGTAAAGGTTACCTTGGATCAGGAGGGGAAACTAATGCAAGTCAGATCCGATGATTCCAGCCGTTTTGGCATGATCTGTAAATTAGGCGAAAACTCCAGCGAGATCGTTTATTCTAAGGACCGCCTTTTATACCCGCAAAAAAGAGTCGGTAAAAAAGGATCTTTTAATTTCGAGCGCATTAGCTGGGAGGAAGCCTTTGAAATAATATCGATTAAGTTAAAGAATATTAAAATTAATTATGGGGCTGAAGCAACTTCGATTTATACCGGTAGAGGTAGTTTCGAACTTGCACTTTGCGATGTTTTCCAACCTAAAGGCGTCGCGGTCTCCTCGGCCTCAAGTCTTCTGTTCCCCTTTGGTTCACCCAATACGATGGGCGTAGGCGCTCTATGCTATGTTTCATTTGCCATGATAGCTCCCCATGTAACCATGGGGGGAATGCTGATCAATATGTTTTCAGATATCGAGCAGTCTGATCTCATCGTTATTTGGGGAGCGAATCCGGCGACTGATTGCCCGCCGCTAGATTTAGATCGAATTACAAAGGCTTATGAAGCCGGTGCCAAGCTTGTTGTTATCGATCCCAGAAAAACAAGTTTAGCTAAATTGGAAGGAGCAAGATGGATTCCCATTCGACCGGGAACCGATGGTGCCTTAGCTCTGGGACTTTGCAATATTCTGATCGTGGAGGAACTTTACGATGATAAGTTCGTAAGAGACTGGACCCTTGGATTTGAAGAATTCGCAAGCTATGTCCAGCATTTCAGTCCTGAGTTAGTCGAAAGTATCACTCAGGTTCCCAAGGAAACCATCATCGAGTTGGCAAGGGAAATCGTCCAGGCAAACGGGGCTAGCCCGATAATGTATAGCGGTCTGGAATACTGTGACAGCGGAGTCCAGGCCATCAGGGCAACCCAGGTGTTATGGGCACTGGCCGGACAAATGGATGTTCCTGGAGGACGATGTTTTTCAATGCGAGAAAACCAGTTTCTAATCAACCGAGATGGACTCATCGCCAACCCCAATCTTAAAAAATCCCTTGGCCGTGACCAATTCCCCGTTTACAGTCAATATCGTGGAGAATCCCATGCCATATCCCTGCCTCAATCCGTTTTAAATGAAATCCCATACAAGATCAGATCGTTGATTATCCTGGGTGGTTCCATCATCACGGCTTGGCCGGAACCTGAGATTTGGAGAAAAACGTTAAACAAACTCGATTTTTTGGTTTGTATTGACCGTAATCAGACGGCTGATATGGCCTTTGCCGATCTAATCCTGCCCGCCACGACCTTATATGAAATAGATTCATATATGATTTATGGTCCTCTGTTTAGAAAAAGGGAGAAAGTGATTGAACCGCTTGGCGAAGCAAGAAATGATTTTTTTATTTTGGCTGAAATCGCCAAAAGACTGGGATACGGAGAGCTTTATCCCCAGACCGATGATGAATTGATCGACTATGTCCTAAAAGGAACCGGTTATACCCGGGATGATCTGAATAATGGAGGTGGGACGCTCAAAAAACAAACGGTCATGATGCAGTACAAGAAATGGGAAAAAGGCCACCTTAGAAAAGATAACAAACCCGGCTTCGAAACCCCGACCGGTAAATTCGAAATTCACTCGACTATCCTTGAAGAGCACGGCTATGATCCCTTGCCAAAGTACACTGAGCCAAAATACGGTCCCCTTGGCGATCCTGAATTGGCTAAAAATTATCCATTGGTCCTTAATACAGGTTCCAGAGTCACCACAGATTTTCGTTCGCAACATCATTCCATAAAATCACTCTATGAAGAAAGACCCGAACCGACTGTCACCTTAAATGCCGAGGATGCAGTGAAAAGAAAGATTGAACAGGGGTCCCTCGTTGAGCTTAAAACACCTAAAGGCAAAGCGGTCTTAAGGGTCATCGTGACCAACGATATAATCAAGGGAACCGTCGATGCCAATATGGGCGGGGGAGGGCCTTTGGGACCCAAAGCTTGGCAAAATTGCAATATCAATGACTTGACCGATCTTTATCACTTTGACGCTATCTCCGGTTTTCCGGTCTATAAGGCCCTGCTTTGTGATGTCGCGCCACTTGGGAAAAATAAATCCAATTTTTCAAACCATTCAGGCGAATATATTGTAAACGCAAAAGTTACTAATAAAATTAAAAAGAAACGGAGTCGAATATATTTAGATCATAACGCAACGACACCGATATCTCATAAAATCAGGCAGAAACTGTCCGCCACCATCAATGAATTCGGCAATCCCTCTGGAATTTACAAAGAAGCTAAAGAGTCCAAAGCAGCGATCGAAAAGACCAGAAGAATCATCGCTGAGTTTATAAACTGCACTGCAAGAAGATTGGTCTTTACCTCAGGGGGTTCTGAATCAAATAATTTGGCCATCAAAGGAAGCCTGCTACGTTTCAATAGTAAAAAAAATCAGATCATCTCCACTCCGACCGAACATCCCTCAATCTCAAACCAACTGAATTGGCTTAAAATACAAGGCTATGAGATTGTTTTTCTGGATGTAGACCCATACGGCAGGGTTTCGTCTGATGATCTTAAGAAGAAAATAACCGATAAGACAGCTCTGATTAGCGTGATGACAGCTAATAATGAGACTGGCACTATCCAGCCGATCAAAGAGCTCGTTGAAATCGCCAAAAAATTCAATCCTGAAATTCTCTTTCACACCGACGCAGTTCAAGCGTTTGGAAAGATTCATTTGGATGTACAGGAACTAGGAATTGATCTTTTAACCATGTCGGGGCATAAATTTTATGCGCCAAAAGGGATTGGCGCACTATACATCAAAAATGGCGTTGAGCTGGACCCAATAATTCATGGAGGAGGTCAGGAAAACCAATTAAGGGGGGGGACTGAAAACTTACATGGAATCATCAGCTTGGGTATCGCTTCAGAGGACGCGTTAAATCAGCTTGAAAAATCAGATCAGATAAAAAAATTAAGAGACAGATTGGAGGAGGGAATCTTAAAGATTTTTCCTCAAGCCCGAATCAATGGTCACAAAAAATACCGATTACCCAACACCCTGAGCATGATCATACCTGGATTTAGAGGGGAATCTCTTGTTTTGGCCCTTGATCAAAAGGGAATATCAATTTCATCCGGTTCCGCTTGTCGCTCAGGCTCACCCAAACCGTCATACGCTCTGCTCGCAATGGGATTATCTGAAGAGGAAGCCCATTGTACCGTTCGTTTTTCTTTAGGGATCAGCAATACCAAAAGAGATATCGATCTGGTTTTAAAAGCTATTAAAAGTTCGCTAAACGAATCCGAAAACCTATTGAGATTTGTTCCTTGTAGGTAAATTGTCTAATTTGTTTATCATTTATTCAGACCCGTTTAAAGGAAAAACTGTTATGGAAACAACGTTAATTAGCTCAAGAATCAAACTGGTCAATCTATTAAACGAATCTTTTAAATCTCAAATCAGTAAAGACGTTTTAAGTGGGTTGATAAAAGCTCAAAAGAGTTTACCCTGCAAATATTTCTACGATACGCGAGGTTCAAAGCTTTTTGAAGCAATATGCGAATTGCCTGAGTATTATGTGACACGCATGGAGATGTCACTTTTAAATCAATGCGCTCCTTTGATCACTGATGGATTTAATAAAGGAAATCTGGTAGAACTGGGATCAGGTACCAATTGGAAGATCAGAACCCTGATCGATCAATTGGATGATCAATCTTTAAATCAGATTAACTATATTCCGGTCGATGTCAGCAAGTCGGCGATGATTGAAGCTTCTAATGAACTGGTTGATATTTATCCCAATCTGAAAATAAAGGGATTTATAGCCGATTTTACAAGTCAATTGAACATAATCCGCGATAAAGAACCCATGATCATCGTTTTTTTCGGTAGTTCAATCGGTAATTTCAATGAACAGGATAGGGAACTGTTCTTTAATGAAATTGCCAAACTATTGAAACCAGAGGATAAATTTGTTCTGGCGCTTGATATGATCAAGTCGGTTGAAACGCTGGAAATGGCCTATAATGACGATCAGGGGATTACTTCTGAATTTAACAAGAATATACTAAAGGTGATTAACCGTGAGTTGAACGCGGATTTTGACCCTGATCACTTTGAGCATCAGGCGATATTTAATAATGAAGAAAAAAGAATCGAAATGCATCTTAAAGCTAATCGACAAATAAAAGCAACGATAGACAGTCTTGATTTAACGGTTCGATTTGAAAAAGGAGAAACCATTCATACGGAAAATAGCCGAAAATACAGTAAGGATTGTGTCAAAAATATGGCCAGACAGGCCAATTTGTCTATTTACAAATGGCATACCAATAACGAAGATAATTTCTCAATCGTTGAATTTAAGAAAAACCTTAACTAAATGATTTACATGGATAAGGTCGATTGTAAAAAGCTCAAAGAATTTTATAAACCATCAGGAGGCTTATCGGCGGTCAGGGTACCTTCTTGGAAATTTCTTTTGATTAATAGTAAGGGAGACCCTAATGGTTCGGATGTCTATCAAAAAGCCACGGAGTCCCTTTGTTTAACTTCTTATAGTTGAAATTCCAAATTAATAACTAGAATGTCAACCCGGTTATTCCATTATGCCGCTTGAGGCACTTTGGTGAACAGATGAAGGCTTATAGAGCCTTCCAGAATAGAAAACTGGCATTGGACGATAATGATTTTGCAACCTGATTTTACAACCGAGCGAATGTTCATCGATGCCAAAATGGATTATATTTAAAAGAAAAAGATCACTCCGCCTACTTCTGTTCGATTAATGCCCTACGATGAAAGTCACGTAGCCCAAGTACTTTATATTGGTCCCTATGCAGACAAATCAGAAATCAAGGCTATAAACCCTTTGGAAAGCACCATGAAGTTTATCTAAGCGACCCAAGAAAAGTCCCATCCGAGAAAATCAAGACTATTTTATGGCAACCGTTTATATAAGGATAATCATTTCAAACTGTAACATTATATTACTTAAACCAATCATATCATATTAATGGTAGTTATTTTGCCGCCGTATTATTAATGGATATAATGCTTGCCTTAGGCTTGTCATAGACTTGTCGCTTAAATCAGTTGCTCCTAATCAACCCAATCGATTAAAATAAAATCATCTTTGAATATTATGCAATTAAAAAAGTCCTCAGTAGTTAATCAATGAAACGGCTTAAATTTATTTTCCGCTATATCTATCAGTATAAATTTTCATATCTTTTTGGAATTTTATTGATTGTTCTAACCAATTGGATTTCAGTTACCATCCCAAAATACCTGCAGCTTTGCATCGATTTGTTATCCCAGGGAACCGTTCATTTAGAAGATAACCATGAGCAATTATATGATTATCTTATAGTTATGTTTTTATTGGCTATCGGCATTATTTTTATCAGGACGCTATCCAGAATATTTTTTTTCAATCCAGGGAGAGCCATTGAGTATCAAGTAAAAAATGACCTTTTTGAGAAATTGACTAAATTGCAAAAGGATTACTACGATAATAACCCCATCGGTTCGATCATCTCTAGGATTCAAAACGACATCACTGGAGTCAGACTGATTTGCGGTTTTGGTATGATGCAGTTTTTCAATATTTTGACAGCTTTGTCTTTTACCCCGTACATGATGTGGGTTTTGTCACCCACCTTGACCCTTTATTGTGTTATTCCCATCGTTCTGATATTTTTAGTCGTCAGAATCAGTATGCATTACATCATGATTTTTTCTCGCAAAAGGATGACTAAACTTCAAGATTTATCAAGTTTTATCGTCACATCGCTGTCAGGGATCGACATTATAAAGAATTACAGCCTATCTCCATGGAGTCAATCGGTTTTTCAAAAACAAAACAGTGAACTTTTGGATTATTCCCTGAAAATATCTTTGCTTAGGTCCTTCATCATGCCCATCTTACAGAACCTGGAAAATCTTTTAAAGGTACTGGTTTTACTTGTGGGAGGGATTTACGTCATCGAAAATGATTTCACCATCGGTGAATTAACCGCCTTTATCGCCTATGCCGGCCTGTTAACCATGCCAATCACCAGCCTGGGATGGCTGACAACTATCATTCAGCAGGGAATAATCGGGCTTGAAAGTATCGAAACCATCCTTTCGAAAGAGACCCGTGAAGCTGAAGTGCCTGTCATGAGTGAACATGAAAGATTGAAAATCACAGACAAAGAACTCAGGATCGAAAATTTAAATTACGCGTATTCTCCTGAAGGAGAACGGGTGCTTAATAATATTAGTTTTACCATAAAACCTTTTCAAACCGTTGGAATCTTAGGTAAAATAGGATCAGGGAAGACTACCTTGGTCAATTGTATCAACCGATACCTAAAGACATCTCCGGGTCATATATTTTGGGGTGATCAGGATATCACGCAGATGTCCTTTACTGATCTTCGGAATTCGATCAGGACCGTTACCCAAGATAATTTTCTTTTTTCTGATAGCATAAGAAATAATATTTGTTTCGGTCTGCGTGATACACAAATGCCAGATGATGAATGTTTGCGAAAAGCTATTTTCGATTCAGCTTTAGAGGATGAAGTTAACCGCTTCGAATACAAAACCGAAACAATTGTCGGTGAGAAAGGGATTATGTTGTCTGGTGGTCAAAAACAACGCATTAGCCTTGCGCGAGCCTTGGTAGAGCCTTGCGAGATTTTGATTTT
>Ga0224496_10000688_pt1 | contig 22920 bp, 23 predicted proteins | sample SF_Jul11_sed_USG_2_FD_168127 | JGI IMG/M metagenome (GOLD analysis project Ga0224496, IMG submission 168127) | Sediment microbial communities from San Francisco Bay, California, United States - SF_Jul11_sed_USGS_8_1 | ecosystem: Environmental > Aquatic > Marine > Sediment | place: USA...
CGAAACGTACAAGTTTCATCAGTCCCTCCCTTTGTCCCCTCTGAGCCTATCGAACCCAACCACTCCGAGCGCGATGTTGTGGAGGAATTCTGGCCGAGAGCGATCCGAGTTCCTCGATTGTTCACCGTTTCAGGGGAAGGCTGCCGTAGCTCTCGTGGTTGAATCCATCCGGAGGTGCCTATGAAAGCACTATTGAAGCGACCGCTCATTCGGGTGGCCATCGGGGTCGGGGTTGTCGTTGGACTGGCAGCCGCTTGGTATCTGGTCTCGCCGTTGTTGATCACCAATGAGGTCGACGAAGCGTTTCCGATGGCTGCGACCGCCCAGGTGCCCGATGGCATGACCCTGGCCGAGGTGGAAGCCGAGATGGTGAAAGCGGCCGATGCGCCATCCGTAAAGGCCACGGACGTGATGCCGACGGACACACCGACCGCCCTCGCCACCGGCTCGTTTATGGACGCGGACAACTTCCACAAAGGGAGCGGCACCGCCACGCTGTATGTGTTGGCCGACGGATCGAATGTCGTGCGCCTCGAGGACTTCGAAGTCACCAACGGTCCCGACCTGCATGTACTGCTCTCAACCAGTGACGATCCAGCCGTTGACCTCGGTGACTACGTCGACCTTGGTTCGCTCAAGGGAAACGTCGGCAACCAGAACTACGACGTACCGGTCGGGGTAGATGTCTCGGTTTATCGGTCGGTGATCATCTACTGCGACCCGTTCCACGTGTTGTTCGCCAGTGCCGAGTTATCTGGCTAACTCGACTTGGCAGCCTTGGCGATCTCGACGAACGTATCCATCGGAATGGAGGCAATTGCGTCACCGACCACTGCGAGCGGTAGGTCGTCGATGGTGCGGAACCGGACGCAGCTCTTGCCACAGTCGTATCGCTTTCCGGTCGCAGCGTACGCGGCTTCAAACTCGGCGCGGTGCGAATCAGAACCATAGATCGCCGAGAGGTATACGGCCATGTGGTTCTTCTGATTAGCCAGGGCGGCGTACATGAGCGGCTGTTTGTTGTACGTATCGGGATAGATTTCGAGCGGGACCACGTAGGCGATCATGCCTAATCCCATCGTCTCTTCGTAGCCGTCCGGCAAGCGCCTCAAAATCTCTTCTCGGACTGCTTCGATCGCCGGGCGTCGGTTCGGTGGAAGTTCAGCGAGATACGCATCCACGGATGTCGTTTCGGATTTCATATCGTGATCCTACGCGCGGGCTGGCATTCCCTGTGCCCGAACAAGCGCGACGAGAGCGGCAGCCAGCAAAAGGCTGACTCCGGTAACCGTCCAGGCGGCCTGATACGAATGGTTTTCGATCAACCATCCGAACAAGGCCGGACCGGCACCTGCTCCGAGGAAGATTCCGGCCTGGGTGATGGCAGTCGAGCCGGCGGGGCGACCCGCGTTGGCACGGACGACACCGTACGTCAGAAGCCCAGGCCAGCCCCACCCTGTCGAAAAGGCCAGCAACGTGAAGACTACAAACCAGGCGGACCGGGTTGTGCCCAGCACAAAGAACGAGATAGCCCCGAGCGCCGCCAGCCAGATCATGAACCCGAGTCCGCCTGCCATGGTTCGGTCTGCGAGATATCCGTAGCCGGCCCGCGCCATGATGGTTGCCAGGGAGGCCGTCGCGAGGAGGGTTCCTGCGTTGGCCTCGGAGAACCCGTAGGTGATCGCCGCGTCGACGTGGAAGGTACCGAGGATGCCGGCAGCCAGGGTGGCGAATCCACTTCCGAGCCCGAGGACTGCCAGCCAGCGCGAGTTCATCGGTTTGGGGAGGTTGGTCGCTTCTACGCGGGTCCCGTCATCGGACCGGTTCGGGATGAGCCAGAAGACTCCAACCGCAATGCAAGCGCCAAACGCGTACGCCCAACGCCATCCAAGGGTCAGAACGACGGCGGGGACGGCGATCCCGGCTAACAAGCTGGCCGTCGGTATCCCAGCGTGCTTGATCCCGAAGACCAGTCCTCGACGGTCTGCCGGGATATGGCGAGCCAGGGCCAGATTGGCAGCCGGGTTGGCGGCGCCATAGATCGAGGCGGTGAGCGCCAGCGCCAGGCCCAGTGCCCAAACGTTCTGCACGGCCGTGGCAATGATGAACAACAGTGCGCTCGCCGCAAGTGCATTGAATCGCATCGTTCGATACCAGCCGATCCGTTCGACGAGGTTCCCGATGAGCGATGATGAAACGGCGGCCGTGAGGAAGAAGATTGACGTAAGGAAGCCAAGTTCTTGCGCTCCATAGCCCAGTTCGGGCCCTGCCTGGGCGATGGATGCGGCCGTGATGAACGCGGGAAGGGTGGAAACGGACACCACGAGGACAGAGCTCACGATCAGGCGCCAGTAGAGGTCGGATACAGCAGTCACTGACACAGTCTGGCGCCGTTCGATCACGAAACCGAATCACGTCGTCCGGTCGGCTGTGAGGTCCCCCAGATTCGGGGAAACCGACGTTAGCCTGCTCCAAGTGACTCGTTCCCGGGCCGTGACGGCTCTGCTTATGCTTGCGCTCGTAGCCGCTTCGGTGCCGGGTGTGTTGGTGGCGAACGCCGAGACGGAGCTCGAAAAAGCGGAACGCGTCGCCGCTGAGACGCAGCGAAGCCGTAATGTCGCCGAGTCTGCATATGTCGCCGACCAGGCGATTGCCTCCGACCTCGAGATTCGCCTCAGCGTGACGTTGGAGACCTACCGTCGGGTGAACGCTGAGCTGGAAACCCTCGGTTTACGGCTAGCCGGGGAGCGAGCCGACATGGACGCGATCCGCGGCGAAGTCATCGCGTTGGACAACGAAGCCCAACAGCGGGCAGTCGGTGCCTACATCCGTAGTCTGGCGGTCCCCGGTAGCTCTATGTTTCTCAGTGGCACGTTCGAGTCCTTGTCACTTGCCAACGAGACGATCAAACGAGCGTCTGAACTCGATGAGAGTTTGTTCGAGCAACTCGACAGCCGGCGGGCTGATCTGGCCGAGCATACGCTTGAGCTGCAAACGGGATTGGATGAGCTGGCACTTCTGAATGACGAGCTGGCGGCCGCCCGCGTCGAACTCGAAGAGTTGTTCACCCAGGCCGACGCTCGAGTCGCCGAGGCGTTTCGGAATCTAGAGGCAGCAGACCAAGCCTTTCGGGCTGCTCAGGCCGATCTCGAGGAGGCCCAGGCCAAGTATCGGTGGACGGGATCCGTCGAGCAGTGGAGATGGTTGGTAGAGAAATACTTCCCGCTCGACCGGGTTGATGAGGCGTTGCGGGTGATGGCCTGTGAATCGCGCGGGAACCCCAACGCCAAGAACCCCAGTTCCACCGCCACCGGGTTGTTCCAATTCCTCGACGGTACCTGGGCATGGATGAGTGTCATGTCTGGCTGGGGCGGCCATTCGCGGCTCGATCCGGAAGCGAATACTGCGGTGGCGGCCTATCTCATGGACTTTTCGATCCGAAGCGGCCATCCGGGCGGCGCCTGGGGCCACTGGGAATGCAAGCCCTAGGCGAGGGCTGCGTCCGGGTCGCGCTCGAACGTTTTCTGGCATCCTGCGGCACAGAAGTAGTACGTCGTACCGTTCCAGTCGGTCGTGAAGGCGGCGGTCGCGATATCCACCGTCATCTGACAGATCGGGTCGATCGCCGTTTCCGGAGCATGCGTTGCCACAACTTGTGCACCGGCGCCGGACGCCTTCAAGGCGACGAGTTCGGCGAGAATCGCGACCGCGATTTCTTCGTGTTCCGTAGAGCCGAGATTGAGGCCGGCGGGCGCCCGCAGCCGGGTTAGCTGCTCGTCCGCCAGGCCTCGATCCCGCAGCCATTCGCGCACGGATGAGGATCGTTTCTCCGATGCAACCAGCCCGATGTAGCCGGCACTCGTACGCAATGCACGCTCAAGTTCTGGTTCATCGGCGTGCCCTTGCGTTGCGATTACGACATACGAGCGATCGCCGACTTCTTCATCTTCGAGCGATTCGACGACGCGACCACGCCATCCCATCACGTCCGCCAAAGATGCCAGTCGCGTACACATGGGCGAGTTCCCCACGATGACAACCTCCGGACTGCTCAGAATCGGATCCACGTATACCTCCATTGCTCCTTCGCTGGCACAGGCCATGGGGACCGTCGTCACTCCGTGGCGTCGATCGTCATCGCCAATTACCAGGAGCCGGGGATGCCCGTCGGTCAAGGCATCAAGCGCCTGACGAACCACGGTCGGGCGGGCGCAGGCGCCTCCAAGCCACCCTTCGACGCGCCCATCAGGGTGGATGATGGCTTTGGAGCCGCCCTTCCCGGAGGACGGTCCGCGTCGCCACGTCACTGTCGCCAGAACAAACGGGCGGCCCTCCTCCATGAGTTGGGCCGCCCGGATGAGCATCGTTTGCATCAGGGTTTGACGTCGACGCCGTTGAGGGCCCCCCACACCCGGTGAGGCAGAACTGGCATGTCAATGTTCGTGACACCTCGTGACCAGAGCGCATCGACGACCGCGTTCACATACGCCGCCGGAGACCCTACGGTGGCCGACTCGCCGACACCTTTGGCACCGATCGGATGATGGGGCGATGGGGTGACCGTTTCGCCTAGCTTGAACCTGGGGGTTTCCCACGCCGTTGGGACCAGGTAGTCCATGAAGTTCGAACCGATGCAGTTCCCGGCGTCGTCAAAGCTGATCCACTGCATGTTGGCCTTGGCGAAGCCTTCGGTGAGCCCCCCGGTTATTTGGCCATCGACGATCATAGGGTTGATGCGCACCCCACAGTCATCCACGGCCACCATGTCGACGACTTCCCAGGTTCCGTCGTCCTGGTCTACTTCGACAACCACGATATATGTGCCGAACGGGTACGTCATGTTCGGTGGGTCGTAGTAGTGCACGCCTTCGAGCCCGGCTTCCATCCCTTCCGGGTGATTCGTGTAGGCCGCAAATGCGATGTCCTGGATGGTGACAAAGGACTCAGGTGAACCTTTCACGCTGAACTTGCCTACTTCCCACTCCAGGTCGTCCTCGGACGCTTCGAGCAGATGGGCGGCCAACTTGCGAGCTTTCTCCCGGAGCTTTCTAGCCACCATGGCGGTGGCGGCACCACCGACCGGAGTCGATCGAGACGCGTAGGTCCCCAGCCCGTACGGTGTGTTGTCCGTGTCGCCCTCGATGACCTTGATATCGTTGGCGGCGATGCCGAGCTCTTCTGCCACGATCTGGGCGAACGTGGTTTCGTGGCCCTGGCCCTGTGACTTGACGCCGAGCTTGAGAATTGCCTTGCCGGTTGGGTGAACACGAAGCTCTGCCGAATCGAACATCTTGAGTCCGACGATGTCGTAGTCCTTCGAAGGCCCGGCACCAACCACCTCGGTGAATGACGCGATGCCGATGCCGATGAGCTTTCCGTTTGGATCCTGGTCTCGCTGCTTCTCCCGCCACCCGTCGTAGTCGATCATCTCCTTGGCCAGGGTCATGGCGCCGTGGTAGTCACCCGAGTCGTAGACGAATCCGGTCGGCGAGTGATAGGGAAACTGTTCCTTTTTGATGAAGTTGAGTTCACGGAACTCGGCCGGGTCCATCCCGATCTCGTGGGCGGCCTTGTCAGCGAGTCGTTCGATGAGATAGGACGCTTCCGTCACCCGGAACGAACAGCGGTACGCAACTCCGCCGGGTGCCTTGTTGGTAAAGGCTCCCTTGGCGGTGACGTGGGCTGCTCCAAAGTCGTACGAACCTGTGCAGATATGAAACAGACCGGCTTTGAACTTGGTCGGCTGGGCATCGGCAAAGAAAGCGCCCTGGTCGGACAGAATCGCCGCGCGCATCCCGGTGATCCGGTTGTTCTCGTCGAGCGCCAACGACCCGGTCATGTGATAGTCGCGGCCGAACCCCGTGGAGATGATGTTCTCCGATCGGGATTCGACCCACTTGACGGGTTTGCCGATGACGAGGGAAGCCGCCGTTGCGACGACGTACCCCGGATAGATGGGCACCTTGTTGCCGAAGCCGCCTCCGATATCGGGGGAGATTATTCGGATCTTCTCCTCGGGAAGGCCCGCCACCAACGCAAAGAGCGTGCGGTGCGCGTGTGGTGCTTGCGATGTCAGATAGATCGTCACCTGGCCGGTGATCGGATTGACGTCCGATACGCAACCGCACGTTTCGAGGGGCGACGGGTGTGAGCGCGGATAATGGCTTTCCAGGCTGACCACACGGTGGGCGGCTGCGAAGGCCGCATCGGTGATCGCCGCGTCGCCCGCTTCCCAGGTGTAGGCGACGTTATCGGTTTGCCCCTCCTTTTCATCCCGGATCAGCGTCTCGGTCGTCAATGACTGTTGGGGAGTCGTGATCGCTTCCAACTCTTCGTAATCGACAAAGATTGCCCCCAGGGCGTCCTTGGCGATGTACGGGTCGGTGGCAATTACGGCCGCGACTTCCTGGCCCTGGTAGCGCACCTTGTCGGTGGCCAGGACCGCCTGGGTGTCGCCAGAGAGCGTTGGCATCCATGCAAGGTTGTAGCCCTCAAGCATCGCCCCGGTCACAACCGCGACGACTCCTTCCATCGCCTCGGCCTCGCTGGCATCGATACCCAGAATACGAGCGTGGGCAACCGGTGATCTGAGGATCGCCATGTGGAGCATGCCCTTGAGGACGATGTCGTCGACGTAGTTGCCCGCGCCTTGGACAAACCGGTCGTCTTCTTTGCGAAGAACCGAGTGTCCGACGCCACCGACCTCGAACGTTGTGATTGGATCGTGTGTCGTTGTCATATCAGTTCCCCTCGATTGCCGCGCCGGCGGCCTGGATGGATTTCACGATGTTGGTGTAGCCCGTGCACCGGCAAAGGTTTCCGCTGATCGCCCAGCGGACCTCGTCGTCGGTTGGGCTCGGGTTGCTCTCCAAGAGTGCCTTGCCCACCAGCATCATCCCCGGGGTGCAGAAGCCACATTGAAGTCCATGGTTCTGCTTGAAGGACACCTGTAATGGATGTAATTCGCCATTCTTTAGGCCTTCCACCGTTTGCACCTCGTGTCCATCGGCCGAGGCCGCAAACATGGTGCACGACTTGATCGGTGTGCCGTCGAGGAGCACGGTGCAGGCTCCACAAGACGTGGTATCGCATCCGATGTGGGTACCGGTCATGCCGAGTTCCGTGCGGATGAAGTCAACGAGAAGCTTGCGTGGTTCGATGTCGGCCGTCTGGGCCGTGCCGTTGATGGTTACGGTCACCTTCATGAGGCACCTCCTTGAGCCTGGACGAGAGCTTTGGCCAAACCCCGTTTCGTGTATGCGTTGATTACGGCCCGCTTGTATTCGGCCGGGCCTCGCACGTCGCTCTCGGGGTCGCACGCCGCCGCAGCGACGGCGGCAGCGTCGGCGAACAACTCAGGCGATGGGGTCTGACCGATGAGCATCTGCTCGGCTTCGACCACTTTGAGGTTCTTTGACGCTACCGCGGTCAGGGCGACGCCGGCATTGGCGATCGTGCCGTCGCTGGCAAGGTCCAAGAACGTAGCCACCGCCGCGGTGGCGTAATCGCCGATCTTTCTCTCAAGTTTCAGATAGGCACCGCCGGCCGAACCGGTCGGCCGGGGGATTCGGACTTCGGTGACCATCTCGCCCTCGACGAGTGAATTGGTGAAGAAGTCGACAACGAATTCGCCGATCGGAATGACCCGCTGCCCGGACGTCGAAGTAGCTACCACCGACGCTCCGACCGCCAGCATGACGGAGTTCCAGTCGCCTTCGGGGTCGCAATGGGCGATGGATCCGGCCACGGTCCCCCGATTGCGAACCAGAGGATCGGCCACCCACGGGGCGGCCGATGCCATGGTTGGGCTGATCGTCTTGACGTGGTCGTTGTCGACCACGTCGGCGTGTCGAGCCAGGGCGCCGATGGCCAGGTGGCCATTGTCCGCTCGCACGTAGGCGAGATCGGTGAGGTTGTTTATGTCGACCAGGTTGGCCGGTGCGGCGAGGCGCAGCTTCATCATCGGGATGAGGCTCTGTCCTCCTGCGAGCACTCGTCCGTCGTGTCCGAGTTCCTGGATCTTCGTGAGCGCTTCGTCGAGCGACTTCGGTGACCAGTACTCGAAGGCGGGGGGATACATATGTGCCTCCTCCAAAAGGTAATTACCTATGGAACATACCTGGCGCGCCAGCCCTCGTGGAGGCAAAAGCCAATTTTCGTTCTGACTATCCGTCGGCAAGATGAGGCGGAAAACCGCCTCGGGAGATCGGACCCCACGATTCGATCTCCACGCGGAGGAGGACCTTGTCCTGGTCGATCATCGCTTGTCGATACTCGTCCCAATTGGGGTGCTCGCCCGCTATGACCCGGAAGTAGTCAACGAGCGGTTCGACGGCTTCTTGGCCGCCGAGAACTTCGGCGCTCCCGTAGACCTGAACCCACTCGCCACCAAAGTCGTCAGACAGAACACACACCGATACTTCCGGTTGGCGGCGGGCGTTGATGGCCTTGGCTCGGCGGGGATAGGTGGCAATGACGATTGTGCCGTCGAGGTCGAGGCCCATCGTTACGGGAGACATCTGAGGTCGACCGTCGAGCCGTGCCGTCGACAGGACGCCTTGATGGCGTCCTCTGATGAAATCCTCAAGCTCGGCCCTTGGTACCACCCGGTTGGTGGCCGGTTGCCTAGCCATCAGCTGCCCCCCTGGGTCGCCAGCCGAACGGCCATTTCCTGTCGGAGAGCTTCGACGGCGTTGGGTGGGCGAATGACTACCTCCAGCTCGGTGATCTTGCCATCTTGCAACGTGATCAGGTCAACTCCTTTGAGCCCCAGGTCACCAATACGAGCGGTGAACTCAAGAGCCCAGTCGTTCTCGTTGATCCACTGGCGGTGGTACTCGAAGTCTTCGAAGATCTCCATCACACTGGACAGAATCAGCATGGTTACGGGTTTGCCGCTCCGGGTCTTCCAATAGGTGGGCGGCCGGAACGTGACGTCGTCAGCAAGCAGTTCGTCAAGGTGGGCGATGTCGCGGTCGGCAATGAACAGGTGCCAGATGGCCAAGGGATCGGTCATCGGCTCAGCCTAAACCTTCCCAGGAGGGGGCTGTATTGAGTCGCCACATGTAGAGCCCAATGCCGACTGAGGCCGCCAGGTTGACGCTCGAGACGTCCGGGCGCATCGGGAAGGAGATCAGTCGATCCGCGGCTCGCTTCGTTGTCGTCGATAGGCCTGTCCGTTCGCTTCCGAAGGCCAGGACGGCGTCGTCAGGCGGGATGAAACCGCGGCCATCCTCGCCCTCGGGGTCAAACGCGATGATCGGACGATCGAATGTGGGCAATCCCGCGACCTGGATGGTGGGGAGGGCGAAGTGCAGCCCCGCTGAACCCCGGATCGCCGCCGGGTGCCATGGGTCGACTGCGCCGACGGTGATGATTCCGGAGGCGCCGCCCGCCGCGCAGATCCGTACCGCCGCCCCGATGTTGCCGAGATGCCGTGGATCATCGAGCAACACGATCGGGGCGCTGCGGGCCATTGCCGCCGGGTGGATGGGGATTGGGCGGCGAGCGACTGCTGCCAGCCCGGTTGGATGCGGGTGGCGAAAGAGTGACGAGAACGTCTCACTCGGTATCGCCAAGGCGTTGTTGACCACCTCGCTCATGTCTGGTGCGACCTCTGCTGCGAGCTCGCGCAAAGCCCGATCGTGACTGGAGATCACGGCGACAATCTCAGCTCCGAAACGGTGGGCGTGTTTGACGGCGTGGAAGCCTTCCAAAACGACGAGGGACGGATCCGATGTTGCTCGCTCGAACCAATCGATCATGTAGCGAGGCGCACGGAGGTCAGATGTGCCTCTCGGATCCACATAGGACGTGGGCGGCGCTCGTCAACCACCAGGTAGAGGGTTCCGACCGGCTCGTGATCAGGGTTATCGGAGGCGTCCGGTTCGACCCACCATCCCAACGAGATTACGTGGCCGGCGATCGGTCCATGTCCGTCACCCGGATCGGCGCTGGTCGTGACCAGCAGGTGTTGGGTGAGCGCTACCGCGAAGTCGGCGTGATGTTCCATTATTGACCCCGAGGGTATCCGATCGCTTCGAGTGCTTCGCCGATCTCGTCGAGGATGGCTGGATCGTCGATCGTGGCCGGGACCGACCACTCCTCGGCGTCGGCCATCTTGCGCATGGTTGATCGAAGAATCTTCCCTGATCGGGTTTTTGGTAAGCGAGCCACAACCGAAGCGTGCTTGAACGAGGCGACCGGGCCAATGCGTGCCCGAACCGAGGCAATGAGTTCGGCAACGATTTCGGAGTGGTCTCGAGCGACACCGGTTTTCAGCACCACGAATCCAACCGGTACCTGGCCTTTGAGGTCGTCGGTCACTCCGATCACCGCGCACTCGGCGACGTCGGGATGATCTGAGAGGATCTCTTCCATGGCTCCGGTGGACAGTCGGTGTCCCGCCACGTTGATGATGTCATCGATCCGACTCATGATCGACAAGTAGCCGTCGGCGTCTTTGAATCCGGCATCTCCGGTCAGGTAATAACCTGGGTATCGAGCGAGGTAGGAGGCTTCGTATCCATCCTCGTTGTTCCACAATGTGGGGAGTGTCCCGGGTGGCATTGGCAGGCGAATGACGACCGAACCGATATCGCCGGCCGGAACGATCGTGCCTTCATCGTCTACCACATCGACGCGATAGCCGGGGACCGGTACTCCGGCCGATCCTGGTTTGACGGGCAGGAGTCCCAGTCCGAGCGGGTTCCCGGCTACCGGCCATCCCGTTTCGGTCTGCCACCAATGGTCGAGAACCGGGACGCCGAGTTTGTCTGCTGCCCAGCTCAACGTATCGGGATCGCAGCGTTCGCCGGCGAGGAAGAGAGCGGCCAGCGATGAGATGTCGTGGCCGCTCAGATAGCTGCCGGTTGGATCATCTCGTTTGATGGCGCGGAAAGCCGTCGGGGCGGTAAACAGCACCTTGACACGGTGATTGTCGATGACTCGCCAGAAGGTTCCAGGATCGGGAGTTCCCACCGGCTTTCCCTCGAACAACACCGTCGTACATCCATGCAGCAGCGGCCCGTAGACGATGTAGGAATGACCGACCACCCACCCGACGTCGGAGGCAGCCCAGAACGTGTCGCCGGGATCTACGCCGTAGAAGTTCTGCATCGACCACTTCAGCGCAACGGCATGTCCGCCATTGTCGCGCACTACGCCTTTTGGAACTCCGGTGGTCCCCGACGTATAGAGAATGTAGAGCGGGTCGGTGGCCAGTACTGCCACACACTCGGTGGGGTCGGCTCCCGCAATCGCCTCGGCCCAGGTGACGTCTCGACCGGCAACAAGGGTTGCCTCAAGTTCTGGACGCTGAAAAATGACGCAGGCGACCGGTTGGTGCGTCGCGATCTCCAAGGCGTCGTCGAGAAGAGGTTTGTACGCAACGGTCCGACCCGGTTCCAGGCCGCAAGAGGCAGTGACAATGACCGCGGGCTTGGCGTCGTCTATGCGGGTGGCAAGTTCTTTGGAAGCGAAGCCCCCAAAGACGACTGAATGTATGGCTCCGATCCTGGCGCACGCCAGCATCGCCACCACGGCTTCCGGGACCATTGGCATGTAGATGACGACCCGGTCCCCTTTCTCCACGCCCAGCCTTCTCAGTGCGCCTGCGAACCGGGCAACCCGTTCGAGCAACTCGGCGTAGGTGACGGTTTGGATCTGGCCGGTCATCGGGCTGTCGTAAATGAGAGCGGCCTGGTCGGCGCGTCCCCGAATGACGTGGCGGTCGAGTGCGTTGTAACAGGTATTCATCACCCCGCCGCTGAACCAGCGATAGAAGGGTCGACGGGTGTCGTCGAGCACTATCTCGTAGGGGATGAACCAGTCGATGTCTTCGGCAGCTCTCGCCCAGAACGCCGACGAATCCCGCTGGGATGCTTCATAGGTCCGTGCGTAAGACATGGCGTTTCCTCCACGGACCACGGTACCGACTTGTTCGGCGTCCTGCCCCGAGATGGTGGGCTTAATGGCTACGGGCAGAGTCCGTCATAGTTCATGCCTCGACCACACATCTCTTGTTCCTCGATGCTCTTGAGTGCGAAACCGTCCGAGGTGGGGGTGCCGAAGATGTGCAACCGAATCCCGAACACAGAGTCGTCTCCGAGTCCTACGACGTCGATTGTGACTTCCCCGAGGTCACCCTCAGACGGTGCAACTGTGACCGTGATTCGGGACGGCGGATCGACCGACTTCGCAACATCCGCCACGAGCATGCCCAGCTCGAGCATCGTTGGTGCGCTCGGCGTTGTCCCGCCAAACCCGTTCGCTATGTAGCGAGCGGTGGCGTCGTCGACCGGGCCGAGATAGGTCATATAGCGTGTGTTCGCCCAACCGGTTACACCTTCGACCACGATCTCGTCCCATATGGACCGCGTAAGGAGTCGGTGCCGACCGGTTGCGATTATCTGGTCGAAGAGTGGGTCGAGGGTGGCGACGATTGCATAATTGGTCCCGGGGCCCGATCGGACGTTGAGCACATCGTCATAGGCGACGCCGACCACCCCCAATACATCACCTTCCGCTGGTCCGATATCGAATGGCTCGCCCGCCAGTGTCGTGGTCGTAGAGGTCGCTCCCATCACGGTGGTGGTCGTAGTTGCCGTCGTGGTTGTCGTTGAGGCCAATGGCGTCGTGCTCGTCGTGGTGCCGAGCGTGGTCGCTGGCGCCCCGGGTGTTGAGGTGGTCGTCGATTCAATGACAGGGGCCGCCGTGTCGGGTGGGGAAGTGGTCGTCGCTGAGCAGGCGGTGGCGGTAACTGCGAGTACGAGAAGCAGACTAGTTCGATGCATGAGTCGCCCTCCTGGTGGACGTTTCGATCTCGTCGTTAACCCGGAGCCTACGCCGTCGACATGGGCTCTTTGCAAGAGTGGGTTGCCATCCTTCGGGTGGTGTGTAATCATGTAATGCAGATTACAGTCAACTTATTCCAGCCGATATCCCGAAAGGAAACGCAAATGGACGATGTGAAAGCCTGGTTTGTGGGACGGCTCCCTGAAGAGTGGTTCGAAGACTTCTCGGTTATCAGTGATCGCGACGAAATTGTGGTGATGGGGCGTCTGGCATCGCCGGCGGCGGGCGACCTCGATGAAGACCAGATGGCGGTGGCCGAGCGCAGCCGAATTGACGGATTCCGAGAGGACACCCGAGCGCAACGCATGAAGATTGCTGACCAGGCACAGCGCACTTTCGAGCGAAAGGTCTCCTGGGGGGCAAGCTGTGGCGACACGCAGGTCCTCTTTACTCATCTGGCCGTTCCGGCGATGACGAGACTTCGACTTAAAGAGCGAGCGTTGCTCGACACGCTCATCGATGGGGGAGTGGCCCGCAGTCGGAGCGAAGCCCTGGCCTGGTGTGTGCAGTTGGTCGGTCGGCACGAAGCGGACTGGTTGGCAGATCTTCGTGAGGCCCTGGAGAAGGTAGAGGCAGTCCGCGACCGCAAATAACCCGAACGAGTGTGCATCCAGGTCGGCTATTACGAACCGTAAGCACACTCGTTCAGGGGTTGGGGGTGGGGTAGTCTCGGGTCGTGGCGACGTATGACTTCATAATTGTTGGAGCTGGCTCGGCCGGTTCGGTGCTCGCTAATCGCCTTTCGGCTGATCCAGCTACCCGGGTGCTTCTGCTCGAGGCGGGTGGCTCGAACAAGCATATGAACGTCGATACGCCGGCCGCCTTCTCCAAGCTCTTCCAAACCAAGCGGGACTGGAACTACTTCACCCAACCTGAGCCGGACGCCGACGATCGCCAGCTCTACCTGCCGCGCGGCAAGATGCTCGGGGGAAGTTCGTCCATGAACGCGATGATCTACATCCGGGGCAACCGGGTCGACTACGACGGATGGGCAGCTGACGGGTGCAAGGGATGGTCGTACGAGGAGGTCCTCCCATATTTCAAGAAGTCCGAGCATAACGAGCGTGGCGCCGACACCTTCCACGGGGTGGACGGGCCGCTCAACGTCGCCGATCAACGCTCAATCAATGAGCTATCGCTGGCGTTCGTCGAAGCGGCGGTCGAGCGTGGGTATCCGCGTAACCGAGACTTCAACGGATCCGACCAGGTCGGCGTAGGTCCGTACCAGGTCACCCAGAAAAAAGGCGCCCGGTGGAGTACCGCCAACGCCTACCTCGTACCGGCGATGAGTCGTCCGAACTTGACCATCCACACCGACGCCCACGCTCACCGGATCGTCATCGAGCGGGGACGAGCCGTGGGAGTTGAGTACCGGCACAACAAGGAAATGAAGACCGACCGAGCGAACGCCGAGGTCATCGTTTCTGGCGGCGCCTACAACTCGCCACATTTGCTTATGTTGTCGGGCATCGGGCCAGCCGGGCATCTGTCCGAGTTCGGCGTCGAGGTAGCGGTTGACAATCCCAATGTCGGTGACCATCTGCAAGACCACCCCGTCATCATGAACACGTTCCACGTTCACAAGAAGGTGAGCCTGGCCCACGCCGAAAAACCGGCTCGTCTAGCCGAGTACCTCCTGTTCAAAAAAGGCTTGTTGTCGTCGAACGTCGGTGAAGCGGGCGGTTTTATTCACACTCGTGGCGGGCTGGCCGGCCCCGATATTCAGTTCCACTTCGCACCGGGCTATTTCAACCGGCACGGTTTTGAGGTGATCGATGGTGACGCCATGACGGTGGGCCCGACCCTCGTTGCGCCGAAGAGCCGTGGCCACATTCGATTGCGCAGCCCCAACCCTGACGTGCATCCTGACATCCTCACCCGGGCGCTGAGCCATCCAGATGACATAAGATCGCTCGTCGACGGCCTCAAAGTGACGAGAGACATCGCCCACTCGAAGGTCTTCGATGAGTACCAGGGTGGGGAACTGCACCCGGGCGACGATGCGAAAACGGACGATGAGTTGGTCGAGTACATCCGGCGCAAAGCCGAGTTGCTCTATCACCCCTCGGGCACGGCCCGTATGGGGACCGACCCTTCTTCTGCCGTCGTCGATCCGAAGCTGCGGGTGTTTGGCGTCGAGGCCCTGCGAGTCGTCGACGCGTCGATCATGCCGACCGTCGTACGTGGCAACACCAATGCTCCCACGATCATGATCGCTGAGAAGGCCGCTGACCTGATCCTTAGTGACTGATCGAACCCGGCGAGGGCTGCTCGTCCTCGGCCGCCGGGTTCGCGGACAAGTCCGGCGCGTCACGAGGATCGGGCGCTTGCTCATGAGTCGCCATTTTCGCAAATGGGGGATCGCGGCATTGCGCGAGCAACCCAACCACGTCGCCGAAGCCCAACGCGCCGCGTGGCTCAAGGCCGATGGCGTGGTCGGGAAACACTCGATCAGCACGCTCACCGAGCGTGCCAGCAAGGACCTCCATGCCGATCGACTGCTCGCGGCTCTCGTTCGTATCAGGGAGCCGAGTCTTGTCATTGAGCTGGGCACCAACGTTGGCCTGAGTGGCACCTACATGGCGAGTGCCTTGTCAGGTCGTGGACTGTTGAAAACAATCGATCAGTCGGCAGATCGACAAGTGCTGGCCAAGCAGCTTTTTCGGGCTGCCGGCGTCGAGGATCGGATCGAAGTCATCACAGGTTCCTTCGTCGATTCTTTGGACGATGCGGCCGCCCACGGTTTTGGCATCGCTTTTATCGACGGAGACCATACCTACGATGCCACGTGGTGGTTGGTGGATAGACTGCTTTCGTATGCCGTCGTAGGGTCGGTGTTGGTACTCGACGACATCAACCATTCGGCCCAGATGCGCCGGGTCTGGGGTGAGCTTCGAAGGCGTCCCGGGTTGGCGAGCCTGGCATTGTCTGACCTTGGGGTTCTTGAGGTTGTCTAATGCTCAGCCACGAACGGCCGCACCAAGAATCGGCGCCAGAGCTAGCGCGGACGGTTGTGCTTCCATCGCCACCAGACCCTTGGCGATCTTGTGTGCTTGTTTGTTGGAAGCGAACCACAGGGGTTTGAGCGGCTGTCGGAACGGCCCACGGATTACGGATTTCTGGGGTTCGCCGAACATGAGCGTGTTGTGGACGACCCCGCGGCCGGACCGGATATCGTTGAGCGGGTGACCGGGAAACGCACCCCAGCTGGTACTCATGAACGCGAAGCCAAGCCCGGTCCACACGTTCACTCCGACAGTCCCGTAGCGGAGGTCAGCCACCGCCTGGTCGACGGCCGCAGCCACTTCGGGGTCCTTGAGCGAGGTCGGGTGAACGATCAACGACGCACCGAGCGTTCCCCAGGCGGTCTCATTGGCGAAACGGACCGCATCCTGTATGAAGGCAACTACCGAACGTTCGCTTTTGAGGGGCGCCTCGCCGAACACTCCTGAGAAGGCTTCGACGGCAAAGCAGGTGTGTTCTGGGTCCTCAGCATCAAGGTCGTGAATAAGGGTCCACGGTACGGCGCCGCCTCCATCGCTCCCGTGGGTACGAGTGGTCGGGTGCGAGGCGGTGAAGTGTTCCCAACGTTCTCGGGCGCCCGGGTAATACGGGTCGCGTTCTGGGGTCGCCTGGAGCGCGCTCGATATTGCGTCGAGTAGCGCCTCGCGTTGGTTCCACTGCTCGTGGGTGATCACGATCCGGGTGGCGATGCAATTGAAGCCGGCGTTGTGGGTGAGCATGCCGGCGATGTTCTCGCCGTGATAGGCGAGATCCTTCTCGGACCACGGTCCGGGGACGACGATCACCGGACTTACATTGCCGAGCTCAGACGAGATTGGCTTGGTGAGTAGCGGTTCATTGGCCGCCTTCCTGGCCGCCCCTTCGGGGCCAGAACCGAAGACGATCGCGTCATGGGTCTTGTCCGATCCGGTGATGTGGATGGAGTCGACTTTGGGATGGTTGACCAGATGACTCCCCACGTCCGCTCCGCCGTAGACGACTCCCATGAAGTCGCGTCCGATCAGTCCAGCGAATACCTGTTCCAGGTACGGTCCGATGTACTCGTTGACCGGGTTCATTTTCAAAATGACTACGGCATCTTCGACGAACATTTTGTAGAGCGTGTCGGTTGGAGCGATCGAGGCGATGTTGCCTGCACCGAGAACCAATGCCAGTTCGGGCGTCCGCTTTGCGTGAGGCTGATAGATGGTGGCCATGGTCGAGCTGAGATTGCCCGGCGTCACTCCGGGCTGCATCCACACCTCACCTGAGTACCCCTGCCACAAGACTCTATCCCAGTTGTCGGCCGGAAAGACCTGAGCGACGGTCTGTCCATTGGGCCGGGTCGTTACCGGTCCGGGGATCGTGGGGTGACCGGTTTGACGGATCGATTCGAGCGACGCGATGAGCAAGCGAGCGTTTCGTATGGTCAGCACTGGCCCGGCGTGCCACTCCTCGCCGGCGACGGGGTCATCCAGAGAAATTCCCTTCGCTTCACAGGCAGCCGCCACCCACGCCGCCCCGACGGTCCGGGCGTTTTCGATTACTGATTGCAGAAGATCGATCCGCTCGTCGATGTTGACATCGATCCAGGCTTGGCGGAACTCGCTCAAAACATTGACGAGTCCATCAAGTTCTTCGGTCGAAGTGGGCTGAATGCGTGAAGCGCCCTCGGGCTTGATGATGCTGCCGGCCAGTCCGGTCATAACTTCCTCCGTGTCGCCCCTACCGTATCGTATCTGGCGGCGGTACACATCCGGTGGAGCGCTAACGTTTCGGACTCAATCAGCAAGGATTCGTGATGCAGGCCGGAATCGTGGGACTCCCGAACGTGGGTAAGTCGACCCTCTTCAACGCGCTTACTGCCGCAGGGGCCGAAGCTGCCAACTATCCGTTTGCCACCATCGAACCCAATGTGGGGATTGTCTCGGTTCCCGATGAGCGCCTCGAACAGCTGCAATTGGTGATCGACACCAAGAAGGTCATCCCGGCTGCTGTCGAAATCGTCGACATCGCCGGATTGGTGAGAGGGGCATCGGAAGGAGAAGGGCTGGGAAATCAGTTCCTCGGTCACATCAGATCAGTTGATGCCGTGCTTCATGTCGTGAGATGTTTCGACTCCGATGACATCACCCATGTCGAAGGCGACGTCGATCCTCGACGCGATATCGAGACGATCGAGACCGAATTGATTCTGGCCGACCTCGCCGTGGCGGATCGGAGAAGGGATCGGTTGGCAAAGGCGGTTCGCGTCGGTGACAAGGAAGCAGCCCTCGGGCTGGACGTGACGGATCGACTGATCGCGTCGCTCAACGAGGGCATCCCGGCTCGAGCAGTTACGTTCACCGCCGAAGAGCGAGCCACGCTGTGGGACTCACAACTCATCACCATGAAACCTGTCCTCTACGTCTGCAATGTTGACGAAGCCGGATTGGGCGGTAACGAACATACGGCCGTCGTAGAGGCGATCGCTGCCGAGCAAGGCGCCGGTTGCATCATTTTGTGCGCCCAGGCCGAAGCTGATATCGCGGAGCTACCCGAGGAAGAACGATCGGAGTTCCTGGCCGAGTTGGGACTCGAGGAGCCGGGCCTGGCAGTCCTCGCCCGAGCAGCGTATTCGCTGCTGGGCCTTGAGACGTACTTCACGGCCGGTGAGAAAGAAATCCGGGCGTGGACGGTCAAAGCGAAAACCAAGGCTCCCCAGGCGGCCGGAGTCATCCACTCCGACTTCGAGCGCGGGTTCATTCGAGCCGAGGTCTATCGTATCGACGACATGCTGGCGCTCGGGTCCGAAGTAGCACTGAAAGCCGCGGGTAAACTTCGGGTGGAGGGCAAGGATTACACGGTCGCAGATGGCGACGTGATGCACTTTCGTTTCAACGTCTGAGTAGCTTGGCACCTATGCGCACGACTCTGGTTCTTTGTTTTGTCATGCTCGGCGCCTGTACGTCCCCCGCAACGACCACCACGCCGGTAGTCGACACAACGATCGTCGTTCCACCAACGATGGCTGCGTCAACGACGGTCCCGGATAGCGCCTCAACGACCCCACCGGTACAACCGACCTCGGGGGATGGTCCCGAGTCTGCCAGACCAACCGGCGACGTATTCGTCAAAACCGACCTTGAGCGTTTCCGTTCATCGACGGACATCCTGCTCAGCCGGGACGAAGCGGGCGTTGACGTAATCATCTCTTCGAGCGTCGAGGCGGCCTATGTGCGAAGCCCGGAGAGCATCGAGGCCACCATCACTTCGGGTGAACGGGTGGCCCACGTTATTGGTATCGAGGATACGTTCTGGATTGACGACGGGACGGGTTGGCAGGAGACTCCCGCCGCCGCCCAACTACTCAGCCTGACGAGTGTCACTGCGCTTACCCCCGAGACGCTGGCGCCAATTCTCGATCAGCTCACGAATGTTGGCGTCGAGGATGTCAACGGGCGATCGGCGGTTCACTATCAGGGTGGGACAGCCGACATCCAAACCTGGCTCGGGGGATCCCCTGAACTCGATCAGTTCTCGACGCTCGACATTGGCTCCATCGATGTCTGGATCGACGAGGCCGGGTTCGTTACCAAGGCGGTCTATGTGTTCGGGGGGACCCGCTTGAACTCGTCGGCTACGGAGTATTACCGGGCAGCTTTCGAACTGTTCGATTTCGATGCCGAATTCGAGATCGCCCCTCCGCTGTAGGCCTACTGCCCCGAATAGTTTGGCGGCCGTTTCTCGACAAAGGCGGCGATGCCTTCTGCGGTGTCGCTGCTGCGGGCCATGTCGGTGATGTTGCGGGCCTCGGTTTCCATCTGCGTTTCGAGAGACTCGCCAAACGTCGTGAGAAGCATCCGCTTGACTCGTCCGTATGCCAATGTCGGGCCGCTGGCCAATTCACGCCCCAATGTCGTGGCTTCGGTGACCAGGTCCTCGTCGGGTACGACTCTGGTAATGAGTTGCCAATCAAGGGCTTCTTGGGCGCTCAGTACCCGGTTGGTCAACATCAACTCTGCGGCGCGCCGGAGGCCGATCGCCCTCGGCAAGAAATACGTCGAGCTGCCATCCGGCGACAGGGCTGACCGGGTGTATGCCGAAACGAACTTGGCCGACTCGGCACTGATCACCAGGTCTCCAGCCATCGCCAGGCTGAACCCGCCTCCGGCGGCGGTTCCGTTGACCGCCACCACCAACGGGGCGTCCATTCGAGAGAAGCGTGAGATCGCACCATGGAGGTGGAGCGTCATCTCCTTGAGCAAGTGCGGCATGCTCTCTGCGGCCATGAACGCCTTGATGTCACCGCCGGCCGAGAACATCTTGCCGGTACCGGTGAGCATGACCGCCCGAATCTCCGGGTTCTCGTCGCAGTCGATGGCGGCAGTCATGAGCTCCCGACTCATGGTCAGATTCAGGGCGTTGGCGTCATCGGGGCGGTTGAGAGTGATGGTGGCGAGGCCGTGAGAGACGTCGAACAGGAGCGTTGTGTAGTCCATTCCACGAACTTAGCCGGGCGAATTACGCCGTGGTGGACAACTCATCGACCATCAGGCTGGCGTGTGCGCAGATGTCGAACGTAGGGTCGATGGACCAACGAATGCTCAGTCCGTTGAGCGCGCCGAGCAGGATCTCCATCCGATAACCCGCCAGGCTCGCAGACACTGCGGGGTGCTCCCGCACATAGGCGGCCGTGAAACGCTCCACGCGCTGTTCGTGGTGCCGCTGGATTCTTCCCGCGAGGTGATCCTGAGTGAGGGCTGCCGTCACTGCCATCTGGGCATACACCCGACCGAGTTCCGGGTCTTTCGTGACGAACCCCGTGTACGCGTTCACCAGGCTCTCGACCGTGTCGTTGCCGGCACCCTCTGGGTCGGGGTCAAAGGCGCTGATGGCGTCCCGAACCACCGTGAGGACCGCTTCGTCTTTTGTGGCGAAAAGGTTGTAAAACGACCCGGCCTGGATGCCCGCCTGGGCACAGATGGCCTTGACGGTTATGGCCTCAAAGCCCACTTCGCTGAGGAGGCGGCGAGTGGCCTCAAGGATCTTGCCCTGGGTTTCGAGTCCGACCTTATAGCGCGCCATAAGAATTGCATCGTAGGGGGTTAAGCCCGCTGCTGCTGGTGCCGATAGATGGCTAAGTGAATTTGATCACTCCCATAAATTTGAATCTTGTCTCAAAATTGAGTGTATAATAAACATTGACCGTACGCCGAGTGAAGGCCAGCCATGAGCCACTACAAAGCCAACTTGCGAGATCAAGAATTCAACCTCTTCGAAGCGAACCCGATCACCGAGTACCTTGAATCCTTCGGGGGTATGGACGAAGACACCGCTCGGATGATTCTGCGCGAGGTCGAACGGTTCGCGGTGGGACCGTGGAGTGACTCATTCGTGGCGGCGGATCGTCATGAGCTGAAGCTGATCGACGGCGAAGTGGCCCTTCCCGACGAGATGAAAAAGTCGATCGACGCTTATCGCGATGCCGGATGGGCTCGCCTCTCCATGCCGGCCGAACTCGACGGAGCGGGAGCCCCGCCGTCACTCGTGATTGCCACACTGGAACTCATGACCGGCGCCCAGCCGACCGCCTATTTCTACGCATCCGGAGAGCTGATGGCTCGCGTGCTCTTTGACGAGGGCACCGAGGACCAGCGCAAGGTCGCCGGTTACATGATGGACCGCAATTGGGGCGGCACGATGGTTCTTACCGAACCCGACGCTGGATCCGACGTGGGGGCCGGCACGACCAAGGCCGTGCAACTGGACGGCGATATGTACGCCATCGAAGGCGTGAAGCGGTTTATCACCTCCGGGGAATTCGATCACGCCGAGAACATCATTCATCTGGTTTTGGCCCGCCCGGAGGGCGCTGGTCCCGGTACCAAGGGTCTGTCCCTCTTTATGGTCCCGAAGTTCCTCATCAACGAGGACGGATCACTCGGCGAGCGAAACGGTGTTTACGCCACCAACATCGAAAAGAAGATGGGTATCAAGGGCTCGGCAACCTGCGAACTGAGCTTTGGGGTCGGGGCCCCCGCCTTCGGGTGGCTCGTCGGCTCGAAACACGACGGGATCCGTCAGATGTTCAGGGTCATAGAACACGCCAGGATGCTCATCGGTACAAAGTCCACCGCCACGCTATCGACCGGGTATCTCAACTCGCTGGCCTACGCCAAAGAGCGGGTGCAGGGACCCGACTTGACCAAGGCGACCGACAAGACGGCTCCCCGGGTCGAAATCATTCGGCATCCAAACGTACGCAGAATGCTGATGCTCCAGAAAGCTTACGCCGAAGGCCTCCGAGCATTGGTCATGTATACCGCCTGGGTCCAGGACCAGATTGTCCTCCACCCAGAAGATGAGTACCTGGACGCCCTCAACGATCTCCTGCTTCCCATGGTCAAGGGGTATTCGTCCGAGAAGGCGTACGAGCTTCTTTCGACTTCGCTGCAGGTGTTTGGTGGGTCCGGCTTCACGATGGACTATCCCATCGAACAGTACATCCGTGATGCCAAGATCGACACGGTCTACGAAGGCACGACCGGGATCCAGGCGATGGATCTGTTCTTCCGCAAGATCGCTCGCGATCAGGGGGCGACGCTTACGCGAATGGCCAGCCAGATCGTGGAGTTCGTCAAGGCTGGGGGCGACGACGACGTTCTCTCGTCTGAACGCGAGTTGCTCGGCAAAGCGCTCGACGATGTGCAAGGTCAGCTCGGAGTTCTCGTGAGTCACTTGATGGCGTCCGTCCAGGACCGTTCTGAGATCTACAAGGCGGGGCTGCAGTTGGACGGGTTATTGGAGTCGCTCTCGGAGGTTGTCATTGGGTGGCTGCTTCTCCGGCACGCGGAGATCGCCGCAGCCAAACTGCCTACCGCCACCGGCGACGATGTGTTCTTTTATCAAGGCAAGATCGCCAGCGCCCGGTTCTTTGTCAGGGATGCGTTGCCCAAGGTGGCGATTCGGCGAGCAGCCGCCGAGGCCGAAAACGGCGAACTCATGTCGCTGCCCGATGAGGCCTTCTAGCCTTCCGAGTAGGTCGGGATTGGTTCGAGGCTGGTCAGGATGGCCAGCGCC
>Ga0224496_10000689_pt1 | contig 22919 bp, 23 predicted proteins | sample SF_Jul11_sed_USG_2_FD_168127 | JGI IMG/M metagenome (GOLD analysis project Ga0224496, IMG submission 168127) | Sediment microbial communities from San Francisco Bay, California, United States - SF_Jul11_sed_USGS_8_1 | ecosystem: Environmental > Aquatic > Marine > Sediment | place: USA...
GATTTTGATGTCAGGATGATTAGAATATTAGAATAGCGGGTATAAAAAGGCTCTAAAGGAATATATTAAAATGATATTTATGGATGCATTACTCCTTATCTTTATTAGTATCAGTATTATTTTCAGTGTGCTCTGGCTCAGGGCTTCCAGAAAACTCAAATCCTATGATCTTGAGCTGGGCAATCATAAAACCATTGAAAAGGACCTGAGCATATCAAAGCGTGAGTTAAAAGGTATTCTGGATAATTTGCAGGATACTTATTACAGAACAGATGCCGAGGGCACCCTTCTGTTTGTGTCTTCTTCTGTTGAACCCCTGCTGGATTACAAGCCTGAAGAACTGGTCGGCCATAAGATTACCGAATTTTATACTGATCCCGGTCAACGCGAAATTTTTCTTAAAACCATGGCTGAGAATGGTGGTCATGTTGAACAATACCCAATTACCTTAAGGCATAAAAATGGTTCTACTATCTGGATGTCAACTAATGCCCATTTTTTACGTGATGAAAAAGGTGATGTTATTGGCGTTGAGGGTACAGGTCAGGATTTTACCGCTCGACGAATTGCAGAAATGAACTTAATAAAAGCCAAGGATCAGGCTGAGCAGGCTAATCAGGCAAAAAGCCTTTTTCTGGCTAATATGAGTCATGAAATACGCACGCCCATGAACGGTGTTATCGGGTTTACCAATTTATTATCGAAAACCCGGCTTGATCAATCTCAGGCTGAATATGTTGATACCATTAGTAATTGTGTAAATGATTTATTAATTATTGTGAATGATATTCTGGATTTTTCGCGTATCGAATCAGGAAAAATGGAACTGAAAACAGAAGTCGTTAATATAAGAGAATGCCTGGCTTCTGTGGTCAGTATATTTACAGCCGCCGCAAAAATGAAATCACTGGATTTTGGCTGTCTTATCTGTAGCGATTTGCCTGAATATATTGTGGTTGACCCGTTACGACTCAGGCAGATTATTTCTAATCTGCTGGGAAATGCCATTAAATTTACTGACCAGGGTTCTATCACCTTAACCACGACACGAATTCATGAGAATGGCGTGGATGAGTTACTAATTGAAGTTATTGATACGGGTAAGGGAATTTCCGATAGTGAAAAAGATCAGCTCTTCGAAGCGTTTACCCAGGCTAATCATTCCATTTACGAACCTGATTCAGGTACCGGTCTGGGACTGGCGATTTCAAAACAGTTAATTGAGTTAATGCAGGGCAGTATCGGCGTTAAAGATAACGCTAATGGATCAACTTTCTGGATTCGTATGCCTATAAAGCAGGCGCATCAGATTCCACAGGTGGTAACGCAGAATAAACAAACGGAACCGGGAAATCCTTATAAGGATTTAAATATTATGGTTGCGGATGATAATGCGATTAATCGAAAACTGATAACCACCTTGCTCAATCAGCGAGGAGTTATAACGACAGAAGCTATTGATGGTAAAACGGCGTTAGATATCGCCTCAAATAATGATTTTGATCTGATTTTCATGGATATACGCATGCCGGAACTGAATGGTATTGAAGTTACGGAAAATTTACGTCTGCGCGAATATAATCAGTACACGCCAATCATCGCATTGACTGCCCATGCATTGCCCCATGAACAGAAAACTTTTCTTGAAGCGGGAATGAATGCCTGTATTACCAAGCCCATTGTAGAACAGCAGATTTTTGAAGTGATAGATCAATGGGTATTCAATAATATGGGTAATGCAGATAAAACCTTTATTAAACAGGGTGTATGAGCAATCAGAGATAATTAGGCGCCGGGTTTAATAATTAAAAAGCCCTGAAGCCTTAATGTCTTTTATCTTCTGGTCACTATCTGCGGGTGCCTGAATAACCGCGTTTTGCATCAACCCATTATCATCATAATGATTATCTTCAAGGCTTCTCCAATTCTGCTATTCCTGACCTGTTTGAGGCAGTCATTTGCTTTTTAGACGGCTTTTTTCCATTAGTGTGAGCAGTTTATCGTACCTGCTTATTTCATTTTATAAGTCTTAGTACGCGGCATTGTGGTAAACATTCTGCACGTCATCCAGATCATTCAGCATGTCCAGAAATTTTTCAAATAGCGGAATATCATCGCCGCTGATGGGTGATGTATTTTGTGGCAGGTATTGAATTTCATCGACATCAAAGTCAATTTCACCAAAAGCATCTAATAATGCCTGCTTGGCCTTGAAGTATTCGGTGTGCGGAATAAAGACCGTGATTTTACCTTCTTCATTTTCAATATCAGTGACATCCACATCGGCGCTGAGTAATGCTTCAAGTACGGCTTCATCATCTTCGCCGTTGAATGAGAGAATGCCGGCATGATCAAACATGTGGCTGACAGTGCCCTGGGTGCCGATTTTACATTTGGTTTTGGTAAAACACAGGCGGACATCACCAAAGGTACGGTTTGGGTTGTCGGTAAGGCAATAGATCATGACCATACAGCCACCGGGTCCATAACCTTCATATATAGCAGGAGAGTAATCTTCACCACCAACACCCTGAGCTTTGGCTATAGCTTTTTCAATGACGTGGCTGGGTACCTGGTCTTTCTTGGCGCGCTCGATCAGACCACGTAATGATAAATTGCCATCTGGATCAGGGCCGCCCGCTTTGGCACTTACATAGATTTCGCGGCCATATTTACTGTAGACTTTGGCTTTGGCATCCGAGGTTTTGGCAATAGAATCTTTGCGGTTTTGATAGGCTCGACCCATTTGGATACTGCTCCGTTGAGAGTGGTAAAAAAGCAAATTTTACAGATAAACAGGGTTAGAGGGCAATATTTACTCATCATTAGTATCAATTGTGTTCCTGTATCCGGTATATAGGCTTATATGAGGTTTGGTAATCATGAGAAGATTAAAGTCACATACGCGATTCAAACGGTTTCTTAAAGATGTCACAGCCCATACGCCCTTTACAAAAATGGTGCTGTTGCTGATGGTATTGTGGTTGATATTTTCTGCCGGTATTTATTTTGCTGAACGAGATATCGAGGGTGCTTCTATTCATTCCTATGGTCATGCCCTGTACTGGGGTGTGGCGGCATTTTCTACCGCGGGTATTGCGGACACGCCAGCATCCAGTATTGCCCAGTTCATTGGTGGCATCTGGATTGTTCTGGGTTCAGTCCTTTTTTTTGGCACTATTGTGGCGACAGTGACCGGCTATTTCATGCGCCCAATGCAACGTCCGCATAAGCAGATTATTGATACTGTTGAGTATAATCTTGAACAGCTGGATGATTTATCCATCGATGAACTTGATTTATTGAAGGAAACAGTGGATACATTGATTGCCCATGTGGAACATTTAAAGAAAAAACAGTCTGTTAAATAGTGTACTGTTATTCAGGTCTGTGTGTGAGTGGTGAAAGAGCGTACTCTTCTTTTATGAAAGCTAAATTTCTATATGTGATATTGCTGGTTTTTTTCTGTTCAGCGCATGCTCAGCAATCTGATGATAGTGATGACGATGAATATGTTATTAAATTCGGATTATTGAAAGAAAAACAATCAAAGTTTGAAGTGTATGAGGAAACACTGGAAATACCATTAATTACCAGTAAGGACGATGCTGATTTCAAGTTTGGTTATACAGTGGAAAAATTCAATGACACTGACTTTAATTTTTACCATGTCTTACATATGCCAAAGCCGGCTGAATACACCAGTAATGTCGCCGTTGAAATACAGGAGCATGAAAGTTCCAGCACAGTCAGGTATGAAGAAAAAAGGGTTAGCGAATATGGCTGTGCGGTTACCCGTTTTGATGAGGGTGATAAGCCGGGTAAATATCAGATGGATATTTATATTAATAAACAACTGGTTAAAGTCATCGAGTTTGAAGTTTATCTGGACAAAACAGATTGATTCATAAGGTCTGGAGCTAGATTAATGATGGGCTGCCATATTGGATATTTCTAAGGCATAATCCGTCTATCTGATAACAATAAATGTGAAAATTTTATGACCCAGAATCTGAACGAATTAAACAAAAAATACGCTATCGCCGGCCATGTTGCGTTTAAGCAGGCTGAGAATGGCCTGATTTCGATTGAAGTCACTAATGCCTGTTCCAGTGCCACTATTCAGTTGCAGGGTGCCAATATCTCTCGCTGGGGGCTGGCAGATCAACCTGCGGTGATCTGGGTGTCTGATGATGCGGTATTTGCAGCGGGTAAATCATTGCGTGGTGGTGTGCCAATTTGCTGGCCCTGGTTTGGTGCCCATGAATCAGATGCTTCTTTGCCCGGACACGGGTTTGCGCGGACTGTGCCATGGCAACTGGTTGAGACAAAACTGCTGAACGATGATGTTGTGCAGCTGGTGTTTAGCATTGTGAATAATGATGCAACCCGGGCAATGTGGCCTCATGCGACCGAGCTGAATTATGTTGTGACTATGGGGCAGTCACTGGAGCTTGATCTGGTGACCCATAATACGGGTTCAACTGCGGTGACTATTGGTGATGCCTTGCATACCTATTTTAATGTCAGTGACGTGCGTCATGTTGCTGTTCAGGGGCTGGATGGTTGTGAGTATCTGGACAAGGTCGATGGGTTTAAGTCCAAGCGACAAACGGGTGCTGTTACTATTAATGAAGAAGTTGATCGTGTTTATCTGGATACCAGTGCTGACTGTCTAATTGAAGATCCCGGTTTTAAACGTCGTATTGTGATAGCGAAGCGGGGTAGCCATTCTACTGTGGTCTGGAATCCCTGGCTCGAAACCGCTACCAAAATGGGCGATCTGGGTAAGGATGGTTATTTACATATGCTGTGTGTTGAAAGTGCCAATGCAGTTACTGATGTGGTTAAGCTGGATCCCGGCGAAGAACATCATTTGTGGGTGAGTTATTCAGTTGAATCGATGGACTGATTGACCAGGAACAGCCTGTTGCTTAAATAGAGTCAGAAAAATCAGTTCCCCTGACAGGTACAGGGGAATTGTTTTAAGGGCTTATTTTCCGATAGCCCCAATCTATGCTAGAATTCGCTGATTGGTCTGGCAATGACAGCAGCCTGCTTTCATTCTGTTTCAAAATTACTGATATTGACGTTTATAACACATGCACCAGTCCGTGTGCCTGTCAGTAATGGATTTATTCCAGTTAACCCACGTTATCCTGGCTTTAATTATCAAACTCTAAGAGGAATAGTCGTTAGTGCACTCAGCAGCTAAGTCGTCAATATGGCATCGTTTTTTACCTTTTCTTCTCTGGCTTCCCGCCACTAATAAACGTGATTTCCGAGCTGATTTTATAGCCGGTCTAACCGGTTCGATTGTGGTGCTCCCGCAGGGTGTTGCATTTGCCTCGATTGCGGGTATGCCACCGGAATATGGGCTTTATGCGGGTATGATACCGGCAATTATTGCGGCCCTGTTCGGTTCTTCCCGACATCTGGTTTCTGGCCCGACTACGGCAGCCTCGATTGTTATGCTGTCATCATTGAGTGTTTATGCTGAACCGGGAACTATGCACTACGTAACGCTGGCTCTGACGCTAACATTTATGGTGGGTGTCATCGAGCTGGGTCTGGGTCTGGCACGTATGGGTGCTCTGGTTAACTTTATTTCTCATTCAGTGATTGTTGGCTTTACCGCCGGGGCGGCGATTCTGATTGCCGCCAAACAGCTAAAATATTTTTTTGGAGTGGAAATCGCTCGCGGTGGCCATCTGCATGATATTCTCTGGCAGTTTATGCAGCAACTGGGTGATATCAATCCCTGGGTGACTGCGGTGTCAATGGTGACGATGTTAAGTGGTATTGCGATTAAACGCTGGGTACCGCGTATACCTTATCTGATTGTCGCCATGCTGGCTGGCAGCCTGTTAGCTTTATTGCTAAATGCGCTCATGGGTGTGGAAAATACCGGCATCAGTTCAGTGGGTGCATTACCGGCTTCCTTGCCACCATTATCATCACCGGATTTTTCCTTTAGCACGATTCGTGATCTGGCCTCTGCGGCATTTGCCTTGAGTCTATTCGCACTGACCGAAGCGATTTCCATTGGTCGTTCTCTGGCTGCTAAAAGTGGTCAGCGGATTGATGGTAATCAGGAGTTTATTGGTCAGGGCTTGTCCAATATTTTCGGTTCATTTTTTTCCGGCTATGTGGCCACGGGTTCGTTTAACCGTTCCGGGTTGAATTATCAGGCCGGTGCCAGAACACCGATGGCTGCAATGCTGGCAGGTGTTTTATTGATTGGCCTGGTGTTAATGGTGGCTCCGCTGGCGGCTTATTTGCCCAATGCGGCAATGGCGGGGATACTGTTTCTGGTCGCCTGGGGACTGGTTGATTTCAAGGAAATTGCTCACATACTCCATAGCAGTAAACGCGAAACCATTGTGCTGACGATTACATTATTAGGCGCGATGTTTCTGGAGCTGGAAACAGCGATTTTTGCTGGCGTAATCATGTCGTTGCTGCTGTATCTGGAAAGGGTATCCAAACCTAAAATTCTGACGCGTGCTCCAGATCCACGTTTATATAAACGTGCATTTAATACCGACCCGGATTTACCAGAGTGCCCCCAGTTAAAAATCATTCGTATTGATGGTTCTATCTTTTTTGGCTCGGTGAATCATGTGCAGGAAACATTTGCGCGTATTCGCGCTCAGTTTCCACAACAGAAGCATCTGGCGATTGTCTGCCAGGGTATTAATTTTATTGATATGCAGGGTGGTGACGTACTGGCTACTGAAGCCAAAGAACGTCGAGCCAATAATGGTGGTATGTATCTGATTAGTGTTAAGCAGGCTCTATGGGATGCGCTGGATCGTTTTGGCTGTCTGGAAGCAACCGGTGGCCGTAATATCTTTCAGTCGAAAACTGCCGCTATTACCGGCATTTATCAGAAGCTGGATAAATCTATCTGTAGTACCTGTGAAAAACGTATCTTTATGGAATGTCACGGTAAACAGATGAAAGAATAAGCGCCGTGAGTGACGGTTGCTTATTATATTAATTATGCTCAAGGGGCTTAACCAGAAGGATGGTTGAGCCTCTGATGGTAACGCTGGGATGCCTGATTGACCTGTATAGATGAACTTTCGTCCATGCTGTTTGTCTTCTCCCCGGTTAAGTTAGAGTGTATAAACAATGTTAGGTATTCGTTTCCTGAAAAGACCCCGGCTGAGTGTTAACGGGCTGCTGGTCTTAAGTCTGCTTTTTATTCTTGTTGTCGATAATCAGAAATTCTGGTCAATTCTGGTGAATACACTGGATCTGTCCATGTCAAATCATGTGGTGTTTGTCATGGCTTTTTTTATTCTGTTATTTACCCTGACTCTATTATTGATGCTCGCGCTCAGTCAGCGATACCTGTTAAAGCCCGTCATTATGAGTTTACTGATAGTGGCAGCCGCAGTCAGTTATTTTATGGATACCTTTGGTACGGTGATCAGTGTTTCTATGCTGCATAATGTAGCGGAAACCGATATTGCTGAGGCGACAGATTTATTAACCCCCGGTCTGCTGTTGCATGTCTTTATTTTTGGTATTGTGCCAGCCCTGCTGGTCGCATGGGTAGAGTTACAATATAAACCATTAGCCAGGGAAGTGATGTCCAGGATCGCATTAGCCAGTGTCTGTGTGCTGGTGTCAGCTGGTGCTGTCTGGTCGAATGCCCAGGATTTTGCTTTTGTCGTCAGAGAGCATCGGGACATGCGTTATTTTATTAACCCGATGTATCCGATTACTTCAGTGTACAAATTTGCCAGGAGTTCTTTATCCAGTGGTAAACAGACGCTCAAGGTTGTTTTTGATGATGCAAAAGCGAGTACGGTTAAAAAAGATAAAAAAACAGTTCTGATTATGATGCTGGGTGAAACTGCACGAGCCAGTGAATTTCATCTCAATGGTTATCAGCGAAATACAACACCCCTGATGGAAACAAAATCGGCTAATTTAATTAATTTTAATAATGTCTATTCCTGTGGGACAGCAACAGCTGAATCCGTACCCTGTATGTTCTCACTGCTCGATCATGAGCATTTTGATAAAGATGAAGCTCATCACAGTGAAAACCTTATGGATGCGCTGGTGCACGCTGGATTAGATGTGTTATGGAAAGAAAATGATGGTGGCTGTAAGGGCGTTTGTTCAAGAGTTAATACACAAACTATTAGTATCGATGCAGATGCCGTTCTTTGTAATGATGAGGAGTGTTTCGATGAGATTTTACTATCTGGTCTGGAGCAATATCTGGACAGTATAAAGCATGATGCAGTGATTGTGTTGCACCAGAAAGGCAGTCATGGCCCAGCTTACTATAAGCGTTATCCCGATAAGTTCGAAGTTTTTAAACCGGCCTGCAAAACAAAATCAGTACAGGATTGTGCTCAGGAAGAAATTATTAATGCGTATGATAATACCATTCTGTATACCGATTATGTGCTCGCCAAAATAGTTGATCTCCTGGAGCAGAAATCAGATCAGTATGATACCGCTATGTTATACATGTCCGATCATGGTGAGTCGTTGGGTGAAAATGGTTTATATCTCCATGGGCTGCCCTATGTAATGGCACCCGATGATCAGAAGCATGTGCCATTGATGATGTGGTTGTCAGAAGGCTTTGTAAAAAACAAGTTTATTGACATGAGCTGTATGCGTAATCATGGACATGATAATACGTATTCACATGATAATCTTGTGCACTCTGTGTTAGGTGTTATGGATATTGAAACCCATCAGTATCAGGAAGCGCAGGATATTTTCTCATCATGCAGGGAAAGGCCAGCAACTTTTGCTAATGCATCCAGTGTTGATGGTAAGAGAATATAAAAACCGTTGTAATATCATCTTGCTTGTCTGAAGCGTGTGATTAGTGCTGCGGGTGCAATTACAGATTGTTTCTGAAGTTTAATTCTGAAAAAATCCTAAATAGTTTATTTATGTTAACTGGTAGTGACTGATTTTGATCAGCCGCTATCTAGATGTTATAAGTGGCTATACCTGATGTTATGTACTACAAATTAATAGTAATGTAATGCTCCATTTTAATTAAAATTAATGATATTTGCTTTCTAGCTATATGGGAATGATTAATGAACAATTCATCTAATGCCACTATTCTGGTGGTTGATGACGATCCTCTGATACTGCAAATGTTGCAGGTTCATCTTGAGTCAGAAGGCTTTAATTCCATTTTGGCCGAAAATGGACAACAGGCTTTGAAATCGCTGGCGGTACACGGTGAGCATATTCAGGCGATTATCTCTGATGTTGAAATGCCTGAATTAAATGGTTATGAGCTTTGCGAAGCTATCAGAGCCAATGATTGTTTCCAGTCATTGCCATTTATTTTTGTCTCAGCGCATACTGATCTTGATGAAAGACTCAAGGGTTATTCGGTTGGTGGCGATGAGTATATTAGTAAACCGATTGATGCGGAAGAGGTGATTATTAAAGTCCGTCATATCATCAATAACAGAATACAGCATGACTCACTGAATCAGCAGGTACAGGAATCATTTAGAACGGCTATGCATGCCATGACCTATTCTGGACGTCTCGGGCAGGTGCTGGGATTCCTTAAAGAAGCAACCCATATTACCACCTTTGATGATCTGGCTATGTGCCTGTTTGAAACACTGGAAAGTTTGGGTTTGAATGCGGTTATTCAGTTTCATATCAGAATGAATTTATTACCTTTTCGTAAAAACGGGAAAATGACGCCACTGGAATCTAATGTTATGGAACTGGCCCGGCGAGAAGGGCGTTTCTTTGATTTCGGTGCTCGAACCATTATTAATTACGCGGATTTTTCCCTGCTGGTAAAAAATATGCCGGTTGATAATCCGGATGATTATGGTGCCATCAAGGATATTCTGGGTAATTTATGTGATGCAGTAGAAGTGCTTGTGAAATTACTGTCTTCAAAAGAAGTAACTGAAGAAAAAAAACACAGTATGTTAGTCGCAGATGAAGCACTTGCTGAGGTGAAATCATCATTACAAATGATTCAGGCGGAGAATGAGCAAGCTATAGAGAACATGATCGGTGAAATGGAAGATGCCATGATTTCGCTGGGGCTGACAGATGCACAGGAAGAAATCCTTCGTTCAATTACCTTCCAGTTCCTTGAGGATTCAACCAGGGCCTTTGAGCAGGTTAAGGCTTTATATCAGTCATTTGAAGAGATTCATAAAACCTTGAAGCAGTAAAACCCGGGAAATAGCCATGAGTATTTGTGGTCTATTGTTGTTCTTAATTGGGTATAATAGCGCTTTCTGTGAATTCATGTGACCTGTTATGTTAATTGTTATTTCCCCCGCCAAAACACTTGATTACGACACACCCGCAAAAACAAAAAATTTTACCCAGCCAGATTATCTGGATCGTTCACAGCAATTGATTGATCGATTACGTGAGATGTCATCACGGGATATAGCCGAATTGATGAATGTCAGTACTAAAATAGCCGATCTTAATTTTGATCGTTATGAATCATGGCGAAAGCCGTTTACCGTGGAAAATGCGAAACAGGCAATACTGGCTTTTAAGGGTGATGTTTATACCGGGCTGGATGCCGAAACATTTACTGCTGCTGATTTCAAATTTTCACAGAATCATTTACGTGTGCTATCCGGTTTGTATGGCCTGTTACGCCCACTGGATCTGATGCAACCATATCGTCTGGAAATGGGAACTCGTTTAACCAATCAGTATGGAAAAAATCTGTATGAATTCTGGGGTACGCAAATTACTGAAGGGTTAAATCAGCAGTTAAAAAAACTGAAATCGGAGTATCTGATTAACCTGGCGTCAAATGAATATTTTAAATCAGTGAAACCAAAACATCTGCATGCTGAAATTATCACACCTGAATTCAAGGATTATAAGAATGGTCAGTACAAGATGCTGGGTGTTTATGCAAAGCGTGCACGTGGTGCCATGAGCCGTTTTATTATCCAGAATAAGCTGGTTAATCCCGAAGATATTAAGAGTTTTAGTGAACAAGGTTATGCTTTTAATAAAAAGCTAAGCAAAGATAATCACTGGATATTTACCCGTAAAGCGAGCCAGGTAATTTAAATTCGACTGTAATAAATAGATAAAATGGTATGCTGATTTTTTTAATACAGCTCTGATACATCAACAAAAATTAAATAATCACTGATCCTCTGGTTGTTAAGTTTGAAAATATTGGAGAAGGGTACGCTTAATGTGCTGTTATCATGACGTGTATAACAGACTCTGCCATGGCAGATAATAGTATTATTTTGCTGCCAGAATTCTGTAATTTCATGTTGTAGTGATTTAATGCTGGTAAAGAACTGGCTGACCTGTTGTTCGACAGTTGATTTGCCTGTACTGACCGGCATATTGCCAAAACGGAAACGGACATCATCACTCAGATAACTGGAAAATTTTTCATTATTTTTGTTGTCAATGCTGTTAAATAAATCATTAATCCATTGTTGTATATCTTTATGATTAGTCATATTTGTTACTATTATTTTTTATTGAAATTGTACTCGGCGCGTTTGTAATATAGTGATTTTTTTATAGCATTTCAATAATCCATTTTGTCACTGTGCCAGTTGCATGGGCACACTGTTTGCCTCGATCATTATCGAACTGTTTATATTCATCAGGGTTCCACATATCATAGGTACGACCTGTAAACATTTTCTGTAATTCTTCACAGGTAATACCGCCAAATTCCTGTTGGAATCGTTCTACCAGTTCTTTGCCTTTAGAGAAATTATTAATAAAACGGCCTTTATCCAGTTTGTCTCGGTCACGGCCACGTTTGGCACTTAATGCCATCAGGCCGCCGGTTAAGGCACCACATGCGCCCAGGCCTAACAGACCACCACCGCCAGACAGACCATGACTGGCCTTGATGGTCTGATCATCGATAATACCAATGGTTTCCTGTACGGTGGCCAGGACACATTGTGGGCAACAGCCATAATCCAGTTCATATTGGACAGCTTTATGGTAGGCTTGCTCAGCCAGTTGCTGTTTTTCTGCTTTTGTCATCACATTAATTTCCTGAATATTTGTTAGGTAACTTTATCCCTGTTTAGCGCTATGGTGTTTGATGCAGGGCAAATACTTATTAGTGTTTTCTAATATACAGGCCAAGAACTGACCAATGAAACGATTTTTTATAATGTTGCCATTGTTATGCGGACCAATAGTATTGGCAGGCCCGGTGTTAACAGCTGAAGAACAGGAGGCCTGGTTAGATGATGACAGTGAACTTCGTGCTCTGGCCGTTAATGAGGGGCGCCTGGTTTTTCTAAAACCACCCGCAGACCATACTACCCTGTATTCCGAGAATGAGTTAACCATCGGTGAAAATAGCCCTGATAGTGGCTGGGTAGAGCTTAAACAATGCCATTATCAGTTAGATCCGGTGAATAAGGTGGATATTGTTTATACCTATATTCAGATGAAAAACCTGCGTGTCGATTCCTATGAAAAAATTGGCAGGGTAGACGTGATTGATCAGTCAGTACGGCTTGAAAATGTGTCTCACGGTGCCAGTTTATGTGTCAGAGCAAATGTCAGGGTGTTTTATAATAATTTTGATGGCTCTTATACATTACGTAATGGTCCTTATTATAGAAAATTCCTTGACGGCTATTACCCTTATCATGTCACCATGACGGTAACGTACCCTGGGGATTTGTTGCTATTTAGAGGCATTTCGCCGGAAGTTCAGGAAGGTTTCAAAATCATCCAGAACCCTAATCAGGTTAAGGTGGATGCCTGGTTTGATGGTGCCTTGCGAACCGAGATGATATTTGAATTGAAGCCTTAGTTTTGGCAGTAATATCAAAGGGGCTCAAAGCCCCTTTTTATGAATTGATTATTTTAGATGGCTTCTTCATATGTAAAATTGTACTTGAAGTTGGCTTTCCAGGCTTTGAGGTCTGATCGTATATCGTTTCTTTCACGTAGTATCAGGCCGATCTGGTAATGGTTGTCACATATTGTTGGAACACGCCAGCGAACATTGCCGGTTAGATGATAAGCCCTTTCGTTGCCATTTACTTTTACGGCAATGTCGAGCACAGAATTAATGCTGATTTCATGATCGATCTCAAGTCGTATGCCTTTTGGTGATATCTCGATGGCCTGGGTGTGTATGGTCTGGCCAATCAGTGAGGGATTTTCTGATGAAAATAGTATGGTAACTTCGGTTCCCTGGGGTGATATATAGCGACTGGATGTCCTTCCTTCCATGAGTCGTTTTTTTAGATTTAACATAGTGCTCTACTTATAAGTTATTGTTTTAAGGAGAGTCGTTATCATTTCAGAAGATGTGCTTTTAACTAGCAGGTGAATATATTCAAGCACAGTGGGGTGGGAAAGCAAGAATTTAGAAACGCTAAAGATGGAACTTTAGAAACAGCTCACATATTGATGACAATCAACAGAAATAGTTATCAGTATTGCGAAAAAAAGATAATGAATTTGCAGTAGTGGAGTGAATATTGCGCTATTTTTATACCCGTTGACGGATGGGTTATGAGAATTTGAAAATAACTATTTAACTAAAGCTGTTTATCATGGCGAAGCTATACTTTAGCGACAGTATGTTAATTCCGGGAGAAGAAAAATTAATTTTCCAGTGATGTTATCAGGTTCAGTATTTTATAATAATGACTGCCTTGCCAGTAAATGTGCTGGCAGTTTCGGCACTGTTTGAAGTGTTGATAAAATCTTTTTGTTTTAGTCTGTAATTGCGCGGCGATTAGTTTCTTATCAACTTTAATTAGTGCTCCATTGCAGTGAATACAACGGCTGAAGGGTTTAAATAATAACTTTAAATCAAACTGTGAAATAATTTCCTGCAATTGATTGTGCGATCCCGTTGTTCTAACAAAATAAGCGTACTTTATAATGCTGTGTTTGAGGAGGCCTCGATCCCGGGTAAGTAAAATGCGATTTTCAGTGGCTGAGATAGTTGCCAGTTCCGGGTCAGTATAATTATTCTGATAGAGGGTATCAAATCCAAGCAGGCGTAAATATCTGGCCAGTTTTCCCATGTGTGTGTCGACTACAAATTTAATATCAGAAAGCGGTAGTGGCTGATTCCTGGAAAATTCAGATATGTCTAATTGGCAGAATGGCGGATAGACACTGATATGATCGTTATCATGCAGATGATAGTTAAAGTCGATGGCGTGATGATTTAGCAGGATTAAACCGATTTCGGTATGCGGAACACCGGTGGCTTCAATTAAATCTTTAACTGAGACCTTGCCGCAGAATGGTTGCTGAAAATCCATTTGCTGATGGTCTGCTGAAAGAAAGTCATTTAGTCTGGCATAGAATCTGAAGGTGACATGGGAGGTTTGCCTGAGCATATTAAATTATTCTTTTTCCAGTAGTTGCTTCAATTCCCGGCTAAAACTTTTTCTGTCTCGATAGACGATAGTTTTCATGCCCGCATTGTGGGCACGTTGTGTATTGTTTTCATTATCATCAATAAACAAAATCTGCGTTGCGGGTAAATTTAAGTTACCTGCCACATCGCTGAAGAGTGAGGGGTCGCGTTTGCCCTTGCCAAGATTATAGCTATTGTAGATATGATCAAATTTGCTATAAAAGTGATCCCGTTGATCCAGTTGATTTAGCCAGTGTGTCTGGTCACTGAGTATACCGGTGACATAGCCTCTGGAATGAAGCTCATCAACCAGATCTAACATCCAGTCACGTAACCTGAAGCCATCGAGAATGCGTTCGGTCAGAGTGCTGTCATCGCCTTTGAGTCTGGTACGCTGACGCAACAGTTTCCAGAAATCAGCTGCAGTGCCATGCCCGAGAACAAAGCCAGAATCATAAACGGCTTGCATACCGGCAGTTATTATATCGTTGAATTGAAGATTTTGTTCTCTAGCAAGCGCAATGAGTCCGTTTGCAAAACCTTCTTCTGCCAGTACACCGCCGAAATCAAATAAAATAGCTTTTATGGCTATTTGATTATGTTGCATTATGATCAGATGTCAGTGGCTAAAATGACCGTGTCTGACACCTTTGAATAATTTCTGGAATTGATCTCCTCGAATGTGTATCAGGTGTTCGTGATCACCGGCTTCAAAGTAAATATTAGCCAGGGAATTGAGGCTTTCATCCAGAAATGTATCCAGACCATAGGCCTGTCCTAGCGGTGGAATAGCACCTTTCGCGCAGTCAGTAAACAGGTTGTGCAGCTCTGACTCTTCGGCAAGTTGAAAATCTCTATTTAGCTCATTTTGCAGAGCATGTACCTTGATCCAGTCACTGCCGGGAATTACCACCATGGCATAGCCCTGCCTGTCTTTTACAATGACGGCTTTAGCAATATGGTCTTCATTAATATGAGCTGCTTTTGCAGTATCACGGCATGAAAAGGTGACCGGATGGGAGAGCAGATCATAATCGATATGTTGATTCGATAAATAGGAATTAAGCGTGTTAGAAATAGACATGGATAACCTCCTTTGGTGAAAAATAACAAAGGATATTTCGATTAAACACATTACCGCCTTCTGTCAGCCAATGTACTGATGCAAATCAATCTGTATATGGATTTGCATCATGCATAATAAAATAACTGACATTGAACCGGTTAAGCTTCAGGATAGTTTAATGACCCATGAGAAATCTTATGATTCAACCTATACAGGGCTGATTGCAAATTATGCTGCTGACATCAGAATGTCTGCCATTAAGGAAATGGCCATGCTCAGTGCACAGCTGGGTGATGTTGCTTCATTAACCTGGGGGCTGCCGTCTTTCAGGACGCCGGAATACATCAGGCACGGGATTATTAAACAATTGGCCGATGATGAGGATATAGGCAAGTATGCTTTGCCTGATGGCCTAAAAGATTTAAGAAGTATAGTTGCGCGGCAACATCGGCTCTCAGTCGGTGTCGATGTCGAGGCTGATGATCAGGTTATGATCACGGCAGGTAACATGCAGGCAATGAGCAGTCTGCTGCATGCCATAGTTAATCCCGGTGATGAGATTATTCTTACTGACCCCTGCTTTTCCTCACATATTCAACAGGTTAAATTATACGGTGGGAAACCGGTTTACTGGCCGCTGGATGAAGCAAATGACTGGGTGCCGGATATGGATGTTTTGTCGACCCTGGTCAGTAATAACACCAAAGCGATTGTTATCGTCTCGCCATCCAATCCGACAGGTAAGATTTTTGGCCAGCAGACGTTGATGGCGATTGGTGAACTGGCACGTGAGCACGGTTTTTTGATTTTGATTGATGATCCCTATAGTTATTTTCTTTATGAAAACCGGCAGAAATATTTCAACCTTGCTTCTGTTCCTGAATTCAGTGAAAACACCGTGTATATGTTTAGTTTTTCTAAGGCCTATGCCATGAGTGGCTGGCGCCTGGGTTATATGATTTTACCGGCCTGGTTGAAAGCTCAAATTATTAAGATCCATGATTTGAATATGATCTGCACACCGCGTATCTCACAGGTTGCGGCTAAGATTGCCTTAACTGGTGAGCCGTATCATATTAAAGAATTTGAGGCGATATTTGCCAGGAGAAGGGCATTGATCTGTCAGCGGCTGGATAACATGCCTGATATTTTTGGCTATATAAAACCTCAGGGAGCTTATTATGTCTTTCCAAAAATAAGGGTTAAGCATAACAATGCCCATGATTTTTGTCTTGATGTTTTATATCAGGCAAAAGTGGCACTGACGCCCGGTAGTGCATTTGGCCCCTCGGGAGAGGGCCATGTGAGAATGGCTTATTGCGTATCTGACGAGACTATTAATATGGCATTTGACCGGCTGGAAAATTATTTTGCCGGCATATAAGAAATACTTTATAACTATGCAAATAAGATACAATTATTTTATCGAAGCTGGTATTTACAAACAATGAAGTCTCCTGTAGATAAGCTACTTAAGAAACATGAAAAACTGACCCATACGGATATGATGAAAGTTAAATCACACGTGCAGAGAGAAGCGGGTGACTGGATTGTTAATACGCTTATGATAGAAGGTTACGGCGTGCCGTTTAAATTCAAGCGTAAAAAGATGTATAAAAATGTGCAGGGACAAAGAGTGAATCTGACCTATTATCCGGCCATTGAGTCTGTGGCGGGTATGGCGGTCGAAGTGATGAACGTGGTGCGCATTAAAGTTTCATAATTTATTTAATTGAGTAGAAACAGGATATGAGTGAAAAACTTGACCGTGTGGTGGCTGATGCTATCCGCAATCGTGAGCAGCGTGAAAAAGGTTATCGTGAACAGGCGTTAAAACTTTATCCCTGGATTTGTGGTCGTTGTGGACGGGAGTTTAATCGTAAAAATTTACAGGAACTTACCGTGCACCATAAGGATCATAATCATGATTATAACCCCCCTGATGGCAGTAACTGGGAGTTGCTCTGTATTTATTGTCATGATAATGAACATTCCCGTTACAGTGATTTTATTCGCGGTGGAGAGTATGGTAATGGTAAAACCCAGACCGCCACTGCGACACATAACCCTTTTGCCGATCTAAAGAAGATGCTAGATGAAAAAAACAGGTAATATTTCAGTGAATATATTTTCAGGTGATTTTATGCGGTTTCATCGTTACCTGATAGTCGCTTTTCTCATTTTTGCATGGTCTGTTTCATTCGTGGCAATGGCAGAGCAGGGTGCTTATTTAACGAAGATTGATATGTTGTTACAGACTGACGATGCTCCGGAGGGGGTCGTGTTTGAAGTTATTAATCGGGATGTTCTGTTTCTCAACTGGGCCTTGCCAGAAATTGAAAAACAGAGTCAGCGTCTGCGAAAAAAGTTTCCTGATCTGGATATAGTGGTTGTTAGTCATGGGCGCGAGATGTTTGCCCTGACGTCAAAAAATCAGTCTGAAAATCCGGAGCTTAAAACACAGCTTGATTCCCTGGTTTCGCAACAGGTTCCGGTTTATGTCTGCGGTACGTATGCCGAACGGCGTGGTATTGAAAATTCTGAGTTTCCGGAGAATGTTAAAGTGGCGGCTGAAGGCCCGGCACAAATTAACGATTATATCAAATTGGGTTATACGCATATCTTGATGAAGCTAAAGTAATTGAATGTTTTTTCAGACTTGATCTGGTTTCTGTGATTTTATCAGTTCTAATAACTTCCTTAGGGAGTTTCCTGGTTAATTTTGTTATTCACTATATTGGTTATAAATTAGTAACTTAGATAATTATATTTTTTTATAAAGTATGAAAAATTATTTAATGAAAAAATACGGTGGAGAACTAATCTTTCAGGAGAGTGATGAGCATGGTGTAATTGAAGTTGTGGATTATAAAAAAGTTCTGCGTAGTCTTCATTTTGGCAATGAAACCCAGCAATCGGGCATGTATTTATATGATTCCACCCGTTTGTTGCATCCCTATACGCAGGCCATGTTAAGTGTAACCGCTCTACAGGAGCCTGAGCGTGTACTGGTTCTGGGTGTAGGTGGTGGTTCCTTGATTAAATTTCTTTTGCATCATTTTCATAGTGCTGTGATTGATGCGGTTGATCTTCGGCAGGCCGTTATTAATGTCGCCCATGAGTATTTTGATATGCCGATGAATAATTATCGTTTATCTTTTCACGTAACTGATTTTAGAAATTATTTAATAGCAGCTAATAATCAGCGTCGGCTTTATGATTTAATCTTGATTGATTTGTTCAGTGCAGATGAAGACGGTAATATTATTATTGGGCTTGATGAGCATATTAAATCCATTAAATCACTACTCGGGGATAATGGCATGATGGCTATTAATATTCTGGATGGAAATATTGATGCGCTAAGTTGTTTAAATGAATTAAAAACATTGTTTGCGGGCACTGTTTATGAAATTCCTGTGGATGGTGTTAATACCATTGCGCTGGCAACTAAAAATGTTTTGAATGATTTTCCTTCAGAGGTGGAGTTTCAATATTATGAAACTAAACATATGCTTTCTGCCAGGAAGTTTCTTGACCACCTGTGCAGAATTGGTTAGATTTTTTTGTTTATAATTAAATTCTTATAAACAACTCAGGGTAAAAAATGCCTCGAAAAGGTGATTCAGTATACCTGTTCTATTGTTAGACTATGGCTGATCCGTTTGATCTGGGGACTTTCAAATATTTGAAAGATGGATTGACTGGTAACTGAGGCTGGTAAATGATAGAACAAAAAAGAGAATACTATCGTGTTGAGTATCCGATTAATGACAGGCCTGTCCTGTTATCCAGGGATAAAAAATTTGAAGTGATCGATATTTCTGAGGGAGGAGTAAAATTCAGGGTAGATAATAACGGGTGTTTTTTAGTCGGTGATGTGCTTGGTGTAAGCATCAGATTTTCAGATAATTATATATTTAATTGCATGGGTAAGATTGTCCGTGTCGATAATGAAAATGTTGCTGTTAATAATATACACCATATACCCCTGGAAAGAATTCGATCAGAGCATTTACAGCTGATACAGAAATATCATGTTAAGCACTGATAGTTAATTAGTGGAAATGACTGATTGCTGACCAGCTCCAGATTCCATCTCCGCATCGACGGCCATAACTGGTTCGCTTATCAAGCTGATCCATCATGCCCCTGTTCTTTCGTCTGTTCCATTGTGTGCGACGGTCAATGTTAATAGTGTGCATGTTTTCAGGTAAGTTAAATGGTTTGCTCTGCGCCTTGCCAAGTTGAGTCATAATGTTAGGGACTGGAAATGACTCAAGATATTCCTCAGGTAATCCGAGTAGTTCTTCTTTGAAATGATCCGGTGCAAATAGCATCGGGATGATATTGTTGTAATAGGCCGCTTTATCAGTCATGCGTAGTATGTCACCGGTATGTTCGAGGTAACCCATATCAACCAGCGCTTTAATAAGATCCTTGAATATTTCATCAATGGCCACGTTATATTTATATTTAAAGTCGCCAATGCTGATATATGTAAATCGAAGTTTACTGGTGAGTTCTCTACAAATTTCGAGTTCTGCGTCAAGTTCATCCATGGTTGCAATGGGTAATCTGCCTTCATCTAGCATTTGATAGTACGATTTCATGCTACCGGTGTTTTGATACGTTCTTTGAGGCGCATAGCCCTGTGAATTGATGCCCATTGCTATCAGTGGGAGGTTGTCCCAGCGTCTTAGCTGGTGTCGGTAAGATGCACGTTCCGGGTCAATGAATATATTCTGTAAAACAGGTTTGTAGCCAAGAGACATTAAGTGTTCTTCTGCTCGGGAAAATTGTTTTATTTTGTATTCATAATAGGCATCTTTTGGTGGTTCAAATACAACTTTTCCATTGCTACGATGTTTATCAAGTGCATAGATTGACAAGCTTGGCGAGCCAATTTCATGGAATTTCTGTAAAGTATTAATCAGGGTGTTTTCATCTTCACCATCAAAGCCGTACATAGTGTCAATATTGACATTGCCGATGATATTGATGGCATGTTGAAGTTCATTGATAGCATGACTGACTGAATAGTCGCGATTCATTGTGGATAATAAGGCATCGTCCAGTGTTTGAATACCATAGCTAAGTCTATTTACGCCGAGAGACTTCAAAAATTCGCTTTTTTCCCTGGGTAAGGTGCCGGGTGCGGCTTCAATGGTTATTTCCGCATCATGACTAATATTGAAATATTTATTCAGGTTGTTAAATATTCCTGCCAGCAGATGGTCATTCAGAAAACTGGGGGTTCCTCCGCCAAAATAAATTGATTCACAGGTGGCATTTTTAAACGTTTCCGCATAAAGCGACATTTCTTTAATCAGGTAATTGGTATACTTTTCTGCGAAATCGATGCCATTGCCAGGAATAATGGCGTAATAACAAAAACTGCATAAAGATTTGCAAAATGGGCTATGCAAATAAATGGAATAACGCCCAGGAATAACAGACGGTCTGGAAAATAATTCTTCTGCAGTTGATGGGGGCTGTTTTTTATTGAGTAGTGGTGGTGGAAAAGCCCAGTCGAAACAGGGGAAAAAGTTATTCTGTTTTTGTAGTAACGTTTCCAGTTTGCTTTTGATGTTAGAGCCGTCGAATGTATTTGGCATTGATGTGTTGGTGCTGCTGACTTCTGGTTTTTTTATAAGACGAGATTTTTTGTTAAAGCAGTGACTGGCACGTTTAATTGGCATTTTCTTTTCTCATTTAGGCGCTCATTCACTTGAGCATTTTTTATTATTAATTTTAGTTAAAGCATATATTCTCAATATGTCAATAATTGCTAATAAACAGGCATCAGCCCGGATGCCTGTTTAATTATGTAAGTGTATGAAATTAAATTGTTTTTTTTAATTTCGGCTGAGAATTCTTGTATATTAGCCAGAATTAACCGGACATGGATGTGAAATCGTAATTCAAATCAGGTAAAGGTTCCTGCAGAAAATTACCCTGTATAAAGTTAATACCCATGCCCCATAATACTGAAAGGCTGGTTGCATCTTCTACACACTGAGCAATAGTCAGTTTGTTCATTTCCATGGCTTTCTGAGTAATGGCTTTCACAGTTTCCTGATTTTCAGGACTGTCTGAAAGATTTTCCATAAATGAACGTTCAAGTTTGAGATAATCAGCGGGTATATGCTTAAGTAGCATGAATGGGTCGCTACCAGCGCCAAAATCATCAAGTGCGAATGAGCAATTTAGTTCACGTAGTTGTTTGGCAAGCTCTGATGTGTATTTAAGGCTGGTTATGGCCATGCTTTCTTTAACTTCAAAGACAAGGCTGTTTTTGGGGACATTAAATTTTTTCAGCTGTTCTTTAAGCCAGGTCATCAGCTGAGTATCTGTTAATGAGGTGGGCGTTAATTTCACAAAAAACATTGTGCGCTTACCGTTTTTCCATTGTTTGGTTAGAGTCGTTATGGTGTTTAAGAGTACGAAACGATCAATGGTTGTTGACATGCCTGTTCGTTCTGCGGCAGGCAGAAAGTCATTGGGTGGTACAATTTCACCCCTGTCATTCTTCAGTCTAACGAAAACCTCATATCGTTCATCAGTATCACCATGTAAACTGACAATAGGCTGGAAGTGAAGTACAAAGCGATTTTCCTTGATGGCTTTTTTAATGTCTTCAACTGTTTTGGCATCAATTTCTTTCTGGGTAAGTTCACCTTCTTTAGGCTGGTAAACCACGAGTTGTCCTATGCCTTTTGATTCTGCTTCTTCAAGTGCTCGTTCAGAACGTAGCAAGATCTCGCCACTATCAGGAGCGTTTTCATCAATAATGGCAACACCAATGCTACAGGTCGGATTAATGGATTTGTTGTTTATATTGCCAATATAATCCTGAGTTGCTTTGATAATGTTTTGTGCATACTTTTCGATACTGTTGCTGGTCTCGTTCATGGCAATAATGGTAAAAGTATTGCTTTCAAAGTGGGCCAGAATATCGTCTTTATTAATATTGGCCTCAAAAACACGAGAAACTTCATTCAGTAGCTGGTCGCTTCCAGATACCCCCGCTTCTTTTTTGATATTGTCAAAGTTATCAATATGAATGAGCAGGGTGCAGGCTTTTAGTTTGCCTGATTGAGCGGCAGAAACTTTTTCATCTAATGAATCAAGATAGAATTGTCTGTTATAAAGGCCAGTAATAGAGTCCTTCTGGCTCATCAGGGCAATTTGTTTCTCCAGTTCGGCACTGTTGGTCTGATTGCGAATGATAACCTGTATGCAGGGCTCGCCATCAATTGTTGCTGGTGAAAATTCCATTTCACCGTTAAATTCGGTGCTGTCGGATTTTCTTAAACTGGTTTTTAATTTGTTTGTTCCCATTGAGTCATCTTTAAAGTTTTCTCGGAGGAAATTTTTAAAGGTATTACGATCATCCATGCCAACCATGTCCAGTATCGGCATGCCTTCTAAGTCTTCAGATGCATCAAAGCCGAATAGCTC
>Ga0224496_10000690_pt1 | contig 22905 bp, 23 predicted proteins | sample SF_Jul11_sed_USG_2_FD_168127 | JGI IMG/M metagenome (GOLD analysis project Ga0224496, IMG submission 168127) | Sediment microbial communities from San Francisco Bay, California, United States - SF_Jul11_sed_USGS_8_1 | ecosystem: Environmental > Aquatic > Marine > Sediment | place: USA...
ACGATTATCCCCGCGGAGTTTCCCGCCAAAGGGCAAGACAAAATCTTCAAAGGCCAACTGATTCGCATGCGGCTTCCGATACATAGAATCTCCTGGTGCAAGCTTTTGGGGGTGGGTTCGAACATTCCTGTGCACGTGGCCCTTCGTTGTACAAACAAACGCCCCATCGAATCAACTCGTTCGGCTGTTTTCAGCAAGCCCTACCTACAAGATACGTTAGTTACTTAAGTATTTCTTTGTCGGATGACCTTTCCAAATCTTCATCATCGTGATGAGATTCTTCAGTTCTGATTTGATGGATGTAGATGGCCTGATGCCTATTTAGGGGCTGTTTGCTGAAGCCGTTGAATTTCCTCCGCTTGCTGATCAACCTTTTTCCGTAGATCTTGTAATTGTTCCTCGAGGGTATTTTTTCCTGGTTGGGTTGCTTCTGACTGGGTGCTTGGTATGAGGGTGGTAGGTCTGAGCTCATTTTTTGGGACGTTTTCCATGAAAGAATCGAGATCAGCATAGTTGATCCCGATCCAAGAGTCCTGAGAAGAGATCTTCATGAGACGTTGTGCTTCTTTTGGGTTCAGGACAGCCTGTTCCTGGGAAAACATGAGTGTGGTGTGTTTCTGGAGATTTCGTGATGAAGACGCCATCTTGGAGGGATTTCCTGAATATTCCCCAAAATTCTGTATCGTAAGAAGGAAAATAGCCGGAGGAAACAGAGCGATCGTCCCGCTTACGTGAGCCGTTCCTTCTTTCGTTCCTAGGTTTTGAAACCCAATGAGTTCTTCTGACGTCGCCTGTGAAAAGGCGTCGACAAGATGAGGAGCCAAGAAGGCTATCTGCGAGGGAGAAAAAACCGGAGATGGTTTTGAGCCAGAAATTAAGAGTTCCTGGAGAATACCCTTTTCCTGAGCTTGAGTGATTCCTTGCAATATCTGCTTGATGAGTGATTCTGTAAGAACGTGGGGATGTTGAGGCGGTATTTTGAATGCGCTAGAAGTCTGTAGAGCGATATTCCCTTCTTCACTCTGATGGATAAGGGTTTTGACTTCAGGAGTCCAGGTACATTGAGTAAAAAATAAGACTGTGACGATTGTTCCACAAAATTTGAGGAGAAAGTGCTGCCGATTTTTGGAGTATGCAGTACTCAAAAGAACATTAATGGTTGCAGTTTTTCTGTGGTCTAGATAAATGCCGGGAGCCTGTAAAAGATAGGAGGGAAGCTATTGCCGTCAATGGAGTAGGGTATTTATGTTTGGCGAATTCCACACGCCCGTGCAATCCCATCTTGATAACGTCCCCATAACGTTAAGGCTTCTTCTAATCGAGAGAGGAGCTGGGATTGTTGTTCGGTTTCGGTGGTATGGTGGATAATCATATCGTAAATGACTTTTCTGGCTCCCGGGGCAAACATATGTTGGGCCCGAATATAGTCCATCGATTCGAGAGAGAGGCCTTGGTACTCAACGAGGGGATGCTTTTTAATTAAATCCTCAATTTCAGCTTGGTTTTGTGGGGCCTTGGGATAGAGGACTTCTTCGGGATCACTGGAGGTGCCTTTAATGAAAATGGTGAGGGCTGCTGCTCCGAAGGTCCAATCATCTTCTTGACAAATATTATTTAACCATTCCCGATAGGCTCGGCTCGGGGCCAATAATTCAACATCACGAAATCCAACTCGATTAAAACCAAGGCCTTTCATCATCTGGAGAAATAATTCTTGGTGGGGTTGCCCCAGCGAAAATCCCCCGGTTTCTTCTTCGTAAATGATGGTGGCCAGACGTCGACGGGCTTCCCATGGAGGATTTTTTCCAAGAACCTGTGCGAGAAGAATGGGAAAGTCGCGGATATACACGACATATTCTTGATGGAAGTAAATATTTAATTGTTTTTTTGTGATGGCGTTGCTTTGGAAATACGACGTGGCCCAATGTTGTTTGCGGCGGAGGACATCAAAAATGCGGTCGCGAAATTGTTCGGGGGAGAGTGTTTTAAACATGGTGTTTTGGAAAATGGCCGAGGAGTTGTTGAAATTATTGTGGCAGGTTGTTCCTACTCACCGTATTCGATATAACAATAGGATATCACAAACGTAGGGAGTCTGTAACTATGCAACCAATTAGTATCGCGGATCCTCAAAGCATCTTGGAATTGCTGGCTGAGGTGGCATTGAAAGGGGAGGGGGTGAAGACCGATAACCTCATGGAATATGTTATGGATGAGGGGTTTATGGAACCCACCTACTTAAGTGCGAAGGGGGAAGATCCCGAAGCGTATTATAAGGGGGAGGCTAATGCCTGGGCTGTCTATCAAGTCCGGGAATGGAAGCGTGTCTTGATTATTTCCGGTGGACCTGGGAAAGAACGTCGGATGCAAATTACCGAAACGCCTTAACGGGGATGAAGATGTGCTTGTGAGGAAGGAAGAGGCGTTAAAAGGGGTTCTGTGGAGGAGACTTAGTACCATCCCCCTAAGAGTTTTCCCTCTTCAAAATATAAATAGCGGTGTTTTATTGTACTGGAATCAATCCAATCCTCATACACCCATTCTTCTCGACGGATGCCCTTTTCGGTATAGCTCACATTCATTTGATATGGAGACCCCCACGCTTTCATGACTTGTTCTCGGGTCATGCCAGCCATCACGGCCTTATCTTCAACATGTTGTTCAAAGGTGGGATCCATTAAGCGGGGGATAATGCCCCAGCCCAACATCCAGAGGGCAAAGGCCCCCAAGAGCACATATAAGGTAAGCCGAACCGGCCGTCGGCAAATCCAGGGTGTGGGAGATGTGTGGGCGGTCGGACTGTTTGAGGGAGACATGTTCACGGAGCAAATCGAGGGTTGAGAATTATACTGAGGGTTCAAAAAGATAAAGAAAATTTTGATTGGGCAATAAAGGTTTTTAACGCATGGGAATTGAGCACTCTATCAGCGGGATTTAAAAGGGGTCAAGGACAGGCTTGAATGTTTCTTGAAGTTGAAAATAATCCTAATTTTGAGGGATCATACTTTGTCAGATTTAATGAATTGGGACCACCGCGTCTCGTGACACATGTGAAGTCTTATGAACGACTGCCTCGAGGGGAATGGTGCCACGTCACTGGATGGTGTGATGATCCTGATCAACCCCTTTGTCCTGCCTATGTTCAGAAAGTTGAAGATTCAGGAGCAGGAGCCACCTATATTGTCTTTGGGGGAAATTGGGGAATTCGCTTAAAGCCAGAAGACAATGCTGGAGAATGGAATCTAAATGATGAGCAACAATGGGGAGAAGGCTATCTGTCGATAGGTGAAGAGCGAGATCTTCGATTTCTCTAGTGAGAATGCAGGGTATCTTGTGATGGAGCTATGTCAATCTTCATACTGGGGTAGAGGAATGGATTTGACTGTTGGAGTTGAAACCGGAGGTTGTTCTTTGAATTCAGGTGAAAATGGATTGGTGATGGGTTCGTGCGTTAATCGTTGTTGCCGTTGAACGAGTTGGAGACTTTGTGTGGTGATTTCCAAGCGATCTATCAGCGTTTTACCCGAGAGATCATTGGGGATCCCATTAACGGCAAACATTTGGTAGGCTAAGGACCAGGATAATTTTTCCCGATTGCGTTCCTTGACGATGAATGAGGCTTCTGGTGAGGGCGGGCCTTTAAACACTAACACCCATAAATTCGATCGAAACGCCGGAGCGGTTTGTTCCGCAGGAGGCAGAAATTCTGGAACGAGAGATTGAATCGTTCCCAATGAGACAGCCGGAGAGAATTCAATTTCACATCGCTGGACATATAATGAGGGAAAGTCTTTACCCTCGTTGAGGTCAGGGATATAGGTAAAGGAATACCGAACCTGAATGCCATTTCGTGTATAGGTATACACGTCTTCCCCATTTTCAGGGGAAACTAAATTTCTGAAATATTTTTGCCAATCGGTAAACGTGTAATAACTGAAGATTCGAAGAGCGGCCTTTCGGGAGCGAACGGCCATGGGCGTACCTAGTTGTGCATGTAATTCCTCTTGTGTCAGACCCAGAAAGCCATCTTCAAAGTATGGCTTGGCAAGAGTTACGGCAGGACCTGCTATCGTCGCCAAACAGAAGAATAATCCCATGGCAAGACTGAGCCGCTGCGAGTGGGATCTTTTACAATTCTGAGGGAGAAATGTCATAACAAGACTGGGTTAGGTGGGGGATTATTCATCCTATTTGGTGGAAATCCTCGAAGTCAAGAAAGTGAAGATGCAGATGTAGGCTGGAAAGGCCGAAAGTGTAGAAACATCAAGTGTGATAAATGTGCGCAATGGGAGGACAGGCATGATTGAAAAATTAGAAGAGCTCTTAAATAGTCGAATCCTTGTGCTGGATGGCGCCATGGGGACGATGATTCAAAATCATAATTTGAATGAAACAGACTTCCGCGGAACCCGGTATGCGGATCATGTCTGTGATGTGAAAGGGAACAATGACCTGTTGGTCCTGACACAGCCCAAAATAATAGAAGATATTCATGTGCAATATCTTCAGGCCGGAGCTGACATTATTGAAACCAATACGTTTAATTCCAACGCTATTTCCATGGCCGATTATCAGATGGAAACGCTGGCTCATGAATTAAATGTGGCCGGCGCTCAAGTGGCAAAACGGGCTGCGGCTCGGGTACAGGCAGAACAACCAGGTCGGCAGTGTTTTGTGGCCGGGGCCTTGGGCCCAACCAATCGAACGGCATCAATGTCGCCTGACGTCAATAATCCGGCATTTCGCGCCGTGACATTCGATGACTTATCTCAGGCCTATTATGATCAGGCTCGAGGGTTAGTCGAGGGTGGCGTCGACCTTTTGATGGTTGAAACCATTTTTGACACATTGAATGCCAAAGCGGCGTTTTTTGCCATTGCCCAATATTGCGAAGAAATACATCGCGAAATCCCTATCATGGCGTCGGTGACGATTACGGATCTCAGTGGCCGCACCTTATCAGGTCAGTTGATCGAAGCCTTTTGGAATTCTATCTCCCATGCCAACCTTTTGAGTGTAGGGATTAATTGTGCGTTAGGGGCTAAACAAATGCGGCCCTATATCGCAGAACTGTCCAAGGTGGCACCCATCTATATCAGTTGCTATCCCAATGCAGGGTTGCCGAATGCCTTTGGCGGGTTTGACGAGACTCCAGAGCGAATGGGGGCGGATCTTCGGGACTTTGCGACTCAGGGGTGGGTCAATATCGTGGGCGGGTGTTGCGGGAGTACACCCGAGCATATTCGAGCGATAGCGGAAGGGGTCAAAGATTGTGCTCCGCACAAAAAAACGCACATTCCACGTATGACCCGGTTAAGTGGCTTTGAACCATTAACCATTCGGCCGGAAGCCAATTTCGTGAATATTGGAGAGCGGACCAATGTCACGGGATCGCCTAAGTTTGCCAAATTGATTCTGAATGGAGAGTTGGAAGAGGCGTTGGCCGTGGCACGTCAGCAAGTGGAGGGGGGCGCACAAATCATCGATGTGAATATGGATGAAGGGTTGTTAGATTCGGAAAAAGCCATGGTGGAATTTTTGAACCTGATTGGCTCAGAGCCGGACATTGCGCGTGTGCCCGTCATGATTGACAGCTCAAAATGGTCAGTCATTGAAGCGGGCCTCAAATGTATTCAAGGTAAAGGTGTCGTCAATTCTATCAGTCTCAAAGAAGGCGAAGAGAAATTTCTGGAACAGGCGCACCTCGTTCAACGCTATGGGGCCGCGGTGGTCATTATGGCGTTCGACGAAACCGGTCAAGCCGATACACTTGAACGAAAAGTGGATGTTTGCACCAGGGCCTACCGTCTCCTGACCGACAAGCTGAATTTTCCACCGGAAGACATTATTTTTGATCCCAATATTTTGACCGTCGCTACTGGCATGGAAGAACACAATGGCTATGCCGTGAATTTCATCGAAGCCACGAAACAAATCAAAGCGACCTTACCCTTCTGCAAAATCAGTGGCGGGGTCAGCAATATTTCATTCTCCTTTCGCGGGAACAACGCCGTGCGCGAAGCCATGCATTCGGCCTTTCTCTATCATGCCGTCAAGGCTGGGTTGGACATGGGGATAGTCAATGCTGGTCAATTAGGGGTCTATGAAGAAATCCCCAAAGACCTGCTCAAGCTGGTGGAAGATGTCTTGTTGAATCGTCGGCCGGAAGCCACCGAGGAATTGGTCACCTTTGCTGAGACCGTCAAGCAACAGGGTAAGGTCGTCGTGAAGGATGATGCCTGGCGTCAAGAGCCGGTAGAAAAACGTCTGGCTCATGCGTTGATTAAAGGGATTGTCGAATTCATTGATGCCGATGTAGAGGAAGCCCGTCAAAAACTCAATAAGCCCCTGGATGTAATTGAGGGGCCCCTCATGGATGGCATGAATGTGGTCGGAGAACTCTTCGGCGCCGGGAAAATGTTTTTGCCTCAGGTTGTCAAAAGCGCACGTGTTATGAAAAAAGCTGTGGCGTATTTGTTGCCGTTTATGGACGCAGAAAAAGGGAAGGGCGAGAGCCGGAGCCAAGGGAAAATTTTGCTCGCGACCGTCAAGGGCGATGTGCATGACATTGGTAAAAATATTGTCGGAGTCGTGCTGGCCTGCAATAACTACGAAATAATTGATTTGGGAGTGATGGTTCCGTGCGACAAAATTTTACAAACCGCACGAGAGGAAAAGGTTGATATTATTGGCCTCAGTGGGCTGATCACCCCTTCGTTGGATGAAATGGTCCACAACGCGCGAGAAATGACTCGAGAAGGCTTCTCCATTCCCTTGCTCGTTGGCGGAGCCACCACCAGTAAGGCCCATACAGCCGTAAAAATTGCCCCGGGCTATACCAGCCCGGTCGTGCATGTATTAGACGCCTCATTAGCGGTGAACGTCGTGCGCAAGTTAATGAGCTCGGACGATAAAGCGAACTTTGTGCAGGATATTCAGGAGAAACAACAGAAAACACGGGAAGCCTATGCCTCGAAAACAAACGCCAAAAAACTCATATCTTTGGAGGATGCCAGAAAGCGACGCATGGCGATTGATTGGGAGACGACGGATATCCCCAAGCCGAATTTCATTGGGACAAAAGTGATTGAAGGGCTCTCCTTAGAGACCTTGGTGCCTGTCATTGACTGGACTCCATTTTTTCAGGCCTGGGAATTGCGGGGAAAGTACCCCAAAATATTTGAAGATCCGGTTGTAGGTCCAAAAGCCAAAGAACTGTTTGATGACGCCCAAAAGTTGCTAAAGGAAATCATTGACAAAAAACTCCTCACTGCAAAGGGCGTGTATGGATTGTTTCCGGCTCATAGTCAGGGAGATGATATCGCTCTTTATGCAAATGAGACGCGTTCGGAAGCCATCGCGGTCTTTCATACCTTACGGCAACAAGGAGAAAAGTCCGAAGAAAATGCCAATTATGCGTTAGCCGATTTTGTGGCACCGCAGTCTAGCGGAAAGGCTGACTATATTGGCGGTTTTGCGGTCACAACGGGGATTGGCATCGAAGCCCTCTGTCAGCGGTTTGAAGCAGACCATGATGATTATCACTCCATCATGGCTAAGGCCCTGGCTGATCGATTAGCTGAAGCGTTTGCTGAATGGCTGCATCGTGAAGTGCGGCGGGAATGGGGATTCGGGCAAGACGAGCAACTGACCAACCAGGACCTCATTCAAGAAAAGTATCGTGGCATTCGTCCCGCCCCAGGCTATCCGGCTTGTCCTGACCACACGGAGAAAAAACCCCTATTTGAGTTGTTGCAAGTAGAAAAATCTATAGGTATTCAGCTCACCGAGTCGTACGCCATGTATCCGGCCGCCTCAGTCAGTGGCTTCTATTTTTCGCATTCCCAAGCCAAATACTTTTCGGTTGGGAAATTGAAATACGATCAAATCCAAGACTATGCCAAGCGGAAAGACATGGAAGTCTCGGTGATTGAACGCTGGCTCTCGCCCAACCTCGGCTACGATCCTGATAAAGCCTGATCTAGTCTAATCCTACGCTTGAAATGCAAGCGTGTGGGAAGGGAGTGCCTCTCCCCAAGAGTTCAGGCAATTTCAATGGTTTTGTACAAAGGCAAAAGTCAAAAAATAGTGAACACGGTAAAGGTTCTGACTCCTTTTGCCAAGCAGTGTTCGGCGCATAGTCGGATTCGGTCCTGCAGCTTGGCTGGACGCAAGGCGGAATAACCCAGAGGGATTAAATGGGGAACATGCCGGCTTTATTATTTCGAGTCTGGCCCCTATTGAATCTTGATGTTTAATCAGGATCGGAGTAGCGGGTGCCGCCGGCGCCGGACCAACTGGTGTTGCCGATTTCTTGCGATTCCCACAGGGCTTGGGTTTCTTGGTCGGCCAGATTTGATTCTTTTTCTTGTAGGGTTTCTTCCCCCCCGACCACTTGTTCTTCCTTTTTTTCACCAATGGCTTGCGTGGGCTCTGGGCCTCGGCCGCGTGGGGTGTCTTTTGGTAGGACGTTAATTGGCATGGGTCCCCACCTTAGCAGGGTCAGAGGCTAGTATTCCACCAAAGCAGGTTGCAAGTCGGCTACCTGTTCAACTGAAGCTGGTTCACCTCGTTGAGCCTCCGTTTTAAGAGCTGACACAATCCACCCAAATCGCTCTTCGGCCCATTCATTAAATGCGGTCGAGGATTCAAATACTAGATCCCAGGCTGGGACAGTATCGAGCAATAATAACTGATGTGGCTGGTTTTGCCCTGGATGGTAGACGATGAGGACGGCGGATTTTCCCATGAGGCTTATGTCGGTAAACATGTGAATCATGGCTGGTTGCGGGATTTCAACGGTTCGTGACGCGGCCTCTACAATGGGACCATAGACGCGATGTAAGAATTGTTGAATGGTTTCATACGGGGATTTTGAGTGATGTAAATTCTGGTTCGGGGCTTCCCCCACTAGGTTTGTCGTAAGATATTCCAGGGCTTCCCATGCTGGCATGGCTCCAGAATTGACTAACGAGTCCATCAGGTAGGACATCCAATTTCGCGATTCAGACACAGTCATGGCATTCATGGTTGATTCCTCATACGCAGTCCTTTTCTCATGAAAAAGGAAGGCCGACAGTTGTGATTGAAGGAGTCTGCTTTTTAGGCGGGACTGTTTACATGTGGTTACGTATGTTACTCGATAGCGCCCTTTTGGTCAATTTTGATGGGTGGCCCTTCCGGCAGTTCATTTCCCTTGCGCCCTTGACCATCCATTTTTCAAGGACTTAGAATGCACAATCCGTTGGTCGAAAATTATTGATAAATCAAAGAGTTACTTTTCTCGTGATCCTTTGTTTTGACGTGGTCTTTCTCGGATATTCCCCAGCGAGAGATAATTCATATTTTTACCTAGGAATTATAGATGAGAATCAATTATGACAAAGGCGGTTTGATTAGTCCTATTCGAACCAAAGCTCAACCCCTGCAGAATTCTGTTAGTCCAGGGAAGCGGGCTAAGGTCATGTTGGTCTTCCCTCCCGATTGGTATCCTTCAGAACCTTATCTGAGTCTTCCGACGTTAACGGCGTTCTTGCGTGAGGCTGGGTATGATGTCGTGCAAAAAGACGTCAATCTCGAAATGTATGATTGGTTTTTTAGTGGGGACTTTTTACGTCGAGTGCTCAAAAAGGTACCACAACAGTTGGATCGGTTGAAAAAAATCGCCAGAGATCGAGATTTGACTGATGCCGAAGTCGAGTTGCAGCTTGCTCTGTGTGACTGTTCTCGGAGTCGAATCGGAGAATTGATAGAAAAGGCCGAGGAAGCCAAACGCATTGTGCGCACGCCGTCATTTTATGACGGCGAAAAGCTGGAATGGGCGATTGCGGTGTTTCGGGAAGTGACGGCGACCATTTCTCTGGTGTATTCCCCAGCCAGAATTTGTATGCCCCCGATGGAAACGGATTTATCTTATAAGCTCTTTATGTCGTCTGAGGTGTTGGATGCGGTGAATGACATGCAAGTGAATGTGTATCGGGATGTGTTTGAGCAAATCTTAAAGCCAGCTATTCTTGCGGAACAGCCAGATGTCATTGGTATTTCGATTGTTCTTCGCCAGCAATTATTTTCTTCTATGACCTTTTGCTCGATGATTAAAGAACAGTTTCCAGGCATTCATGTCACGATTGGCGGGAATACCGTCACTCGTTTCCGCGATGTTTTGCCTGACACGCCCAAACTTTTTGCGTTGTTTGATAGCGCCATTGTGTATGAGGGTGAAACCGCGCTGTTGCGATTGGTAGAAGGGATTGCGAATGGGACTGATCTCTCCCATGTGCCGAATCTGATTTTCAGGGATGAAGCCGGGATTCATGTGAATAGTGAAACCTTTGCTGAGAATATGGGGGCCTTGCCCCCCCCTGATTTTGATGGGTTACCGATGGAAAAATATTTTGTTCCCGAACCGATCTTGCCGTATCTGGCGACGCGCGGCTGTTATTGGGGACGATGTGAGTTTTGCGATCATGGCGAAGGTTATACCTCAGGGTATCGTACGAAAAAAGATTGGCAAATCATCGACGAACTCACATTCTTGAAAGAGAAATACCAGACCCGTCATTTTCATTTTACCGATGAGTCCTATCCGCCGGCACTCTTCCGGAAGGTGACCAGAAAGCTGGTGGAATCCAAGTTGGATATTGCCTGGACCACGCATATTCGATTTGAAAAAAGTCTTTTGTCTGATGAGATTTGGCAGGACGCGCAAGATGCGGGATGCAAGTATTTGCATATGGGCTATGAATCGGGGAGTGAGCGGGTCTTGCAACTCATGGATAAGGCGACGACCACTGAAATTATCCAACAGAGTTTGGAGCTATCTTCACGACATGGGGTGTGGAATCATGTTATGGGCTTTTTTGGGTTTCCGGGAGAAACCTACGAAGACGCCAAATTTTCAACCCAATTTTTGGAAGACAATCGTGAGCATGTGCATTCGATTGGATTTGGGACTTTTGACTTGAGTAAGCATACTCCGGTGGCGAAGAATCCAGAAAAGTTCGGCATCACTTTTTACCAAAATCCGGAATGGGATTTGGCCATGGATTATTACTTTACGGTGAAAGAAGGTCTGAGTATTGAGGATGCCGAACGCGTCTTCGAGGAATTTGAACAAAATCATTATGCCGGGTGGGATTTGAAAATCTTTGTTCGTGAATATGTCTTTCTCTATGTTTCGCATTTTGGGTCCAATAAATTGCCGACCTTGCAGTTTCAGTTAGGCTCACAAGATCCCTCCTCGAATTTTGCCTCGGTTTAACCATTAGGAAGGGATGACGATGACCGATACCCTCATTGACATTGACGGGGCTGCATCGACGACCAAGCCTCGCCGGACGTTTAAGACCATGCTCCTGTTCCCTCCGGAATGGGTTCCTACCGCGCCGTACCTCGCACTTCCCAGTCTCACCGCTGTCCTGCGTGAATATGGGCATGAGGTCATTCAAAAAGACATTAATATCGAAATGTATGATCTGTTTTTTACCGACACCTTTCTCATCTGGGTGAAGATGCGCATGGATCAGCAGCGTCGGGGCTTGGAAGAGCGAGAAGCCCGTCAACTCTTATCCGATGTGGAGCGTGAACGACTGAGGTGTCTACGCGCCCAAGACCGAGTTGATGTGATAGCCTTGGCTGAACAGGCTGAGGAGGCGAAGTCCATAGTCCGAGGGGAAGCGTTTTACCAGGCTGAAAAATTGGAAGGGGCTCTCAATACGTTTCGGGATGTGATGCAATATATTTCGGCAGCCTACTTCCCTGCTTCTCTTGTGTTTTATCCCATGGAAAGCAATTTGGGCTATCGCTCGGGGGTGTCCACAGAAGTGTTGGCGAGCTTGGAAGATGAGAACGTCAATATCTACCGTGATGTCTGCAGGCAACTCGTGCTTCCCGCCATTCATAAGGAACAACCTGAGGTGATTGGTATTTCCATTGGGACGCAAATGCAATTGTTGGCTGGGATGACATTTTGCAAAATGATCAAAACGGAATTTCCGGATATTCATGTGACTGTAGGTGGCAATGTTATCACTCGGTTGCAAGAAGATCTGCCCAAACAAGATAAATTTTTTAAGAATGTATTTGATACGGCCATTCTGTATGAAGGTGAACATGCTCTCGTGTGGTTGTTAGAAGCAATAGCCGGCGAACGTGCCTGGGAACAAGTTCCCAACCTCATGTGGTGTCAGGATGGCCAGGTCAAGGTCAATACTGAAATTTATACGGAGAAAACGACGGCGTTGCCGCTTCCGGATTTTGATGGGCTGCCGCTCGATATGTATTTTGTGCCAGAACGGATTTTACCGTATCTGGCGACCAGAGGGTGTTATTGGGGACGATGTACATTTTGCGATCATGGGCAAGGCTACTTCGATCAATATCGAGGGAAGCCTGCACAGGACGTTGTTCGGGAGATTAAAGCGTTACAAGACAGATACGATGCCAAACATTTTCTCTTTTCGGATGAATCCTATCCACCAGCGTTGTTGAAAAAAGTGTCGCAACTGCTCATTCAAGAAGACGTGAAGATTAAATGGACGACTCTGATTCGGTTTGAGGAGACATTACAAGATCCTGAAATCTGGAAGCAGGCTGTTCAAGCCGGTTGCTGTACGCTGTATTATGGGATGGAGTCGGCTAACGAGCGCGTACTGGAGCTGATGGATAAACATGCCAAGAAATCCGTGATAGAGAACAATTTGCGAGAGGCGGCAAAAGCGGGGATTTGGAATCATGTGATGGCCTTCTACGGATTTCCTGGTGAAAAGCGGGATGAAGCCGAAGAAACTCGTCAATTTCTCTTGGATAACAAGCGGTATATTCATTCAGTTGAATTATTTTATTTTGTGGCCTATCGCCATACGCCAATGGTCAGGAATCCTGATAAATTCGGCATCACGATTCATAAGCAGGAAGAATACGATATGCCCCTGGATTATTATTATACCCTGAACGAACCTGGGGGAATGACCTGCTTAGACGCCATGAAAATGGCGGAAGAGTTTTATCAAAAAGACTTTGAACCTTGGGCTGTTCGTGTGAATGCCCGGGAGCATGTCTTTTTGTATATATCTAAATTTGGCACCAATTACCTTCCTCAAATCTATGCTCTGGAAGCTGGGCAAGAAGAACAACGAACGGATGGTGTTCAAGGGCTCATTACCTGGCCGGTCGCTCATGGCCCTGCCGAGAATGATGCGGCTGGAGAATCGGGTATGTCTCGTGTGGTGAGCCACGCGGCTCCCTAATCCGATGTGTATGGAAATCTTCGTTGCCATCCTGAGCTGTTCTGAAGTAAAAAAGTTCTGGTAGAGAAAAAATATCTGAGGGAGGCGGTGGCTAGGTTTTCTTCTGAGTATTCAAGTAGGTCAGGAGTAATTGATAGGCCGCCTGAATTTCTTTTGTTTTGGCCTCTCCTTTTTTATACATTTCCATGTATTTCCCCGGATTGTTTGTGAGCCCGGCATAACGGGATGGATACCATGTCCGACGAGCTTCTTCATATCGTTGAGTGAGGGTCTCCTGCGAAAATGGCGTGATAAGATTAAACAATTGCATGGCTTCTTCAAGGGCGGTCGATGGTGATGGATTGGTGGAAGTCATGAGTAAGTGGTCTTTAAGGGGTGGCACTTCAATTTATTTGAGTTTTTCAAAGGATGGGTCTTTCTGTCAATTGATTACTAGAGGTCCTAAGTAAAATGTCTCATGAACTGCCCCTCTTAAAAGCTCCTCAGTTATTCGCTCGACAGGACTACCGGGATGTGTTGAAGCGGGAGATGGATGCCGGGAAAATTCCGCTCAGTCTTGGGAAAGCCTGCCCCGTCAAATGTGAATTTTGTTATGAATTGGATCATTCTTACCGGGAAACGCTTGATCCCCCAAAAACGACTCAAGAAGACTGGGAATTTATGTTGAACTATATAAATTCCCGGCCAACAGATCCGCTGCAGTTTTGGTGTTTAGGTGGCAATGAATTCATGGAATGGACGGATCTATTTTTACATCCCAAAGCGATGGAATGGTTGGAAGATTTTTTGAAACATACCGACAAGAATGTTCAATTTTTTACGGTTGGTTTTGTCCATGTCCCGAAGATTCATCGCTTGGTTGAACAATACCCCGGACGGATCAATTTTGAATTATCTGTGATTACCCTAGGCGAGTATCGACAAAAATTAATGCCGCATGCCCCCTCGGTGAAACATTTGATGAAAGTGCTAGATGGTCCGGCTGTCTCTTCTGCAAACTTTTATGCCTTTGATCAGAATACAATGTCTGAGGACGCCAAAACAATTTCCAAAATCAATTCGAAATGTGTCTTGTGGATGGGCTGTTTGACGCCGGTGGGCGGCATAAAGGAATCAACAAAGACTATCATGCGACAAGGCCGAAAATTTCTGCCTGTTGAAGCCGAAAAAATCTATGATGCAGGCCTTCCGAATTCGACCACTATCCATACGGAAGCCTACGTCACGGCTTTTTTAAATCGACGACGCATTATTAGTATATTTGATTCCTTAGAACTGGAAAAACGGGATCCCGTGGTGATGGCGGGGAGTGTCTATCGTATTTTAACGATGTTCCGAAAGAAGCGAGCCAAGTTTTTACACGTCCCGAATGCCACGCTGGGTGGAGATTCAGACTGCACAGTGTTGCTGACCCTTAACGATATTGCCAAATGTCTGACCAATGAAAAATATGTCTACATCCCGCAATGTATCGTAGAATCGGGCCGAGGTCACGGTCGAGATATCGCGGGAGTACATGTGGATGACTTTGTCAAAATGACTGGGGTGAAAGTGCGAATGTTACGAAAAATTGATACCAAGTTTGCCAATAATCGATTATATCGGAATGGCTCTTTGCAGAATTACGTTGAAGATTATGTGCGAAACCCACTCACGCGTTCGTATGAAACGTTTCCGCTCACGGCATAACTAGGGAGATCTTTCTCGAATTCGTTCCTGAGTAGAATCGGCAACTCTTTCATTCCTTGTCCTGGTTTTCAAGTAAAATGGATACTTCTAGGAAATGGCTTCAGTTTTATCAGGCGGATGTCTTTACCAATGAACCGTTCGGAGGGAATCCCCTTGGCGTATTTCCTGATGCAGGTGAATTGACCGATCGGGAGTTTCAGAAGATTGCTCGGGAGATGAACCTCTCGGAAACTGTTTTTGTTTTGCCACCGACCGATGCTCGAGCGCTTGCGAAAATTCGCATCTTTACCCCATCGCAAGAAATTCCATTTGCGGGGCATCCCGTGTTGGGGACGTTCTATGTGCTTGGCCTTCTGAAGCGCCTTCCCCTGCAAGAGCCTGTGACCAAAATATTCTATGAATGCCATATAGGGGTGTTTCCGCTTGAGCTTATTATTCTCAAAGGACAAATTGAACAAGTGGTGATGTCTCAGCCCGCTCCTGAATTTCTCGAGGTGGTGAGTCAGGTGGAGACCCTTTATGAATTGGCGAAGGCGTTAGGCGTACACAAATCGCTTATAACTGATTCGCCCTTTCCTGTGGAGGTGGTCTCAACGGGATTACCGGTGTTAATCGTGCCGATACGAACCCTTACCGCCATGAAGTCCATGCAGGTTAATCATGCTGGTATTCGAGACATCTGTGCCCGTCTAGGTGCAAATGGAATCATGGTGTATACCACGATGACCCTTGAAGAAGATGCCACGGTGCATACCCGTATGTTTGCTGACCCAATTGGGATTCCAGAAGATCCGGCGACCGGTAGTGCCAGTGGTGCGTTGGGAGCGTATTTGGTGAAAAATGGGGTTGTGGAAGTGGGGCCGACCACCGAATTGGTGATAGAGCAGGGCCATGAAATCGATCGTCCGTCTCGAATTCTCGTTCAAGTTTTTTCTGATGACGATATAATTCAGGGGATCAAAGTAGGTGGACAAGTGGTGATGGTTGCAGAAGGCAAAATGATGTATTAAGCAATTCTTCCAATAATTCTGGAATACTATTTCGTCAACTCTCCTGCAATATGACCCATTTCAGGCAGGATTAATTGCTCCATAGCCAGCCGAACGGCGCCACCAGACCCTGGGATCGAAAATATAACCAAATGACCATGAATGCCCGCTGTTGCGCGGCTCAGCATAGCTGGTGAGCCGATGTCTTGAAAGCTCAAATAGCGAAACAGCTCCCCAAATCCATCCAGTCGTTTTTCTAAAAATCCATCTACGGCTTCAAAAGTAGAATCGCGACGGGAAATGCCCGTTCCTCCATTAATGATGACTACCTGCCTGTCGGTCTGTTGCGCGGCTTGTTTCAGCAGTTCTGTAATATCCCCTGGTTCATCTTTGATGAGATGGTATTCGCTAATCGAATGTCCTTGTTCTTTCAGTAAATGACAAATGAGCTTCCCGCTCATGTCGGTATCCTTGGTTCGCGTATCACTGCAGGTGACAACCACACAATCCAGTGAAACGGAGCCATGGGCCTTATGGGACACATGAGATGGTTGGCCATCTTGGGCATGAGACTCATGCTGGCCATGTGGGCGATGGTCACCCATGATACCGTGCTTTCTTGAGAGATGGAATTATGACCACACCGAGTCGGGATTGAGTTGTGTGGCAGGCTCACCTTTTTTGATATGTTCGTCTAAGATGACGGGCACATCCGAATCTTTGACCTGCGAATACCAGGTGCCTGTTGGATATACCACGACATTCGGACCTTGTTCACAAGGCCCAAGGCAGGTGGTTCCTGTTACAAGCACTTCCCCTGGTTGAACCCCTCGTTCAATGAGTCCCATATTTAACGCCATGAGTAAATTTTGGGCACCGGCTGCCCCACAAGAAGGCTTTGGATGCCCAGGAGGACGGGAATTGGTACACACAAGAATATGATATTTTGGCTTAGGCATAGGACCTCCTTATCATGAATGGATGTGAGAGAATTTTGAGATACGATGAAACGTGTTTGAGTGTTGTGACGTTACCGAGTGCGGAAGAGATCCCACATATCAATACATTCGTCTGGTAATTTCCAATGTCGAACGCCAGCCATCACCCAATCCAAATAATGGTCTTTGGCTTTAAATTTTCCAATGGCTTGTCCGACATGTGTGGTCACAAATTCCTTTTTGTCGTCTTCTGTAAAGACATGAATTTCCACATGTCGAAAGGCTTCTTCTGGGAGGTCCCCCTCAAATTTGTCCAGTTCCTTAACATCTTCCGGGGTTAATTCAAACACAGCGCCCCATACGCGTTCACCGGCAGAAGGTGTGATCGTTGCGAGCCCGCATCTCCATTGATTGGACCATCGGCCGAACGTAATGGTGTGATCTGGAATGTACGCATTGAATAAAAATTGGTGTTCTGGCGCACGGCGTTTCAGTTGGGTGGGATTGAGATTGTCAGCGTACATGAAAAATCGCATTGGTTAAGTCCTGTTCGTTTAAGCAACAGGTAGTATTACCATACTGCCTTTGCAGACTGTCAAGGAACGATTCGGGCCAGCACCCTTGACGAAGAAGGTGCGAATGACATGAAAAAATCTTTGGGAAAGAGTTCGAGATTGACGCCTGCCAAGACAAAATAATTTTACTAGGAACCCTTAGGGGTGAGGTGAAGTTGTCGTTGGGAATGGTCTAACCGGACCATGAAGCGATCAAAAAAGCTGAGACCCAAAAGTCCATCGATTCCCTCTGGAAGATTGGGGATGGTGTGAATAACGACTCGGACATCATCTCGTCCGGCATGGCCGACTCGAATTCTTGGGGCAATACCCATTTTGGCTTTGACGTTTCCTCCGGCGGTATGCAAATTAACATCTGGGTTGCGCGGGTCTGATTGAATTCCCGCGTCAAAAGCAAGGTCTTCTGAAATCGTGGTAAAGGTCGCCCCGGTGTCCACAATAAGGTTGGCCGGATATAAATCGTTAAATTCCACTCTCGCGATCCATACTCCCCCTTGTCGTTCCAATGGGATAATCGAATCTTCTGAGCCTGCTGTGACGGCACCAGAATTAGGGTTTCCCCACTTCATTTTGAGTAATGCCTGGTCCAAAGGAACGCGACTGAAAATGTTTTGACCCCCTACAACTATCCCAATCATAAATAACGCAAAAATGATAAACGAACGACTCGAACCCATCTGAGAGACTCCTATTCCGGTGATTCCGGATTCGTTTTAATGCAAAAAAAGGTGTGTTGTTCTTTCTTGTCGGTTCCTTTGATAGAACTCTTGATGGAAGGGAGGGGGCGCGCTCTCTGCTGTGAATGATTTCTAAGATTGGGAGGTGTTTACGTGAATTTAAGGCACTTTCAAGTCATGACGGGGTCGCTTTGATCGCTGGGCATTTATTGCAAGTTAATTGCAATTGCTGTTGACAGCAAAGAGCCTCTTTGCTAGCTTGTGCACACAGATGATCATGATCTGCCGACCAAAAACTTCTTTTCCAACTTCATTGTTTGCTTGTCTGACCCTATCCCTTGCCGTGGTGCTTACAGCCTCGGTTCCATTTGGGCATGCCCTCGAAATTCATCATATCTTTTCAAAAATCGATCATGATGGGCACCAACATTCCAATTTTGATTTATGCCAATGGGTGCAACAGCACACCAGTAACTCCTTGGCTTGGGATCTCCCTCAATTGGTGCAACGGTCCTGGGTGTATTCGCTCCTTCCGGTTGCGAACGACCAAATCTCTCTTTCCCTCCCTTCCAGCCTCCTTCATTCTCGCGGTCCTCCGATCTTCCTATTCTTCTAATTTTCATTTGTCGTCCCGGTTTATCTTTTCAGGGCACGTCTAGTGCGGCCTGATGGATAGGGTGATCTCTCCCTGTTTTGGTTGACCGGAATTGCTTTTGTGTCGTGAATAGGAGAACCCATGTGGTTTGGGAGAGTATTTGACCTGCTACGTTGCATCGTGGGGTGTTGTTTCATGGGCCTCTTGATTCATAACAGCCTGGCTTTGGCTATAGAGAACAATGCCCAGGCTTTGGAGCGAGTGTGGATTATTACCGGGGTGGTGCAATACAAGGATCTACGTCGCGTTCCTCAAGCAACGGTTGAATTGCGGGATCAAGAAGGGTCATTACTTGATACGCAAGTGACGAACGATGGGGGAGAATTTATTTTTGGGGTTTCTGCTTCTGGTATTTATTCCATCCGGGCTATCCAGGCATCTTTGTCGAGTGAATCAGTCATTGTGAGAATAACCACGGAACCGTTGACTGAGCTAATGCTGACCTTAGCCTCGCGGCAAGAATTGACGTTGGAGGTTGTGGCAACGTTGCCACCTATTCAACATCATGCGTCAAGTGAATCATTTTCTGTCAGCCGAAAAGATATCGAAGAGCTGCCACGAGGGAATAATAGTGAGTTGAGGGATGTGTTGCTCACGCTTCCGAGTGCCGTTGATGGTGGCCTTGGACAGGTACATATTCGTCAGGAGCATGCGGGATTGCAATTTCGGATTGACGGTGTCCCGATTCCGGATACCGTTTCATCAGCTTTTTCGGATGTTCTTTCTCCAAGAACGTGGGAACGTGCAGAAATTATCTTGGGTGGTCCCGAAGCTCAATTTGGTAATCGAACCACGGCGGTTTTGGATGTCATCACCAAGAGTGGCACAGAGCCTGGAGTAGGGTCGGTACAGTTTTTTGGAGGGTCCAATGAAACGATTAACCCTTCATTCGAATATGGCGGAACAGTGGGGACAGCATTTCGATTTTATGTGCAGAATAGTTTTATTTCCACAAATCGAGGGTTGAGTCCTCCCACCTTAGGCAAGACGATTTTTCATGACCAAAGCACTCGCAATCAAACCTTCCTACGTGGGGATTGGCAAGTCAATAATCAAAACGCTGTGACGTGGTTATTTCTCAATTCGATTGCCAAGTTTCAAATTCCGACCCGCCCTGATTTGATGGCAGATCCAAATTTGGTCGGGTTGATTCAGGCCCAAGAACCTGGATTTTCCCCTGTTCGGTCACAAAGCATTGATGAATTCCAAAAGGAGACCAATCAATATAGTCATCTGGTGTGGCGGCATGATTTGAGCTCTCACCGATTTTTTAGTCTTGCCGGGTATTTCAGGCATACCCGCGCCAACTTCTCTACGGATCCGTTGAATGTGTTGGCCTATACTCAAGATCCCGATGAACCATTCTCGGCTGGAGATCAAGATCGATTTGCCTATTCCGGTGGCCTCCGGTTTGACTATACCTATCGCTTGAATCCGGAGCACTTACTGAAAGCCGGCATTCAAATTGATCGAACGCAAGCCGTCAACAAGACCAGACTTTCAGCTTTCCTTCGTGATGGATTAGGCAATCCTACTGGAGGAGTGGTGTCTCGAAACGCTGACAATCGAACGATTGGTTGGCGAGAAGAATTTTGGGTGCAGGATCAATGGACGCCTTGGAAGCAATGGACGTTTAATCTGGGTATCCGGTTTGATCAAATTCAAGGCCTGACGCATGACGGACAAGTCAGTCCGCGTCTTGGTGTGAGCTATGCGATGACGCCCAATCATGTCTTTCATGCATTTTATGGACGATTGTTTACTCCGCCAAATTTAGAAGCCGTTCAGTTTGCTCAACTCAGTACCGTTGGAACGACGGCCGAACCCGAAAATTTAACGAACCGTACCGTAGAGCCGGAGCGAGCACATTATTTTGAAGTCGGTTCTGCTCATGCGATTGGTGATTCGGTGACCATAGAATTGACAGGTTTTTATAAGTTAAGCAAAAACTTTTCTGATGCCGGACAATTCGGAACAACGCCGCTTCTCAATTATTTTGCGTTTAAACGAGGCTGGCAACGGGGAGTCGATCTCAGTATCAAAGCCAAAATTTTTGATAATCTGTATGGTCGTGGAAATGTGGCATGGGGTCAGTGTCGAGGCAAGAAATTGCAATCGGGACATTTCCTTCTGGAGCAGGAGGAAATCAATGACATCAATAGCGGCAGCGGTGTGTTTTGTGATCATATGCAGCTCGTGACCAGTTCGGCCGTCTTAACGTATCATCCGTTCGAGCATACGACGGTCACCGGGCAAATGTTATTCGGGTCTGGATTGCGGACGGCCAACCCGGGAGAAAAGACCAATTCAAGCCATAGCCCTTCGCATACGACCTATAACTTCTCGATTGATCAGGTCATATCAGTATGGGATCATTACAAAGTGATACTTGGGTTTGATGTGATAAATATGTTGAATCAACAGGTCTTCCTGAATAGTGGAGAGGGAAGTATTGGCTTAGGGGTTTCTCATGCGAATCTTCCTCGTTCTTATTTCTTTCGGGGGCAATTTTTCTTTGGTGGGTAAAGGTTTGGTGCACCGAATTCTTCATGGAGCGATTGTGGCCGGCTGGTTTTTTGTCAGCGTTGCCTATACGGCTTTTTCGGAGCCTTCAGATTTTTCAACCCATTATTCTGATCACCAGGAAGACGCGCAAGTCGAAACTCTTCCCATGGTCCATGTCCACGGGCTGCGGCTGAATAAGGATCAACAGCTTGGCCCTGTTCCTCAAAAAACACCCTGGCCAACCATTCCCGGCGAACTGGAGGGGATGGAATTGGATGATTGGCTCAAGGCTCGGTTTTTGGTTGGCAAAGACGGTGAGGCAACGGTCGTCATCCTTGAACCTGCCGCGCATCGGGAGCTGACGCAAGTGTCCCTGCTGGCCCTCAAACAATGGACCTTTTTGCCGCAAATGGATGGCGATCAGCGCGTGGAAGGCGAGGTTTCCCTCCGCATTCATTTTCGTACGCAATAAAACCGAAGAGCAAGGTTCTGGCTTTGACGGAAGCCAGGCTTGAGTCACTATCCTCTATTTTCCCTTTTATTTACATAGACTTTTGTTGAAAAAGCGCGTATTCTTACTTCCCTAATAGATTGTTGACCTTTGGTTTTCCCATCATTTGCGAGTAGGGAATATGGTTGGCCTCTCCGATCTCGGTGATTGGGTTATCATTTTCCTACCCCGTTTTTCTTTTCATCAATCACATAACATTTTCTCCATAGGGTCTTAGATGATAGCGAGTTGGCTGAAAAGTCGCCGGATCTTTTTTGTGTTAGCAATCCTGCTCATGGTCACCAGTGGCCTTCTGTTGTATTGGTTGTATTTGGGATCCATTGAACGGGAGAAACTTCGGTTGATGGATCTGGCTCTCCTGCATGTCCAGCACTTGGAAACCATGAGCCAGATTGCAGAGGGAGGTCCTCACGGGGGTGGGGAACAAATGGCAAAAGCAGATCGAATAAAAACTATCTTTGACTCTCAGCCCAAATACCATGGCTTTGGACAAACAGGGAAAATCATTTTGGCTGGAGGGGACGACCTTCCCTTCGGCTTGAACGTTTCTGGGAAACGGGCAACGGAACTTCTTTCCGATGGCGATGGGCAAAAATATCTTATGGCTTATGCCCCGTTGGTTGACGTTTCCATCGGTGTTGCCGCCATAGTTGATCTTCAAGAAATACAATTGCCGTATTTGCAGTCGGGTGTCGGTATAGGGCTCATGGAATTGCTCGCGATGGTGTTGGGCGGCATGTTTATATTTTATCGTAAGGATTCTGGACCTCAAAATATACAGGATAATGAAGCGACCATTCGGGCCATTGTGGCGAGTGCCGGTGAAGGCATTGTGACGTTTAATGAATACTCAAAAATTGAAACCTTCAATGAAACAGCCGAGTCCATGTTTCTCTATCACATGGATGAAATCATCGGAAAACCTTTTCAGACCCTCTTTGTTTCTTCTGATCAAAATGCCTGTGATACATTTTTGTTGACCTACCGCGCCCAGGGTGCGATCCGAATGTCAGGGGTGGTGAAGGAGTTTCAGGCTCAGCGAAAAGATGGGACGGTTTTTCCACTGACATTGACATTGACGGAAGCTCCAATTTGGGGGCATCGCCTCTTTACGGTGTT
>Ga0224496_10000691_pt1 | contig 22901 bp, 20 predicted proteins | sample SF_Jul11_sed_USG_2_FD_168127 | JGI IMG/M metagenome (GOLD analysis project Ga0224496, IMG submission 168127) | Sediment microbial communities from San Francisco Bay, California, United States - SF_Jul11_sed_USGS_8_1 | ecosystem: Environmental > Aquatic > Marine > Sediment | place: USA...
TGTTCGCAGGATGATACGGGATTAAAGCGATGTCTCAGGAATCAAACGCATACACAAGGGCGAACTAGGGGGAATTCATGAAGACCTTCATGTTCTTGAAAATCGTCTTTTTTGTCATAGTGGTTGGTGCGACCCCTGTTTGGTCAAATTTCCTGGATGGGGAAGGTGCCTACTTGCGAGAGGACTATGCGAGGGCTCTTGAGGAATGGCAGCCCCTCGCGAAGACCGGAGACGCCGAAGCCCAAAATATGTTGGGGTATATGTATCGATACGGACAAGGGATCCCACAAGATTTTGAGCAGGCGCGTCAATGGTACCGGTTAGCGGCCGATCAAGGGCATGCCCGGGCTCAAAACAACTTGGGAGCCATGTACCGTCAGGGTTTGGGAGTCCCTCAAAATTTTGAAGAAGCCTTACGATGGTTTCGTCGTTCGGCCGAACAGGGGAATGGTGGGGCGCAAAGCCACCTGGGTTTAATGTATTTCGAGGGCGAAGGCACCGCGAAGGATGTCATTCAAGCCTATAAGTGGGCCTATCTGTCGGCACAACAAGGCGTCGAGCAGGCCATATTCGCGTTGGAATTTTTAGAGAAAGAATTACGCCCTGAGCAGATAGAAGAAGCCAAACGATTGGCTAGAGAATGGACGCCGAAGGGAGAAGAAGTGGCGCTCTAACCGCAGAGGAAAAGTCGAGTTCACGCCTCTAGTAAAGGCTTTTCGAATGTGACATCGAATGCCGATCTCTCCGATTTGACTCCGTTCTGACAGGGTGGTAGGCTGGCCATCTCTTCTTGGGGAGATGGCGTTAAAGCCTTTCGTGCTCATTCACACAGGTACTGTTTTCCGAAGTTCAGACACGAGCCTATTGTGGTGTAAGGCTTGTTTAATGAAAGGGGGCCCCTATGGGACGACCAGCCAAAGTGACTCAGGCCAAGCGCAATCGCGAAATGCAAAAGCGCATGAAGCAGCAGGATAAAGAAGCCAGACGAGAGCAACGAAAATCCGAAAACGAAGAAATCCGGCCGGTCTTGGATGGCGAAGATCCGGATTTAATTGGGTTGCGTCCTGGTCCTCAAGCTCCCCTGTATTAGCGCTCGTTACCTGAACGCTTCATTCTCTGCCTTCATTACCGCAATTGCCTGCAAGTCCAGCCAAAGGGCTGGGGCCAGTACGAAAGTTAACCCGAACCGTTATCTGGTAAAATAGGATCACCATGCGTCTTCGTGCATTCGAAACTCTTCTTGGTGTCCTCTTGCTACTTGGGACCGGCTGTGCGTCTGGCTCAAATGTTGTGCCGGAGACTCTCAAAACCCAAATTGATTCTTCCCTCACGTTTTCGAAAATTCTTGAAGAGCCGACGAGTCATCAAGGAGCCGTGGTGCTCTTGGGTGGCGAGGTTCTTTCCGCCAAACGGTTGACCGAAGGAACGCGTGTGGAAATTCTGCAACTCCCGTTAGACAGTTCTGAAGAACCGGTTGTTGATAGAACGGCTTCTCAAGGGCGGTTTTTGGCTTTTGAGTCTTCTTTTCTGGATCCAGCGACGCTTCCTCCAAATACCCGGGTCACTCTTGTTGGTGAAGTGACGGGTGTCACGAATGCCCATCTTGATGAAATGGCCTATCGCTATCCGACTTTGACGATTAAACATTTGCATGTTTGGCCAGAACCTGAATTGAATCAACCAGGGTCTTCTGGTCCTAGTTTTGGCATTTTTGGCGGTGGCGGCACAGGAGGACGCGTGGGTGGCGGGGTGAGTATTGGAATTGGATTTTAAACACGAATAAACGATCTGGATAAGAAATTTATGAGATGGCTGGCGAGGTGTGAGATAACTCCGCTTCAAGGGCGGATTGAACTCTTGTGTATTCAGACTGAAGAGAAACGAAAACGGCCTCAGCTTCTGTAAAGTTTTGAGTTTGTCCCATCTGCTCAAGCTGAAAGGCGATTTCGGAAAGCGGCTTGGCACCTATTGTTCGTGAGCATCCTTTGAGGGCATGGGCGACTTTCTGGAGTGAACCACTATTTCCCCCCTCTATCGCAGACTTTATGTTTCCTAAATGTGTCCTTGCATCCTGAAGAAATTGATTCACCACGGTTGCAAAAAATGACGGATCATCTTCCCCGTCCAATTGACGAAGGTCTGCCAGAACTGCTGGGAGCAATGATGGTGCTTGGCTTTGGCGTGACGAAATTGTATCAGGAGACGTTGTGGTAAGAGGTCGGGTTTTGTCCGACTCTATTGTTCTCAGCGTGTGATCTGTCCAAGAGCCCGGAGGAATCCATTTCTCTAAGACGCCTTTCAAGTCTTTCACCTTCACGGGTTTCGATAAAAAAGCATCCATCCCTGCCGCAAGACATTGTTCTTGGTCACCCTGCATGGTATTGGCGGTCATCGCGATGATGGGTAGGGAGGAGAATCCCTCTAGCTTTCTTATCGCCATCGTCGCTTCGAATCCATCCATTTCAGGCATGAGGCAATCCATCAAGATGCCGGCATATGGATTTCGTTGCACGGCTTCCACAGCCTCAAGCCCATTGATCGCCACATCCACCTGATACCCGAGTGTTTCCAACATACGGACCGCCACCTTTTGATTCACGAGGTTGTCGTCCACAAGTAAGATGGGGGTGGCTGCTCCTTTAACTGGAGGCTCCGATTCTTGTTTGGGTAGAGGCAGTGGTATATTTCCAGCTCGATTTATGACATTGATTAAGCATTGATGCAACTGATGATGCCTGATTGGTTTGGTCAGATGGGCAGAAAATCCAGCACGACGGACCATTTCTGATTCCGCTTTATTCGCCAATGAATTCATCAAGATGAGGCGAACGGAGTGTAGTTGCGGATCATTCTTCATCGCCTTTGCTAGCTGAAGCCCATTCATTTCCGACAGAGTCATATCCACAATCGCGATATCACAAGAGTCTCCTCTTTCGGCCATCTCCCGGAGCAAAGTCATTGCCGTAGAGCTATCTTCGGCTTCATAGCTCTGCATGCCCCAAAAATTCGTATACTGACGAAGTAATGTTCGATTGGTGGCATTATCATCGATAAGGCATACTCGAATACCCTTCAAGTTGTCTGCTCTCTTAGAAAGGGGTAAGGGAGGAGTTGATTGAAGGGGGAAGTTGACCGTAAACCAAAAGGAGCTACCCTTACCTAATTCACTATTCACCCCGATCGTTCCTCCCATGAGTTCAGTGAGCCTTTTTGAAATTGAGAGTCCTAATCCCGTTCCTCCATATTTTCGTGTCGTTGAACGATCTTCCTGGCTAAATGCTTGAAACAATCGCCTGCATCCTTCCGGCGTGAGGCCAATGCCGGTGTCGGTGACCGTAAAGCGAAGGAGTGCATGGTTTGTCGGTTCTACTTCGAGATTGACCTTGATCACGACTTCTCCCTGTTCAGTGAACTTAAGGGCATTCCCTACCAGATTCATGAGAATTTGACGAAGACGGGTTGGGTCTCCTTGAACGGCTGTCGGGATTGTGGGATCTATGAGGCCAACCAACTCCAAGTTTTTTTCCTGGGCTTTAAATCCCAGAAGATCTAATACCGCCTCAAGCGTATCCCGAATATCGAAGTCAATTGTTTCGAGAGTGAGCTTGCCGGCTTCAATCTTTGAAAAATCCAGAATGTCATTAATGATGGTTAGGAGCGCATCACCTGAATCTTTAATGGTGAGCAGACAGTCCTGCTGGTCCATCGTTAATTCCATGTTGAGTAAAATGTCTGACATACCAATAATGCCATTCATCGGCGTGCGAATTTCATGGCTCATGGTCGCTAGAAATTCGGATTTGGCTTTTGCAGCGGATTCGGCTTCGGCTTTGGCCTGAATTAAAAGGGCCTCACCCTGTCTTCGTTCGACGACTCGACCAAGTTGAGCTCCAACGTAGCCCATGACTTCTAATAATTTAGAATCCAAATCTATTGCCACTGGTGAGAAAAATTCCAAGACTCCGACCACACGTTCCTCAATGAGAATGGGAAACCCAAATCCGGTCTTGACCCCAATATCTTTGGCCAACTGGGCTCTTGGAAAATTTTGATCCTGAGTGACGTCCTGAATCCAATCTGGTTTCCCCGTGGCCAGCACTCGACCAGGTAGTCCGACTCCTATCTGAAAATTGGTCTGTTCGGTAATCTGGCGAAATGTCCGATAGCGTTCAGGGTGGTCCATGTGCCAGACGGGGGTAGAAATAAGTTCGTTGTTGGACTCCTCAGATACAAGGTATAAATGTCCGACAGGCCACCCGATTTTTCGACAAATTAAATCCATACTTATCTGCATGACCTCTTCTACTTTTGAGGGTGAGTGAGTGGTCTTGGCGATGTGCTGGAAGAGGGAATCCAGGCTGGCACAATATTGCAGATGATCATCCAACATCTGCCGTTGTTCTTGCTCGGCGTTAATGGTATCTAAGACCCGGTTATATTCTTCAGCAATTTGACCAACTTCGGTATGAGGTTCTGATTGGACATGACGCGAAAAATCGTTAGTCTGTCGTTGTTTCTCCATTGCGCTCAGGAGATCCAAAATGGCAGTGCTGGCACCATGTTCAGCCATGTTGAGACCGATGTGTTCTTCTTCAGCTGTGACACGTAGGGGAACCCATCGATTTATGAGCCAGAGGAGGGCAAAGCCCATTCCAAATGCCCAGACAAAGCATACGCCGCTTCCCAGAGCTTGAATGGTCAACTGTTCCCATCGACCTAAGCCTGTGCCCCAACTGGCTGGGTCACTCAATAGGGGAAAGACGATGGTCCCATAAACCCCTGCGCAGGCATGGACGGGCACGACGCCAATGGCATCGTCTATCTGAAAACGTTCGAGGACACGCGTTCCGCCTACACAGATGATTCCCGCTCCAACTCCAATCAGGATGGTGTCTTCGGGACTCATAATATTTGCTGAGGCAGTAATGCCGACGAGTCCAGCAAGGGCTCCATTGAGCGCATAGCCAACCTCAGGCCGACCGAGGAGATACCAGCTCAAACCCAGAGCCGATAAGGCACCAGCTGCTCCCGATAAAGAGGTATTCACAAAAATCTGTGGGATTTTATGAGAAAATTCGAAAGAACTTCCGCCGTTAAAGCCGTACCATCCGAACCACACGACTAGGACACCGAGAGTGGCGAGCGGAATGTTTTGGCCTTGTATTGGGGAGGCGTTTCCAGAAAACCGGCCAATGCGTGGACCGATTATGAGAACGGCTGCTAGGGCCACCCAACCGCCGACCGAATGCACGACTGTTGATCCGGCAAAGTCAATAAAGCCGAGACGATGTAACCACCCTGTTGTTTCCCCGGTAGCCAATCCTCCCCATATCCAATGACCCATAATAGGATAGATCACAACTGAGACAGCCAGGCTTGTGGCTAAATACCCTGTGAACCTCATGCGTTCCGCAACGGCCCCGGAGACCAGGGTTGTGGCAGTCCCACAAAATACCATTTGAAAGAAAAAGAACGCCCAGAGCCATGGTTGGTTGTCCGCGTTAAAGAAGAATCCCTCGGTCCCCGCCATGCCGGCTGCGGTCGGACCGAACATGATGGCAAAGCCAACTGCCCAAAAACCCAGGGACGAGGTACAAAAATCCACTAAATTTTTGATGGCGACGTTAATGCTATTTTTGGCACGAACCAGGCCGGTTTCTAGACACGTAAACCCCGCCTGCATCAGCATGACGAGGGCTGCACAGAGGAGTACCCAGAGGACATCAACGACGGGTAAGGTGTTGAAAGTCAGATCGGGCATATCATTTCGGAGCAAGGTGCTGGAAATTGTGGGGGGAGATGGTTGGTAGGGAAGAGGGGCTGTTTCACGGGAACATCTAGATCTCTCACTCACAAGAAAAAAATGGACATAAGCCAAGCCCCGAAAATGGCCAAGCTTACGTCCACAACTTGCTTCTCCATACAGATGTTAAGGAGCTCGTTTGAAACGTTTGCTAAATTCTCGGTTGGAAAATTGGCTGACTTTAAAAAAGGTTTTTTAGGGATGTACGAAAAGAAGGGGGTGTATTTGCTCTGTTCTGGAAGGCCCTCTATACTTTTAATTCGTAGGGGGGTAAGCGACGGGAGGCGATGGGTTTGGGTTATTCGAATCGAGGGGGAGGTTTACTGAGAAGTGGATGAATAGACATCAACCATTATTAAGTGAGTGGAAGTGAATACCAAATAGAAGTTTGGCAGCAAATTCTTCCAAGCGCAGAGGACTATTTTTTATGAAGAATCTTATGATGAAGGCTCTAATTTTTGGTCTTGTTCCTAGTGTGTTTCTCTTGGGGATTCCGCCCGTAGCAAATTCGACGGTGGGATGGGAAATAGGGGATATGGTCCTGGATTTCGGTCTTTATCTTGAGTCTGGAGAACAGGTGGTATTAGTCGATAAATATGAAGTGGGCCATCCCTTTTTTGTGGAATTATCCTGGAAACTGAACGCAGACAATTGCCTATTGCAAGTTCAAGAATCTACAGGTGAAGGTGGCACTGTTATCACCAAAACTGTTAGCGATGATGGTCTATTAAATGGCGTGGTGTCACATGCCGTGTTCCAGCAAGTTGAAGCCGTGGTGGTGACAGCGGCTGAAGGGAAACATTGTGAAATCGAACCATCGCAAGATGAATTCTTGGTCATAGCACGGGAGGCGCGTGCTCCTCTCTCTGTTGAAGAGGGAATTTCCCCAGCACCAATTGGTGCGGTTGTCGTGGTGTTTCGCGCGACGACGTTTTTTATGCCAGGGGAGGTCACGATTAAACCTGGCGAAAAAGTTGTGTGGGTGTATGCTGATGGGGCTCAAGAGCCACATAGTGTGACCAGTGGAAGTTGCAAGGTGAACGATTGTTCGGGAGGAGGAAAACAGTTCAATAGTGGCTTGAATCTGAATAAACCTGGCCAGCGTTTTGAACATGTTTTCAAGCATTCCAGGACCTTTCCCTACCACTGCGATCTTCATCTCGGGTCGATGCAAGGATCCGTGACCGTTCAACCCTCTCCGTAGCTTTCCCAGTTCCCCAAGCTTTGGCCCTCAATTTCCGGGACCCTTCTTCTCTTGAGCTCGATAAAGTCGTAAAGATGACCAGGCAGGTTCTGCGTGTTATTATAAGGGTCCTCCGGAGCCGATCCTGTGAAATCCCCCATTCTCGCAAAACCATTTCATCTTATTCTGATTAAGCCTTCTCATTATGATGATGACGGCTATGTCATCCAGTGGGTGCGTTCGTCTATCCCTTCCAACACCATGGCGGCCATTTATGGGCTTGCACTTGATTGTGCCGAACGACAGGTGCTCGGAGATGATGTGCAGGTATCCATTACGGCCTTAGACGAGACGAATACCCGCGTGAGCCCGCCTCAGTTGGTGCGCATGATTCAAGATGCGGGTGGCCAGGGCCTTATCGCCCTGGTGGGCGTTCAAACGAATCAATTCCCACGTGCCATGGATCTGGCCAGAGAATTTCGCCGATCTCATCTACAGGTGTGTATCGGCGGATTTCATGTCAGTGGGTGTTTAGCCATGTTGCCGACCATCCCAGCGGATCTTCAAGAAGCGATGAACGAAGGAGTGTCCTTATTTGCCGGAGAAGTAGAAGGCCAGCTAGATAGACTATTGCAGGATGCGCATTCTGGAAAATTACAGCTCCTCTATAACGTCATGAAAGATCCTCCAGGACTGGGAGGCCAACCAGTTCCCTACCTTCCGGCTCATCTCGTTCATCGGATGTCTGGTGCGCGCACGAGTTTTGATGCGGGGCGCGGCTGTCCGTTTCTATGTAGTTTTTGCACGATAATTAATGTCCAAGGGCGGAAGTCCCGGTTTCGGACTCCAGATGATATTGAGCAATTAGTACGGACCAACCTTGAGCAGGGCATTCATAAGTTTTTTGTGACGGATGATAACTTTGCGAGAAATCAAGCTTGGGAACCGATCTTGGATCGGTTGATTCAACTACGCGAAGAGGAAGGGCTGCAATTTAAGATCACCATTCAAGTGGATACCATGTGTCACAAAATTCCCCGGTTTATCGAAAAATCAGGACGGGCCGGAGTGGATCGGGTATTCATTGGATTGGAAAGTATCAACCCCGATTCTTTGGAAGGATCAAGAAAACATCAAAATAAAATTACGGAATATCGGAGCATGCTCCAAGCGTGGCATCGCGTTGGCGCCCTCACTCTGGCTGGCCTCATCCTTGGATTCCCCACGGATACGCCTGAAAGCATCACCCGGGATATTCAAATTATACAAAAGGAACTCCCGATAGATCTGTTGTATTTTTTTATTTTGACCCCATTACCGGGCTCCCAAGATCACAAGGAGTTGTGCGAACAGGGGGTGCCCTTAGCGAGGGACATGAATACCTACGATTCTGTGCATGTCACCATGCCCCATGCACGGATGTCTGAGCAGCAATTGTTGAAGGCCTATCATCAGGCGTGGGAGACCTATTATACGGCAGAACATGTGGAGACAGTCATCCGGCGAGCGAAAGCCTGGAACTTCAGTATGAACAAAGTGAAGTGGATGATGCTATCGTTTTATGCGGCAGCAAAGGTTGAAGGTGTGCATCCCATGGATAGTGGGGTATTCCGTCGAAAGTATCGACGGGATCGACGACGAGGGTTGCCTCTAGAAAATCCCGTTCTCTTTTATGCACGGTATGGTTGGGAAATTCTATCGAAACATGTTCGCTATATGGGATTGTATGTGAAATTTCATGGGGCCTACCGTCGGGTCATGAAGGGCTCCGAGCCAAAATCGATTGATGTGGCCATGCAGCCAGTCTTGGCAGAAGAACTCGATTCTCTGGATCTCTTTACCGCAACGTCTGCCGCACAAATCGTGGTCGAAAAACTTAAGAAAAAACAGGCCAAACATACCCTAGCCTTACCTATTTCATGATGTCACAAGACGAGGTGTCAGCATCATTCCGCCTATGGCCATAGAAACTTCGGGTGTCCTTGCACATCTCAAAGCGCTCTCTCCCAACCACATCTACTTTCTCGCATCAAAAGCCTATGTGCTGCGTGGCTATGAGTACTATGCGCAAGGGCGTCTGGAGTCGTATAGCTGGAATCACTCCCGTACGATCCTTGCCGCATCGGTGAGAGGGTCCAAGTATTATGCCGTCACGTTTTCAGTCGAGAAGGGGCAACTCGTCTATTCCTGCCGGTGTCCGTCCTGGACAGCCTCGACGCAGTGCAAGCATGTTATTTGTGCGTTGTTGACGACGGTCAATCTCTTAGTGCCTGATGCGTTTCGGGTGGCCATCACCCGAAAGACCAGCCAGGAAGAGCTTTCCCAACAATTGTTGCAAGGGGCTTCAGCCTCTCAATCGGTGCCGGAATCTGCCCTCGCGCTTCCACGGTTTGAAGTGACCTTGATCGATCGTCAGGGGCAAGGCGGTATTGCCATCACCAATCATGGGAATGTCTGCCAGACATTTTTAGGGATGCCGACGGAATTAGCCATCCTCTTGCGGGCGACTCAGGATCCAGCCTGGTCGGTCCAAGATGCCCTTCGAGATTTCCTGAAACATCATGGACAGGCCTTTCCCATTTATTTCGAATCTTCGCAGGGGCGAACCTTGGTGGAGTGGGCGCCATCAATGACCTACACCATAAAAACAGAATTGGATGTTCACGGAGAGGAAGTGACGGTCGCCGCACGGAGTTTTCGTTTTGGTGTAGCTCAAGAGCATGCACAGGTATTTATGGGGATGGTGGTCGATCTCGATTCGTACAAACTGGCGCCATTAGATGATGCTCAGGGATGGGCTCTTTATGATCTGGTGGTAGAACATTACTATGGACGAGAGGAAATCTCTTCGCAAAAATTTCTGAAATCAGGGATGGGAAAACGAGGAGCGCCCTCCTTTCGAGACCCTGAACATGAACCCTGGAAGGATACGCGGCCAATCATCGCAATCCCACTTAACGAGTTTGCCAGTTTACAAATTGATCTTCCGACGCAAGATGTGTCTCGTATATGTAGGACCGTCCAATTCAAGATTGAGGGACAGGATGTGGCTCTTGCCCAAGCTGACCTCGCAGAAAATTTCCCGCTCAAACGATATCGCCTGACCGTGATGCCAGAAGCCTGGGTCGTGGAGGGTCCCCTCCTCGAACCCAATACCGCGTCCCTGGTTGCGGAATGTTGGCAAGGAACCAGCTTTAGCGGGACAAGTGAGCAGGTTTTTAGTCTCTTTCCATTTCTGGAGAAGGGGACTTCGGTGGCAGCTGGCCTACGAACGAAAAAACGACGGTCGGCACTGTACGACACGTTCTTCCAACTTTGTCGTGCGAAAACGGCGGCGGAAGGGAAAAAGCTCATCAAAGCCTGTTTGCGTCAGGAAGAGTTTCGCCCGTTTCGCATTAAAGCGGAAGCGGAAGAAATTCTCCAATTTTTTTCGGCGCCACTGTTAGAAAAGACGGTACGGTTACTCGTGCATGAGGGCCACTGGTGTGTGGTCCCCAACGATTGGGCGAAGGAAGCGCAATTGTATGCTATCCCGTATGAAATTTGGGGGCCGCAAATATTTGAACACATGAGTGGGCACGAGGCGATGCCTCTTTCGCAGGCTGCGCTATTTGCCGGGTTGCCGGAATGTTACGCTAAAACGGCAGAGGCGGGCATCGAACTCTTTTTTCAAGACAAGCCCGTAGCGACAGGGCAATGGGATTGTTCCGTCGATGCCCGGCGGCCGCCGACCATTGATTGGTTTGAGCTTCGCCCGGAAATCATGTGTGATGGCGTGCGTCTTGAGGCGCAAGAAATTCAGACGATTTTGGAACGCGGTGGCATCATGGAAGTCGATGGCCAGGTGCGCATTGTAGATCAGAACACCCAGGAAATTCTACGTGCCTTCACGGCCTTATCTGCCTCGAAGTCAAGCAAAAATACGGACGAGAAAAAACCCGTCGTCGTGCAAGTGCCGAAATTGCAGATTTTGGATTGGGTGGCGCTACGTAAGCGGGGGGTCAGGGTCATGCTCCCGCCTGATGATGAAGCGTTAGTGGAACGCCTCCTCAATTTCGAGCGGATTGAACCCCGGCCCTTGCCCAAAGCGCTCAAAGCCACGCTGCGCCCGTATCAGCAAGAAGGCTATCGTTGGCTGGGGTTTTTGTATCAGCATCGGTTGGGAGCCTGCCTGGCGGACGATATGGGTTTGGGCAAAACCATTCAAGCCATCAGTTTGCTTGCGGGCATCCATGAAGGAATCATTCAATCCCCTGGGCGGAATGATGGTCCCCATTTAGTCGTGCTGCCGCCAAGTCTCCTGTTTAATTGGGAACAAGAAATTGCACGTTTCTATCCAAACTTAACGGTACACACCTATATTGGAAAAGAACGTCAGAACGACTTTGCGCATGCGGATGTCGTGCTGACCACCTATGGATTAGTGCGCCGGGATATAGACGTCCTTGAACACATGATGTTCCATGTGATTTTGTTTGATGAAGCGCAGGCGGTTAAAAATATTGTGGCGGGCACGACGGGTGCGGCTCGACGACTCAAAGGGCATTTCAAATGCGTCATGACCGGGACGCCATTGGAGAACCATGTGGGGGAATACTATTCCCTCATGGATCTGTGTGTGCCAGGATTGCTCGGGGAGTACGACAGTATCAAAGGGAAGCTGAAAACGCCGGGCCCGGACTTGCTCAATACCATTATGCAACGAACCAGGCCATTTGTCCTTCGTCGCACGAAGGCACAAATCCTGAAAGAGCTTCCTCCCAAAACGGAAACCGATATCTATTTAGAACTCACGGATCGTCAGAAAGCTCTGTACCAACAGACTGTGGCCACCATTCGGTCTTCTATTGCGTCGGCCTATCGCACCAAAACGGCGTCACAAGCCCGGATCATTGCGTTGACGGCCATCTTAAAGCTACGGCAAATCTGCCTGTCGCCCCAACTCCTGCAGAAAGACAGTACAGACACGTCTCCCAAGTTGGGGTGTGTCGTGGAGCGGCTTCAGGAGCTCATGGACGAGGGACATAGTGCATTGGTTTTTTCGCAATTTACCTCATACCTGGATCTGGTCGAGCAAGAATTTCGTGCGCATCATATTCCCTATGTGCGACTTGATGGGTCGACCCCCACCGCCACACGAAAAAAAATTGTCCAGGAATTTCAAGACTCGAAAGAGCCAATTGTTTTTTTACTCAGCCTCAAAGCCGGTGGGCAGGGACTCAATCTGACGAAAGCCTCATATGTCTTTCACTTGGACCCGTGGTGGAATCCTGCGGTCGAAAATCAGGCGTCGGATCGTGCGCATCGCATCGGCCAAAAGCAGAAAGTCTCGATCATGCGGTTGCTCATGCGGCATACGATTGAAGAAAAGATGATGGCGCTCAAGCAACAAAAAATGGAACTCTATCATGCCGTGTTAGAAGGAGCGGCCCATGGAGGAGGAGGAACTTCTCTCACGCAACAAGATTTTGATTTTTTACTTGAATAGAAATTGTTTGGTAGGAGCGGGCCTGATACAAGCAGGATGGTCTCGCGGAAATCCTGTTCAATGAAGTCGGATTTTCTCAACCTAAAGAGGAGGAATCTATCATGAAAAACCTCAAGTCAATGGTACGAGGAATGGTGGTGGCCATTCTTTTGGGAGCCCCATCGATAGCCCTAGCAGCGGCAGAACCCTTTATCGGAGAAATTATGATGACGGGTGCCAATTTTTGTCCACGAGGATGGGCGAATGCGGATGGCCAATTACTCCCCATCAATCAAAATCAAGCGCTCTTTTCCCTTCTCGGTACCACCTATGGAGGAGACGGGCGAACGACTCTGGGATTGCCGGATATGCGTGGAAGAGTGCCTCTGCATGTTGGGCAGGGATCGGGATTAACGGATAGGAGACAAGGGAGTAAAGGTGGTGAAGAAAATCATGCCTTGAACATTCCTGAAATGCCTCAGCATCAACATGTACTGAATGCCTCGAAGGAAGGGGCCAATCAATCCTCTCCGACGGGCAATCTATTAGCCAATCAAAGTCGAAAGAGTCGGATGTATGTTCCGTCCGCAGCCAACGCTCTGACCCCGATGCATGCCACAGCTATTGGTACAACTGGGAGTAGTCGTCCGCATAATACTATGCAACCATTTTTGGGTATACGGTTTTGTATTGCGTTGCAAGGAGTTTTTCCTTCAAGGAATTGAAGGTAAGGTAAGCAATGGTTGGATATAGCAAAACAACTTGCCATTTCTGGACATGAATTTGCGCCAATGAAATCAGAATTTCATGACAAGACCTTAGCCTCGGAATTGGGTATTGCCGTTAACCAGGTGACGGCGACGGTGGAGCTGTTGGATGACGGTGCGACGGTGCCGTTTCTTGCCCGCTATCGGAAAGAGGTGACGGGTGGGTTGGATGAGGTCGTGATCACATCCATCCGAGATCGAGTGGCCCAACTACGAGAACTAGACAAACGGCGGACGGCCATTCTGGCGTCTCTCGAAGAACAAGGGAAACTCACTGACGGGCTACAAGGGCAGATTGACGCGGCGGCCACGATGATGGAGCTTGAAGACCTGTATCTCCCGTATCGCCCCAAGCGACGCACGAGGGCCATGATCGCCAAAGAACGCGGGTTGGAGCCGTTGGCCCAAGCCATCTGGGAGCAGAATGCACAATTGGATGTGATCGCTGAAGCACAGAAATTCCTCAATTCAGAACAGGGAGTGGAGTCAGTGGAGGATGCGCTGGCTGGCGCTCGGGATATCATGGCTGAATGGGTGAATGAAGATCAGCAGGCCCGCGCATCTATGCGGACCCTGTTTATGGAACAAGGTCTATTTAAGACCGCAGGCGTGCGTGGGAAAGATTTGCAGGGGAGCAAGTATCGAGATTATGCCGAATGGGAAGAACCTGTTGCGAACGCCCCTTCCCATCGTGTGCTGGCCATGCGCCGGGGTGAGCAAGAAGGCTTCCTCTCCTTTCGGGTGGTCGTGCCCGAAGCGGCAGCTCTGGCACTGCTGTCTCGCGTGTTTGTAAAAGGAAATGGATCAGCATCGGATCAGGTGACGCGAGCCATTCAAGATTGTTTCACCAGATTGTTGTCGCTTTCGATGGAAACGGAAACCCGTCTGCAGACTAAAGCCAAAGCCGATCAGATAGCCATCGATGTGTTTGCACAAAACATCCAACAATTGCTCATGGCACCGCCCTTGGGCCAAAAGGCCGTGTTGGCCATTGATCCCGGATTTCGCACAGGATGCAAGGTGGTCTGTCTGGATAAACAAGGTCATTTGCGTCATACAGATGTGATCTATCCCAATCAAGGTCCAGGAGGCGCCGCGAAGGCAGGGGACACGGTGACCGAGTTATGTCAGCGTTTCCACATTGAAGCGATTGCCATTGGCAACGGGACGGCGGGCAGAGAAACCGAAACGTTTGTTCGGGCGTTAACGTTGCCCTCAGCTATTGCCATTGTCATGGTGAACGAAAGCGGGGCTTCCGTGTATTCGGCATCACCAGTGGCACGAGAGGAATTTCCTGATCAGGATGTCACGGTGCGGGGTGCCGTCTCGATTGGGCGGCGACTCATGGATCCGTTAGCGGAACTGGTAAAAATCGATCCGAAGGCCATTGGAGTGGGGCAGTACCAACATGATGTGGATCAAAGCATCTTGAAACAGCGACTCCAGGATATCGTCATCAGTTGTGTGAATCGGGTAGGGGTGGACCTCAATATGGCCAGTCCGCAATTGCTCACCGCTGTCTCGGGTGTGGGGCCACAGCTTGCCACCAACATTGTGGCCTATCGACAGGAACATGGTCCGTTTGCCAGCCGAACGGCCTTAAAAAAAGTCCCTCGACTGGGAGCCAAAGCGTTTGAGCAAGCCGCCGGATTTTTACGCATCACGAATGGCGAACATCCGTTGGATGCAAGCGCCGTCCATCCTGAGCGGTATCCCGTCGTTCACGCCATGGCCAAAGATCTCGGCTGCACCGTGAAGGAGTTGATGAAAGACCCTGAGCGACAACGGTCCATCGATCTGAATCGATATATCACAGAAGAAGTCGGTAAGCCGACGCTCACGGATATTCTGACTGAATTGGCCAAACCCGGTCGTGATCCGCGTCAACAATTTGAAGCCGTACAATTTGATGAAGGGGTCCAATCGATTGAGCAGGTCACACCGGGCATGATCTTGACCGGTGTCGTGACCAATGTGACAGCCTTTGGGGCGTTCGTGGATATTGGCGTGCATCAGGATGGCCTCGTCCATATCAGTCAGCTTGCCAATCGCTTTATCAGCGATCCCAATACCGTCGTCCAGGTCAATCAACAGGTCAAAGTCACCGTGTTGGAAGTTGATATCCCTCGTAAACGCATTTCCCTCTCGATGAAGACTGTGCTTAGCGAAGCGACCTGATTGGTTGATCCCATCCTCTAAATTCTCTCTTTCTCTGCAGGGTTTGGTCTCGAAGCGAGGACAAGGGTTACAGTGAAAGCCATCAATATCGACTGATATCCAGCCATACCCAACATATGGCGTTTAGCATGGCACATAGAGGTTACCTGGCAACGAAAAAATCGGGGGGCGTTGATAATTTTTCGGAAGGGAAGGGAAGGGGGTAATCAAAAAGCAGGAGGAGTGCAAGGCTTGTCCGAAAAAGCGTCTCGCATATTCCAGTAGACCTTAACTGAACGCAAAGACGTCCATCTGAACCGATTTCAAAGGTGTGGCGTTCCCGTGAACCATTCGTCGAACTTTTTCCGTAGTATCACGGCTAAAGACAGGCTCGCCGCAGTGGGAGCAGACCGTGGCTGGAACGTTTTCAACTCGGACTGCTCTTCCCTCAATATCAAACACTTCGTGAACATGGTCTTCGCGACTTTCAGTTTTTCCACACACGTGACATCGAAACATACTTACCTCCGTTTTATGAAATCATACCACCCTTCTGGATCCGGTTCATAGATTGTGATGATCTTTAAAAAGTCGGACTCGACGTAGGAGACTTGAATGTGCAGGGGGCGTCTCGCTTGAGAGAAACCAAGAAGAAGACAGCTTGGGGCATACTTGTCATCAGGGTAATCTTCAATACATTGGGCGTTGTGTCCAACTTGTCGGATCTCGGCTTCGCTGATATTTCGCTCAATGGCTCGCTTGAAGGCATGTCGAGTAAACTCAAATTGTCCATTGAGGAGTTGTTGGCGAATGTTCTCAAGGCTTCTCATGAACATGAGAATATCACGTTAGTTCAATAAAAAAATGGTTCCATAACTGTGCCATATAAGTTCATCTTTGTACACGGTACGCCAAAATCGATATTGTGCCAAAATTGGTCAAGCTTGGTTGTGATCCGCATGAGCACATGGAGAAATACGAATTGAAGGAAGTGCGCAAATCATCGGCCAGGTTGAGCCTGGCATGGGCATTATGAAATCCGATGTTGATCTCTGTAGGCATCAGGATGGCCTCGTCCATATCAGTCAGCTTCCCAATCGTTTTATCAGCGTTCGCAATCCCATCGTCCAGGTGAATCAACAGGTCAAAGTGACGGTCTTGGAGGTCGACGTTCCCCGGAAACGCATATCCCTCTCCATGAAAGCCGCGCCAGGCGCCACGTAAACCGTATCGACGAGTCAAGATCAAGAGATCTGTGGAGCCACGTATGTGTGGTCTCCAGACGTGTCGCTTGCACGAATGCATACTCTGTGATAATTTGATGAGCATCGTGTAAGACCTCTTCTATTCGAGGTGGCAGGCCTCGAGAACGTGGAAGAGTGACTTGCACGATTTTTTTGTTCCAACCCCTCCGTGGTCACCTGATAGCAGGAAGAATCCCAGACGGATCCAGGAGTTGTGTCGTGAAATCGCCATGATGGTCGGATCAGGCCGACATCTGAGCGTGTTTTATGATGTGTGTAACGTATTGCATGGTTCTATGGTGAACCGAAAGAAGGGTAAGTGAAGGAATGGTGAAAAAGATTGTGACCAAGTTCCGTGAGGGCATCAAGAATGCCTCGGAGATTGGCTATCATATTGTCGTGTTGTGTTTGAGTGCGGGGATTGCGATGTCGCTCCCGACCGTGGCCACAAGTTTTCTGGCCTACTGGACAAAGGTGGAGAAGGAAAAGGCGTCGCTCGTGGCCTTGGAAATAGTCGTGGCGGCGTTACTGATTATCGTGATGACCTATATACGGAGAAGTGTGAAGGATCGAAAGCTGGCCAAAATGGCCATCGATGCGGGTTTCGTGTCATTTTTTCCCCACCGGGCGCGACGGGCTGAGGATGGGATTCGTAAGCTCCGGGAGACCCAGGGGCGTGGCCGAACGGTCATGGTCATCGGATCGAGTGGGTATGACACGTTGCGTGATCAGGTGGGGGACTTAACGACGGTGTTGGATAAGTGCCTGGGAGCCAACATCATGTTGGTGAACCCTTTTAGCCAAGGCGCCAGTGCACGTATCCGGGCGATTGCGGATCCGATGATGTCGATTGAGAAATATCGAGAGGGAGTCAGGCAAAGTATCGAATTGCTGAAGAGACTTCAGGCGGTCGGAAAATCCGTCAAACTCAAGCTCTATTCGGATCCGCCGCTTCTGAAATTAGTGATTCTTGGAGACTATCTCTGGATGCAGCATTACCATACCGATCTGGATATTCAGGAGATGCCGGAATATGTGTTGCGGCACAACGCGAACGACCACGGGTTGTACACGTTGTGTTATCAATATTTCGTCCAGCGATGGGAGCGGACCGAAATACCGGAGTACGATCTGGAGACCGACGAGTTGGTGTATCGGAATAAAAATGGCGGCGAAGTCAGAAGAGAACAGTTTTGGCCGGAAGACGTCCCACAGAGCAGAGAGCAGGAAAGAGACGTTCCCGCATTGATAGCCACAACGTCCACCACCATGGCGCATCCAGCGCTAGAGTTAGCCATGTGTCGAATGGAGATGGAAGAGGCCGGACCGCTTTGACGGAAGAGCTAAGACGGGACTTGATCGTGGCCTGATTGTATAACACGTTCCGTGTGACATGCCCTTGATTACGACGCGGTCCCTAAGGCGGTTGTAATCAGGGCCTGCGCTTCTTCTTGGATTTGCCTGAGATGTGTTTCACCTCGAAAGCTCTCGGCATAAATTTTATACACATCCTCGGTCCCCGAAGGACGAGCGGCAAACCATCCATTTTCCGTCATCACTTTCAGCCCGCCAATGGCACTGCCGGTTCCTGGTGCTGATGTCAGAATGCCGGTAATCTTTTCTCCCGCTAATTCGGATGCCTGAATTTGTTCTGGCGCAAGTTTCTTGAGGACAGCCTTCTGCGCGGGCGTGGCCGGGGCATCGATCCGCTCGTAGACCGGAACACCCAATTCCTTTGTCAGGTCGAGATAAAGTTGGCCCGGGTCGCGTCCGGTTTTCGCCATCATTTCTGCGGCCAACAAATCCAGAATGATCCCGTCTTTATCGGTCGTCCAGACCGTTCCATCACGACGAAGAAAGGACGCACCGGCACTTTCTTCTCCTCCGAACCCGACAGACCCGTCAATTAGCCCATCCACAAACCATTTAAATCCGACCGGCACTTCCACAAGGCGCCGCCCTAATTTGGCGGCAACTCGATCAATCATGCTGCTACTCACGATAGTTTTTCCCACCGCTGCATCCTGCCGCCAGCCTGAGCGTTGAGTGAACAGATACGAAATGGCCACGGCCAGATAGTGGTTGGGATTCATGAGCCCTGCCGTACGCGTGACGATCCCATGCCGGTCGTGGTCGGTATCGTTGGCGAAGGCAATATCGAAGCGATCCTTCAGGGCAATGAGGCCAGCCATAGCGTAGGGGGAGGAGCAGTCCATGCGAATCTTTCCATCCCAGTCCAGATTCATAAAGCGAAAGGTTGGGTCTACTCCCTCATGCACGACTGTCACTGCGAATTTATATCGTTCGGTAATGGGTCCCCAATAAGCCACCCCTGCGCCACCAAGCGGATCAACTCCGATGGAAAGTTTGGCGTTGCGGATTACTTCCATATCGATGACGTTCCCTAAATCTTCAACATACGAACCCACATAGTCATGCTGGTGTGTGGTAGAAACCCGGCGGGCCTTTTCATATGAGATACGTTTCACACCACGGAGGTCATCAGTCAGAAATGCGTTGGCTTGCTGTTCGATCCAGGTCGTCACGTCGCCATCAGCCGGGCCGCCATGGGGCGGGTTATATTTAAAGCCACCGTCTTCAGGCGGATTGTGTGAAGGCGTAATGACAATGCCATCGGCCAAGCCCGTCTTCCGATTACGATTGTAGGTCAGGATGGCATGGGAAATAACCGGCGTCGGCGTGTACCCGTTGTCGCGGTCCACCATCACGTTCACACCGTTGGCGGCGAGCACTTCAAGCGTACTCGCCAGGGCAGGCTCGGAGAGGGCATGTGTATCTATGCCTAAAAAGAGAGGCCCATCAATATGCTGTTGCTGACGATAGAGGCAAATGGCCTGGGTGGTGGCCAGGATATGCGCTTCATTGAACGAGTGTTTCAGCGAGGACCCGCGGTGTCCGGATGTTCCAAAAGACACGCGCTGCTCAGGCACCGAAGCGTCCGGGCGACCGGTGTAATACGCGGTGACCAACCGAGGAATATTGGCAAGCATAGAAGGCTCGGGAAGTTGTCCGGCAAGCGAGCTGACATGTTTCATGAAATCTCCATGGTAAAAAAAGAGGGGATCCGTCGTTTCTGGCTTCAGGGAGACCTTACCGAGTTTTCTCAAAGTATTCAAAGGTTCAAGGTTACATTATGGTTCATTTCCCCGTTTGGTCCTCCTCGAGATGATTACCAACGAGGAAGCTTTTGGGGCGTTCGTGGATATCGGCCTGCATCAGGATGGCCTGGGCGATATCAGTTAGCTCGGCCATCGTTTTATCAGGGATCCCAATCCCGTCGCGCAGGTCATCAATACGTCAAAGTGATGGTCTTTGAGGTCGACGTCCCTCGTAAGCGTATCTCCCTCTCCATGAAAGCCCTCCCAACCGAGAGCAGGTAACCCCTCTATAATAGATGCAGAAAATCAGTCTCTGACATAGATGGAAAACTTGCGTATTCTTGATCCATCGCCTGTTGGGTTTGCATGGTTATTCCTCTCCTTTGTCAGGAGAGGTAAGATGAGATAGAGGCTTGGCCCCGCCTGGATTTTTTGAAAAATCCTCGACGATCTTCATAGGAATTGATGAGCGAAATTCCCAACTCGTTCGGCTGGTAAAAATGAGGAAGGCCAGTGAATGGCGTGGACGGTGTATGTGTTGAAATGTGCCGACAAGAGTTTGTACACGGGGATCACCCTGGATCTTGAACGGCGGCTTGAAGAGCATGCAACAGGGAAGGGGGCCAAATATACCAAACATCGGGGGCCGTTTACCGTGGTGTTCACCGAATATCATGAGACAAGAGGCCAGGCACTCAAAAGGGAAGCGGAGATCAAAGCCATGACACGAGAAGAAAAATTACGATTAATTGGATCCCGATAAAATAATTCTTTGAGCGTTTCCTCAGCAGCTATTTATCCGTCGTCACCATCTTCCTCCTCTCTGTCATGCCCGACATAGTTAACCGGACATTTTCCAAAGCCTTTCCGCAAGAACTCCCAGCGACAAGTAACCCAGTCTGAACAATCAGCCATATTAGAGCGGGCTTGGCCAGTGGGGATAGCGAGAAACATGAGCGGGTGCCAAATTCTTTGGCCGACTTCCTCAACCTTGTATGCCCTGCGATATTCAGAGGCTTCTGCTATAATCCAGTCTTGCCAGGCGTCATATCAATTTGGAGGTGTATATGGAATATCCGATCGTCATTGAACAAGACTCTGAGGATGGCGGGTACGTGGTCTTTTGCCCCACGTTAAAAGGGTGCGTATCCCAAGGAGAAACTGAAGAAGAAGCGCTGGACAATATCAAAGATGCCATCAAGACCTACCTCGAAAGCGTTGAAGATCTCAAGCGATTAAAGAAACTGCGGACTGTTGAAGTCACGGTATGACCAAGCTTCCACAGGTCTCTCATGAACGTGTGGTGAGAGCCCTCAAGCGGACGGGGTTTTACATTCTCCGAGAAGGCAAGCATATTTCCATGACCGATGATAAACACATCGTCATCATTCCTCGCCAGCACGTCATCAAGTCTGGCACTCTGAAGCAAATCCTGGATGCTGCAGAGATATCCCCTGAACAATTTCGAGATCTCCTCTAGGCGTGGTGTCTCATCGCGGTTTCACCAGCTTCCCACTGTTCTTTATCCCACATTCCTATTTTCCTCTTCTCAGCCATTTCCACTAGGAGTAACCAGCAGTCTCTGGCACCTATCCGTCATGCCCGACGGTAGTCATCGGGCATCCATCTTCATCCAAGCCCGTCATCTTGAGACAAATCCCCGCAATCCCAACTCACGGCTACTTTTAGATTCTCTCTTCATGTACCGATACAGACACTAACAAGCGACAAACTCCCAATCTCGGTACCTAGAGAACAATCCAATACCCATGGACCAAGCCACCAGAACACGTCTCGAACGCAATATCTTCCCCGCAGCGCATCAAGCCTGCGAGCCATGGGAAAAATTTGCCTGGCAGACGAAGGCCCATCTGGCGCATTCATCTCAGGCGATGGCCATCGATATCTTTGGCACCATCAAAACCTCGGCAAACCAAGATGCGATTATGGATGCGCTCGCACAGACTCTGGGGCTTCCCACTGGCGGGCCTTGGGACATCACCCTGGAATGGGCGGCGCGCTCATCATTGCTCAATGAACCTTCACCGACTCAAGTGGATGTGTATGCCGAAAGTCCCCAGTCAATCATGGTCTTTGAATGTACGCTTGCTGAGCCGGATGGAGGAGCCTGTCCACAAACAATGAAACGAAAGGGTGCTGAATCGTGCGATGGCAACTATGAAGAAAACGGCACGCAGGAGCAGGACCTGACCGGTCGTTGCGTCTTAAGCGACAAAGGCATTCAATATTGGGACATCATTCCGAAGGCCTTTCATCTCGAGGCCGAAGCCGAGTATCAGCCCTGCCCCTTCGCAGGATCAAGCTATCAATGGATGCGCAAACTGGTCGTGGCCTATAAAGTGGGGCGACAGAAAAACAAGCAACCCGCCGTAGTCATGGTCTATGCCGATCATTCCGATCTATCCATGCCCCAAAAGGTCAAATCCAAGGCCTGGGCACTATTCACTGAATCCGTGAAGAAGGATCACATATCCTTGCACGTGCGGTCGTATCAAGAAATCCTCACGCTGGCCCAAGAGGTCACCCACCAACACAGCGAAGAACAACCCCTCTGGCAGGAATTACGTGAGTGGGTAGAAAGAAAAATTTCGGCGATCAGTAGTGACCGGAAAAAACCCCAAAAAAAGCGAGCCACCTTCTCCAGCAGGATGGCCGGCAATCGAAACGGGTGAGGGGGTTAGAGATTTCGTCGCAGTGACAGCCGCGTGGTGTGCTAGCAAGCCAGATCCCTAGACCAAATCCGTACCCTCCACCTTCCCTCCGACATACCCAGCATTGTCAATCGGGCATCCATCTTTTTTTTCAGAACATTCTCCAAAAGAACCCAGAGAGAAAAGTGAGTGATTCGGACAATTGAGGAAAGTGGGAAAAGTCTTGTGTGCAAGTGTGAGGGCCAGTCTGGACTCCATGATGCTCAATCCTACCTCAGACGCTGAAGGTTTCAAGACTATTCTTGATTAGCTTCTGCGCCTTTATGCAAAGGGCGACTGATCGAGGCGTGGATGAATTGTCCACGAACCCATTCGACGACGATCTTGATCATGTCCGGTGTGTGCTCGGAAAACATGTGGTCTGCCCCGTTAATGGGTTTGAGTTGCTTGGGTTCATTGGCCCGTTCGAAAATATCGAGTGAGTCCTGG
>Ga0224496_10000692_pt1 | contig 22888 bp, 20 predicted proteins | sample SF_Jul11_sed_USG_2_FD_168127 | JGI IMG/M metagenome (GOLD analysis project Ga0224496, IMG submission 168127) | Sediment microbial communities from San Francisco Bay, California, United States - SF_Jul11_sed_USGS_8_1 | ecosystem: Environmental > Aquatic > Marine > Sediment | place: USA...
CAGATTGCCTTTTTTGTCTTTGCGCATACCAGTCTCCATAGGATGACTGACCAGGCACTTAATGGTCGCAACACCTTTTTTGATGCTGGATCGTACTTGAATTGTTGAACTTGTATTAGCCATTTTTAAATATCCTCGAATCTTAGATTAACCGCCGCAACCACCGATGGTGACTTTGACTTGCTGTTTGGTGCTGTAAAGTTTGCCATCCGCTTTGACAACAGCGATGACGTCAGAAGATTTACCCATTTTAATGTTAGTGGTAATGGATCCTTCTGTGGTGGCACCAAGGTTAAAGGTAGCGGTTAAAGGTTGTGCATTGTTTTGTACAAGAATACTGATGGCCTGGGTTTTATCCAGTTCACTGTCAACAGTAATGGTGACTGAGGCACCATTTTCAGCAACATCAGGTGCTTTAAGTTTAATTTTATCACTGGCTGTTGCTTCAGTGCTGCCAAATGCGCTGGTCATAGCGGCATTAACATCTTTAGCATTGAATGCAGCTTCATTCCAGGCGCCCCAAACAGCTTTTGGGGTCAGTAAGCCTGCGCTGATAGCCATTGTTGTTGCGCTGGCCGCCAGTGTGCTTTTTAGTAGAATTCTACGTTGGTGATCCATTGTATTACCTCAAATCTCTATAGTGTGTGTATAAATTTGGTGACCAGGTCGATTTCTTTCGCAGAAAGTACCTCATGTGGACCAAAAGGAATCATGATTGTATTCGGATTATTTTTGCGAGCATCATATATCTGACTTTTTAATGTATCAAAATCAGGAAATCTGGCTTTCATTGCAACCAGTGGTGGACCTATGTTGCCGGCTAGATCTCCTCCCGCAATTTCATGACAAGCCAGACAGTTACCTTTCTTTCTGTCAAATGCTATTTCTTTCCCTTGAGCGGTGTCATCATCTGCTGCGTGGGATGTGAGGGGCATTGCCAAACCAAGGCAGGTTGTTAACGCGGTTACCGAGGCGGTAGTTGATATTTTATGCATAAAACCTTGCATCTGTTATTCCTCTTTAATGTTTATTAGGAAGTCCTGTCCATTAAAAAATAGTTTTATCTAGTGCGAGTTATCAAAACCAGACAAATCAGAATGATTATCAATGTTTAGATAAACGCGTATAGCATACTATGTGAAATTCATATAGCAATAGCTTTTTTTGTAAAAAAACTTTATAAAAAACGGAATTATTTAGCCGTTAATTAGTCGTGAAATTATGAATATAAGTAACTGGTTAAATACTGCTATTCCCTCTTGTTGTTATTTAATGTTTCTTTTTTTGTTCGTAATCTTTGTTGTGCTGTAATGCTCAGTGAAGGTTGTTGCAGGGCTATCTCATATTGCTGTACAGCGAGTTCGTAGTAGCCTTCTTTTTCATACTGATCTCCTGTGGATTCAAGGGCGGCGCTTATCTGTCCATTTTTAAAATAGGCTTGAGCCAGTTCTTTATAGATGACAGCTTCATCATCAATCTGTAGTTGGTGTTTTAATAGAGTAATGCTTTTTTGTGGCTGGCCATTTGCTGTGAGTATGTGAGTATAGAGGAGTGTGACAGGTAAGTAGCCAGGAAAGAGTTCAGAAAGTTTGCTGAGTAAAGCCAGTGATTGTTCATTTTGGTTATTTGCTTGATAAGCTTCGGCTAATGCCAGTTTTATCCAGAGATGGTTATTTTTTTTCGATAAAGAATCGAGCTGTTTAATAGCTCTTGTAAATTCGTTAATACGAATCATTTCGAGTGAGTTTTTATAGATACCTATATCATCGTTGTGGATGGTTAAATTATTTTTTATCGCAAAGGAACTCGTATTGCTTAGTACATCAAGTCGAGCATGGGCAAACTGAAAGTCCTGGCTGTCTTCTGGGAGATTGAGCTGGATTTTTTTCAGACGATCTTTAGCCTCACTAACACGGTTGGTGTTGAGAGGATGTGTTCTAAGATATTCGATACCACCATCACCACTTTTCGATAATAAGGTAGAGAAAAAATCTACCATGCCCTGAGGGTTGATGCCTGTATTGGCAAGAATGCTAATGCCAATACGATCAGCTTCATACTCATTGCTGCGTGTAAAGTTAATGCTATTTTGTTGTGCCCCAGCTAAGCCTGAATATAAAATCGCCTGAGTGGCCTGAGAATCCTGTGAGCCAAGAAGAATTGCTGCGAGTACTGTTGCGAAAGTGGCAATTGCCGAGTTGCCTGATTCATCAATAGCGCGCGCAAGATGTCGTTGTGATACATGAGCGATTTCATGAGCCATAACACTCGCTAATTGACTCTCGTTAGACGACGCCAGAAAAAGGCCGCTATTAACACCAATATATGCATCGGGGCCAGCAAAGGCATTGATGACCGGCGAGTCAATAATAAAGAAATTGAAATTTTTACCGGCTGCGTCTGAATGAGTGGCTAATTTTTGCCCCAGATTTTTTATATAATAATTAAGTTGAGGATCATCGATGAATACCAGATTGTTTTTCAATGTTCGATAAAACATCAGCCCCAGTTTTTTTTCATCTTCGGTGCTAAATACTTTTAATGTTGGGTCACCTAGTTCGGGGAGTTCTGCGCGAACTGGGTCATATGTAATTATCAGAGCAATGCAAAATAACAGCCAAATGGTGGTTTTTAAATGACGGAAGGATGGAAAAAACTTCATAATGATCCTATGATCCTGTGTGTAGGGTAATAGTTCCTTAACACGCATAGAGTTGCAAGGCGATTTATCGCTTAATGAAGTGTATGTGGTGTTTTCTGGGATGTGTTGCGCTTTATCCTGGCTGTATAACTGAACAGTAATTCGTGCTTGGTTTAAATGCTTGTGGTATACGAATGATTGGTTAATTGGATGCGACTGATATATCTTAATTAGGGGTCTTTTTTTGTTTTAAGGGGAGATAACGTAATGTTAGTAAATAATAATAAGTTAATGTTGGTTGCAATAATATCAAGCCTGTTTGCTGCACCAGTAGCACAGGCAACCAATGGTTATTTTGCACATGGTTACAGCACTAAAGAAAAAGGTCTGGCTGGCGCGGGTGTGGCTTATTCACAAGATTCGTTAGCATCAGCGACTAATCCAGCTGGTATAGCATTTGTTGGTGAGCGCATGGATTTGGGTATTGCGCTGTTTGCGCCTTCGGATCGTGGTTATACTGTGACTAACACAGGTGGTGGTGCGGCTCCATTCGCTCCTTATGAAGGTGCACCGTATACAGCGTTTTGTGCACCTAGTTTGGCAGCAGGTGGTTGTCAGGTCCCCTTTAGTATTAATGCAGGCTCGGTCACTAGTGAGAATGATATGTTCCTGATCCCTAGTTTTGGGATGACTTGGGCCTTGGATAGTGAACATGTTATAGGTTTTTCTGTTTATGGTAATGGTGGCATGGACACTGAGTATAAAAGTGGTTCAGTTGCATCGTTGAATCCTGGTACTTTTTCTTTTGATAACAACTTGCCTGGTACCTTTGGATCTGGCACGGTTGGTATCAATTTAATGCAGGCTTTCTTTAACTTGAGTTTAGCCACTAAAACATCAGCCGATGAGGCTATGGGTGTCAGTCTTATTCTTGCTGCTCAGCGTTTTAGATCATTTGGTCTGGAATATTTTGGTGGTTATTCTAATGATCCTTCTAATCTGGCTGGAAACAGGAATTCTGACTCAAAAGGCTTTGGTTTCAAATTGGGTTATCAGGCTAAGGTGATGAAAGATTTGTCAGTTGGTATTAGTTACCAGTCAAAAATTGCTATGAGCGAGTTTGAAGAATACAAAGGCCTGTTTGCAGAGAATGGTGGTTTTGATATTCCATCAACCTACACTGTGGGTCTGGTGTATGGTGTAGGTACTTCCGGCAAGGTGGTTTTTGATGTGCAGCGTATTAATTACACAGAGGTTGCTGCAGTTAGTAATCCTATTGAAAACTTTTTTGGTGGCAACTGTATTGATCCACTAAATGCCATGGTTTATAGCATTCCAGCGGGAGGATCGGGTTGTTTAGGTGGTGCAAATGGTGCTGGCTTTGGCTGGGAAGATATGACAGTCATAAAGCTGGGTTACGAGATGGTTGCAGGTAACAATGTATATCGCTTTGGTTATAGTAAAGCTGATATGCCTATTCCTGAGTCTCAGACACTGTTTAATATACTCGCGCCAGCTGTTATAGAGCAGCACTACACTTTTGGTATGACCATGCCCGTGGGTAAAGATCAGGAATTTAATCTGGCTGTGATGATAGCGCCGAATGCTTCGGTAAAAGGTGCGAATCCATTTGATGGAGGCGCAACTCAGATTGAGTTAGAAATGGAGCAGAAAGAAATTCAGGTTGGCTGGGCCTGGAAGTATTAATTTAAAAATTAGAATATAACTGTTTGATAATAAAGGTCTCCAATTGGAGGCCTTTATTTTTTTAGAGTATTAAGGCTAAAGCTTGCATTGTGTAGTTGAATTGAATTACATTACTCAGCCTACGTTTATCAAGCAGCAATCAGTTTCCTTCTGGAGGTGGCTGAGCTGAAAAGTAGAATAAAAAAATACTAAAATTGGAGAGGAAAAAGTATGAAATCAGTTCAATCAAAATGGTTAGCAGTTGTTGCTGTTGCTGTTCTAAGTGCGGCATCAATGGCAGTTCAGGCTGCTGGCGAGATGATGCCTTTTGTTTTAGGTTCAAGCAGTGATGGTGATGTTGCTGACAAAATTGATAATGTGAAGAAAGCACTTCAGGACAATGGTTTTGAAATTGCGGGTGAATATTCACCTTATAGTGATGCGCATATCATTGCAGTTACGAATGCGGCTTTGAAAAAAGCGGCAGCAAGTCATGAGCGTGCCGGTTATATTGCTGCACAACGTGTATCAATTACTAAAGTAGCTGGTAAAGTTCAGGTTGCTTATACAAATCCTGAGTATATGGCTGCGGCTTATCGTGTTGAAACTAATGTTGCTAACGTAGGTACTGCTTTGAAGGCAGCGTTGGGCTCTGTGAAAGGATTTGGTCCTGGTGAAGGCAAGACCAAAGAAGATTTGAATGAGTATCACTATACTTTTGGTATGGAATACTTTGATGAGCCAAATGAACTGGCTGAGTATGGTAGTCAGTCAGAAGCTGTAGCTGAGATTGAGAAAAATCTGGCTAAAGGTGCTGGTGGTACTTTCAAGGTTTATCGTATTGATATTCCTGGCACTAAACAAACTGTGTTTGGTGTGGGCATGAAAGCAGGTGAAGATGGTAATAAATACATGGATGACGAGTTCATTATGAAAGAGATTGATTTTAAAGAAACTCGTTCAACTCCTCATCTGCCTTATGAAATTCTGGTAACTGGTGGTGATGTTGAAGGTTTGCATTCACGCTTCCGTATTGCTATGAACTTCCCAGACTTAAGTATGATGGGTGCTAATAGTTTTATGAATATTATGCCTTCACCGGATGCAATTAGAGATGCAATGACTAAAGCTGTTGGTGCTAAGGTGAAAAACGATTTCTAAACTTTAGATATCTATAGATGTTTAAGAAGCCCTGGCAATGCCGGGGCTTTTTTTTGAGCGGTACTTTAATAGCTAAATAAGCAATAGGTAATAAAGTTCGTGAAATTTATTCCGTAACAGTTTAGAATCGGCAATTCGTGCCTTTGATAGGCATGTTTAAAAGTGTATGATTTAAAAAGGTTTTTTGTAGGGCTTTAATGTGGAATTAACTGGCGCAGAAATTATTATTGAGTGTCTCAAGGCCGAAGACGTAGATTATGTCTTTGGGTATCCTGGTGGCGCGGTATTGCATATCTATGATGCTTTTTTTAAGCAGGAAGATGTGAAGCATATTCTTGTGCGCCATGAACAGGGCGCAACACACGCTGCTGATGGTTATGCACGTTCTACAGGTAAACCGGGTGTTGTTCTGGTTACCTCGGGTCCGGGTGCTACTAATGCGGTAACGGGTATTGCTACCGCCTATATGGACTCTATCCCAATGATTGTTATTACCGGTCAGGTGCCTAAGGCGCTGATTGGTAACGATGCTTTTCAGGAAGTGGATTCAGTCGGCATCACCCGTCCAATAGTAAAACACAATTTCCTGATTGAAGATGTAAAGGATATAGCTCGAGTTTTCAAACAGGCCTTTTTCGTCGCAACAACGGGTCGACCGGGTCCTGTTGTTATTGATATTCCCAAAGATATTACTGCAGCAAAGACTGAATTTAACTATCCAAAAGAGATGGTTATGCGTTCCTATAACCCAACGGTTAAAGGTCATCCAGGTCAGATCAAGAGGGCGGTTGATATTATTTTGTCTGCTGAACGTCCCATGATTTACACCGGCGGAGGTGTAATTCTAGGTAATGGATCAGAGCAGTTGCGCGTATTTACTAAAAAACTCGGCTATCCAATTACTCAGACTCTGATGGGTTTGGGTGCATTTCCAGCAAGTGACAAACAGTCATTGGGTATGCTGGGTATGCATGGTACCTACGAAGCCAATATGGGGATGCATAATTGTGACGTATTAATAGCTATTGGTGCGCGCTTTGATGACCGCGTCACAGGGAACCTGGAAAAATTCTGTCCTTACGCCACTATAATTCATGTTGACGTCGATCCTGCTTCAATTTCCAAGAATGTGCGAGTAGATGTGCCTATTGTCGGTGAAGTGGTTCAGGTGTTGAACGATTTTAATAAAGCTTTAGAACAAACAGATCGAACGCCTAACGCCTCCGCTATCGAAAAATGGTGGCATCAAATTAATGAATGGCGTTCACAGGATTGTTTGAAATACGATCGTGACAGTGAGACCATCAAACCACAGTTTGTGATTGAAAAGATGTATGAAGTCACTAAAGGTAGTGCTATCGTAACTTCCGATGTCGGTCAGCACCAGATGTTTGCTGCTCAGTATTATGGTTTTGATGAACCGCGTCGCTGGATTAATTCTGGTGGCCTGGGCACCATGGGTTTTGGTATGCCTGCAGCGATGGGTGCACAATTGGCTCACCCAGATGACCTTGTCATGTGCGTCACCGGGGAATCTAGCATACAGATGTGTATTCAGGAACTAGCCACCTGCCGTCAGTACGGTTTGCCACTGAAAATTGTCAATCTTAACAATGGCTGTATGGGTATGGTGCGTCAGTGGCAGGAATTCTTTTACGATAAGCGTTATTCCAACTCACATATGGATGTTCAGCCAGATTTCAAGATGTTGGCTGAAGCCTATGGTCATGTGGGTATCAGGATTGAAAAATCTTCAGATGTAGTGCCTGCGCTTGAAGAAGCTATCGCGCTGAAAGATCGTCTGGTCTTTTTAGATTTTATTACTGATCAGCAAGAAAATGTTTATCCAATGATTCCTGCCGGTGCAGGGCTTAACGAAATGATACTGGTGTAGAGCATGCGACATATTATTTCAATACTACTGGAAAACGAATCAGGTGCACTATCGAGGGTGGCAGGTCTGTTTTCTGCTCGCGCCTATAATATTGAATCACTGACGGTTGCACCAACAGATGATTCTACCTTGTCACGTATGACGTTGGTGACATCGGGCACTGATGATATCGTTGAGCAAATTACCAAGCAGCTTAATAAGCTGATTGATGTAGTTAAAATACACGATCTTACCGAAGAGGCTCATATTGAACGTGAGCTGATGTTGATTAAAGTGCAGGCAACTCATGAAGCGCGTGATGAAGTAAAACGACTGGTCGAAATATTTCGTGCTCGTATCATCGATGTTACCGATACTACTTATACTATAGAAATTACTGGTAACGGTGCCAAATTAGATGCTTTTGTGGAAGCATTATCAAGCATTACCATTCACGAAGTGGTGCGTTCGGGTCTGCTGGGTATCAGCCGTGGTGATCGAGTACTAAGCTAAAATCAGTAATTAAATTTTGATTAAGTTAAATAATTTTTAAGAAAATAAACTGGACTACAAAACATGAATATTTATTACGATAAAGACTGTGATCTTTCCATCATTCAAGGCAAAAAAGTAAGCATTATTGGTTATGGTTCACAGGGCCATGCTCATGCTAATAACCTCAAAGACTCAGGTGTTGATGTTACTGTAGGCTTGCGCGCGGGTTCTTCTTCTGCTGTTAAAGCCGAGCAAGCTGGCTTGACTGTTAAATCTATAGAAGATGCAGTAGCTTCTGCTGACGTAGTAATGGTTCTGGCTCCTGATGAACATCAGGCTGCGCTTTATACTGAACAAATTGAACCTAATATAAAACAGGGTGCAGCATTGGCATTTGCACATGGCTTTAACATTCACTTTGAAGCAATCAAGCCACGTGCTGATCTTGACGTGATTATGATTGCGCCAAAAGCCCCTGGTCATACTGTTCGCAGTGAATTTGTTAAAGGTGGTGGTATTCCTGATTTGATCGCAATATCACAGGATGCAACAGGAAAAGCAAAAGGTATCGCTTTATCTTATGCTTCAGGTGTTGGCGGTGGTCGTACTGGTATTATTGAAACCACTTTCCGTGAAGAAACTGAAACAGATTTATTTGGTGAGCAGGCGGTATTGTGCGGTGGCACCACTGCACTGGTACAGGCTGGGTTCGAAACACTGGTTGAAGCTGGTTATGCGCCAGAGATGGCTTACTTTGAATGTTTGCATGAATTAAAACTCATCGTTGACCTGATGTATCAAGGTGGTATCGCGGATATGCGTTATTCAATTTCTAATACAGCTGAATACGGTGATGTGACTCGTGGCCCACGTGTTGTTAATGAGAATACCAAGGCTGAAATGAAGAAAATTCTGGGTGAAATCCAGAGTGGTCAATTTGCCAAAGAATTTCTTGCTGAAATGCATTCAGGTGGTAAAAATCTGGAATCATTGCGTGAGAAAACACGTCAGCATCCAATTGAGATAACTGGTGCCAAGTTGCGCAGTATGATGCCGTGGATTAAGGCAAATAAAATTGTAGATAAATCGAAAAATTAAAATACATAAAAAAGGGCTGCTTGTAGCAGCCCTTTTTGTTTGTGGAAGATATTCAATATATAGACTAATCTTGCATTATGAATAATCAAAACGAAGATCTATCTGAAGAAACTATAGTAGCGCCTAGAAGGCGCGGTGTTTACCTGTTGCCCAATCTTTTGACGACGGCTGCACTGTTTGCTGGTTTTTATGGCATTGTCTCGGCCATGAATGGTGGTTTTGAGAAAGCCAGTGTCGCTATTTTTATCGCTATGGTTCTGGATGGTCTGGATGGTCGTGTGGCACGTTTGACTAATACACAAAGTGACTTTGGCGCCGAGTACGATAGTCTTTCAGATATGATTTCTTTTGGTCTTGCTCCCGCATTAATAATGTATATCTGGTCTTTATCGTCCCTGGTTGAATATGGCTGGCAATGGGGCAAACTGGGCTGGTTGGGCGCTTTTGTTTATGTTGCAGCGGCGGCATTGAGGCTGGCCCGGTTCAATACAAAAATTGGCAGTACTGATAAAAGATATTTTCAGGGCTTGCCGAGTCCGGCAGCGGCAGCAGTTGTTATTGGTATGGTTTGGGTTTTTTTTGATCAGCAGATAAAAGGTCAGGTCGTCGCACCAGCTGCACTAGTGCTAACCGTAGGAACTGGATTGCTGATGGTCAGCAATATTTCGTACTATAGTTTCAAAGATCTTGATTTTAAAAACAAAGTGCCTTTTATGGCTATTTTTGTGATCGTGCTGATATTTGTATTAGCTTCTATCGATCCACCCAAAGTACTATTTGGTTGTTTCCTAATTTATGCTCTATCCGGCCCAATTGTCAGTGTCTTGCGTCGGGTTCGAAAGCGCTCGCAACGGCAGGCATAGTTATTACCTCAAAGGGCTTGTGAAATATTAAATCAGTCGTTATAGTTAAACGCACATGAGAACTTCAGAACAACAGCGTATATTTTCTACTCGCAGCGAACTTGCCATAAGTTCGTTGTGTTCTGCTGTGCATGACCTGTCATTATCTCTACTCCTGCTGCCGTAAGGCAGATTAAGAAAGTCTGGCGAGACACAACGTGCATTTATTTATTTCTTCTATATCTTTTGGGTCATCATTGTCCAAAGTATTTTTTGCCGGAGTAGAACATGAGCAAAAATAACCAAAACAAGTTAATTATTTTCGATACCACCTTGCGTGACGGCGAACAAAGCCCTGGTGCTTCCATGACCAGAGATGAAAAAGTTCGTATCGCCAAAGCGCTGGAAAAAATGCGTGTCGATGTCATCGAAGCGGGTTTTCCCATCGCCAGTCTGGGTGATTTCGAGTCAGTGCAGGCGGTTGCCAGTGCCATCAAAGACAGCACGGTTTGTGGTTTGGCTCGTGCTCTGGAGAAAGATATTGCTCGCGCAGGTGAGGCGTTGAAGCCGGCGGAGTCATCACGTATCCATACGTTCATTGCGACTTCACCGATACACATGGAAATGAAGCTCCGCATGCAGCCGGACCAGGTGCTGGAGCAGGCGGTTAGAGCGGTGAAGCAGGCGCGCGGGTTGACTGATAACGTCGAGTTTTCTCCGGAAGATGCCGGCCGCTCCGAGCTGGATTTTCTTTGCCGCATTATTGAAGCGGTCATTGATGCCGGAGCGACTACGATCAATATTCCCGATACCGTGGGTTACAATATCCCACATCAGTTTGGTGAACTGATCAGGAATTTGATAGAGCGCATACCGAATTCGGACAAGGCGATTTTTTCGGTGCACTGTCATAACGACCTGGGTTTGGCTGTGGGCAACTCATTGGCGGCCGTGCTCAATGGTGCGCGTCAGGTTGAGTGTACGATAAATGGTTTGGGCGAGCGTGCCGGTAATGCTTCGCTGGAAGAAATAGTGATGGCGGTGCGTACCCGGCAGGACATCTTTCCTTGCGACACTACATTGGACACGACCCAGATCATGGCCTGTTCCCGGCTGGTATCGAGCATAACCGGTTTCCCTGTGCAGCCGAATAAGGCTATTGTCGGTGCGAATGCGTTCGCACATGAATCGGGTATCCATCAGGATGGTGTGTTGAAGAGTCGTGAGACCTACGAAATCATGCGCGCTCAGGATGTCGGCTGGGCAGCCAATCGCATGGTTATGGGTAAGCACTCTGGTCGCAATGCATTCAAGACCCGCATGAAAGAACTGAATATTGATTTCGCTTCCGAGCAGGAATTGAATGAGACTTTCTCGCGCTTCAAAGATCTTGCGGATAAAAAACACGAAATTTTTGATGAAGACCTTCAGGCACTGGTGGCAGAAACAACATGGTCAGCAGAAAACGAACACTTCAAATTAGTCAGCCTCAAGGTGTGTTCTGAAACCGGAGAAACACCTAATGCTTCACTGGTATTGAATATCGGTGATAAAGAAGTGGTGGCCAGATCCGACGGCAGTGGTCCGGTGGATGCGGTTTTCCGCGCAGTCGAGTCGGTGGTCAACAGCGAAACTGAATTGCAGCTGTATTCGGTCAACGCCATCACCAGCGGCACCGATGCACAGGGTGAAGTCACCGTCAGGTTAGAAAAGGCAGGGCGCATCGTCAGCGGTCAGGGCGCGGATACGGATATTGTTATCGCTTCGGCCAAGGCTTATCTCAATGCGCTGAATAAATTGTCACGCTCTGGCGACAGGGAGCACCCACAGCTGGGGGATGTATAGTTTGTCGGTACGGCAGGATCAAGCAGACGGTTGCGAATTGCTTGAAGAGCTCAGGCGATATTATCTGGATACCATGGGCATACAGGTTTGGGATGAATTGCATCCTGAGCCGGTGTCCGTGGCTGAACCTCAGCAGACAGCGGTCGCGGTTGAAATTCCTGTTCAGGAAAAAGCGCTTCAAGATAAACCGACAGAAAACAAAAGTCAGTCCGATGTATCATCCGCTGGCTGGCCGGAACTACAGGCCCTTGTTCAACAGTGTGATCAGTGCGGCTTGCAGGCAACGCGCACTCAGGCCATCTTCGGTGTCGGTAATCAAAATGCCCGTTTACTGATTGTCACCGAAGCGCCGAATCAGGAAGAAGATGTGCAGGCTGTGCCTTTCGTTGGTGAGACAGGGGAGCTGTTCACAGCCATGTTGAAGGCGATTGAACTGCAAAGAGAAGAAGTTTATATCTCGAACATCATCAAATGTCACGCTCCCGAAAATCGCCATCCGCTGCCGGCTGAAATCAAAAACTGTCAGCCTTACCTGCGTCGGCAAATCGAATTGCTGCAACCTAAAGTGATCTACGCAGTCGGCCGCGTGGTAGCGCAGACATTGCTCAATTCACAAGACAGTATCAGCCAGTTGCGCGAACGCCAGCACAGTTTTGATGGGATACCGCTGATTGCCAGTTTTCATCCCGCCTATTTGCTGCATAAGCCAAGCGAAAAAAGAAAAGCCTGGCATGACCTGTTGCAGGTGAAGCGGCTGTTAGCGGAATGAGCGTAGCGATGGAAGATGCAGTACCCGCAAATAGTGCGCTCACGTTCAGGACGATGCACAAAACTGATCTTAAGCAGATCATGAATATTGAAGTGCAGGCTTATACTCATCCCTGGACGACGAGCATATTCCGCGATTGTTTGCGACTGCACCGTTGCTGGGTGGCTGAGCAAAATGAATCGATAGTTGGTTATGCTGTCCTGATGATGGCGCCGGGCGAATCACACGTGCTCAACCTTTGCGTCAAACCGGATCAACAGCGAAAGGGAACTGGTCGGGAGTTATTGCGTCTGACGATGCGGGAATCCGAGAAAGCCGGTGTCGATATGATTCTGCTGGAAGTACGTCGGTCTAATCAATCAGCGATAGACCTTTATCAGTCTGAAGGTTTCCATGAACTGGGGGTGAGAAAAAATTATTACCCCGCACATTCCGGTCGGGAAGACGCCATTATTTTTGCCAAATATCTGGGCTGATCGGCCCGGTGAAAAGTCGTTTTACCGGCGGTTAGCTACTGTATAATACTGCGCCCATGACATACCTCGAAGAAATTAATCGCAGGCGAACTTTCGCCATTATCTCGCATCCTGATGCGGGTAAAACCACGCTCACAGAAAAGCTGCTGTTATTCGGCGGCGCGATTCAGATGGCGGGCACGGTCAAGGGCCGCAAAGCTGCGCGACACGCTACCTCCGACTGGATGGAACTGGAAAAGCAACGTGGTATTTCGGTGACCTCCTCGGTCATGCAGTTCCCGTATAAGGATTGCATCATCAACTTGCTGGATACACCCGGTCATGCTGACTTCTCGGAAGATACCTACCGCACACTGACCGCGGTAGATTCTGCGCTGATGGTGATCGACGCCGCCAAGGGTGTAGAAGACCGCACCATTAAACTGATGGAAGTCTGCCGCCTGCGCACCACGCCGATTATCACCTTCGTCAACAAGATGGACCGTGAAGCGCGTGACCCTATTGATATACTCGACGAAATTGAAGATATCCTGAGCATCCAGTGTGCACCGATTACCTGGCCGATTGGCATGGGTAAACAGTTCAAGGGCGTGTTTAATCTTGTTGAAAATAAAGTCCATTTATACAGCGCCACGCATGGTGGAAAAATTCAGCACGGTGACACCATTGAAGGCCTGGATAACCCGGAGCTCGATAAAGTATTAGGCAGTGTCGCCGAAGAACTACGCGACGAAATCGAACTGGTTAAGGGCGCGAGTCACGAGTTCGATCTTGAGGCTTACCAGCGCGGTGAAATGACACCGGTGTTTTTTGGTTCCGGTATCAATAATTTTGGTGTTAAAGAATTGCTCGATGCGCTCGACCAGTATGCGCCACCACCAAAACCGCGCATGACCCAGTCTCGCGAAGTAAAACCCGAAGAAGAAAAATTCAGTGGTTTTGTTTTCAAGATTCAGGCAAACATGGATCCCGGGCATCGTGACCGCATTGCTTTCGTACGTATTTGTTCGGGCATGTACACTAAAGGCATGAAAGTAAAACACGTGCGTATCGGCAAAGAAATCAAGCTGAGCGACGCGGTGACTTTCATGGCGTCAGACCGTGAGGCGGTAGAAGAAGCGTATACCGGCGACATTATCGGCTTGCACAATCATGGCACCATGCGCATAGGTGATACTTTCACCCAGGGCGAGGATTTGTCTTTTACCGGTATTCCGAACTTTGCGCCAGAGTTGTTCCGCCGCGCCCAACTGCGTGACCCGCTGAAAATGAAAGCCATGCAAAAAGGTCTGGTTCAGTTGTGTGAAGAAGGTGCGACCCAGTTGTATCGGCCGCTTAATAATAACGACCTGATTCTCGGCGCAGTCGGTGTTTTGCAGTTCGAAGTGGTTCAGCATCGTTTAAAAGATGAATACGGTGTCGACTGTAATTTTGAGCAGGTCAATGTCACCACCGCCCGTTGGATTGAGTGTGACAATGAAAAGGAATTGAACAAATTCAAAGATCGTCACAGTAGCAACCTGGCACTCGACCATGCCGGCGATCTGGCTTATATCGCACCTTCGCGAGTTAATCTTGAAATGACCATGGAAAAATGGCCGGAGATTAAGTTTTTATCTACACGTGAGCATGGAATATATAGTTAGTTTTTTTAGCCGTCATTCCCGTTTTCACGGGGATGACGGAGCAGAAAAAACTATATATCTTCCTTCTTGCCGGTGAACATCGCTTTCACCAAGTTCTCGCCATGAATCCGGCTGGCGACCACGACGCCAGCTATATGAATAAATATTAATAACAAAGTAAAGTTTGAGAAAAACTCGTGAATTTCTTCCCAGAATTTTTCTTCCTCACTTTCTTCTTTCTTGGTTCCATTTTTATCATCTTCATGTTTATTGTCACCATGTGCATGTGCTTCCGAAATAATTGCAAACTCAGCACTATTATCTGCCAACGGCCCGTAACCCTGCACGCCATAAACTTTCACACCGCTGAGGGTAGTGGCAAACAATGACGCCAGCAAAGCAAGAATCATCACGCTGCCAGCAGGGTTGTGTCCCAGATAGTGTTTTGGTTTATCTGTAAGCAGGCTGGATATATAGGTTTTGATTTCAGTGAAGGAATATATGAAATTACTGAATCTTGCATAACGGCTGCCGATGAAGCCCCAGACAACGCGAAAGCTGATTAGTCCAAGTACAACATAACCAGCATAGACGTGCAGATCTTCTAAATCGTCTTCGGTTAAATAGGCGATGGTAAAGGCCAGCACCAGTGACCAGTGAAAGATTCGAACCAGAATATCCCACACAGGAACAAGTTGTTTTTCGCTCATGATATGCGCCTTTATTCTGTTTGTACTTGATCAGTATAGCGCCGATATTTGTTATATAGATATGGTTTTTTGGGGTCGGAAGCTGGATTTTTCGTTTTTGATATCTATGCTCAGGACGGAACTTAAATCTGTAGTTCTGCCTTATTGTTGTTCGAAGGAGTGAATGCATGAAATCAGTATTAATTTTCATTATTTTATTCTTAACCATTGCAATCAATTTACCGCATGGCATGATTGCGCGTATGGGGTTTGATGCGAATGTTCTAATTGCGGCATTAATTGCTGTGGTGTTAGCCGGTCTATTGAGACAACGTCAGCTTTTTCTGATTATTCTGGTGGTATTCTGTGCCCTCGCAGCAAATGTACCTGATGAAATGGTAGAGGAATACGGGCTTGATCCAGATTATTTTCTCGGTATACTCATAGCTCTGGTGATATTGCCAATGGGTGCAAATCTTTCCAGTAAGTATTAGTTTGTTATTGTTGGGATATCGCGTTGTGTGTAGATTCTTGGCTGAGTCTGTGGGTGTTTCCTGTCTGTGTCTTTTACTATAAATGTCATAAATTCCAATTTTTTCATCACTTAAACAGGTTTTATAGGCATGCAAGATAATAACGAAATCATTATTGAAAGTTCGGCGTTTGATGTCTCATCTGATAACTATGAAGAGTTTGAACAGGAGCTTGATCCCTTAAAATTTGGCGACAAACTGGTTCAGGAAAATACACTGAAAGGCACCATTCGAGAGTATCAACTTTATGCTTACAGACATTTGTTATTGAATTTTATAGAGGCAAAAAAAGCGGCTCCGAAGAAGTTTCGTATCAATCTTACTTATGTATCTTCTGAGCCGGAGCATATCAAAGTTATTAAATGGAACTGGCTGTATGGCGCTTTAGCTGCAATGGTATTGCTGGCTTTGTTTATTTTTATGGCGATTAAAGAGGTGATAAGTCTGGAGTATTGTCTTTTAGGCGGCGCCATAACATTAACCACCGCTATTATTTGTTCATTAATATTTGTTTATTTGATGCGTGATGAATTTATATTTAAGAGTCAGTTCGGCAATATTGGATTATTTCTAATAGACAATATGAAACCTAATCAGAAAGATTTTGATCAGTTCTTTATTGTACTACAGCGAGCTATAGATAAATCTCAATTAAAAGTGTCTGTGTCTGAAAGGCTGGTGGATGAGCTGAAAATGTGCCGCCGACTTAAAGATGAAGGCATTATTAGTGAGGAAGCATATACCCTTGCGAGAACCTCAATTTTTAAACATAAGCAGTATAAAACCTGATTATAGCCAGTGATTTGGGTAGTGTCTGTGAGGGGACAGATTATTGACGATAAGAGCTACCAGTAACATCACAACTGCTCCTGATGTAATCGGTGTTAAGACATACCAGTATCCTAGATCATGAATGTTCTGTCCGCCAATAACAGCAATCAGCGCGGTGGCACCACCGGGTGCGTGTAGTGTTTTTGTCAGGTGCATAACGGCAATAGATAATGATACAGCTAGTGCCGCAGCCAGAACTGGCACGGCAATATATAGTGAGCAACTGACGCCGATCAGTGCAGAAAAAACATGGCCACCGATTAGGTTTCTTGGTTGAGCGAGGGGACTGTTGGGAGCGCCATATACTAGTACCGCGCTGGCACCAAATGAACCGACAAGAAATAGCGAGTCTTCAATACGGAGTTCGTGTGCATGCCCTAGCATGTAGATACCTGCAATGCCCAGAAAACCACCCAGTGATGACCAGAATACTTCGTGTAACGGTACACGTTTCTGTGATGGGCCACCACCGCGCATTTTTTTAAGAAAACGAAAAATTGGGCTCATATTTTTACCGGTCAAAGATAAGTTAGTAGCGCAATTTAGCAGTAGATGCACAAAAATGGTGCACCCAGAAAGAGGTAGAAGTACTTTCTAATGAATATCCAGTTTGTTGAGTTCGGCAATAATTGCCGTAATCAATGATTCACCCTGCGGCCCCATGCGGCTACATAATTTGTCAATATTACGGTCACCGTCAATCATATTTTTGATAACCGCACCGAGGTTGGCGAGATCACCGCCGGCATTGGACATCTGCTCAGCTAGCCCGCCCAGCATGATAACGGCATCATGATCGCCACGGCTGGCATCGTTAATCAGCTTTGCCAGCATTGGTGCCGCTGAAGTGGCATCGGCCTGCTGCTCAGGTTTTGGCAGTGTTGATGGGTCCTGTATGCCTTTTAGAATGGCATCAGCAATAATTCGATCTTCTTCATCCAGATTATTTAGCAGTCCTGAGTCACGGCTACCAGCTACTATTTTCCTGATCACTGTAACCAGACCAAGCCAGCCATTTTGTTCGGATTGCCGGAGCACATGGTCGAGCTGAGGTTTTAGATCAGGGTGATAAATGGTCTGCACTACAGCGACAATGAGACCTGCGTGAGTTTGTAGAATTTGTTCCTGTTTGTCGGGAGTTTGCATGTTGATCTCTTTGTGTATTTTTATGTGGAGGTTAACGCTGTCATTTCAATCAGGCAAGTTTTGTTGTTGAATGTAAGAAGTAAAAAGTTGATCTCTTCTGATAATGGCTTGCATTTGCATGATTGTGTGTTAATAAGCTGTGTAATGTTATTGTTTTTGTATTTTTTATCGACAAATAGTATTTAGTATCTAATAAGAGAATTTTTCAAATGAACTGGTTAATAAATGCGAGCATCAGTAAAAAAATTATTGGTAGTTACTCAGCTATAGCTTTGTTTATAGCAATTTCGGTTTCAGTCGTTTTAATGAGCGTACTTGACGTTGATGAAATCAATACTCGGATATTAGAGGTTCGTGTGCCTACGTTGCTGGCTTCCACGACCATGGTTAGTGCAATTAATCACTCACAGGCCAGTTTGAGTGGCTGGATACTGTTTCATCAGGATAAGTTCAAGTTTGATCGTGAAAAATCATGGCAGACCATTGATGAGGCTTATAAGGAACTGCAGTCTATTTCACAGGACTGGACTGATTCAGACAATATTAAACGTTTGGAGGGAATGGCTGGTATTCTCGAAGAGTTAAGACAGGCACAAGAAGAGGTACAAGATAGTACTGATATGGATGATACATTGGCAATGGATATATTGAAGACCAGGGTGGAGCCCCGTACAGTAAAAATATTAAATGCTTTAGATGAGATAGCGATTAATCAGGAAAAACTGGCTGATGATGTTGCTCGGGCTAGTGCAACGGCGCAGACCTTGGTTATTCGACTGGCGGTGTTGGGTTTTGCATCAGCGGTTTTTACTATCATCGTAGCTATTTTTGTTACTCGTATGGTTGTTGTGCCAGTAGCAAGAGCAGCAAAAGGCCTCAGGTTTATAACCAATGGCAAGTTAGGCAAGCATTGGCGTGTTACCTATAGAGATGAGCTTGGTCTGATGCTGGAAGATCTGAATAAAATGTCTGAGAGTATTTCTGCTGTTGTTACTGATGTGGTCAATGCTGCTTTGTCAATTGATGTCTCAGCCAAGCAGATTTCCAGTGGCACGATGGATTTGAGCCAACGTACCGAAGAGCAGGCCTCCAGTCTGCAAGAAACAGCATCCAGTATGGAAGAGATGACTTCAACGGTTAAACAGAATGCTGAAAATGCGGTTCAGGCGAGCCAGTTGGCGCACGATGCGAGGAATCAGGCTGAAGCTGGTGGACGAGTTGTACACGATGCGGTTAAGGCTATGGGAGAAATTAATGCTTCCAGTAACAGGATTGTAGATATTATTGCTGTGGTCGAAGAAATCTCATTTCAGACTAATTTACTTGCCCTAAATGCAGCTGTGGAAGCCGCACGTGCAGGTGACAGTGGTCGTGGTTTTGCAGTGGTTGCTTCCGAGGTTAGAGTGTTGGCGAAACGCAGTGCCGATGCGGCTAAAGAAATTAAAACACTAATAATAGACAGTCAGAGTAAGGTTAAAGCAGGTGCCGAACTGGTGGATAAGTCGGGTGAAAGCCTGCATCAAATTCTTGCTGGTGTGAAAAAGGTTTCGGAAATTGTTTCTGAAATAGCGGCAGCGAGTAATGAACAGGCCAGCGGTATTGAGCAGGTCAATAAAGCGATCGCACAAATGGATGAGATGACTCAGATGAATGCTTCACTGGTTGAAGAAGCGGCTTCTGCTAGTCGTTCGATGGAAGAGCAGGCCACTCAATTGAGTGAGCGTATAGAATTCTTTGAGTTAGACGGTTATCAGAAAGTGGCCTCAAAGTCAGCTAAACAATCCAAGCCTGCTCAAAAACAAAAAAAGAAAATAAATATGCCAGTCATTATTGAAAATTCACCACGACCTAAAATTATTAGCAGTAATGACGATGGTGACTGGAAGGATTTTTAGGTAGTCTTAATCTACATAAATGTAGATATTTAAGATCCCACAGCATGGTAAATGCTGTGGGATTTTTTTGTGAATAGAAGTAGAGTAATATTAAAGCGAACTGATTTTTTCAGCCTGTTCCTGCAGCTGTTGCAAAGCTTTAGAGAGCTCAGCTACATGCTGGCGTTCCTTTTCAACTACCGCTTCGGGCGCCTTATCAACGAAGCCCGGGTTCTGTAATTTGGCTTCGCCTTTTTCGATGTTAATTTTCAGTTTACCGATTTCTTTTTCCAGGCGAGCCAGTTCAGCTTCTTTATCGATCAGGCCGGCGAGTGGAATCAAAATCTGCATTTCACCGACCAGTGAGGTCGCTGATTCAGGAGCAGTCTCACCAGCTTCCAGCCATGTAACAGATTCGAGCTTGGCCAGTGTTTCGATGAAACTCTGGTTGCTGTTGAAACAGGTTTTGTCGCTCTCGCTGGCATTCTGCAGTAGTACCGGTAACGGTTTGCCCGGCGGGATATCCATTTCCGAACGGATTCTGCGCACGCCGGTGATAAAGTTTTTCACCCATTCGAGTTCAGCTTCGGCAACTTCATCAACTTTGCTCTGATCGGCAACCGGATAAGGTTGCGTCATGATGGTCGCACCGGTTTTACCTGTCAATGGTGCAATCATCTGCCAGAGTTCTTCAGTTATAAACGGCATGATTGGGTGGTTCAGACGCAAAATCGTTTCCAGAACACGAACCAGTGTTCGGCGTGTGCCACGTTGCGCCGCCTCAGAGGTCTCTGCGTTGAATAGAATGGGCTTGGATAGTTCAAGGTACCAGTCGCAGTAATCGTCCCAGACAAAGGCATACAGATCGCTGGCGGCGAGATCGAAACGATATTTTTCGATGTGTGAGCCGACGTTTTCTTCAACGCGCTGCAAACGGGAAATGATCCAGCGATCAGCGAGCGAAAGTTCAACCTTGTCATTATCAAGACCAGTGTCTTTATCTTCGGTTTGCATCAATACGTAACGTGTTGCATTCCATAACTTGTTGCAGAAGTTGCGGTAGCCGTCGATGCGTTGTAGATCAAAACGTACATCGCGACCAGTCGATGCCAGTGCGGCAAAAGTAAAACGTAAAGCGTCAGTGCCGAAAGCGGGGATGCCATCAGGGAATTCCTTGCGTGTTTGTTTTTCGATTTTCTTCGCCAGCTCGGGCTGCATCATGTTGGCGGTACGTTTCGCGACCAGTGCTTCCAGATCGATGCCATCAATCAGATCGATCGGGTCGAGTACATTGCCTTTCGATTTCGACATTTTCTGGCCGTAGGAATCGCGTACCAGGCCATGCACATAGACTTCATGGAAAGGTACGTCATCCATAAATTTCAGGCCCATCATAATCATGCGCGCGACCCAGAAGAAAATAATGTCGAAGCCGGTGACCAGCACACTGGTGGGATAAAATTCTTTCAGTCGCTGTGTCTCTTCGGGCCAGCCGATGGTCGAAAACGGCCACAGTGCTGAGGAGAACCAGGTATCGAGTACATCTTCATCCTGGCGCAGAGGGTAGTCGGCACCAAGATTATGTTTTTCGCGTACTTCAGTTTCGCTACGGCCGACGTAGATATTGCCTTCGTCATCAAACCAGGCCGGGATGCGATGCCCCCACCAGATCTGACGGCTGATGCACCAGTCCTGAATGTTGTTCATCCAGTCGAAATAGGTATTTTTCCAGTTGTCCGGGACAAAACGAATTTTTCCGCTTTCGACTGCTTCAATCGCGGGTTTGGCCAGCGGTGCCACTTTGACGTACCACTGATCGGTAAGGAAAGGTTCGATCACCGTACCGGAACGATCACCACGTGGTACGACCAGTTTATGATCGACTACTTTTTCCAGCAGACCGGCAGCATCGAGATCGGCAACAATTTGTTTGCGTGCGACATAACGATCCATGCCGATGTATGGCGCGGGAATCAGCCCATTTTCATCGGCGGTATTTTCACGGATGGCGGCGTCGCTGGTGAAGATATTGATCAGTCCGCCGTGAATCTGGTTGCTGATGGCGACTTCATCGCGGTGACGTTGCCAGACGCCGTAGTCGTTGAAATCGTGGGCCGGGGTGATTTTTACGCAACCGGTGCCGAATTCAGGGTCAACGTGTTCTTCGTCAGCAATGATCGGAATCTTGCGGCCAGTGAGTGGCAGTTCCAGTAATTCGCCGATCATGTGTTTGTAACGTTCATCGCTCGGGTTCACTGCGACCGCGCAGTCACCCAGCAGGGTTTCAGGACGTGTTGTGGCAACAACCAGATGCCCCTTGCCATTGGATAGCGGATAACGCATATGCCACATGTATCCACTTTCTTCTTCGTTGAGTACTTCCAGATCAGAAACCGCGGTGTGCAATTTGGTGTCCCAGTTAACCAGTCGTTTGCCCCGGTAAATCAGGCCTTCTTCATAGAGGCGAACAAACACTTCTTTGACGGCATCAGACAGGCCATCGTCCATGGTGAAGCGTTCGTGCTGCCAGTCCAGTGATGAACCCAGGCGGCGTAGCTGGCGGGTGATGTTGCCACCGGATTCTTCTTTCCATTCCCAAATTCTTTTGATAAAAGCTTCACGGCCCAGATCGTGGCGGGTTTTTCCTTCGGCTTCCAGCTGGCGCTCCACCACCATTTGTGTGGCGATGCCGGCGTGGTCGGTGCCCGGCTGCCAGAGGGTGTTGTCTCCCTTCATGCGGTGATAGCGGATCAAGGTATCCATCACCGTATTGTTAAAACCGTGGCCCATGTGCAGACTGCCGGTGACGTTGGGTGGTGGAATCATGATGCTGTAGGGTTTGCTGCCGGCGTTGTGGTGCGGCGTGAAATAGCCGTTGTCTTCCCAGGTTTTGTACCAGGTCTGTTCGATGGCTTTAGGGTTGTAGGTTTTTTCCATGGGCAAATCTGCTTCGTTGAAGAAGGCCTGTGCGGCGCGACGGATTAAAAGCCGAAGATTATACCGTATGCGCAGCCAGGATGGCATGCGCGCCGGGCCCGAATGTTAGGTTGGAGTATGCAGATTTTCTAAAGCACGAGACAACTTATGAATAGATGTCTATTTGTCGTCAGCCTTATCTTTGAATTCACTGAGTATTTTGGGCATGTATTTTTGCAGTTCGAAGCGTAGCTGCAGGAATAAATGCTGTTCCAGATCGGGCATCATGTCCTGCATGATTTTTTCGACCAGCTCATTCATTTCTGCACTACGGCGTTGGTCAACGGTACGACGCGTTGTTGTGCGGCGTTCAGCGACACGACGTTCG
>Ga0224496_10000694_pt1 | contig 22880 bp, 18 predicted proteins | sample SF_Jul11_sed_USG_2_FD_168127 | JGI IMG/M metagenome (GOLD analysis project Ga0224496, IMG submission 168127) | Sediment microbial communities from San Francisco Bay, California, United States - SF_Jul11_sed_USGS_8_1 | ecosystem: Environmental > Aquatic > Marine > Sediment | place: USA...
TCAATGAGGGCAATCCGGCCACCCTCACGATCAGCTACGATCCAGCGAGTCCACCCACCGACAAGTATCCCTGGTTGCACAAGGTGGTGAACGGCAAGTGGGTTCGCGCTCCGGGCTCCACAGCGGATCTCACTGCTGGCAGCGTCAGTGCACCGATCACTGGTTTCAGTACGTTTGCTGTGGTGAAGATCGCGTGCCACGCGGACATAACTGGCACGGTGACGGTGGCCGGGGTTGTTCCGCTAAAAGGTATCATGATCTCGGCGACCCGCGCTGGCGGAGGCACGTCAATCGGAGCGGTAACCCGCAGTGATGGTTCGTACCACATGATACTACCCGTGGTTCTGGGACTGCCCGCGACCTGGACGGTGACCGCTCAAGTGCTGGGTTATGGTCTTCAGGTTCAGGCGACCGTTACGGTCGCACCCTGCGTAACCACAACGACTGTGGACCTCACCGTCAAGCTAGAGACCGTGCTTGAAGCGACTCCACGCCTTGCAGACTTCATCGTGTGGGAGACACCCTACGCGCCGGTAGCGTATCGCGACTGGTCCTCTTCGGAGAAGGACGAACTCGAAGCGTACTTCGTGGCAGCTCTGAGCGGAGGAGCTTCGCTTTCCGATCCCCCGACGAATCTCGCAGCTGGGTCGCTCCCGGACGGCACCTTCGCAGAAACGGTCCTCGCTCCGGATGCTGCCTGGGCGCTGTACCTTGCGAATGTCGGTCACTCGCTCGCGATGGAGTACTCCGAACAGCTTGCGTGGTCACTCACCGGCTACTCGGACACTGCACTCAGCATTCTGCTCGATGGTCGTTCGTTCCTCAAGTGGGTAGAGCACTGGTCCGGAGTATCTGGATACCAGCTGTTTCACCCGAGGGAAACGGGAGGCTTCGTGGTTCGAGATGTACTGCCGGCACCACCGAGCGCCACCTACGGTTTTCTGACGCAGCACAACATCGTGAGTGGAGATCGGGTATCCACCATCGCGCGCGTCTTTGACTGGGCGCGCGAGCACATGTTTCACTACCGCGGGAACCAGTTGGCTGAAAACATGGAAGACCACTGGCAATATCGTGGCTCGGCGCCGGCCTCTCGCATCCTGTCTGGCACCGTGCGCCAGTCAGACGGCCGATTCGGCTCATGGACACCGGGGTGTCATGGCACGAACTGGTTCCTGCAAGATCTGCTGCGAGCTGTCAACATCCCGGTTCAGTATAGGAGTGGAGGTGGCCACGCCACGCCCTTCTTCATCGCCGACGGGCTTGCCCTGTCGCACGGCGACGACCTCTACACGAGCTTCGCCCGCATCTACAGCGTAGGCCAGCCGATTCCCTCGGAGGAGTTCTTCATTGACGAGGCAACGTGGGATGCATGGTTCGACCCGTCAGTGCCGTATTCGGACCAGCAAACGAATGTCGGACGGCGTGTCTCTGAGAATGCTGTCGCGTATCTCCCGGATTACTTGCTCTACCTTCGGTGCGAAGACATCAACACAGGTCGATCCCCAGGCGAGTCGGGCATCCTCGAGTCTTTGGGACGGCACTTCCAGCTCGCGGAACTCGAAGCGGCCAATCTCTGGCCGCGAACGGATGCGAAGATTGCTACGCTCGGGGGCTGTCCCAGCATTTGTCCAACGTGGAGCACCGCGCTTTCGTGCCATTCCAGCCTCGAGGTGGCCACTGTGACGACGGGACTCGGCCCTAGCGCATACGTCGTGCTTGTCGATGGAGTCGAGGCCGCTGTCACTTCGGTGAGCGGGACGGCGACACTGTACGAACTCTGGGGGCGTTCGTATTCTGTCGAACTGTCCGGCCTGGGGAGCGACTGCACCGTGGACGGCGCGAATCCGCGATCCATCACGCTCCAGCCTGGAGAGACCGGTCATACCACGTTCGATGTGAGTTGTGGAATGCCGGTCATTGACGGTGTCCTCAGCCCCGGTGAGTGGGACAGGGCTGTGGAGATCCTGGTACGAGACTTCGGTGAGTATACAGGAACCACGGTCTATGCGATGAGTGATGTGAGCAATGTCTACTTCGCCCTGAGGATACCGCAGCCAGCACCCACCAGTGGCGACCGATTTCTCGTACGCTTTGACAACGCGAACAACGGCGTTCTCGAACTGAATGAGGACCAGATCTGCGCAGCTACCCCCCCGTCCGACTGGTTCGATTGTCATTCGTACCAGTCGAGCGAGGGAATGTCTTGGGGTGCGGTGGACGTGCAGCAGGACGGGAGTAGCGCTATGACATCCGATGTGGCTTGGAAGACATTTGAGGTAGCGCGGCCGCTCTCGAGCGGAGACCCCTACGACTTCAGCCTGGTGCCCGGGGACATCGTCGGCTTCTGCGCTGCGTACTTCACGGGGAGCTCATACGTGGACTATCCTGCGGGCTGCATATACGCTGGCTCAGACTTGTCGGGCTATGCCGAGCTGGAGGTGGGTGGCCAATAGGGGCGTTGCCATCGGCTGATCGCAACAAGCAACCCAGCCCCGAGCCTCACGCGGCGTTCGGTTGCTCTGTCGTTTCCCTCGGCCAAGGACTCCAGTGCCGCCTCAGTAGGTCCTTCCACTCCTCGTCGGTCAGCAGCTTGCGGATGTCGGCGAGGTCGTCGCGCCAAATCGGGCGTGTGGTGACGTTGAGTGCGGACCGGACCACGGGCGTCAATGAAGGCTCAACAGCGACCCAACGACTCCCACATCGTGAGAGCCGTACACGACCGTTTCAGTGCAATTGTGGCAGTGCTGCGACTCTTGCGGAATGGAGATGCGAGGGGCACCGTAGCCACCTGAAACGACCGTCGGTGGCCCTCACGGCCCCGCCGCCCGACTGACGCCGCAATGTGACGCCCGCCCGACGACGAGACCGCTGGACCAGCGGGTCAAGGTGATCTCATCCGAAAGGAGCGTCCGTCAAGATGAAACGCCCGTCGATCTCTCTACTCCTAGCAGCCCTGACCGTGACAGCGTGCGGGGAGAGCAGCACGCCCACTGCCCCCACTGACGACCCTCTACTCGCATCGATGGCCGCAGCCGCCTACGACTGCACAGTGCAGACGCAAGTGCCAGAGGCTGAGTGCGGCGTGCTCGTCGCGCTGTACAACGGAACGGGCGGCCCCGCGTGGGCCGACAACACGAATTGGCTGGCGACCTCCGAGCCCTGCGGGTGGTACGGGGTCGGCTGTTTCGACGGCTCGGTGACGGAGCTGGGATTGAACGGGAACAAACTGAACGGGTCGATCCCGTCCGAACTCGGCGACCTCAGCAACCTGTATTATTTAGGGCTCGGCGATAACCAGCTCTCCGGCCCGATCCCAGCGGAACTCGGGAATCTCAGCAACCTGGTGTACACGCATCTCTTCTCCAACCAGCTTTCCGGTCCGATCCCGGCCGAGTTGGGAAACCTCAGCAACCTGGAGGGCATCCAGGCCATCGGGAACCAGCTGAGCGGTGCGATCCCTGCCGAACTTGGCAACCTCAGTAATCTCAAGAGGCTGAACCTTGCCTATAACCAGCTGAGTGGCGCGATCCCGGCCACACTCGGCAACCTCAGCAAGCTGGAAGACCTGGGTCTCCAATCCAACCAGTTGAGCGGTGCGATCCCGGCCGAGCTCGGCGACCTCGGCAATCTTGTGTACCTGGCACTCTACTCCAACCAGCTGACCGGTCCGATCCCAGCCGCACTCGGCAACCTCAGCAACCTTGCGATGCTGGATTTCGGCGACAACCAGCTGACCGGTGCGATCCCGGCCGAATTCGGCAACCTCAGCAAGCTGTGGAGTCTGAATCTCGTCGCCAACCAGCTCAGTGGCCCGATCCCGGCTGCACTCGGCAACCTCAGCAACCTGGAGCAGCTGTGGGTGTTCGATAATCAGCTAAGCGGCCCGATCCCGGCCGCACTCGGCAACCTCAGCAAGCTGAAGGCCCTCGTACTCCACGAAAACCAGCTGAGCGGTCCGATCCCGGCCGAACTCGGCAACGTCAGCAGCCTGGAACGACTGGATCTGCGCCTTAATCAGCTGAGCGGCCCAATCCCGGCCGAACTCGGCAACCTTGTCAACCTGTCGGTTCTGTGGCTCGGCTTCAACCAGCTGAGCGGGCTCGTTCCGATCGGCGTGGCAGCCTTGGGAGGATCCGCGCCTCTCGCGGGTGACTGTTGGTTCGTGCCTGGGAATCACGGACTCTACATGCCCGACATCGAGCCCTACCGCGCCTACGTAGACGACGATGGCCTGATTTGCGGACTGGGCCTCAGCAGCTTCGTCCCGGTAGCCATCGACATCAAGCCGGGCAGCGACCCGAACTCGATCGCCTGCAACACTCCGATGGAAGCGATCGCGGTCGGCATCCTGACAACCGACGCCTTCGACGCGACCACGGTTGATCACACGACGGTTACGTTCGAGGGAGCGAGCGAGATGCACACGACGCCTCAGGGTGTTCAACGCCACGAGAAGGACGTGGACCTTGACGGGGACCTGGATCTGGTGCTCCACTTCCGTCTTGGGGAAACGGTGCTCACCTGCGCCTCCACGGATGGGACCCTCAGTGGGGAGACATTCGACGGACAGACCATTGAGGGCACTGACGCAGTCCACATGATCGAGCAGAGTGGTCGAAGGCCGTGAGCAGCCAGCGCGGCTGACAACTGACGGAGGAGGAAGGGCAGGCGCTGATCGACGCCGCCTGCACGCACGGTGCGCTCAGCCCTGTACCCTTCCGGAGCCGAGTCTCGCGGGCTACGTTGTCCACCCCGCAATGAATGCCCCCGGCGGCGAGGTGCGATATGCGTCCACTCGAGAAACACGGGTTCACGCTGATGGAGCTGTTGGTCACGATGGCGATCCTCGGAGTGCTCGTGGCCGTTGCCATCCCGAAGTTCGCGTCGAGCAGGGAAAAGGCGCTCCTCACCGCGATGAAAGCCGATCTCAGGAACCTCGCCAACGCCGAAGAGGCATACGCGATCCAGCATTTTGCGTATACCACGAGTTTTCCCGCGACCGTGTACACGGTGACGGCAGGCGTGACTGGCCCAACGATCACCCTGACGGCGGACGGTTGGACGGCCTCCGTGGGTCACGGCGCGTCATCCGAGACGTGCGCGATCTTCGCCGGGACCACGCCGCTCGCTCCCGCCGTTGACGAGGGCGTGCCAAAGTGCACACAGGGACAGACAGGGAAGAGTGGCAAGTGTCGCGGAGGCCCGTGCTGAAACGCCGCAAGAATCGCTAGACGCTCGACCGCATCCCACTCTCTGCCGCCCGGCCTCGTGCCGGGCGGTGTTGGTTTGGCCCCGAACGTCACTCGGCGTTCGGGGCGTTCGGTATGCGCCTCCCTAAGCCAACAGCTAGTCGTTCCGTAACGTGGAGACGAATTCGGCGAATCGCTGCGTAGCCCTCAATGGCTCGCCATGTCCAAAACAAACCACCGCCGGCTCCAGCGCAGCGAGCTTCCGGGCCGATCTCCGGTTCATACCCGGATCAAATGTCGCAAACGCGAATGGCTCCCTGAGGCCGCTTCGCATGGTCATCGGGTTGCGATGAAACAACACATCTCCCACCACCAACACTCCGTCGCTCTCGCGCCAGAAGGCCAGGTGTCCCGGTGTATGTCCCGGCGTCTCGATCACAACAAAGCCACCAACCTCATCTCCTTCACGCAGTGAGCGCGCTACAGGATGACCTGGACCCGCCAGCCGTTGCGCCAGTCGTGCAAGCCATGAATCGCGCTTCGGCAACACCTGAGCTATATCACCGGTCTCAACTGCTGTCCGGTCTCCCTCACCGCACATGAATGGAATGTCCAAGTGCTCGCATACTGCGTGACTGGAACCCTGATGATCGAAGTGTGCGTGAGTGACGACATGCCCGCTAATCGCAGTCCTGGAAAGAGCCGACAGCAATCCTCTCCTAGCGAACTTGCCGCCCGAGTCCACGAGAATGTCCCCCAACACATACGCGTTCGCCGCATCTAAAGGCCAAAGTGATAGGCGCAACACATCGGTACTGATATGCTCGATCTTCATGCAGCTTTCCTAGATTAGACCGGCCACCTAACGGACCGGAGCATAAGCTGTGGGCATCTACTCACCAGCAGGTCTGAACTCTGTTCGTTCATTGATCTCACCACGCGCATAAACTACCGAATCCCGAGCGTCACGCGGCGGTCGGGTTGGATAGGAGAGGAACGATGAAGGAGCGACACCTGGAAGGCCGCCGTCGGGCAGGCTTCGAGCGCCGGTCGGGCAAAGAGCGACGCCGGGATAGACAGAGCGTTCTGGTCCCGCTTGCACCGGCTGACGGTATGTCCTACCTTGGCCAGTGCGTCAGGACGAGGCTCCGTAATAGCATCCATAAGGAGAGCCCCCGACGCAGCGGCCCCGCCTCGGTGACGGGGCCGCTTATTCTCCAACAATCCCACCACGAACCACTCCAGGTGCCCGCAATCCTGACAGCGTAGGGACCGCTAAGCCATCGACCGGGAACTTGCACATCTGGTCACAAGGAGGCCCTCATGCGCCGCCCGATCTTCGCCATTTCCGCGATTCTCCTCGCTGCCTGTAGCGCGATTGACGGGCAGCAAGCCACCACAACCCAAGTCGACGCCGAAGCGATCATGATGATGCTCGCGGAATACGACACCGCAGCCACCGCTGGAAACGTGGACGCCTACATGGCCTTGTATGCGGACGACGCGGTGTCCATGCCTCCCGACGCGCCCGCCCGAACCGGGAAGGAGGAGATACGAGCGGCATTCGTGGCGTTCCTTGAGGAGAACACGGTTCAACTCACGTCCCAGGTTGACGAGGTTCGAGTGTCCGGTGATCTGGCCTTCTTGCGGGTCGCGTACGACGAGACCGTGACACCCAAGGCCGGGGGCGAGCCGACTCAACTCCACGGCAAGTGGCTGGTGATCCTGGAGAGGCAGCCAGACGGCTCCTGGAAGTGGTGGCACGAAATGTGGAGCAACTACACCCCGCCTGAGATGTAACACCCCTGCGCAGGCTGCATCATGAGCGCCCGGCCCCGCGCCGGGCGCTGTTGTCCCGGCCCCGAGCGTCACGCGGCGTTCGGGGCATTCGGTTGGGACTCTCCCACCGTCATCGCCGACAACTCCTCCACCGTTTTTCGCGGGACACGAGGCGTAGGTTCTGCTTGACGCTGCCTTGACGGCCCGCCCGCACATTGGGCGCGTCCCGTATGGGAGGAAGCCATGCGCTCAGCCGTCCTTCCCGTCATTCTCGTCCTTGCCTCGTTCACCGACGCCGTTCCCCAAGAACTGCCCTTGCAGCCCGGCCAGCGGGTACGGGTCACTGCACCAGACCTCGGCATCAACAAGCTGCCTGCGCGTCTCCAGAGCATGGCCGAAATGCTAGTCTTTCTAGTCGGGTACTGCCTGGTGCCATCGAGGAGCGGCTACGCCTACTGAGCACCGCGACACTCCGGCCACGTTTTGCCCCGACGAGGCTCAGGAGATTTGCCGAATCCTAACCGCCACGAATGCGGAGTTCGTGTGTCCCCGCTGTGGCAGTGGCCTGGTGATCCGAGGCCCGGTTGGCGGCGGTGACTCGAGCCAAGCTGTCTGGGAGGTTCGCTGCCCACCCTGCTGTCGCAGCTTGTTCGTCAGGGACCTGCCGGAGAGTCACCGTCCGAGGGGTGGGTAATACGGTCTGTTCGCAAACCGTCGGGATCGGAAGTAGTCCAGCCCCGAGCGTCACGCGGCGTTCGGGGCTTGCGTTGTCGCCAATCCAAACTGGACAGTTCCCGTCCTTGGGCATCCGGGTGAACCACCCTATACTCAGACGCTGATTTCAGGCCTGCCGGTGGCCCTTCAACGGCCCTGCCGCCAGAGCGACGCCCTCCTCCCAGACGCCCACCGACGACGAGACCGCCAGACCAGCGACGGGAAACCACGCAACGTTTCCTGATTCGGAGGTGGTACCATGCGCACGTTACGCAGCACTGTGTTTGCCCCGCTCCCGCTCCTGCTCGTCCCGTGGATGCTCCTCTCGTGCGGTGGTGAGGCAGTCGGGCCTGACCTAGGGAACCCCGCAAGCTTCAGCGCCCAAGCTGCGGTGGCCTCCCCAGTGCGGTCCGCGGTGGATACTGTGATCACCAGCTGTACGGGGGAGGACGTTGCCTTGAGCGGCAGCGTCCACGTCAGGTTCAGATCGTTCGAGAGCTCGAATGGCGGCGTCCACCTGCAATTCCATGCTGACCAGGCGCTCAAAGGGGTGGGTCTCACGTCGGGGATCCGCTACTTGCACCACTCGGTCAGCAACTTCACGATGATGGACCAGACCTTTCCGTGGGAGCAAACGTCCGTGAGCACACTGGCTTTCGTCAGCCAGGGATCTGCTCCGAACCTCGTCGTGATGACATTGCAGCACATCACGGTTGACGCGTCAGGTCAACTGAGGGTGTGGCACGATAGATTCCGATCCGTGTGCCATTAGTCCCGTGACATGAGCCAACGCTGCCCGCCCGGCCAAGGTCGGGCGGTTGCGTTTCCAGCCCCGAGCATCACGCGGCGTTCGGGGCTTTCGGTCTTCACTTCAATCCAAACCGGACAATTCCCGTCCTTGGGCATCCGTGTGTAACGCCCTATGCTAGCACGTTGAGTTTCAAACCTGCCGGTGGCCCTTCAACGGCCCCGCCGCTAGAGCGACGCCCTCCATCTGGACGCCCACCGACGACGAGACCGCCAGACCAGCGACGGGAAGCGGTCTCGACTTTCTCTCGATGGAGGTGTCGCATGCGCAAGCTCTGCTTCATGCTGGTCCCGCTGCTGTTCGTCGCCTGCACGGATCAGACGCCGCTAGCACCGATTGACGAGGGTCCGGCATTCAACAACGCTGGCGGACTCGGCGCCGGGGTTGGGGGAGCGCTAGTCGCCAACTCAGGCGAAGGCAAGCCAGACGGATTCTGTTTCTTCAATGATTTCGACGGTTCCTACACGACGACGCACGTGACCACCGTGCGGTCGCCCAATGAAAAAGGTACCGCCACGCTGAGTTGCCAGTTCGAGGGCCTGCCGCCGATTCAGGAACCGCGGCGGCTCGAGGGCTGGACGTGCACCGTCGATCACGGTGGTTTCAGCGTGACCGACAACAGTCTGTGGGTGCGCATACCGTCCGGCCGCGCACACGTGACTTGTCAGTTCGATGGTGCGCCGGCCTTCGATGCGGCGGTTGAGTTTGACCGCAAAACACGACCGGCGATCGAAGGTGCGTTTACCCAACCCTTGACCGAGTTCCCCAGCGCACAGCTCACCGGGGAGGTCGTGGACATTGGTAGAGCCTGTGATGGCGACCTCCTGCTAGCTGACCCTGCGGGGAAGGTCGCGCTGATCGTGCGGGGAGAATGTTTCTTTGACGAAAAAATTGGCAACGCTATTACGGCTGGCGCCATGGCGGCGATCATTTACAACGACTCAGCCCGTGGAGATGCCCTGGTGAGGATGGGAGGGGAGCCGCGGCCCGTTCCCGGCGTCTTCGTGGGACACAGCACGGGGTTGGAGTTGGCCGATGCCGCCCCTGTTACCGCGACGCTCAAGAGCTGCGGAAATACAAGGGCTAACCTGAACGGCTGCAACTGACAGTCTTTGCCCAAAAGGGCAACCGCCCGGCCCCGCGCCGGGCGGTGTCGTCTTAGCCCCGAGCGTCACGCGGCGTTCGGGGCTTCGTTCTCGACATCACGAATCTGTGGTGCGCGAATAGTGTGCGAACTCAGCCAACCTCAGCCAGACTCAGGACAACGCAGCCAGAGGACCCGGTTCTCTGACTGCTTATGCCGCAAGACGTAGCCGCGCTCAGACGAACGCAACGAAACTCAGCGAAGGTCGCCCAGACCAAATGGGGCTGAGCGCAAGCGCCGATGCCGTCGCATCGACGCTCGCACTCGTTCTCGCCGTCGCTCACGCTGCGGCATGGCATTAGGAGCTGAAGGCTGACGGCTGGAAGCTGACAACTGATGACTGATGACTGACAACTGAAAACTCATCCATCCCCCTTCGAACTCCGACTATTCCGCTCGCGAAACAGAACTCTCTATCTGGCGTAGTGAGTATAGAGGCTGAGGACGGTCTTTCACGGGAGGGGCGGAATGACTTTCGATAGGCTGCTTCCCAAGCTCCGGCGCAGCTCGGCGCGCGGCACTCCCCGCCGTGGAACACTCCCGCGTGTCATCGGCACTTCGAGTGCCATGTTCGACTCCAGCGTTGAAGGCGTCGATCGGATGCGCCACGAGATCGCGTCGCCTTCCACCCCACTCGTGTGTCCCGTGTGTCGGGGCAAGCTCGCCGTTCGTGGGCCGGTCCGGGTTGCAGAAGAGCGGCAGCTGGCATGGATGGTTACGTGCCTGCAGTGTGAGCACAACGAGGTGCTGCGGGCGTCACGGCATCCGCCGGTTCAGAGGGAGCTGTTTGACCACCTGGTCGAGTCGCAGCGGCGAGGACGTCGCGACGTGCGCGGAGCGTGTGGTGGCCTGTTCGTCTCCGCGGCGTTCCAGGCGGCTGTCGTTCTCGCCGCGGTGTTGGGGACCATGGGGGTGGCCGTGCGGAGTGCGCCCGCTCTGGACACGATCATGCTTACCCTTACCGACGTGGCCCCCGATGCCGAGCCGGAGCCGGAAGAGCGCGACGCGTTACCACTCGTCACCGCGCTCGCCTCGCCGCCCGTGGGATTTCAAGTGCTCGAGGCGCCGCTCGACATCCCGACCGGGATTGCGCCGATCGACCTCGATCAGCGGTTCGATCCTCGCGACTACTCCGGCCGCGGTGTGGAAGGTGGAGTGTTTGCCGGCGTCCAGGGCGGGGTGGGACCCGTCGATCAGCCCGAAGTCTTCCTTCCAGTAGCGGTGGACGAGCTGCCACAGCAGATCTCTGCACCCCTGCCGAAATACCCTAGCATGTTGCGTCGGGCCGGAATCGAAGGATACGTGAACCTGCGCTACATCGTGCTCACCGACGGAACGGTGGATCCCACGAGCATCGTTGTCGTGGAGTCGTCCCACGCCCAGTTCGAACAGGCCGCGGTGCGGTCGGTTCGCGAAGCACGATTTCGCCCGGGCCGCATGCGCGGCACCCCGGTCCGTGTGCTGGTTGAGCAGCGCATCACGTTTACGCTGATATAGACTCGGGCAGCACCGGGAGGGCAGGTGGGATTGCTGACTGTGGGCATCGTCGCGATAGGAAATCTGGCCAATGACCATCTGGGCGCCAGGCCGGGTGACGCCGGTGGCGTTGCCGAGGGATCACGAGAGGAGGGCGTTGGTGCCAACGTCATCCTAGACTCTCGCCAACAAGCTCGCCGGCCCCTACCCGCAGGCTGTGCCGGGCGGACGCTCCACTTCCACCAGTTCCGCTCGCTGGTCAAGCCGCCGTTTCAGAATGAGGCGTACCAGCGGACGCGGGAAATCCGACCCAATGCAACCTTTCGTGCGTCCGCCGCATCGAACCGAGTATAGACGTGTCACCAAACCGTTACTCACGATCCGGGGTCACACGATGCCTGCTGGTGTTGGCCGCAGCGTAGCCCGTCTCGTTCCGTCACTCATGGTCCTCTTCACGGTGGCCGGGCCCGTGGTCGCCACGGTGCAGGGCCAGTCGAAGCCCAACGCATCAGCGGATTCGGTCGTTGGAGATTCGCTGGTCACCCCGACCGCCGGCACGCCCGAGCACGACCGGCTCGCACCGCGAACACGAGTCATGCTCCTCCAGGACGAGATCCGGCTCGACGGCCGGCTCGACGAGTCGATCTGGCAAACCGCGCCGGCCGTGACCGCCTTCACCCAGCGCGAGCCGAACGAAGGGGAGCCCGCGACCCAACGCACCGAGATCCGATTCGTGTACAACGACGCAAAGTTGTACGTCGGTGCACGGATGTACGACGAGCTTGGGGCCGAGGGGGTCGTGTCTCGCCTGGTGCGGCGCGATGCCCATACGCAGAGCGACCAGCTCACGGTCACGTTCGACACGTTCCATGACCACACCGGCCAGACCACGTTCTCGATCAATCCGGCCGGCGTCAGGGGCGATGCGTTCGGCCACGATGACTCCTGGGATCCGGTATGGCGCGCCCGAGCACAGGTCGACTCGCTGGGGTGGACGGCGGAACTCGAGATTCCCTTCTCCCAGCTCAGATTCCCAAGGAACTCGGATCAGGAGTGGGGGCTTCAAATCCAGCGGTTCGTGCAACGGTTGAATGAAGTCGCGGTCTGGTCGTTCTGGCGTCTCAACGAGTCAGGGGGTCCGTCCCGCTTCGGCCACCTCGACGGGTTGAGCCAGATCCAGGCGCGCACCAACCGGTTGGAGGTCCTCCCCTACGCGGTGAGCCAGCTCGATGTGAACGGCGGTACGGTGGATGCGGCGAACCCGTTCGCGGGCAAGACCCAGTCCGCCTACCGGATCGGTGCGGACCTCAAGTACCTGCTGACCTCGAACCTGACACTCAGTGCGACGATCAACCCGGACTTCGGGCAAGCTGAGGTTGACCCTGCGGTGGTCAACCTGAGCGCGTTCGAGACCTTCTTCCCCGAGAAGCGCGAGTTCTTCATCGAGGGCCGGGGAAACTTCGGCTTTGGCGATTTCTGGTGCCAATTCTGCAGCAATGTGTCGTCGCTGAGCATGTCGTTCACCCGCCGTATCGGGCGTCAGCCGCAGGGCGGATTCCTCGCGGGCGACGCGGGGGCGTTCTCCGACGTGCCCACCGCGAGCACCATCCTGGGCGCCGCGAAGATCACCGGCAAGACCGGCGCCGGCACGTCGGTCGGCATCCTCGGCGCGCTCACACAACGTGAGAAGGCTCGGGTGGCCGGGACGACCGGCGAGCGGTTCGAGCAGGAGGTCGAGCCGTTGACCAGCTACGTCATGGGCCGGGTGAAGCAGGACCTGTTCGACGGAAACCTGCAGATCGGCGCGATCGGGACATCGGTGTACCGCAACTTCGACGATCCGGCACTCGAGGAGTTCTTGACCGCGCACGCAGAGGGCTTCGGGGTGGATGGGGAGTACTGGTGGGGCGATCGCACCTACCACGTGTTATTCAGCTCGGCCTTCACCAACATCTCGGGCTCGACCGACGCGATTCTCCGGGCGCAGCAGGCGAGCTCGCGCTACTTCCAGCGACCTGATCGGCAGCACGGGAGCAACGGTCTGTTCAGCGATCGCCTCGACTCCACGCTTACCTCGATGCGCGGTTGGGGGCTCTACTCTCGGATCGCGAAAGACGCGGGAGATTGGGGGTGGGAGACCTCGCTCAACGTCCGGAGCCCCGGGTTCGAGAACAACGACATCGCGTTTCTCACCCGCACCGATTTCATCTGGATGAACGCCAACCTCACGCGCTCGTGGACCGTCCCGGGAACGTGGTACCGGCAGATTTTCACGACGCTGGGTGCGCAGCAACAGTACAACTTCGATGGTGACCTGACCGACAGGCAGTTCCACGGGTACTTCGGCTTCCAGGCCCCGTTCTACTGGAACTTCGACGCTTTCGGGATCCACCGTCCCTCCACGCTCGACGACCGTCTCACGCGCGGAGGACCCGTCGTCAAGCGGCCTGGGTTCAGCTTTGTGGCGGCCTTCGCGGCAACGGACAGCCGGAAACCCGTGATCGTCGGGTTCAACCCGTCACTCGGGTGGGATGCGGACGGAGGAAGGGTTTACGAACTTGGGTTCGATGTGACCTTCAAGCCGGCCTCGAACGTGAGCCTCACGCTGAGCCCATCCTTCAGCCAATCCAAGAACCCCGACCAGTACGTGACTGCGGTGGACGACCCGACCGCCGACGCGTTCTTCGGACGGCGGTATGTCTTCGCGGAGCTGAACCAGAAGTCGCTCTCGATCACCACACGACTCAACGTGACGTTCACACCGACGATGACACTCGAGTTGTTCATGCAGCCGCTGATTTCGGCCAATGACTTCTCGAACTTCAAGGAGTTCGATGAGCCGCGTCAGCTCGCGAAGAGCGTCTACGGTGTGGACCTGGGGACTATCCGAGAGGAGGGCGAGGGCTCTGCGTACAATCTCTTCATTGATCCCGACGGAAGTGGTCCCGCGGAAGAGTTCTCGGTCGCGAACCAGGACTTCAATTTCCGATCACTGCGAGCGAATCTCGTGTTCCGCTGGGAGTACACCCCCGGCTCCACGCTCTTTCTCGTCTGGACCCATGACCGGAATGCAACGGACCCGTTCGGCAACCTCGACTTGAGCCGCGACCTTGACGCTTTGAAGGGCGCCGTCTCCGACAACATCTTCCTCGTCAAACTGACCTATTGGCTGGGGATGTGACCCACACCGAAGGCGGGTGCGATCACGCTACCGGACGGTTCGAAGTGTTCGTGGGGCGGCCTTCCGCTTGTTTCCTAATCGCTGAGCAAGTCGGGACGTAGCGAGAGGATCAAGAAGCTTCTCCTGGGATCAGCAGCCCCGCGCCGTTCGGGGCTTTCGGTTGCGCGTATCTCCGACAACTCCCTTTCTGTTTCTCACGGGGCACGGCCTGTACGTTCCGTCATTTCCCATCTCTGGAGGCGCGCAATGCGTCACATCATATGTGCCGTCGTTGTCCTCGCTCTTGTGCTGTCGAGCCGCACATCCGCACAGATGCCAGCGGCACAGAAGTGGGAGAACGTCGAGTGGTACGTCGTGATGAGCTGGCAATTCGCGGGGGCGGACGCGGACTCCGCAACGACCGTCTTCTGGGATCACATCATGCCTGCGATGGGTGAGACGTGGCCCGAGACGACGTGCCTTCGCGTCATGACAGGTGAGACGGGCGTCATCTGCTTTGGCCCGATGGCCAATGGCCTGGAAGAAATGGAATGGGCGGTGTCCCCGAACGATGTTCGTTTCCTGTCGTTGTTCTTTGAACGAGAGGGTGACGCGGGGGTGGGGTTGTTTGAGACATTCATGAACGCAGCGACCGGCTTCACGTTCAACCTCGCACTGAAGCACAAGGGTGGCATGTAGCCTCTGGCCGCCTGGTGACCGAAGCACATCGTCCGGCCTCGCGCTGGGCGGTATCGTCTTAGCCCCGAGCGTCACGCGGCGTTCGGGGCTTTCGGTTGCTTCCACACCCACCGTCATCTCCGACAAGGCCTTCCCTATTTCTCACGAGACACGGGGCGTAGGTTGATGTGATTCCCCTCCCAAGGAGTGTCTATGCGCCACATGATTCTTCCGCTGATGCTGGTCGCTGTCGCCGCCTGCCAGCCAGGAGCTGGTCCGCTGACAGACGAGGATGTGGCAGCTTTACAGGACCTTGGACAGGCCTATGTCCGGGGATTCTCGGCAAATGACGCTGGTGCCGTAGCCGCAGTGTATGCGGAGCGGGCCACCGAGATGCCGCCCAACATGCCGGCCCGAGACGGGGTGGATGCCATCAGGGCAGCGTATGCTTCCTACTTCGATGCCGGCGCGGAAACCGTTGCATTCACGATGACGGCCGCCGAGATCGATGGGATCGGCGGGCTGGCGTTTGACCACGGCACCTGGTCGTGGACGGGTAGGGAGGGAGCCGGGACCGAGCCCGTCACGCAAACCGGCAAGTATCTCGCGATTGCGCGTCAGCAAGCGGACGGTTCCTGGCGATATACGGCAATGATCTGGAACTCGGACACGTCACTTCCTGAGCCCGAGTAGCGCCAGCAGTAGAAATCGGCCGTGCACGTCACTGGCTCCGCCGGTCCCCGCGCGGGCGGTATCGTCTTAGCCCCGATCGTCACGCGGCGTTCGGGGCGTTCGGTTGGGCTGCGGCCTAGTCAACACTGGACAATTCCGGCCGAGCGGTCCTATCGTGGCTTGCCACCGGCGGAACCGCACTCTTACCCCCACGTGCCCGCGGCCAACCGCCCTCGAATCCGCAGGGAGGGATGAACCATGAAGAAGCTCTTCCACGACCTCTTCTCGCGGGTTGAGGGGGTGCCGTTTAGCATCACCTACCCGGACCGGAGCACCGAAAAATACGGGCGCGCGGGGGAGCCGACGTTCAACCTGATCTTCCGGACCGAGAAGGCGATGCGCGCCATCCTGGTCAACGTCGAACTCGGCTTCGGCGAGGCCTACATGGTCGGGGACATCGACCTCGAAGGGAAGATGACCGACCTGATGACGCTGGTCATGACGATGGATCTGATCGGTGCCTTCAAGAAGGTCGTCTACAATCCGATCAACATCCTCCGCCATCTGCCGGGCCAGGTCCGCGTCTTCTGGCACTACCTGTACCAGCGGCACACCTACGAGAACGACAAGCGGTTCATCTCCGAGCCGTACGATCTCGGCAACGAGTTCTACGCCCTGTGGCTCGACAAGGACATGCAGTACACCTGCGGCTACTTCAAGACGCCGGAGGATTCCATCGACCTCGCTCAGGAGCAGAAGCGCGAGCACGTGTGCCGCAAGGCGCGTCTCCAGCCGGGTGAGACCCTCCTCGACATCGGCTGCGGCTGGGGAGGGATGCTGATCTATGCGGCGCAACACTACGGGATCAGCGGCGTGGGCGTGACGCTGTCAAAGGAGCAGGCCGAGGAGTCGAACCGGCGGATCGCGAAGGCCGGCCTCCAGGACCGGATCCACGTGGAGCACGCCGACTACCGCGATCTCCCCAAACAGGGCCGCGTGTTCGACAAGGTGGTCTCGGTCGGCTGCCTGGAGCACGTCGGCAAGGAGAACCACGACCTCTTCTTCAAGATTGCCTGCGAGTCGCTGAAGCCGGACGGTACCTTCGTGCTCCACGCCATCTCACGGATCAAGCCGGGCAGCCTGAACGCGTTCGGCAGAAAGCACGTGTTCCCGGGCGTGTACACCCCATCGCTCCCGGAAATCACTCAGTGCGTCGCCAACCTCGGCATGCGGATCCACGACGTGGAGAACCTGCGCCTGCACTACTCCTACACGGCGCAGCGGTGGCTCGATGCCTTCGAGGCGCACGTGGACCAGATCCGCGAAATGTACGACGAGCAGCTCGTGCGGCTGTTCCGCATCTACCTGTCCCACGGCGTCGCCGACATGCGGTGCGGGAAGAACAACGAGTTGTATCAGCTCATCATCACGCCCGGCATCGAACAAGAGCGGCCGCTGACACGGGACTGGCTCTACGCGGCGGACGCGGATGCAGAGAGTCTGGGGCCCGCTGGTGGGAAGCCGGTCGGCGCACCGGCCCGAGCGGTACACGGCGTTCGGGGCTCTTCTTCTAGCTGAACCCGGCTCAGAATCCTACCTTAGACCAGTCCCAGCCGAGGTCCCTTTATGACCAACCTGCTGGACCGCCTCAAGACCGCCCTCTACTGCGCCTGCGTGGTCGCGGCCGCCCTCGCTCTTGGCTGCACGACGCCACAATCTGAGCACGCTGTCGGAGAAGAGGCCCAGTTTACGCCCAAGGAGCAACTCGGCAAGCTGCTCTTCGTCGACACGAACCTGTCCACGCCGCCAGGCCAGTCGTGCGCCACGTGCCACTCGCCTAGTGCGGGCTTCGGTGACCCGATCCAGCAACTCCCGGTCTCACGTGGAGCGCATCCTGATCGCTTCGGCAATCGCAACGATTTGACCGCGGCGTATGCGGCGTTCATCCCACCGCTCCGATTCGACGAGGACGAGGACAGGTGGGTGGGCGGCTTGTTCTGGGACGGGCGCGCGGCCGATCTGGCAGCACAGGCGAAGGGTCCTCCGCTGAATCCGCTCGAGATGGCCAACCCCGACGTCGAGACCATCACCGAGGCGCTCCGCGCCGCGGATTACCGTGACCTGTTCGTCGAGGTGTTTGGCGATGCAGCGCTGGACGACGCGGCAAGAGCCTTCGATCTCATGGCCGATGCGATCGCCGCGTACGAGGCGACGAGTGAGCTGAGTCCCTTCGACTCCAAGTACGATCTGTTTCTTGCTGGTGAGGTGCAGCTCAGCGAGCAGGAGTTGCGCGGCATGGCAGCCTATGAGTCGGAAGCGAAGGGCAAGTGCGCTGCCTGTCACCCCAACCGGCCTGGCGCCGACGGTTCGCCACCGCTGTTCACGGATCACACGTACGACAACCTCGGGGTCCCGAAGAACCCGGAGAACCCGTTCTACTCGCTACCGCCCGAGTTCAATCCGGACGGAGACCGCTACGTCGATCTCGGTCTGGGCGCGATCGTGGACGATCCCGACATGTACGGCATGTTCCGGGTCCCCACACTGCGAAACGTCGCGCTCACTCAGCCGTACATGCACAACGGCGTGTTCAAGACGCTGTATCAGGCCGTGGCGTTCTACAACTCCCGCGATGCGGCGCCGTGGCCAACGCCGGAGTGGCCTGCGAACGTGAATCGCGATGAGTTGGGGAACTTGGGTCTCACCACTCAGGAGATCGAGGACATCGTCGCCTTTCTGCGCACCCTGTCAGACGGATACCGGTCGCGACGGGAGCAGTGAGGAGGACTCGGGACGCATGAACTCCTCCACGGTGATGATCCACAGTAGGCACCACTCAAATCCCGCCGTCCCGACAGCGCTACCCGCCGAAACGAAGGATCCCGAAACGCTGGAACTCGTGGAAGGTGCTGTCGACCGGGGCCCAGTTCCAGGCGGTGGGCGTTTCGCCGTCGTAATCGACACGGTAGAAGTTCGCGCGCCACATGGAGCCGGGCCGGGGAGGGACGCCCTGCAACGGCTCGAGCAGGGCCCACGGGATGAACACTTCCGCCCGCCACCCCGTAATGGTCGCCCCGGACTCGCGCGGCCCGCCAAGCGCAGCCGTGGCTCGGCGCGTGAGACGCTCCCCCCCGTAGTGCCAGGGCCGCCACCCCAGGAACTCCCCCTCGAAGTTCGGGATCAAGATGGGCAGCTCGTAGCCGAGCGGAGAGATCTCGTACTCGAAGTACACGGGGTAGGCCTCGTCGGTCCACAAGAACACCTCGAAAACGTCCTCGTGCCAGAGGTCGAGAAAGTCCTCGGTCATGGTGGCCGTGATCCGAGCGTCGGCGCCATGCATGAGGACGTAAAGGCCGGTCGCGGAGTAGAGGAGCTTGACACGGGTCTCGTACTCGAGCCCTGCGTCTCCTCGCCGGTGAAGCGGAACCCATTGGGCGCGCGCCCACGCCGGTGTCGACCCATCTCCGGTGAGGTCGAAGTCTTCCGTCGGAGCGACGGTCATCTCCGGGAGATCCCCCGATGCGTTGTTTTCCACCGTCTCGGGGGCTCGGCAGGCGGCCCCAGCCAGGACACCAGCGCACAAGCATACGGACGCGGCGCTCCGGAAGGTCACAGGCAGCACCATCGGACTCATCCCTCGTAGCCCTCGTTCCACCGCGGGATCAGTCGACTCCCCAGTGGATGTGCTTCTTGTGCATGATCGCGCTGTGCGCCATGAGCCGGAGCGCGTTGATCCGGATGAATCCCTGGGCGTCCTCCTGGTTGAATCCGCCTTCGATGTGCATGCTGGACAGTTCGCGATCGTACAGGGATGACGAGCAGTCCCGTGCGACGGCCATCACGTTGCCCTTGTACAGCTTCAGGAACACCGTGCCGTCGACCACCTCCTGACTCTTGTCGATCGCCGCCATCAGAAAGTCCATCTCCGGGCTGAACCAAAAACCATTGTAGATCAGCTCCGACAGCTTCGCGGTGAGCATGTTTCTGAGCTTCATGACCTCCCGATCCATCGCGATGCCCTCGATGTCCAGATGCGCGGCATGCAGGATCGTCCCGCCCGGCGTCTCGTAGATCCCGCGCGATTTGATGCCGACGAAGCGGTTCTCCACCATGTCCACGCGGCCGATCCCGTGCAGGCTGCCCAGCTCGTTCAGGTAGTGAAACAGCTCCAGCGGTAGCGTCCGCACCGTGCCGTCGTCGAGGTTCTCCACCCGCGTCGGGATGCCGTCCTTGAAGGTGATGGCAATCCGAGCGGGCGTCTCGGGAGCCCGCTCGGGCGGCGTGGTGCGAGAGTAGACGTCCTCCCCCGCCACGTGCTGCGGGTCTTCCAGCACACCGGCTTCGTGCGAGAGGTGGAGCAGGTTGTCGTCTTCACTGAACGGCTTCGCTGCTGTCGCGGTGACATCGATGCCGTGGTGCTGCGCGAATTCGAGGAGCTCGTGTCGACCCTTGAAGTGTGCGAGAAAGCCCGGGTCCTTCCACGGTGCCAGCACCTTGATCGTGGGGTGCAGCGCGTAGTATGCCAGCTCGAAGCGGACCTGGTCGTTGCCTTTCCCCGTGGCGCCGTGTGCCACATAGGGCGCACCCTCCTCGAGTGCGATCTGGATCTGTCGCTTCGCGATGAGCGGTCGCGCGAGCGCCGTGCCGAGGAGGTAACGGCCCTCGTACACGGCGTTCGCCTTGAAGGCGGGGAAGATGAAGTCCGTGACGAACTCTTCTCTCAGGTCCTCCACGCGCACCTTGCTAGCCCCCGACCGCAGCGCCTTCTGCCTCGCGGCGTCGAAGTCGTCGCGCTGCCCGACGTCCGCGATGTAGGCGATCACGTCGTATCCTCTGAGCGTCAGCCACTTCAGAATCACTGACGTGTCCAGGCCGCCGCTGTAGGCCAAGATGACTCGTTCGGGCATGGGGACACTCTCGGGCATCGGGGATTGATCAGGTCCTAGAGATATGCACTCGGCTGGACCCGGGGGGAAGCGGATCGGAGCGGGGCCCGGGGCAGGGCATGCCGGCGGGGTGGTCATCGGCCCGCCGACTTCATTCTCCGATCATTCCTTTCCTGTTGCTCACTCGATGCTGCCGACACATTGCGGTGTTGACCCTCGGCCGCGTGCGCATCCGGACGGCTCGCTGCAGCCGGAGAAGGAAACATGAAACGCCTTGCCGTTCTGCTCGCCGTCGCTATCCTGGTGCGTCACGCTCTCGGATGTGTAGCCCGAGCCGCCCGTCAAATAGCTAGTAGGCACTTGATCAGGAACGTGTTCTGCTGGTCGTCTCCCAAGATCTTGCCCTGGGGGCATGCGCTTCCCTCTGTCGTGTTGAGTGCCGCCTGTGTCCGCACCCGACCCTACGGATGCACCGTTCTCCTGGTTTTGGGTCCGTAAGGTCAAGGTACTGAGCCTGAGCGTCACTCGGCGCTCCGGGCTTGCGGTTGCGCCTGAACGCCAGCGTGCCGCACGCACGCGCGATGCGGTGCGCTCAGCCCCGTACCCTTTCGCAGCCGCGTATCGCAGGATACCTTCTCCAACCGCAATGAATGACCCAGGCGGTGAGGTGTATTATGCGGCCCCTCAAGAGACACGGGTTCACGCTGATCGAGCTGTTGGTCACGATGGCCATCCTCGGCGTGCTCGTGGCAATTGCCATCCCGAGGTTCGTGTCGAGCAGGGAAAAGGCGCTCGTCACCGCGATGAAAGCCGATCTCAGGAACCTCGCCACGGCGGAAGAGACGTACTCGATCCAGCATTTCGCGTATACGACGAGTCTTCCCGCCACCGTGTACACGGTGACGACAGGCGTGACTGGCCCAACGATCACCCTGACGACGGACGGCTGGACAGCCTCCGTGGGTCACAATGCGACATCCAGGACGTGCGCGCTCTTCGCCGGGACCACGCCGCTCGCTCCAGCCGTTGACGAGGGCGTGCCAAAGTGCACGCCGCGACAGACAGCGAAGCCGAAACCCCAAAAGAACCCATAGACGCTCACGGTCTCCCTCGCCCACGAACTCAAGCACGACCGCAAGGTTGCGTCGGTGCCCATGCCACGGCAGGGCCGAATGAAGCGGGTTCAGGGAATCGGACTGATCGGCGCTGTGGCGCTGGCAGGGCTCCAGGCCGGCTGCGAGCCGGCGGTGACCCGCGAGCAGCTCGCCCCCGTGGTGCAGCGCGACGCGGTGCCGTTCGATCTGCCGGTGATTCCCGAAGAAATCCTCGATCGCCTCGCGCCGTATCGTCTGGTCGTCGTGGGCGAGACCCACTTGCTCGAAGAGCACCGCACGTTCGTGGCGGCGCTCGTCCGTGAGCTCCATGCGCGCGGTTTCCGCCAACTCCTTGTGGAATGGCCGAGCTACGCGAACTGGGTCCTCGAGGACTTCATCATGGGCAGCCCACTGGAGCCGGGGTGGCAGCCGGGGCTCGGCCTGGGACTCAGGTTGTTCGAGGCGGTCCGCGATTTCAACGCGACGCTCGCCGAAGCGGAGCGCGTGCAGGTGCACGGTATCGACATGAATCTCACCGAGTACGGCGGCCCTGCGGACTTTCGGAATTCCCTGGCGGGACTCGTGACACACCTCCCCAGTGCAGGGCCGGTGGCGGAGTTCCTCCAGGGCGACTATGGGAGCCCGGAGACGCAGACGCCCCTCCTCGAGACGCTTCGCGCCGCCCTCGAGCGGGATGCGGCGCCGCTGCGCGTCTCGTGGGGCGAGCACTGGTATGCAACCGTCGTCGAGATGGTGGATGTCGAGATCGCGAGCGTCGACATCCGCGCCCGGAGGGAGTCGGACTACGATCGCTCGGTGCGGATGCGGGAGGACGTGATCAAAGACCTCGCCGACACGCGCATCGCGAAGACCCCGCACGGGACGATCATCAACATCGGAAGCACCCACGCCCAGAAGTCCCGCCTCTTCGGGACGGACATTGAGTGGCTCGGGGAATACCTCGTGCGCCGGAGCGCGGTGGTGGACGGCTCGGCGTTCGTGATCGGCGTGAGCGCGGCGTACATCCAGCCGGCCCCCGGAAGTACCCAGTCGCCCTACGATGTCCGGAACGCATCGCCGCCGAACGAACTGCACCGCGTGATGGTCGAGTCCTTCCCCAACCGGACGGCCTTCCTGCCGCTGGACGACCCCCTGTTCGCGACGGGTCGGGTCTTGCTCAATGTCGAAGAGATCATCTACAGTTGCGCACCGGCGGAGCAATTCGACGCCATCCTCCAATTCGCGCTGGCGCACCGGGAGCCGTTGCCGTAGCGGCA
>Ga0224496_10000695_pt1 | contig 22877 bp, 20 predicted proteins | sample SF_Jul11_sed_USG_2_FD_168127 | JGI IMG/M metagenome (GOLD analysis project Ga0224496, IMG submission 168127) | Sediment microbial communities from San Francisco Bay, California, United States - SF_Jul11_sed_USGS_8_1 | ecosystem: Environmental > Aquatic > Marine > Sediment | place: USA...
CGGCGATGTGGATGCCGAACAGCACCGTGCCGCTGCCCAGGCCCTGCACCGACAGCGCGTCGTCGATCTCGGTGGTGGCCGAGTCGTCGATCGAAAACGCACGCAGTTCGGCCCGCGGCAGTTCCTCCTTGATCGCCGGCGCCTGCAGCGGCGCAAAGGCCGTGCCCTTGGGGAAGTTCTCGAACAGGAAACGCCGCCAGTGGAACTGGTAGGGTGAGTCGATCGCGCCGGCCGCCGTCAGCAGGTCGAGCGGCGCCTTCTGCGCGCGGCGCGAGGCCTCGACGACGGCCTTGTACTCGGCGCCGTTCTTGTCGGGCTTGAACAGGATCTTGTACAGCTGCTCGCGGACCGGGTCCGGACACTGGCCCTCGACCAGCTCGTCGGCCCAGGCATCGATCTGCTCGGCGGTCTGCCTCTTGCGCTCGATGCCGAGCAGCGCGGCCTTGACGGTCTCTTCGGGCGCCTTCCTGAAGTTGCCCTTGCCGAGGCGGCGGAAATAATGCGGCGCCTCGAACAGGCGGAACAGCGCCGCCGCCTGCTTCTCGACCCCCGCGCTCTTCTCGAAATAGTCGCGTGCCAGGTCGGCGAAGCCGAACTCGTCGTCGGGTGCGAATTCCCAGGCCAGGTCGAGGTCGATGTCCTCGGCCAGCACCTGCGCGGCGGCGATCAGTTCGGCCGGCTGCGGCTTGTCGAACTTCAGCAGCACGTTGGCCGCCTTGACCTTGACGCGCTTGCCCGACTCGAGCTCGATCTGAGAGGAGCTTTCGGCCTCGGTCATCACGCGGCCGGCGAGGAACTTGCCGGAATCTTCGAACAGTGCGTACATAGGAGGTCGATTGTCGCCCGAAGTGCCGACCGGTCACGCCGCTGGGCGCCGGCACGGTCTGTGGTTTGTGTTACGGACGGTGCGCGCGGCGGCGAGCCGTCAATAACTTCGGCCGCCCTTGAACTGCGCGTGGCTGCGCCGCGCCAGCGTGCCGCCGCGCGACAACGCGGCGAACGAGCCGGCCGCGTGTGCGTGGCAGATCGCCAGGCCGAGTGCGTCGGCGGCGTCCTTGCCGGGCAGTGTCGGCAGCGACAGCAGGCGCTTGACCATGTGCTGCACCTGTTCCTTGGCGGCCTTGCCGTGGCCGACGATGGCTTTCTTCATCTGCAGCGCGGTGTATTCGGCCACCTCGAGATCGCACGAGACCAGCGCCGTCAGCGCCGCGCCGCGCGCCTGGCCGAGCAGCAACGTGGACTGCGGGTTGACGTTGACGAACACGATCTCGACCGCCGACGCGGCCGGCCGGTAGCGCGCGTGCACCTCGCGCACGCCGTCGTAAATGATCTTCAGCCGCGCCGGCAACTGGCCGATCTCCACCGCATCGGTCTTGATGGTGCCGCTGGCGACGTAGTGCAGCTTGGCACCATCGACGTCGATCACGCCGAAACCGGTGACGCGCAGGCCGGGGTCGATGCCGAGGATTCGCATGTCGAAACGCTCTTGTTGCGGCGCTACCAGCCGAAATGCCAGCGCACCACGTGGAAGAACACCGGCGCCGCAAAACACAGCGCCGCGACCCGGTCGAGCAGGCCGACCGCGCCGGTCACCGAGGCCTTGCCGCCCCAGCTGCGCACGCCGGCGTCGCGCTTGAGCGCCTTCATCACCAGCTCGCCGAGCGTGCCGCTGCCGCCGGCCAATGCCCCGAGCAACAGCGCCGCGACGGGTTTGAACGGCGTGGCCCAGTACAGCAACGCGCCCAGCAGCGCCGCGGCGGCCACGCCGATGAACCAGCCGCGCCACGAAAACGAGCGGCTGATGTGGCGCGCCGCCGGGCGGCTGCGCAAGCGCCTGCCGACACTCTCCTGCACGATCTGCGCGGCGGCGACGACGGCCACCAGGAACAGCACCAAGAAGGCGCCGCGGTCCTCATGCCGTGGCGGGTCGAGCAGCAGCAGCGCCGGCGCATGGCTCATGCCGTAGATGCAGACCATGATGCCCCACTGGATCTTGGCGGTGCGCTCGAGGAACCGCTTCGGGTCGTTGCCCAGCGCACTGATGACCGGAATGGCGAGAAAGACGTAAACCGGGATGAACACCGTGAACAGGTCAAACAGCCGCTGCCCGACGAGCACGTATTGGAGCGGCAGCACGATGAAGAAGGCCAGCAGCAGGCTGCGGTGGTCGCCGCGCCGGGTGTGGGTCAGCGTGAGAAACTCGCGCAGCGCCAGGAACGACAGCACGCCGAACAGCAGCGTCGACACGAGCGCGCCCGCCACCCAGGCGATCCAGAACAGCACCGCGCCGAGCCAGGTGGCGCGCAGGTCGCGCACGAAGCGATCGAAACGCTCCTGCTGCTCGGGCGACAGCTCGCGCACCGAGCGTGCGATCGCCACCGCGGTGACCAACATCAGCACGCCGAACAGCACGACGAACAGCAGCGCGACCTGCTGTTGGACGTCGAGATCGCGCAGCGCGCCCATCAGCCCAGGTCCTTGCAGGCGATCACGGCCCGGCGCGCCCGGTCGAGAAAGTCGTGCCTGTCTTCACCGGCCTGCAATTGCAGCGGCGCGCCGAAGGTCACCGAGCACAGGATCGGCACCGGCACCACTTCGCCCTTGGGCATGACACGCTGCACGTTGTCGATCCAGGCCGGGATCAACTGCACCTGCGGGAACGCTTCGGCCAGGTGGAACAGGCCGGCCTTGAAGGGTGCGGGCTCGGCCTGGTTGCCGCGTGTGCCTTCGGGAAAGATCACCAGCGAATCGCCATTGCGAAGCGCCTGCATCAAGGGCTCGAGCGGGTCTTCGTCGTCGCTGCGCTGCCGGCTGACATAGACGGCATTGAAGATCTCGCGCGTGATCCAGTGCTTCAGCTTCGACGACGTCCAGTAGTCGCGTGCCGCGATCGGCCGCGTCGTGGCGCGCAGGTCGCTCGGCAGCGCCGCCCAGATCAGCACCCAGTCGAAGTGGCTTTGATGGTTCGCGAAGTAGATGCGCTGCTCGGCTTTCGGCGGGCAGCCGTGCCAATGGCCCTGTGCCCCGGTGATCAGGCGCGCCAGGAATGCGAGCAACAGGCCGGCGGCCTCGGGCAGCTTCATGGGCGCCGATGGTAGCGGAGCAGGTGCGAGCAGCTCCAGGCAATTGCCTTGGCGGGTGTCCGGTGCGATCGACAGCGACCTCAAATCGGGCGGGGTGAGGTGCGAGCTGGCCGATCTGGTTGATCGGCGGCCCGTCGGACAGCGCAGCGCCGGGCTCGTCGCGCCCGGGGACCGGCGCGTCTGAATTCGGTTGCGCAGGATCAATGCGAGCGCGGGCCCGTCGGCCGATGCTGTTCCGGTCGCGTGTGGAATGGGGTGTGATCGCAGTGTGGGCCGCTGCGTCGATGCCATTCGGTCCGCGCTGCAGGCTGGGTGGCCCTCGTGCCGCAGTCAGGTTGACGCAGCTGCGCATGGTCGGTCTGCATGGTGTCGAAAGGAAAACATGGTCGATGCGGCTCCGCAAACCAGACGCCGGTGGTGGCTGGGCGCGGTGGTCGTGCTGCTTGCGGTCGCGGCTGCATTGGCGGCACGGCTGCTCGGTCGGGAACAGGGCGACAGCGGGCTGTTGCAGGTCAACGGCCGGATCGAGGGCGACCTGGTCATCGTCGCACCGATGTTGGCTGGGCGGATCGCAGAACTGCTGGTGCGCGAAGGCGACCAGGTGCGCGCCGGCCAGGTGCTGGCGCGACTCGACCAGGCCGCGGTTGCCGCCCGGCTCGACGAAGCGCAGGCGGCGCGTCACGCGCTCCAGGCGCAGGCCGATGCCCAGGCCGGCGCGCTGAGCCTGCTGCGTGCGGAAACACCGATCCAGCTGGCCGCCGCGCGCGCAGGCGTGCAGGCGGCACAAGCCGACCTGCGACGCGCCGAGGCGGCGAGCGCACAGCAGGCGCGCGACCTCGACCGCGTGCGCGACCTGGCGCGGCAAGGTTTTGTCGGCCCGCAGGCGGTGGAGCAGTCCGAGCTGGCGCACCGCTCCGCACGCGAACAGGAGGCCGTTGCAGGCGCCGCGCTTGCGCGCGCGCTGCAGGCGGCACGCGACGCCGAACTGGCCCCGCAGCGCATCCGCGCGAGTGCCGCGCAAACGGCGGCGACGCGTGCGCAGGTGCAGGCGGCTGCGGCCCGTGTGGAGCAGGCGCGCAGTCAGGTCGACGACCTGAGCGTGCACGCGCCCGCGCCCGGGCGCATCGCCGCCCGCTACGTCAACCAGGGCGAGGTCGTCGCGGCCGGCGCGCCCCTGTTCGGGCTGACCGACCTGTCGCGCGTGTACCTGAAAGCGTATGTCCCGGAGCCGATGCTCGGGCGCATCCGGCTCGGCCTGCCGGCGCAGATCTGGGTCGATGCGTTTGCCGACCGGCCTTTCGATGCCAAGCTCGGCTTCATCGCTTCGCAGGCCGAGTTCACACCCAAGGAGGTGCAGACGCGCGACGAGCGCACCAAGCTGGTCTACGAAGTGCGGCTGTACCCGAGCGCCGACCCCGGCGGCAAGTTGCTGCCGGGCCAGCCCGGCGACGCGATGATCCGCCACGTCGACACGGCCGCCTGGCGCAAGCCCGGGCACTGAAGGTGCGATGGGCGATTCGGCGCTGATCGAGATTGCCGGCTTCGGCAAGCGCTATGGCAGCGTCGTCGCGGTGCGCGACGTGACGCTGCACGTGGCGCGCGGGCAACTGTACGGGCTGATCGGCGCCGACGGTGCCGGCAAGAGCAGCCTGATGAAGGCGGTGGCCGGCGTGCTCGCTTTCGAGGAGGGCCGTTTGCGCGTCTTCGGCACTGCGCTGGATTCCGAGCCTGCCGCCGAGCCGCTGAAGGCTCGCCTTGGCTTCATGCCGCAGGGGCTCGGACTCAACCTGTACGCGACATTGTCGGTCGAAGAGAACATCGATTTCTTCGCCCGGCTGAGGCTGGTCGCGCCGGGGGCGCTTCGCGCGCGCAAGGAGACGCTGCTTTCGATGACGCGGCTGGCACCGTTCCGCAACCGCCCGATGAAGGATCTGTCGGGCGGCATGAAGCAAAAGCTCGGCCTGATCTGCACCCTGATCCATGCGCCGGAGCTGATCGTGCTGGACGAGCCGACGACGGGCGTCGACCCCGTGTCGCGGCGCGAATTCTGGCTCATCCTGACGCAGTTGATCGAGCAGCAGGCGCTGACGGCGCTGGTGTCGACTGCCTACCTCGACGAGGCCAGCCGTTTCGACCGGCTGGCGCTGATGCACGACGGCCGCGTGCTGGCCGAGGGTGAGCCCGAGCCTCTCGTGCACGCCGCTGGCGCACGCGTCGTTCGCGTGCACGCGCCGCGCACCACGCTGGCCGCGCTGGCGGCGCGCTTCGCGCAGGTGGAGTCGCGCGCCGACGAAGCCCGCGTCTACGTCGAGTGCGACGACGACGCGCTGGCGCTGCGACGTGTGCGCGAAGCGCTCGCGCCGATCGCGGTGCAGAAGCTGGACGTGCAGGCAGCGGAACTCGAGGACGTGTTCGTCGCCCTGCTGCGCGCGCGCGAGACGGGGCCGCCCGCGCCGCCGCAGAACTGGGCCGGCGCGGTCGAGCCTGCGGTATCCACCCGCGCCGCCGACGACGAGCGCGCGATCCTTGCCAGTGAACTGACGCGCGACTTCGGTGCCTTCCGCGCCGTCGATCGCGCCAGCTTCGCGGTGCACTACGGTGAGATCTTCGGCATGCTCGGCGCCAACGGCGCCGGCAAGACGACGGTGATCAAGATGCTCACCGGCATCCTGCCGCCGAGCGGAGGCGTCGGTCGCGTCGCCGGCGCCGACATGCGCCGCGCCGGGCAGACCATCAAGGAACGCGTGGGCTACATGTCGCAGGCGTTCTCCCTCTACACCGACCTGACGGTGATCGAGAACCTGCTGCTCTTCGCGGGGATCTACGGGCTCGAGCGCCGGCTCGCCGACGAGCGCGCACGCTGGGTCATCGAACTCGGCGGCTTGAAAGGCCTGGAGCGCGTTGCCACCGGCAGCCTGCCGATGGGCCTGCGGCAGCGGCTGGCGCTGGGGTGCGCGCTGATCCACCGGCCGCGCGTGCTGTTCCTCGACGAACCCACCTCGGGGGTCGATCCGGTGGGCCGGCGCCGTTTCTGGGACATCCTGCGCACGCTGGCCTACGACGACGGCGTGGCGATCCTGCTCACCACGCACTACATGCGCGAAGCCGACCTGTGCGACCGACTGGCGCTGATGTTCGCCGGCCGCGTGGTCGCCGACGCCAGCCCGGCGCAGATGAAGGCCGAGTTCGCAGTCGAGCGAGGGCAGTTGCTCGAGGTGAGCGCCGCGCAGCCACTGCAGGCGCTGGCCGCGCTGCGCGGCGCCGGCTTTGCGCAGGCGGTGCAGCACGGCCGACAGGTGCACCTGACGGCGCACGGTGGTGGCGCGGCCAGCGCGCGCGTGCACGCGGCGCTGGCCGCCGCCGGCCTGGCCGAAGCCCGAGTCCGTGCGCGGGAGTTGACGATGGAGGATGTCTTCGTGCACCGCGTGCTGGCCCTCGAAGCTGCTCGACACGATGCGCAAGCCGGGGTCGCCGCATGAACGCCGTTCGCGTTCTCACGCTGGCCCGCAAGGAGGCCCGGGAGATCGTTCGCGATCGTCTGTACCTGCTGCTGGCGTTCCTGCTGCCCGTCGTGCTGTTGGTCGTGTTCGGCTACGGCATGACCAACGACCTCGACCGCGTCGGGCTGGCGGTGATCGACCAGGACCACAGTGCCGCCAGCCGCGAGTATGCGCAGCGCTTCGTCGCATCGGGGCACTTCCGGCGCGTCGGGGCGCCGCAGCCGGCGCTCATCGACCGCGCGATGTCCGACGACAGCGCGCGGGTGGTGCTGTGGATCGGGCCCGGCTTCGAAGGCCGCTTGACCGCCGGCGGCCAGGTGGACGTGCAGGTGCTGATCGATGGTGCGTACACCGCGCCGGCGCGCACCATCGGCGGCTACCTGCAGGGCATCAACGCGCAGATCAATGCGGAGTTGCGCATGGCGGCCGGCGCGCGTCAGGGGCTCGGCGCGACCGGTGCGACCGGCGCGGCAGCCGTGCCACAGCCGATCCGGCTGCAGCCACGCTTTCTCTACAACCCGGAACTGCGCAGCATCGTGGTGATCGCGCCCTCGCTGATCATGCTCGTGCTGATGCTGGTGCCGCCACTGCTGATCGCGGTCAGCATCGTGCGCGAGAAGGAAACGGGCGCCATCTACAACATTGCCAGCTCGACCGTCACCCGGCTGGAGTTCCTGCTCGGCAAGCTGTTGCCGGTGGTGGCGATCGCCATGATCAACGCGGTCGTGCTGTGGTTGACGGTGACCTACTATTTCGGCGTTGAGTTGCGCGGCAGCCTGGTCCAGTTGGCGTTCGCGATCCTCCTGTACGTGCTGGCGACGTCGGGCCTCGGGCTGCTGGTCTCGGCCGCCGTGCGCACCCAGCAGGCCGCGATCATCATCACGACCATGACCGCGGTGATCGTGTCGACCCAGTTCGCCGGCCTGTTTGTGCCGCTGGACACGGCCAGTGCCAGCAACCAGGCGATCGCCAAGCTGTTTCCCGCCAGCTACTTCCTGACGGTCGTGCGCGGCATTTACCTCAAGGGCGCCGGCGTGTCGGTGTTCTGGCCCGAGCTGCTCGCGCTGGCGCTGTACGCGGCCGTCGTGCTGTGGATCGCGCATGCGCTGTTCCACAAGCGGACCAGCACATGAGCAGCGACGCTACCCGCCGGCAGGGCTGGGTGCGACGCGGCCGGCGCTGGGTGCGGCAGGTCTTTGCGATCGTCGCCAAGGAGTGGCGCCAATTGTTGCGCGATCGCGCGCTGCTCGCATTCGTGATCTTCATCTTCTCGCTCGACATCCTGCTGGCCGCCGGCTCGGCCGACTTCGACCTCCAGATGGCCCGCGTCGGCGTGATCGATCGCGACCGCAGCGTGGCCTCGCGCGACCTGATCTACCGGCTGCGCGCGCCATACTTCGATGCCCGGGCGGTGGCCGACGACGCCACCGCGCTGGAACGTCAGTTCGAGCGCGGAGAACTGCGCGCCGTGCTGACCATCCCGCACGGATTCGAGCGCACGCTGGCCGGTGCACGCCAGCCGGCCGAGCTGCAACTGGTGGTCGACGCCAGCAGTTCCAACCTGGGTTACCTGGTCGCCAGCTACACCGAGCGCATCATCGCGCGGCTGGTCGAAGGCAGGCTGCGCGCGGGCGCCACGCCCGTCGCTGGCCCCGGCGGCGTGCCCCAGATACGTCTGCAGGCGCACACCAGCTTCAACGCCGACCTGCGCGAGTCGTGGTTCTCGACCATCTCCGAGCTGTTGACGATGCTCACGGTGGCCGCCATCCTGTTGCCGGCGGCCGCCCTCACGCGCGAGAAGGAACGCGGCACGATCGAGCAACTGCTGGTCTCGCCGTTGTCGCCGCTGCAGATCGTCACCGGCAAGGTGATCGCCATGGTGGTCGTCACCTTGGCGGGCAGCGCGGTCGCCGTCGGCGGTGTCATGCACGGGCTGGTCGGCGTGCCGTTCCGCGGCCAGGTCGCGCCGTTCTTCGCACTGGTCGCGTTGTACGCGACGACCTGCGCCGGGCTGGGCATCCTGGCTGCGACCTTCGCCCGCAACTCGGGGCAGATCGGCCTGATCGTGCTGCTGCTGGTGATGCCGATCATCATGCTGTCGGGCACCTGGAACTTCGTCGAGAGCATGCCCGCCTGGCTGCGCGCGCTGATCGAGCTGTCGCCGCTGCGCCACTTCGTGCCGGTCGCCTACGGTGTGCTGCTCAAGGGTGCCGATGCCGCGACCATCGCGCTGCCGACGGCCAAGATGGTGCTGCTCGGTGCAGGCTTTCTGGCGTTGGGCGTGCTGCGTTTCAGGCGGCAATTCCGCTGATGGTCGCGGACCGCCGTTGAGCGGGATCAACGCGGGCGGTGATCCGCCGGCCGATGCTTGACCGATCGATGAACTCACAGGCATCCGAACATCGAGCGATCCATGAGGCGCCGACCGAGACGGTCTCGGGCCGCCGTCTGGGCAGGAACGGGCGGCGCGTGCTGCTCGCGGCGCACATCACCCTCACTTGCGTCTGGCTCGGTGCATTGCTGGTCACGCTGTTGCTGGTCGGGATGCAGCTTGCGCAGCCCGTTGCCACATGGCGCCCGGGGCTGGACCGCGCGGTGCTGCTGGTGCACGACACGCTGGTCGTCAACGCGAGCTATGGCTTCATCCTCACCGGGCTGCTGTTCTCGCTGTTCACCTCCTGGGGCGCGTTTCGCATGTGGTGGATTTTGCTCAAGTGGGTCTTGCTCGCGCTGCTCGGCCTGGCCCTGCCGCTGTGGGTCGCGCCGCATGTCAGTGGCATGACGGCCTGGTCGGATGCGTTGTCGGGCCAGGTGGAGGGCAATGCGGCCTACGCTGCGCATGTCGACGCGGTGCTGTTGGCCACGGCCACGCAGTTGATCGTGCTTGTTGGCATCGTCGTGCTCTCGGTCTTCAAGCCCTGGGGTCCGCGCCCGGTGCGCCGCGCGTGGCCGCGTGGCGTGTCCTTGGTGGTGGCCTCGCTGATGGTGCTCGGGCTGGCCGGCAACCTGTGGCTGCAGGAGGTGCAGCTCGAAGGCCTGCGCCAACTGCCGGTGGCGGTGGTCGATGTGGCGTCGCGGCGCGACGGCAGCCATGAAGGTCGGGAGACGCAGGCGGATTTCACCTACCGGGTGCGGGTCACGGTGGCCGATGGCCGCATCGAACGCGTCGAGGTGCTGGCCAACCGCGACACCCACTACGGCCGCCTGGCGGCCCTTGCCGCCGACAAGTTGGCGGGCCGCTCGCGCAACGACGTCGACGCGATTTCTGGCGCCACCACCACCAGCAAGGGGCTGATGCGTGCGGTTGCCGATGCATTGCAAAACGCGCCGCTGCAGCAGAGCGCGCGATGAACACGCTGGTGCGCGGTCCCTCTGCCCGGGCTTGCACGCTTGCCAGGCAAGCCGGCAGTTGTGCCGCCGGCGGCTTCAGGCCAGGTGCGCTGCCGCCAGCAGCTCGCGCGTGTAAGGCTCGCGCGGTGACTCGAACAGCGCGAGTGTCTCGCCTTGCTCGACGATTGCGCCGTCCTTCATCACCAGCACCCGGTGCGCCATCGCGCGGATCACCGCCAGGTCGTGGCTGATGAACAGGTAGCTCATGCCGTGGCGGCGCTGCAGTTCGGCCAGCAGCGCGAGCACCTGCTGCTGCACCGATGCGTCCAGCGCCGAGGTCGGCTCGTCGAGCACCAGCACCTCGGGTTCGAGCACCACCGCGCGGGCGATCGCGATGCGCTGGCGCTGGCCACCGGAAAACTCGTGCGGGTAGCGCTGCAGCACGTTGGCCACGCCGTGGCGTGCCGACAGGGCCACTTCGTCGAGCATGCGCAGCACCGCCGCCTCGCGCTCGGCCCGATTCAGCTCCGGGCGGTGCAGCGCCAGGCCCTCGTCGACGATCTGTCCCACCGTCATGCGGGGCGACAGCGACGCAAACGGATCCTGCAGCACCACCTGGATGCGCCTGCGCATCGCGCGCAGTGCGGTGCGGTCGGCGCGGGCGAGGTCGGTGCCGGCGATCTCGATCTTGCCGCTGGCGTCCTGCAGTGCCAGCAGCGCCATGCCCAGCGTGGTCTTGCCGGAGCCCGACTCGCCGACGATGCCCAGCGTCTCGCCGCGCCTGAGCTCCAGCGTGGCCTGGTGCACGGCGCGGAATTGGCGCGTCTTGAACCAGCCGGCGCGCACCGGGAAGTCGACGTCGACCGCGCGGGCGCGCACCAGCGCCGGCGCATCCGCAGCGACCGGCTGCAGCTGCCGCTGCGGCCGCGTGGCCAGCAGGTGCCGGGTGTAGTCGTGCTGCGGCCGGTCGAACACCGCGGCGGTGGCACCGGTCTCGACCAGCCGGCCACGCTCCATCACGCCCACCCGGTCGGCGAAGCGGCGCACCAGGTTCAGGTCGTGCGTGATGAACAGGATCGCCAGGCCCATCTCGCGCTGCAGCTCGCTCAGCAGCTCCAGGATCTGCGCCTGCACGGTGACGTCCAGCGCGGTGGTCGGCTCGTCGGCGATCAGCAGGCGCGGCTTGCAAGCCAGTGCCATGGAGATCATCGCGCGTTGGCGCTGGCCGCCAGAGAGCTGGTGCGGGTAGGCGTCGATGCGCCGCTCGGGCTCCGGGATGCCGGTGCGCGCCAGCAACTCCAGCACGCGCGCGCGGGCCGCGTTCGGCCGCATCGCCAGGTGCAGCTCCAGCACCTCGGCGATCTGGTTGCCGACGGTGTAGAGTGGGTTCAGCGCCGTCATCGGTTCCTGGAAGATCATGCCGATCTGCGCGCCGCGGATGCCACGCATGGTGGGCTCGGCGGCGCTCGTCAGCTCGGCGCCGTCGAAGCGGATGCTGCCCTGCGTCTGCGCGGCGTCGACCAGGCGCAGCACCGACAGCGCGGTGATCGACTTGCCCGAGCCCGATTCACCCACCAGCGCGAACTTCTCTCCCGCCGTCACGCGCAACGACAGGTCGTCGACCACGGTGGAGCGGCCGAAGCGCACGCTCAGGCGGTCGATCTCGAGCAGCGCGGGGCCGGCGGCATTCATCATGTCAGTGGCCACTGGACGTGACCGGCGCGATGCGTGGCATGCGGCGCACGGCCGGAGCAACAAGGCGCGGCGTGCGGCCCGATGCTGTGCTTGAACGTGCGGTGTTTCATGACTTGCGCGTGTCGAAGGCGTCGCGCAGCGCGTCGCCGATGAAGGTCAGCAGCAGCATCGAGACCACCAACAGCAGGAAGGTCGGCACGATGATCCACCAGGCGTCGAGGTTGGCCTTGCCCTGTTGCAGCAGCTCGCCCAGCGAGGGCACGCTGGCCGGCACGCCCAGGCCGAGGAAGTCGAGCGAGGTCAGCGCCAGGATGGCCGCGCTCATTCGAAACGGCAGGAAGGTGATCACCGGCGTCATCGAATTGGGCAGCAGGTGGCGGCGGATGATCTGGGCGTTCGACAGGCCGAGTGCGCGCGCGGCCTTGACGAACTCCAGCGTGCGGTTGCGCAGGAATTCGGCGCGCACGTAGTCGGACAGGCCCATCCAGCCCCACAGCGAGAGCAGCACCAGCAACAGCAGCAGCGAGGGCTCGAAGATCGACGCGAAGATGATCAGCAGGTACAGCTCGGGCACGGCGCCCCAGACCTCGATCAGGCGCTGCAGCGTCAGGTCGATGCGGCCGCCGAAGTAGCCCTGCAACGCGCCCATCACGATGCCGATCGCGGTGCCGACCAGGGTCAGCGCAATCGCGAACCAGATGCTGACGCGAAAACCGTACAGCAGGCGCGCGAGCATGTCGCGGCCCTTGTCGTCGGTGCCCAGCCAGTTGCTCGTGCTCGGCGGCGACGGCGGCACGGCCTTGCTGAAGTAGTCGGTCGAGAAGGCCGAGTGGGGATTGACCGTGTGCAGCGCGAAGTTGCCGGGCCGGTGCACCAGGTCGACGATGAACGGGTCCTTCCAGTCGGTGGGCGTGGCGAAGTCGCCGCCCAGCGCCGTCTCCGGCGGGTTGTTGAACATCGGCATCACCCACTGGCCCTGCAGGCGTGCGACGAACGGCCGGTCGTTGCTGAACAGCTCGGCGAATGTGGCCAGCAACAGCAGGCCCGTGAAGACCCACAGCGACACATGGCCGATGCGGTTGCGCCGGAAGCGCAGCCAGGCGCGCTGGTCGGGCGACATCGGCCGCTCTTCGGCCACGACGAGGGCGCTTGGCATGTTCATGGGTTCAGCGTGCGGCACGCTCGAACTGCACGCGCGGGTCGATCAGCACGTACAACAGGTCGGACACGAGCTTGACCGCCAGGCCGATCAGCGTGAACAGGTACAGCGAGCCCAGCACGACAGGGAAGTCGCGCCGCACCACCGCCTCGTAGCCGAGCAGCCCGAGGCCATCGAGCGAGAACAGGGTCTCGATCAGCACCGAGCCGGCGAAGAACGCGCCGACGAAGGCGGCCGGAAAACCGGTGACCAGCGGGATCAGCGCGTTGCGGAAGATGTGCTTGTAGAGCACGCGCCGCGGCGACAGGCCCTTGGCGCGCGCGACCAGCACGTACTGCTTGCGCGTCTCCTCGACAAAGGTGTTCTTGGTCAGCATCGTCATCACCGCGAACTGGCCGATCACCAGGCAGGTGAGCGGCAGCGTCAGGTGCCAGAAGTAGTCGACGATGCGCGCCGGCCACGACAGCTCGGACCAGTTGTCCGAGGTCAGCCCGCGCAGCGGGAACCAGTCGAGATAGGTGCCGCCGGCGAACAGCACGATCAGCAGCACGCCCAGCACGAAGCCCGGGATCGCGTAGCCGACCAGCACCGCCAGGGTCGTCACGACGTCGAAACGCGAGCCCTCGCGGACCGCCTTGGCCACGCCCAGCGGCACCGAGACGAGGTAGGAGATCAGGAAGGCCCACAGCCCCAGGCTGATCGACACCGGCAGCTTCTCCTTGATGAGCTGCCAGACGTCCTTGTTGTGCTGGAAGCTTCGGCCCAGGTCGAAGCGCAGGAAATTGCCCAGCATCTCCACATAGCGCACATGCGCAGGCTTGTCGAAGCCGTACAGCTTCTTCAGGTCCTCGATCTGCTGCTTGTCGATGTCGCGGCTGGCCTTGTAGCCGCCGCCCTCGCCGCCCTTCTGCGTCGCGCGCGCCTCGGCCATCAGCTGATCGATCGGCCCGCCGGGCACGAACTGGATGACGACGAAGGTGACCGTCAGCGCACCCAGCAGCGTCGGGACCATCAGCGCGATGCGCTTGAGGATGTAGATCAGCAGCGCGGTGCTCACGTCACTTCCTCCGCTCCAGGGTCTTGTCCCACCAGGCGACGATCGGCCACGGCCCGCCACCCGACGCCGTGTCGATGCTGAAGTACTTCGGCTGCACCTTCGGCAGGCCGAACTTGTTCCAGTAGGACGCTGGTTCCAGGTTGTAGTACAGCTGGGGCACCTGCCAGAAGTTCCACATCACCACCCGGTCGAGCGCGCGCGCGGCATCGCGCAACTCGTCGATGGAGTTGGCCCGCGCCAGCGCCTGCAGGATGTGGTCGACGGCCGCGCTCTTGACGCCGCGGAAATTGTTGCTGCCTTCTTCGTCGGCACCGCGGCTGCCGTACAGGCTCTGCAGGCTGGAGGCGTCGGGCAGCGTGAATTCGCCCTCGACGATGGTGATGGTGTCGAAGTCGAAGGTCTCCAGGCGCCGCCGGTACAGCGCGTAGTCGACCAGGCGTTCCTTCATCGTGATGCCCAGCTTCTCGAGGTTGCGCTGGAACTCGGTCTGGCGCCCGATCTGGTTCGGCTCCAGGTACTCGAATTCGAAGGCCTCGCCGGCCACGTTGCGCAGCTTGCCGTCGGGCGCCACTTTCCAGCCGGCCTCGGCCAGCAGGTCGCGCGCGCGCAGCAGGTTCTGGCGCAGCGCGTTCGGGCCGGCGTCGGTGCGCGGCGCGACGAACGGCGGGCCGAACACACGCGGCGGCAACTCGGCGCGGAACGGCTCGAGCAGCTTCAGCTCGCCGGGCGAGGGCAGGCCCTCGGCGGCGAAGTCCGAGTTGTTGAACAGGCTGTTGGCGCGCTTGAAGGTGCCGTAGCGGTTGATGGTCTCGAAGTCCCAGGCCTGCACGATGGCCTCGCGCACGCGGATGTCCTGGAACTTCGTGCGCCGCAGGTTGAAATCGGTGGCCTGCAGGCCCTGGCCGGTGGCCGTCTCGAAGGCCTTCTTCAGGATGCGGCCGTCACGCCACTTCGGGCCGGCGTGCTGGCGCACCCAGGCGCGCGCGCTGTACTCCTTGATGATGTCGAACTCGCCCGCCTTGAACGCCTCGCGCCTGATCGCGGCGTCCTTGTACATGCGGTACGCGACCCGGTCGAAGTTGAAGAAGCCGCGGCGCACGCCGAGGTCGCGCGCCCAGTAGCCGGGGTCGCGGCGGAACTCGATGCGGCTCGGGATCTCGTACTTGTCGATCAGGTAGGGTCCGCTGGCGATCGGCGGGTCGAGCACGACCTGGTCGAACGGCTTGCCGCCGCCCCACTTGCGCGAGAACACCGGCACCCCGCCGGCCAGGAACAGCGCGTCGATCTTGCGTTCCTTCAGATCGAAGCGCACCGTGCGCTCGTCCAGCGCGACCACGCGCGCGATCGGTTCGTAGGCGCTGCGGTACACCGGCGAGGCCTGCGCGCTGATCAGCAGGTTGAAGCTGTGCACCACGTCGGCGGCGGTGACCGCATCGCCGTTCGAAAAGCGCGCCAGAGGGTCGAGCCGGAACGAAATCGCCGACAGGTCGGGCTCGACCATCATGGACTCGGCCAGCAGGCCGTACATCGCCAGCGGCTCGTCCTGCGACTGCGTGGCCAGGCTCTCCATCATGAAGAGCGATACGCCGGCCGGCGCGACGCCCCTGACGGTGAACGGATTGAACTTGTCGAAGCTCGAGCGCCGGTCGGGGTTGCCCAGGCGCAGCACGCCGCCCTTCGGTGCGTCGGGGTCCACGTAGTCGAAGTGGCTGAACCCGGCGGCGTACTTCGGTGGCACGAATGCCGAGATGGCGTGTGTCCAGGTGCCGGTCAACACCGGCGCGGCCGCCTCGGCGGCCGCGTCTGCCGGTGACTGTGCCTGCGCGGCCCGGCCCGGCACCGGCGACATGGACAGCGACAGTGCCAGACCCGCAGCGAGCAGCAGGCTCGCAACCGCTGTGCGGCAGCATCCCCGGGGTTGGTACGGCATCGTCGGCGTTTCCGTGGGCGTCGCTTGCGGCTGCCTGTCAGTGCCTGAAATGGCGCACGCCGGTCAGCACCATCGCGATGCCGCGTTCGTCGGCGGCGGCAATCACTTCGTCGTCGCGCACCGAGCCGCCGGGCTGGATCACGCAGCTCGCGCCGGCGTCGATGACCACATCGAGGCCGTCGCGAAACGGGAAGAAGGCGTCGCTGGCCACGGCCGAGTCCTGCAGCGTCAGGCCGGCGTTCTGTGCCTTGATCGAGGCAATGCGCGCCGAATCGATGCGGCTCATCTGGCCGGCGCCGACCCCCAGGGTCATGGCGCCGCCGCAGAACACGATGGCATTGCTCTTGACGTACTTGGCGACCTTCCAGGCGAACAGCAGGTCGTCCATCTGCTGCGGCGTCGGCTGGCGTGCGGTCACCACCTTCAGTTCGTCGCGGCCGACCATGCGGTTGTCGGCGCTCTGGATCAGCAGGCCCGAGCCGACCCGTTTGGCGTCGTGCGCGTTGCGGCCCTGCAGCCAGGCGCTTGCGCCGCCCGGCGGCAGCGCGATCTGCAGCACGCGGGTGTTGGGCTTGGCGGCGAACAGGGCCAGCGCCTCGGCGGTGTAGCCCGGTGCGATCAGCACCTCGACGAACTGCCTGGCCACGTGCGCGGCCGCGGCGCCGTCGAGTTCGACGTTGAAGGCGATGATGCCGCCGAAGGCCGAGGTCGGGTCGGTCTTGAAGGCCTTGGCATAGGCCTCGGCGGCGTCTGCGCCGAGCGCCACGCCGCAGGGGTTGGCGTGCTTGACGATCACGCAGGCGGCCGGCGCATCGGCGGCGCCGAAACCTTTCACGCATTCCCACGCGGCGTCGGCATCGGCGATGTTGTTGTACGACAGCTCCTTGCCCTGCAGTTGCCTGGCGCTGACCAGCGAACCGGGCGCCGGATGCAGGTCGCGGTAGAAGGCCGCGCTCTGGTGCGGGTTCTCGCCATAGCGCAGGTCCTGCAGCTTGACGAAGCGGCCGTTGCTTTGCGCCGCGAATTCGCTGCGGCTGTGGCCGCCCTGGCCGTCGGGTTGCAGCGACGACAGGTGGTCGCTGATCGCGCCGTCGTAGTTCGAAATGCGGTTGAAGGCCGCCACGGCGAGCGCGAATTTGGTCGCCTGCGTCACCTGTCGGTCCGACTTCAATTCGGCCAGCACGTCGGGGTATTGCGAGGCGTCGGTCAACACCGCGACGTCCTTCCAGTTCTTCGCCGCCGAACGCACCATCGCCGGGCCGCCGATGTCGATGTTCTCGATCGCCTCGTCGAGCGTGCAGCCGGGCTTGGCGACGGTGGCTTCGAACGGGTAAAGGTTGACGACCAGGATGTCGATGGTGGCGATGTCGTGCTGGCGCAGCGCCGCCATGTGTTCGGGCACATCGCGCCGCGCCAACAGCCCGCCATGGATCTTCGGGTGCAGCGTCTTGACGCGGCCGTCGAGCATCTCGGGAAATCCGGTGTGCTCGGCCACCTCGACGACCGGCAGGCCCGCATCCGCCAGCAGTCTGGCGGTGCCGCCGGTGGACAGCAGGCGCACGCCGAGCGCGTGCAGTTCGCGTGCGAAGTCGAGCACGCCGGTCTTGTCGGAGACGGAAATCAGCGCTTGCATGTGGGACTCTCGATGGGGGGAAGGGGGTGGGGCCGGTCTGTGCGCCGCACCCGGCGCAGGCGCGAACCGACGGGCCTCACTTGATCAGCTTGTGGTCGAGCAGCTTTCGGCGCAGGGTGTTGCGGTTGATGCCCAGCCACTCGGCCGCGCGGCTCTGGTTGCCGTCGGCCTGTTGCATCACCACTTCGAGCAACGGCTTTTCGACCACGCCGAGGATCATGTCGTACATCGCCGTCGGCTCGACGCCGCGCAAGTCCCTGAAGTAGCTCTCCAGGTTCTCGCGGATGCATTCCTCGATGTGTTTCTTGTTGCTCATGCGATCTGCGCGACGAAGGCTTCGTTCGCCGCCTCGCGCGCGCTGGGGAGCAGGGCGTGGCGATCGGCGAGGCGGTCGAACCATTCGCTGACGGCGCTGACCTGAGTGTCGCAGGTCTCCAGCTGGTTCATGCGGGCGCGGAACGCCTCGCCGCCGGGCAGCGCACGCACCGCCCAGCCGATGTGCTTGCGCGCCGTGCGCACGCCGGTGAACTCACCGTAGAGCCCATAGTGGTCGTGCAGGTGTTCGAGCAGCCACAGCTTGGCCTGGCGCACCTGCGGGGCGGGCAGCTGCTCGCCGGTGGCCAGGTAGTGGGCGATCTCGCGAAAGATCCACGGCCGGCCCATCGCGGCGCGACCGATCATCAGCGCGTCGGCGCCGGTCGCAGCCAGCACGGCGCGGGCCTTTTCGGGGCTGTCGATGTCGCCATTGGCCACCACCGGAATGCGCAGCGCGGCCTTGACCGCAGCAATCGTGTCGTATTCGGCCAGGCCGGTGTAACCTTGCTCGCGGGTGCGGCCGTGCACCGTCACCATCGCCACGCCAGCCGATTCGGCCGCGCGGGCGATGCGCACCGCATTGCGCTCCGTGGCGCACCAGCCGGTGCGCATCTTCAAGGTGACCGGCACGCGCTGCGGCGCGCAGGCGGCCACCACCGCCTCGACGATCTGCAGCGCCAGCGGCTCGTCCTGCATCAACGCCGAACCGGCCCACTTGCTGCACACCTTCTTGGCCGGGCAGCCCATGTTGATGTCGATGATCTGCGCGCCGCGCTCGACGTTGTAGGCCGCCGCCTCGCCCATCATTGCCGCGTCGGTGCCGGCGATCTGCACGGCGATCGGCGCCACCTCGCCGGCGTGGTCGGCGCGCCGGCTGGTCTTCAGGCTGTGCCACAGGTCCTTGCGCGCGGTCACCATCTCGCTCACCGCGTAGCCGGCGCCCAGACGCTTGCAGAGCTGGCGAAATGGCCTGTCGGTGACTCCGGCCATCGGGGCGGCAAAGAGCCGGTTCGCCAACGGAATGTGGCCGATGTGCATGGACGTTGGGGCGAGTTCGGGCTGAAAAATTGCGAGGCAGAAGTATAGCGGTCGCCCCTGCGACACCCGCTTTGGCCGGGCTGGGCGCCAGCGACAATAATCCTTGCCGATGGAGGCCTGGATCGAATCTTTGCTGAGCCTGCTGGCCCTGCCCAAGTTCGGCCTGAGCACGGTGTTCGTCGTCTCGTTCGTGTCGGCCACCCTGCTGCCGTTGGGCTCCGAGCCTGCCGTGTTCGGGCTCGTCAAGCTCAACACTGCGCTGTTCTGGCCGGCTGTGCTGGTCGCCACGGTGGGCAACACACTGGGCGGTGCGGTTTCGTGGTGGATGGGTTACGGCGCCGAGCGGGCCTACGAACGCATCACGCACAAGACGGTCGAGGCGCGTGCGCTGCGCTGGCTGCAGCAGTTCGGGCCCAAGGCCTGCCTGCTGTCCTGGCTGCCGGGCGTGGGCGACCCGCTGTGCGCGCTGGCCGGTTGGCTTCAGATGTCGTTCTGGCCTTGCGTGGGCTACATGGCCATCGGCAAGTTCGCCAGATATGTCACGATGACGGCCGCGCTGCTGTGGTTCTTCCCCGGCCAGCTCACGCGTTGATCCACTTGTGACGACCGCACCATGAGCCACCCTGCCTACGACTCGCTGACCCGGACCTGGACGCGCCTGCACCGCTTCAGCCACCTGCAGGCGATGGCCGGCTGGGACTCCTCGGCGATGATGCCGCCCAAGGGCAACGGCGCGCGCGCCGACGCGATGGCCGAGATGGACGCGCTGCTGCACCGCACGCTCACAGATGCCGCCCTCGGCCCGCTGCTCGAGCGTGCCGACGACGAGCCGCTGGACGATGCGCAGCGCGCCAACCTGCGCGAGATGCGGCGTGAATGGCGCTCCGCCACCGCGCTGCCCGAAGCGCTGGTTCAGCGCCAGGCGCTGGCTGGCGCGCACTGCGAGCATGCCTGGCGCAGCCAGCGGCCGGCCAACGATTGGCGCGGGTTTCTGGCCAACTTCCGCGAGGTGCTGCAACTGGTGCGGGAAGAGAGCGCGCGCCGCGCCGACGCCACCGGGCTGCGGCCCTATGACGCCTTGATGGACTGTTTCGAGCCTGGCATGACCGGGGCGCAGGTCGATCGCCTGTTCGGCGACTTGCAGCAATGGCTGCCCGGTCTGGTGCGAACCGTCATCGACCGCCAGGGCAGCGAGCCGGTGCCGGCGCCGCGCGGCCCGTTCGCCAAGGCCGCGCAGCGCGAGCTCAGCCTGGAGCTGATGGCGTTGCTCGGCTTCGATTTCGAGGCTGGTCGCCTGGACGAGAGCGCCCACCCGTTCAGTGGCGGCGTGCCCGAGGACGTGCGCCTGACGACGCGCTACACCGAAGACGATTTCCTGCAGAGCCTGATGGGCACGGTCCACGAGACCGGCCATGCGCGCTACGAGCAGAACCTGCCGCGCGACTGGCTCGGCCAGCCCCTCGGCCAGGCGCGCTCGATGGGCATCCACGAGAGCCAGAGCCTGAGCTTCGAGATGCAACTCGGCCGCAGCCGTGCCTTTGCGGGCCTGCTGGCGCCTCGGCTGGTGGCGCGCTTCGGCGCCCAGCCGGCGTTCGAGCCCGACACGCTGTACCGGCTGCTGACGCGCGTCGAGCGCAGCATGGTCCGCGTCGATGCCGACGAGTTGACCTACCCGGCGCATGTGATGCTGCGCTACCGCATCGAGCGCGGGCTGATCGAAGGCGACATCGAGGCCGAGGACATTCCGGCGCAGTGGGACGAGGGCATGGCCTCGCTGCTCGGCGTCGACACGCGCGGCAACTACCGCGACGGCTGCATGCAGGACGTGCACTGGGGTGCGGGCATGTTCGGCTATTTCCCCTGCTACACGCTGGGCGCGATGTATGCCGCGCAGTGGTTCGCGGCCATCCGCAGGCAATTCGTCGACCTCGACCAGCGCATCGCGCAGGCCGACCTCGCGCCGGCGTTCGATTGGCTGCGCGAGCACATCTGGCTGCAGGGCAGCCGCTGGAGCACCGCCGAACTGGTGCAGCGTGCCAGCGGCGGGCCGCTCGACCCGCTGCACTTCAGGCGCCACCTCGAGGCGCGCTACCTCGACTGAGGCGCGCCCGCGCCGCCGCCCCGACCCGCATCGCCATCAACCAGGGAACGACCATGAAACGCCGCCACTTTGCCCTGTCGCTGTGCGTTGCACCAGCGGTGTTGGCGCTGCCCGGCTGCAGTGACAAGCCGGGTGCGCCCGCGGCGGGGCCGCTGTCGGCACAACAGGCCTACGAGCTGTCCGCGCAGGGCCATGGCTTCGGCGTCGGGCCGCTGATGGCGGCCAACACCGTCTATGTCTTCTTCGACACCACCTGCCCGCATTGCGCGACGCTGTGGGAGAACTCCAAACCGCTGCTGATCCGGCTGCGCATGGTGTGGATGCCCTTGGCCCTGCTGCGTGCGTCGTCGGGGCCGCAGGGTGCCACCATCCTGTCGGCGGCCGACCCGGTCGCGGCGATGACCGAGAACGAGCGCTCGGTGCAGGCCAACCAGGGCGGCATCGGCGTCAGCCCGGCGCTGGGCGACGAGGCACTCGCCAGGGTGAAGGCCAACACCGAGCTGTTCCGCAGGCTCGGCGCCGACAGCGTGCCGCTGATCGTCTACAGGCATGCCGGCAGCGGCGCCTACGGCATGCGCGCGGGAAGTGTCGGCAGCGCCGAGCTGGCGCAGTTGGTCGGTATCTGAGCGAGCCGGCGCATGATGTGCAGTTGCCCCCCGGCGAAGATCGCCCTCGCTGCCGGGATCACGAGTCACATCGCCCCGCATGCCGCGATGCATCGAAGGAGAATCCCGCAATGAGCGAAGTTGGCGTCCTGCCCCTGGATGAAAAAGTGGTCGCAGCGCTGCGCGGCGTGTGCAGCGCCACCTTGACCACCGTGCTGCTGAAAAAAGGCCTGCGCAATGTGTGGCTGCGCGGCACGCGGCCGCTGCGCCCGAAGCTGGAGCGGCAGATTGGCCGCGCCTTCACGCTGCGCTTCGTGCCGGCGCGCGAAGACATGGCCACGCCGGCGTCCTGGGGCGCGCCGATCTCGACCCGCGCCGCCATCGAGGCCATGCCGCCGGGCGTGATCGCCGTGGTCGGCGCGCTGGGCGTGACCGACGCTGGCATCTTCGGGGACATCCTGTGCGCGCGCATGCAGCAGCGCAAGGTGGCCGCGCTGGTGACCGATGGCGTCGTGCGCGACGTGCCGGGGGTGCTGGCCTCTGAACTGCCGGTCTGGTGCCAGGGCACGGCCGCCCCGCCGTCGGTGGCCGGGCTGACCTTCGTCGGCTGGCAGGAGCCGATCGGCTGCGGTGGCGTGGCGGTGTTCCCGAACGACGTGATCGTCGCCGACGATGACGGCGCGGTGCTGATTCCCGCAGCGCTGCTCGACGAGGTGGTCGATGCCGCCGTCGAGCAGGAGCGGCTCGAAGCCTGGATCATGCAGGAGGTGCAGGGCGGCGCGAAGCTGCCCGGCCTGTACCCGCCCGACGAGGCGAACAAGAAGCGCTACGAGGCCTGGAAGCTCGAGCAGCGCTGAGGCGCCAACCGGTCACGCCCTTCGCCCCGGACGGCGCTGGCCAGCACCGCGGGGAACAGTTCCTGCGCTTCCTCCCGATGGTGTTCGATCACCGCGGCGCTGAAGAAGCCGAGCGCGTCGGAGGCCAGCCTGTGTGCCTGCGTCGCCGGCGCCAGAAGGGCCGGCAAGCCGCCCAGCGCATTCAGGTTCGCAACGATGCCGACATGGCATTGCGAGAAGTTCTCGATCGGTGCATTTGGGTCATTGGGCCTGGGCGTGGTGGTCATCGAGGTGCTGCCGGGCCGTCTGCATTCCGAAAACCTGCCAGCCTGACGCGACGAGCTTGGGCGTGCGCTGCCGCGCCGGCTTGCGCAATATTATTAATTTCGCGATGTGATGCGATGCGCCACGCCGCGCCGCGCCACAGGCGCGTGGCGGCATGCTGTTCAGTAGACCACCACCGAGCGGATCGACTCGCCACGCTCCATCAGATCGAAGCCCTGGTTGATGTCTTCGAGCTTGAGCCGGTGGGTGATCAACTCGTCGATGTTGATCTTGCCCTCCATGTACCAGTCGACGATGCGCGGCACGTCGG
>Ga0224496_10000696_pt1 | contig 22874 bp, 18 predicted proteins | sample SF_Jul11_sed_USG_2_FD_168127 | JGI IMG/M metagenome (GOLD analysis project Ga0224496, IMG submission 168127) | Sediment microbial communities from San Francisco Bay, California, United States - SF_Jul11_sed_USGS_8_1 | ecosystem: Environmental > Aquatic > Marine > Sediment | place: USA...
AATGCATTGCCATCCGATGTAAATGATGCCCCCAATGAACTGGGAGTGCCCGTGACTCCACAGCCGCTTGACGACCATCGGGTGCATTTTCCGATAGTCGTGTAAGCACCGAAAGCCACACTTCCTGTGGGTAGTTCATGATATTCTACGTCGCTTTGTGACCATTTGAGATCACGACCCAGAAAATTCCATTGAAACCGTCCGAAGTACATCATGTTATCGTCGTCATTGGCTTCACCTCGGCCCGATCCTGTAAAGACTCCGGCATAATACCGTGAATCAATAAATGTACCAGGAGCCAAATGACCATACAGCATAGCTCCGACCTGTCGGTCAATCGTAAATTCTGTGTTCACGATTGATCGTTCCACAAATTGTTGATTGCCAGAGGAGTCCCTCCGTTCCCGGTTATAGTCGATTTTCCATTGGCCCACTTGAAGTGACAGAAACTTAAATTTTTCCAGCATGATTCGCCAATCGATGAGGCGTGTATCACTTCCGGAAGTCCCGGAGCTCCTGGTGGGTTGTAAGTCCACCTCGAAGTAATATTTGATCCAGGGTTGATAGCCATGGCCTCCGATTTTCATTCGAACCCGCCTAAGTTCAAAGGTGCTCTCTGCGTTATTATTGAAATCTCCAAAGCTATCAGGATCGCCCCTTTCAGGGTAGGTAAATCGTCCTTGAAATCTCCATTGGAGTTGTGTGGCAAATTTGCCATCTTTGCTTTTGAGCTCAAACCCCTTTCGTCCATACCCGATAGCAATGGGAAATTCCTGATCCATGCGGTCATGGAGTTCTTGTTCTCTTTTCTCACGATCGGCCTCAATCCGCACCCAATCTTCTTTGCTAATTATGCCTTTTTCTTGCAGCAAATCAGAGAGCGTGTCCCTATAAAGCCTGTCCCCATCCCCAGCCAAGGCGTGGCTCTGAAATAAGAAGCCCAAGCATACGACGGTGAAAATCAATGGAACGACCTTCATGAATACGGTCTCCTCTCGTTGAAAAAGAAAATATAGTTTGGAATGTGATAGAAACTGTTTCATGGATGTTGAAAGCATACTAGAGGAGGTGTGTTACGAACGTGTTAAGTACAGGTCAAACTGCCGTAAACTTGATCCGGAAAAAGAGGAAACTTCTGAAGGGGCTACCCGCGGGCTCCAGAGATATAGGCGGCGGTCAATTCATGTTGAGGAGATTCAAAGAGGCTTTGTGCTGAACCGGTTTCAATGAGTTGATTAATGCCGTCCACGGACCAGAATAGGGCGACATGGTCCGCCATGCGGCGGGCTTGTGCCAAATTATGCGTGACGATAATCACCGTATAACGGCCCCGTAAACTCACAATGAGATCTTCGATGATACCGCTGGAAATCGGGTCTAAGGCGCTGCAAGGTTCGTCCAGGAGCAGAACCTGAGGTGAGAGAATTAAGGCCCGTGCGAGGCACAAACGTTGTTGCTGTCCACCAGATAACGCTTGTGCTGGCTGGCTGAGGCGGTCTTTGACTTCATCCCACAACCCGACTTGTTGGAAGGTCGTTTCGATCATGGCCGCCCAGGTTTCACGAGGATGTTTGCCATGTTCACGCAGGGGTAATTCGAGATTTTTCTTGATGGAGAAAGGGAAGACGGTGGGTTTTTGAAAAATCATTCCTACTTGGCGCCGGAGATGAAGAAGATCCGTTGTCGGGGCTAGCACGTCCAACTCATTCATCTGCAAGCGACCGGAAACCCTGCAGCCAGGGATAAGATCTGTCAAGCGATTGAGGCTCATGAGGAAACTGGTCTTTCCACAGCCTGATGGTCCCACCAACGCGGTAATACATCCCTTATTGATTTGAAGGTTCACATGCTGAAGCGCCAAATGGTCATGATAGCCAATGGAAAGGTCTTCGGCTCGAATGTGGGCGATGGGCTCGCAACAAGGCTGAGCCGATTGATAGGGGCGCCAGGATTGAATTCCAGACAACTGTTTTTCTGCTTCTCTTAGGTGGGGAGTTGGTTGAGCGTGGTCCATTTTTCGGCCATCCATGATGCGGAAAAATTAATGATGAGTAACAGACCGACAAGTACGAGGGCCGTCGCATAGGCGTTGGGATTGCCACCAGCAACATTCATCGCCAAGTCATAAATGTGGATGGATAAGGCCCGGCCGGAATCCAGCAGGGATTCCGGCATGCGATCCACATAGCCGCTGGTAAAAATTAACGCGGCCGTTTCGGCCATGGCTCGTCCTAACCCCAACAGGCTTCCCGCGAGCAATCCGGGCATGGCTGCTGGGAGCAAAATGCACCCCACGGTTGTTGATCGTGAAAACCCCAGTGCAGCCGCAGAGAATCGCTGATCAAAGGTAATGGCGCGAAAACTTTCTTCCGTGGTTCGAATGATGATCGGTAAAACCATACAGGCTAAGGTCAGGCCTCCTGAAAGAATGGAAAACCCTAATCCTAAGGCCTGGCAAAACAGTGCGTTGCCGAAGAGTCCAAAAACAATGGACGGGACTCCAGCCAAGACATCCAGGGATCCGCGAATGAGGCGTCCGAATCGATGATGGCCTTGTGTGTATTCTGCCAGAAAAATAGCCGTACCGAGACCTATGGGTAACGCGATGGCCATACAAATACCAACGATCAATCCGGTTGAGAGGAGAATGGGGCCAATCCCGCCTTCCCGACCAGCATTTTGCGGGGGAGAAAACACGAAGCTCCAGGAGAGTTGGGCCCACCCATGCCAGAGAAGATCTCCGAGCAGCGAAAGAAAACTCAGGGCAATAAGAATGGCTGAGCCCCAAACGATCCACGTACTGCATTGTTCTTGAATTCCTTTACTTTGTGTGAGCATTTGCTTCCCGGTGCCGAAAGCCTTCGGCCATCACGACGAATACGACGATCATGGCCATGAGGAGTAGGCCACTTACGAAGAGGGTGGATCGGTGAGTCCCCAACGCATAGGCCACTTCCAATGCAATATTCGCGGTTAAGGTGCGTATGGGATCAAACAGGTGTGAGGGGGATTGCACCACGTTCCCGCAGACCATCAAGATGGCCATGGTTTCTCCAAGAGCTCGGGCGACTCCCAAGAACAATCCTGTAAATATTCCTGCCTTGGCCGTTGGAAGAATCACGCTTCGAATCATAGACCATCTACTCAGTCCCAAGGCGGTGGCGTGGTGAATAACGGAAACTGGAATCTGTGCCAGACTAGCTTGGACCACCAAGGTGATCGTGGGAAGAATCATCAGAAACAGAATCAGGATGCCGGCCAGTAAGCTTGGGCCTGGTGGCTGCCAGCGAGCAATGAGTGGAACGAGAACCACTAGCCCCCATAGTCCAAACACGACTGAAGGAATGCCGGCCAACAATTCGATCAACCGGCGGTAGGGTTTGGCCAAAAAGGAAGGCGCATAATATTGAATAAATACAGCCGAGCCTATGCCGAGTGGAGCCGCGAGCATGATCGAGCCGAGACTGGCCCACAATGTGCCCCAGAGCATTGGAGTAAGTAGGTAAAGATCTTCAGATGGATGCCAGCCTTCGTCGGTAAAAAATGAACGGAGACCGACGTGCTGAAACGCCGGCCAGGACTCCTGGAGGAGAAACATCACGATGAGTAGGAGAAGGCTTCCTGCAATGAGCGCCAGGAAACGAAGGCCCCACAGCAGGGAATGATCACTATGGAAGTGGGGCAAAATATTGCTTGAGGATGAGATCATGAACAGCGGGCGATCGCGAAAATTCAATAAAGGTTTCAGTTAACCCAGTGGGTAGTGTTTTGGAAACCAATGTAAGTGGGCGAGACAAGGGGAAGGTCCCGTTTCGCACGCTTTCCAATGTTGCCGGAATGTGCTGCAAGGGCAGCAACCGTATGGGTACGCCATGCCTGGCGTCATATTGGACGGTCCCGATGGAGACATAGCCAATCGCGTGAGGATTGCCCTCGACGGTTTTGATGCCTTGTTCATTATCGCCGATCACCACGTGGGCGCGGATCTGGCGATTAGAAAGGGAGAAGTATTGCAGAAACAACTCCAGGGTCGAACGCCCTTCGGCTTTATTGATGACCGTGATTGGCGCATTCAGTCCTCCAACCGTTTTCCAATTCGTGATGGCACCCGTATAAATCGCCTTGATCTGTTCATTCGTTAAATCATGAACAGGGTTGTCCTGATGTAGAATCAACGTAATCCCATCATGGGCAATGATTGCACCATGCAGCGCATGCTCTTGTGGCTTTAACGCTCGGGAAGCCATGCCAATGTCGGCCAAACCGTTCACCACATCAGCAATACCTCGTGAAGAGCCACCAGTTTGGACATCGACTCGAGTTCCTGGATGTAGTGTTTCAAACCGTTTGCCTATTTCTGAGATCAGCGGTGCCATGGTGCTTGATCCGGTAATCACCAGTTTCCCTTGGGTGGCCATTACAAGCGTCGGGCTGGAGACAAGAAGGAAGAACAAGACGGGACTTAGCCAAGGGAGACCGGTGCATCTATTAGTCGGAGAGGGAGAGATGGGTTTCGCGGATTGAGACTTCAAATCTATTGAGTGTTATGGGTTAGTCAAAGGAAATTTTGCAGCATCCAAGATTGATGGCTTTCCCAGCGGTAGAGCCTGAAACCGTCTCTGGTAGCTGATAGATCATCGATTTGCCTTCACGAGTCGCTTCGACTAATCCGGCATCTCGCAGAATGGCGAGATGGTGGGACAATAAGCTTTGTTCCACGTCCAATTGTTCCATCAGATCTCCGACGTTTTTCGAGCCTTCCATGAGTGCCTCTAATACGGATAGGCGTGTCGGATCGGACAAGATTTTTAATTTGCTTGCACATGAAGGAGAGGTGCTTTTCGTTTTCATGGCACGAAAGTCCAGAAAGTGGGACGATAGTCTATATAAATGAATATATATTCATATGAACGGTATTTAATATGAACGATCGTTCTGAGTCAAGAACAATTGGCGAAGTAGCGGTGGCAGCTCTTGCGCTCAAATGTGTTCTCGGTAGACTTGAGGGGACAGCGTGGGCCAGCCCCTCTTCCCCAAGGTTCCCCTGATCTGCAGCTGTGTTTCTCCTCGCTGTGGGCAACGTGATTTTCATTTGAAAAGTTAACGCATTTGTAACGTGTGTGACATTTGTCTGACATCATTAGGCGATATATTTGACCCTGAACAGAAAATATGAGTAGGAGGAATGGCCCTCTTTCTGATGTCTAAGAATGGAATGGCACCTGACCGATAAAATCGGAAAATCATTCAACGAGGAGCAAACATGAAATTGAAGGGAATTAAAATTTTTAAGAGTGCGATTCTGGTTGGGTTGATATTGCTGTGTTCCCCTGCCATGGGAGAAGACAGCCTGTTTCCCATTCTAGACCAACAAATTCCTCCGTACTCTCCACAACATCGTGTTTCGGGAAAAGTCAAAATTATTGGGTCCAATACCATGAAAACGATTTTAGAGACATGGAAGGACAGGCTGGGAAAAGTCCATCCTGATTTGGACATCATTTTGGAGTCTGGGGGGTCCACCAGGGAGTAGAATCTTTAATTAGTGGGAAGACGAAAATTGCGGCGATGTCCCGTCCGATGAATCATGAAGAAATTACGGCGTTCACCAAACGGATAGGGTATCCACCCGCCTCGGTTCCTGTTGCGGTGGATGCGTTCGCTATTTTTGTGCATAAGGATAACCCTCTTCATCACATCACCTTTCAACAATTGGATGCCTTGTTCTCCTCTGACAGGCGCCGAGGAGCTCCGGAGTCCCTGGACCAATGGGGCCAACTGGGTCTCTCAGGCGTCTGGGCGAACGCTCCTATCCATGCGCAGGTCCGGGATGTCAATTCGGGTACCGCACAGTTTTTTAGGGAATTCGTCTTGTTGGGCGGAAAAGACAAGGAGACTGGTATGGTCCAACCTGGTGCTGCGTCCGTCGTGTATGCCGTCACGAATGATTCCTTTGCCATAGGCTATAGTGGAATCGGCTATCGCACGAATTCTGTCAAGCCACTGTGGGTGGCTGCCGTTGAAGGGGATTCCTTTGTAGAGCTGACGTTTGAATCCGCGATCAATGGATCCTATCCACTTCGTCGGTTGTTATACCTTTATGTGAACCAATCTCCCAATACTGAACATTCTCCCATTCTCTCGGAGATCATTAAATTTGCTGTCAGTCTGGAAGGGCAACAGATAGTTTCCAGATCAGGGTTTTTTCCGCTTCCTGCCAAAGACCTGGTTGACTTGTACGCTGCCTGGTCCAGCCCGCTTGCTTCGGTGCTCAACAATGAGGAATCGAAGAATTTCAAATAGTCTGACCAGCTCTCGGGAAATGGCGTGCAATAAAAAAGGCCGGCCTTCCTTCGTTTACTTGGATAGCCTTACACTCGTAAGCCGTGAGTCAATCCGCTGACATCCAACTGGGTCTTTTGCTGGGTGGCGTTTGGACGATCTCGTTCAAGAGAATGAGGAATCTTGCTCAATTCTGCGAGAACTCTGTGCGTAGCTCTTTGTTCCCGACCGGGGTTGGGAGAGTGAACTTTGGAAGCCACAAAAGAAGATCAAGGTCCGGCCTTGGTATTTTCTCTCAAATTTATTATCCTTTCATCTTCGTAGAAGAATGGAAGGAGGAGAACATCATGACCACGATCGGACAATTAATGACACGCAATCTGAGTTTTATTTCTGAGGATGCGAGTATTCAAGATGCGGCCAAACATATGCATACTAAGCGGATTGGTTCCTTGCTGGTCAAAAAGGAATCCGAGTTTTTGGGAATTGTGACGGAAACGGACGTGGTTCAAGCAGTGGCTGAACAGCCAGAAGCCGTCGCTCGATTAACGGTGCAAGAGGTCATGTCGAGACCCATTATCACCATAGATCGAATGATGGCTCCTCACTATGCCCGTGATCTCATGGCCGATCGTAAAATACGGCATTTGGGAGTGACGGAAGAGGGAAAGATTATTGGAATTGTTTCCGTGCGGGATCTCTTGGCTTATTTTAAGACGGTGTCTAAGGAGTTAGAAGAAGATGTGTGAAGGAAACAACAGAATCTCTAGGATTTTTTACCATGTGATCCCCTTGAGCAGGACCCCGCTGCCGGCTTATTCAATCGTTTCCTCTGTCGCTTTTTGAATCATAGAGGAGAGGCGCTCTTCTTCTTGTTGAATTTGTGTGATACGTCGTTCAATCCATGGGCCTATGGTTTTCCCTTTTGATTTGATTTGGGCCTTCAATCCGGCAATCTCCTCTCGAATGGCCTCACGCTGATCCTTCAATGCCTCGGTTTGGGCCACCGCGTCGGCTTTATCAAAAATAAGGGATTCAGGATTCTTCTCAAGGGTTGGGTCTTCCAGGATTGCCGGGGTGGTCGATCGAGGTGGTAAGACGCGAACTCCCTCCTCCAGCCTGCGTTGATTCATGACTATTGGGGAGATTATTTCGACTCCGGCATCATGGAGGATGGTGAGCATTTTGGCCCGAAGCTTTGAACGCGCACTCAGCAGTTGTGTGACTTCACTCAAAAATCCAGACACTCGGTAGGAAATAGAATAGTCTCCAAGATCCATGATGTGCACAAACGGATCTGTGAGTTTTGCGGCTGATGCGGCTTCCACGAGCAAGGTTTCAATAAGGGAATGGGATGTGTCATAACCTAACGACACAGTGGCTGAGACAATCGTGCCTGATGATCTCACCACAGTAATGGGATGGGAAACTAAATACAAATTGGGGAGGGTCGTCAAATCCCGTTCTTCCGTTTGGATTTCTGTATGAAACAACCCCCGTTCGGTGACTCGACCGAATTGATTTTCTACCCTGAGGAAATCTCCTAATCGAAAACTTTGCATTCCTCGTAGCATGAATCCTGCCATGGCATTGGAAACAAAGGTAGTGGAAGACAATGTGATCACTGCCGTAATTAAAAGAGCCAGAAGTTGAAAGAGGTCTTTCCGGGTTTCCTTGTCTAACGGAAGACTCAAAAGAATGAGGACGACTCCAATTCCCACCAAGAGGAGCATTCCTACGCGGGCAGAAAAACGAGATTCCTCTTTCAGCCCTCCATTCCGTAAAAATAAAAACCAATAACCGGCCCAGAGACCTGTGCTGACAAAGGCCAGAGTCAAAAGGACCGGCAGAAAGAGCGGAAGAGTTCCTAAAAGATTATCGACGAGGTTCATGGGCGTTTAATAGAGAGCGAATGCTGCATTATGCCCGAAGTGTTCGGAAGGATAAAGGCGAAAATCGGTCAAAGAAAAAAAGAGTGGCTACTATGAGGTAACCTCGTCTTTTTGACATGAGCCTAATGTTAGGCTTTTGGGGGTGATGACTAGGTTTAAAACCTACTAATTTCGGATGAGGCAGGGAAGAAAGATGCGTTCATAGGGAATGTCTGAAAATGTTGACTGACTTGAGCAGCCTTGGGTTTGCCGCTTAGTTCTGAAAGCTCCAATTTGTTTGGAAGGAGAGGTCGGCCGTAACGCTTAGATTCAAAGGAAACTACCTTTATCTATTCACTTGATTTATTTCACTGCGAGGAAACGCTGGGTAGGATGTTCGACCTCAACTCGCCTCTAGTAAAAGGGGAAAGTGTAGGTGGAAAGTCGTGCCTTTCCCTACTGTACTCTGTACCTCGATTTCTCCACCATGGCGTTGGACGAGGGAGCGAACTGATTGAAGGCCTAAGCCTGTTCCCTTCCCCGGGGGTTTCGTTGTATAGAAGGGTTCAAAAATTTTTTCCATTTTTTCTGCTGGAATTCCAGGTCCAGTATCTCCAATCTTGATCGTGGCGATTCGATCTGTGCAACTCGCTCCTAGGGTTAGAGTTCCATGACCATCCATTGCCTGGAGAGCATTGATGATGAGGTTGACAAAGACTTGCACAATTTCTGTTGGCCTTGCCAGGATGTTTGGGTGCGCCGAATAGGCTTGGACGACAGTCATGTTTTCCAGACCCAATGCATATTTTGCTATTTTCATAGCTTCTTCCAGTTGTTGAGTCAGATTGACCGGCACACATTCTTTTGGGGTGCTCTGATGTGCGAAGAGGTTGAGGTCTTTGCACATGGTGATGATACGCTTAGCAGCTTGGAAGATTTCGGCAGCTTGTTCATGGACAAGCACTGGATCCATTTCTTCCAGAATATTTTCAGAAAACCCCAAAATGACGTACATGGGGTTATTAATATCATGCAAGATTCCGGAGGCCAATGTGCCAATGCTAGCTAGTTTTTCTATTTCTGCCATATGTTGCTCTTGCCCGTTTTTATGTTGAATGAACTTTTCTAAAAGTGTTGTTGTGTGTTGACCAGGAATTTCGATGTCCGAGGTACCAACCTGATTGGGCAAGTCGTGAGGGGTAGTCTCACTCGTAAGATTCAGGAGAATATGAGGAGAGGTCTTCTTGAGAAGTGTGTCTGGGCATGGGTAGCATTCGCATCGAATTTCGTGTTGCTGTATTTCCTTTTGTTCCCCATGTCTTGGGTCTGTGATCCCAACCATTTCCACTCCCGGTATATGTTCCAATAGCGATCTAGTAAGGTGACTCCTCTCATTACACCCTAATAGCGCTATTCGAAGGGAGCCGTCCGGTGTTGAAGACGGAGCCTTCCCCATTGAATGAAGAGGAGCAGGGGGTGGATTCGGAATTTCCATAAGATTTTCCAAGGAATGGACTATGGGAAGCTGTTCTTGCTCAGCTTTGGCAGAGGTTCTTGCCAAACTGAGGGAATCGAATCTTTCAAAGGTTTCCATTTTAACCATCTTGTTCTTTTCATTCTTTACTCAAGAGTTTTGAGACATGGGTCGACAGGCAAAGCGTTAAAACCAACTGATCCGTCGTTGCGCAAGAGCAGTAGCCACGGCTGCCGTTAATTTTTCTCGATCGACCGGTTTGACCAAATAATCAGTCACCCCTTGTTTCATAAGCTGCATGGCGAGATCTAAATCAGGAAAACCAGTCAGTACAATTAAGGGGATACTGGGATATTCTCGTTGAAAATAATCCATGGCCTCTATCCCATTAATATTGGGCATGCGGATGTCGGTGATGATGACATCGATGACCATGGGATGTTCGCCCATATTGAGAAGGGTCATGGCTTGTTGGCCATCTTCTGCCTCGACGACATAGTACCCCAGTTTTTCCAACGACATTCGAACCACTTTGCGAATGTCTTGTTCGTCATCGACCACGAGCACTCCCCCCAGATAGGTCTGACCGGAAAACATGCCGGCAGTTCGATGGGTCGAGTTGGGTGAATAGGTCGTGTTCATCGCATACCCTCCTTGATCTTATGTTGATGTTTCTGTGATGTCATTGGATCCCATCCTTGGTTCCTCCGTCTTTTCTGCTACGCGTTCACAATAGAATATAAATGCAACTGGTGTGCCTGGTTTCAAGATGGAGGGGAGCGAAGGCTTCTCAGGAGGAATTGTCTTGAAGTTCAACGATTATCAGCGAAAACCCATTCTATTTGCCGAAGTTGAGCAAATGGGGACGCATTGGACATGTCTACGGGGATTTCACATTGCTCCCAACGTTGACACGTAAATGAAAGAAAGGGGAAGGGATGCCTGCTATGAAATTGGCGGCTTCCGAACAATCACGGAAGTGGTGGAGTGGTAGATCGTCCAATGAGTGGGGTCTTGGGCGAGCCTGACATAGTGTTGAATGTCTGCTAGTGAGCAGAGGCCGGTGCCGCAATATTCCTGCTGTAGCACCATGGCCGACTCACCCATAACATTGGCCATTGCCGATTTTCCTGGGCACAGATGCATGATGGATTGTGCTCGGGCAATATGGAACCCGGTGCGTTCCAGTTTTTGCGGAAGGTGAAGGGCGTAACCAGGATCCAATCCAGCATTGACGAACATCTGGCAAATGGCCCCATTCACTCGCGCTTGAGCGTTCTCTAGCTCATGATCCTGCAACCTGGCAGACGTAAAATCCGGTTCCTCAAAGACAGCCCATCCCCCTGACTTAAGAAGCGAGAACATTTTCTTCAGAATATCCATGTCTGATTGGTTGTGAATGAGCACGTATCGCCCATGAATAAGATCGAACGCATGAGGCAAGGAAACATCGAGAAATGTGCCTTGATAAATCTGAAAAGGTCGAGACGTACAATCATGAAGGTAGTTGGTATTTTTATCGATCCCCACGGCCAAGCCGGTTGGTCCGACCCGATGGCCTAGCCATCGCAAGATGGATCCGGCCCCAGTTCCCAGTTCTAGGCAGTGCCAGCCGGGTTGAATCCCCGTTTCTTCCAACAACGCAATAGTGGTGGGATCATTCGCGGCCTCCACTGATTGAAGACGTCGAAATTCCTGCTCATTTGATGTGTTGTCGAAAATATATTGACTCATCAAGATTTCTTAGTTGGTGCCCTGTGGTCTGATTTTCTCCGAACTAGATCATAACTGGCGAGATACCTGATGGCCTAGCTCCGTAGGATATTGAACCTGTCGATCCGTCCATCGCAATCGTAAATCTTCCCCATGAGAAATACTTCAGCCATGTTTATTTGAGTTTAAAATTGAAAGATTGAATTCTTATAAGGGGGGGCTTCGGTCGCAATTTCGGTAAATTTTTCGCCTGGCAATCCGGTGACAGGTAGGTGAGGGAATGAACCAGAGAGCTAAGAGCGTCCTTTTGAAGAAGGTTGATGAGGTGAGGACAATATCTTAGTTGTGGAATTGGGGAAGTCTTGTGGCCATACGACTTAGCAATGGCTCGGCCAAGAGCGATTGAACGGTTAATCAACCTGCTTCTTTTCTCGCCCTCTCTGAGCAAGGCAATGGCGATCTCGGACTTCCGACTGCCATTTCCAGTTTGGTAGTCCTTTGAAGAATAAATAAAAATACTTAAGTTGGAAAAAGAATTCCAATCCGGGGGGGCAAACCAAACCCGAACGCATTCAGGCGTTTTGAGCCAATTTCTCTTCTCTCTAGAACTTTATTTTAGAAAAATTCTCAAATTCCTAAAGGTTAGATTCCAATTTCCGATAAGAAAACACCAAGTTGCATGATAAAGACACCTGGGATGAATAAACCGAGCAGATCTTATTTTAATTTCAAGGTTGCTTTGGGAGTAGGTGTTAAGCGGATGAGAAGGATTAAGCCAAGACAGAATATGTTGGGACAGGATGATATCTCCACAATCGAATATTGGAATCCGGGCTTTATGACCACCTGCAATCACGTAAGGTAACACGGGATTTTTTTGGAGGAATGATGATGAAGGTAGAAAATGATCGAATCACGAATACTTCATCTGTTGGTGTTTGTAGACATATAGGCGATTGGCCCACAATTTTACTGAACAATTATGTGGGAGGATTCCTCAATTTCTCCCGTGAACACGAGGGTTAAACTCATGGACGAACTACAAAAGATGCGAAAGAAAATGCCAGAAGCAAACATGAAGAAAGATTCGGGGAATGCGGGTAAACGGCTCAATGTGCGTTTTCTTATTGGGCTCAGCGCCGCCTTGGTCGTAGCCGTCTGCGGCGGGGTGTCGTGGGTGGTAAATACCCACAATGTTGAGACTGTCGGCGTGCACAAGGCCAAAGCTTTAGCTGATCAAGTGGTTACTTTACGGAATTTTTATACACAACAAGTCGTTTCTCGTGCCAAAGAATCCGGGATGAAGATCAACTATGATTGGGACGTGGCGCCCAATACCCTTCCGCTGCCTGCCACGTTTACGAATGTGTTAGGTGAGCACATTAAAAAAGAAAATCCGGGAACGGCCATTCGGCTCTATAGCCGATACCCGTTTCCCCATCGAAAAGCGACAGAAGTCTACGACCAATTTGAAACAGATGCGCTCACTGCACTTGAGCATAACCCCAAAACACCTTTCTACCGAGAGGAAGTCATCAACGGGAGATTGTCCATGCGGTATGCGACCGCCGACGTGATGACTCAAGCTTGTGTCAATTGTCATAATAACCATCCAGAAACGCCAAAAGTCGGTTGGAAGGTTGGGGACGTTCGTGGGGTGGTGGAGATCATTACCCCAATCGATCAGGTCAACACAGGTCTATTGAATGGGACGATGATTCTCCTTGGATGTGTTGCTGTCGGGCTGCTGGTTGTGGCCTGGTTCAGCATTTTTATCATCAAAAAACCACTACACGAGGCGGTGACGGTCTTATCTGCCACATCAGGACAACTGGCAGACGCGGCCGAACAGCAGGAACAATCGGCCATCTTGCAATCTGGGTCGGCAAATGAAACGACTGCGACGATGGAAGAGTTAGGTGCGTCTTCCGCACGGATGGCCGAACAGTCGGAAATTGCGTCGGCAGGGACGCAGGAGGCCGCGACTCTCACTGAGCAAGGCTCTGGCATGATTGAGCTGGCGCGGGATGGTATTGATACCATGCTGGAAAAAGTCGAAAAAATCGCTGAAGAAATTTTCATTTTATCCGAGCACACGAGTCAGATCGAAAACATTACTCGTCTTGTTAGTGATTTAGCCAATCAGACGAATCTTTTGGCTTTAAATGCTGCCATTGAGGCTGTCCGTGCCGGGGAACACGGCAAAGGTTTTGCGGTCGTGGCTGGGGAGATCCGAAAACTTGCTGATCAGAGTAAGGCTTCCGCTGAAAAAATTAATGTGTTGTTGATTGATATTCAGAAAACGACTAAATCCACGGTAGCGGTCACTCAAGAAGGAACCAAGACCGTGCAACAAGTGAAGGTCCATGCTCAAGGCGCCATTGATTCGTTCGCGAGTGTCAGAAAAGCGGTGGACGGTGCCTATCAAAGTGCCATGCAAATTACGCTGAATGTGAAACAACAAGCCAAAGCGGTTAAACCTGTTATTGCTGCGATGAGCTCGCTCAATTCTGGAGCGAAGGCAACAGCCGAGGGGATTCATGAAACCAAAGAGGGCGTGCAACGGCTGAAAAAGATTGCTGATACCCTTCAGGGTATGGTGTAACGTGTGGCCATAATGGAAAGGATTCAAGAAAAACCAACCTCGAAGAATATTTCTGTGGGAGTCGAGGCCATTGTGGCGTGGTTGGGAGCTCGCATTTCCTCGTGTTGTGGGATTCAACTTTCCCAGGAGGAAGCGCACAAGCTGAGTCAAATCATTCAAGATAGGATGACCGCTCTGGTTGTGAACGATCCCATTTGGTATTTTCAACTTGTTGAATCCCAATCAGCGGCGGGTGTAACAGAATGGGAGCAATTGCTCTCCCGCTTCATGAATGGAGAAACGTTTTTCTTTCGTGATAGCGGGCAGTTCACGCTTCTCAAAGAACAGATTCTTCCTGCGTTGATTCTGCGCCGAAAAGCCGCACGGACGCTTCGGATTTGGAGTGCCGGGTGTTCAACAGGTGAAGAAGCCTATTCTTTAGCGATTCTGGTGGATCAACTCCTTCCGGATCGTCAGGATTGGGACATATCGATTCTCGGAACGGATATCAATGTCCGATCTATTCAACATGCTCAGCAGGGTATGTATGGCCAATGGGCTTTCCGAAAAGTCGATACTGAACTGCAACAACGATATTTCACCCAAATGGGAAACCAATGGGTTTTAAATGAATCCATTCGGAAGATGGTAATGTTTCGTCAGTGCAATCTTGTTGCTGACACGTTTTCTTCATCGACGTTGGGAATTGACGATTTCGACTTGATTCTCTGCCGAAACGTCTTCTTGTATTTTCATACTGATGCCATCGGACATGTGATGAAAAAATTTGCCGAGTCTCTGATGAGTGATGGATATTTTCTCACTGGGCATGGTGAGTTGCCTCCCCAGACTGTCGGGGCCTTGCTGGCGAAGATCTATCCAGATTCTGTCATTTATCAACCGCCTCAAACAGCGGATGCGGTGGTCTCATGGAGCGGTTTGTAGGAACATGAAAATCTGTGTAAACGCGATTTTTCCAGGCAAATTTTTATTCCATCTCAACGCACGTTTATTCTCACGTCTTCGAGAGAGTAAAGTGTGCTCAGGCTGTGGGTGACCCATGCACTGTTCGACCTCAATTTCGCCAATCACATCTGGATACCACTTAATCTTTAATCGACATCGAACACGGTATGCCTTGCCACTTTCTTCGGTGAAGGAGATCATTTGTCTCCCCGAGTTGGTCGCGAGGGACAATATGCCAGAACATATTGTGGGGGTCTTTAACTACCATGGGCAATGGATCCCGGTCATGAATCTGGATAGTCCGCTTGGCCATGTGTCATTTCGGTACAAAATTAGCGACAATGTGATTCTTTTCGAATGGGAAGGTTTCGTCAGTGGATTGATTGTCGATGACGCTCGAGATTTGTTGGATATTCAACTCGAGCAGATGGAGATGGACGCTTCATCAGAAAACGAATCGGGTCATTCTCACTCTCTCATTGCACAGGTGTTGCCTCATGATGATGGTGTCATCAATGTGTTGTACCCACTCCCCCTCGCCCAAGAGCGAGATGCCATCAGAGACTTTATGAAGACCTTATCGAACTCTCACCAAGATGCTCAGCTGGAAAACGCGCCCAATCTGGTCCGAGGTATGACCCTGTTAGAACAAACCCTGCTGCGGGAGCGTACCACCAACCTGATGGAATCTGAACAAGAAGACCTCTCAGAGTATACGCAGCTTGTGGTGATCCGTATTAACCAGGAATACTTCGGGATTGATTTAGAGTTGATACGGGAATGTGCTGAATTTCGCAAGGTGACTTCTATTCCCGGGTGTCCAGATTTTGTGGCTGGGGTGATTAATGTACGTGGTGAAGTGTTACCCATTGTTGATATGCGGCCCACACTCCATGTGCCAACCGATGCGGGTGAGAATTTTCATAAGGCGGTTGTCGTGCAATTTGAAAATATTTCCGTGGGGATTGTGGCTGAAGAAATCATTGAGTCGGTGTTCCTTCAAGCCAGCGATATGGTGTCTGGTTCCTTGACGGGGAGCGAGAAGGAAGAAGGGTATATTCGAGGAATTGCACAATTCCATGACGAAAAATTCCTTAAGGTGTTGGATTTGCAGAAACTTCTGATGAATGGAGAATTAACGGTTGACCAAACATTTTTCCCAGTGGCAGCTGATCAACAGCAACCTGTTTTGGAAGAGAGTGCTGAGCCTTCCGTGAGTGAGGGGAATAAATTACAAGCCATTTTTATGCGGGAGAGCAAAGAATCCTTGAGAGATCTCCGTGAATCAATTGTGATTTTACGAGAGACGCTGGGTGACTCCAGCGATAACTCCGATGACTTGGGTCAGGTGACGTTGCAGCGAGCGTTCAACCAATCCCATTTTTTAATGAGTGTCGCGCGAATGTTAGGAGCGCGAAAAATGGAAATTGTGGCTCGTCGAGTTGAGGACCTCTTACGAGTGGCGAAACGAGGGCAGAACGTACTGACGCTAGAATTTGTTGACTACTTGGACCATGGCGTTAATGGTGTCCAGGCTCTCTTGGATGAATTTACGACAGGGGCTGTGACGGAAATAGATCCCCTCGGATTTTTAGATGGAAGCGCCTTAGTTGAATCAGGCATTTCTCCCGAGCCTGTGCAAGGGCGATTGGAGGAAGAGGTAAACGCCGGAGATCATGGGAGGGGGCTGTTAGTCGAATCCATCAGATTAGATGGCTTGATGGAACTGGTCAATGACCTGAAGACGATCATTAGTGGAAGGCAGGAATGCCTTGTCGATACGAGCCATCTGGTGGAGTTTTCCGATTCATGGAGCCATGCGGTCTTTGAACACCGCGCCATCGGTGTTAAGGGACATCGTTCAAAGCAGTTGATGACTCGGGACGTTATGACGGAATTTTATAAACAGGAAAGCCAGCAGCTTTCTGTATTAACGAGTGTAGTGGGTCGCGTAGCCAGAACGATTGCTGATGAGCATCAACGCTTGAGTTCGATTTCCGAGACGCTGGACGAACATATCCGCTCAATGAGGCTTCTGACTTTTTCCTCCTTCTTCCAACATCTACCAAAGATGGCTTCTGATATCGGACGGGAATTACGTAAAGAGGTTGAGCTGAGTATTGAAGGTGGGCATATGACGGTGGATATGCAAGTCCTGGAAGAATTAAAGGAGCCGTTGCGCCAGCTCATTCGAAACGCCATTCACCATGGGATTGAATCGCCTCGCGAACGCATTCAAGCTGGAAAGCCACAAAAAGGGGCTCTTCGGCTCTATGCCTTTCAAATGGGAACCTACCTACTTCTTGAATTATGGGATGATGGGAAGGGGTTGGATCTTGAGGCGATCAAGCGAACGGCAGTCCAAGAACAACTGTTTACCAATGAGGAATTGGAGGCGATGCCTCTTCCGCAACTTGAATCCTTAGTGTTTAAGCCAGGCTTTTCAACAGAACCCTCTCGTAGAGGTGTTTTGGAAAAGGGTATGGGATTAGATGTGGTTCAGTCTGCGGTCAAGCGTCTCAAAGGCGCGGTGTATGTCGGGTCGACTCCAGGTTCTGGCTGTATGATTCAAGTCCAATTGCCAGGTCCCATGCCGCCCGTTCACCTGCTAATTATTTCGGTGGCCGGTCAGAGATATGGAATTTCCATTGACCATGTTCAGACGACGACTCACCTACCTTCCACGGGATCGCAGACGTCCAAGCATCAGGAGTTCGTGGGCGAGGATGGTCAAGTGGTTCCCCTTGTGTCTCTTGCTGATATCTTGGAAGTAGAAGAACAGTTTAAGCAGAATGAACTTTGTCCATGCGTCGTGATCGTCGTAGATGGTAAGCCGCTTGGATGCCTCGTTGATGCAATTTTGTCTGAGCAAGAAGTGAGACCTCAACCACAAGGCCTCATTTTAAAAAGAGTACGGAATGTGTCAGGGTCGACCATCCTCAATACTGGCGAGGTGTGTCTCATTCTGAATCCAGACGATCTCATACGAACGGCCCAGAAATATTTGCCTGTTTCTCTTTCTTCTTAATGGAGTATTCATTGACCCAGGGAATATAGCCCACGTTCGGGCCTCACTCATCCATTCATTTTCTGGTCGCCGACGGGCCAAAGTGGATGACCACCTTCCTTCTTTTAATGTTGCTTTTCAATCTGCCGCTTACCGGTTCGGACGTCATGTCATTGGGGTTTGGCTCACAGGAATGGGCCAGGACGGAGTCGACGGCATGTTGGCTATTTCGGAGCAAGGGGGGCATCATTGCGCAAAACGAACAAAGCTGTGTGGTATTTGGTATGCCCCAATGTGCTATTGAAGTTAAAGCCGCCTCTCACATTCTTCCTTTACGGGACATTGCCTCTATGCTGATCAGCATTCTCCCGAAATAAACAACTTTGGGCAGTGACTGGTGCCTTCCCCAGAAAAATTCCAAGAAAGAACCTCTGTGTTGGAACGAATAGGAATTTTAAACTGGCTATTCCACGTAGCTCGCTACGGGGTTACCACTTGAAGATGTGCGATTGATTTTCCTCTGAATACCCCGTCAGCTTGCTGCGGGGATCTTTATTGCTTCTTGAAGAAGTGGTCTCTTTGATACTATTTCCCAGAAAGTGTTGGTGCACCCAGGTCTGATTACAACGCGAAATGTGCCTTAAGTAAGGGGTCTTGGCGAAGAACATGCAATGGATTATTCAACGCGTGAAGAAGACGAAGCTAGAGATTCATCCTTAATAGGGGGCCTTTCCAGTGCTTGGATTTCTTCATAGAGTTTTGACAATTCCCCCTCCAATAATTGGATCTGGAGTTCTGCATTTTTAAGTCTGTCTTTCAATATTTGAGATTCAGGAGACGAGGAATCTATATTTTCCTGACTTAATGGTATTCCATGGGCGAGTTGGGCTAGTGCTTCCTGCAACTCTTTGGTCAATTGGGCATGGCTGGCTTGTAATGTTTGCAACTCTTTTGTGGATTCGGCTGAAGGCGGAGAAGCCTGCCGGGCTTGGGTGAGCTGGGTTTTCATCTCCTGCAACTCTTGGGTCAGTTTCCACTTGCTAGCCCGTAGCGTCTGCACCTCTTGTGTGAGCTCGGAGCTTTGTGTGGGTTCGGCGATAGCCGGAGAAGCCTTTGATCCTGAGGTGGGGTTGGCCTTCGCCTCCTGCAACTCTGTGGTCAATTGCGCATTGATTTCCTGGAGGTTCCAGATTTCTTGGGTTTTCTCTGCTCTCAGCTTACTCAGCTCCGCTTGGATTTGCGAAGGTTCGGTCGTTGACGGAGGTGTCTGTAAGGCTTGGATGAGTTGGGTTTTCATCTCCTGCAACTCATGGGTCAGTTTCGCCTGGCTGGCTCGTAACGTCTGTACCTCTTGCGAGGGTTCAGCCTTTGACGGAGACGTTTGCAGGGCCTGGGCAAGTTGGGCCTTCGTTTCCTGCAACTCTGTGGTCAACTGCGCAAGACTGGCCTGCAATGTCTGCATCTCTTTAGTGGGTTCGGCGTTAGCCGAAGGAGTCTTTGATTTTGAGGCAAGTTGGGTTTTTGCCTCCTGCAACTCTGTGGTCAATTGCGCATTGATTTCCTGGAGGTTCCAGATTTCTTGGGTTTTCTCTGCCCTCAGCTTAGCCAGGTCAGTTTCCAGTTTTGTGGGTTCAGCCGTAGGAGGTGGAGTCTGTCTGGCTTGGGCGAGCTGGGCTTTCGTTTCCTGCAACTCTGTGGTCAATTGTGTCTGACTGGTCTGTAGCGTCTGTACCTCTTGCGTGAGTTGGACTGTAGCCTCAGAAGTCTGTCGGGCTTGGGCGAGCTGGGCTTTCGTTTCCTGCAACTCTGTGGTCAATTGCGTATTGATTTCCTGGAGGTTCAAGATTTCTTGGGTTTTCTCTGCTCTCAGCTTAGTCAGGCCAGTTTCCAGTTTTGTGAGTTCCGTCTTCGCTTGTAAGGCTTGGGTGAGTTGGGTTTTCATTTCCTCCAACTCTGTGGTTGATTGTGTTTGGCTACCTTGTAACGTTTGCACCTCTTGGGTGAGTTTGGTCTTCGCCTCTAAGGCTTGGGTGAATTGGGCTTTGGTCTCTTGCAATTCTGTGGTCAATTGCGCCTGGATAGCCTGTAATGATTGCACCTCTTGTGTGAGATCAGCCTTTGCCTGTAAGGCTTGGCTGAGTTGAGTGTTCTCTGCCTTCAGCGTAGACAATTCAGTTTCGATTTTATTTACGTAGTCCCCTAGGTCGGTTTTTTCGCTACACAAAGTTTGAGCGACTACTTGAACTTCTTCTAGGAGCTCAAGAATATCCTTTTTGTTCTTCATTATGGGGATTACCTTTCGCTTGCCTGAAACGGGCTTGTTCACGGGACTTTTAATACTAGTTCGGTTAATTTTTCTCAAAATTAAGTCTTTTTAACACAAAATTATTCGATGGTTTCCATCATTCATTCGGCAGTTTTAATCATGCCAACGCTATCTCATGGATCGTAACTGTAAAGAATATAAGCTATTCAGCTTATGCGGAGAAGTGCCATTTGCAAAGAGTGTCTATGATGAGTGGCAAATGAGGTGGCGTATCGAGTGGAGTTGCCTATTCTGCTTGATGTCTCAATCAAGAGGAGATCGAGTAAGTGCACCACTTTGCCTTACTGTGTCGTGAGGGTAAAGCTTGTATGGGCACTGAACTAAGGCTGGTAGGATGTCATCCTAAGATTGGTCCGGAATGAATCGCAGGTGGGATGCCCGTCAACTCAGACCTAATGGGTAGGGCTTTCCTTTGTGGTTATTCGTTGAGTCTTTGGCTGAATGGTTGTCCACCTGCCCTCAAAGGACGTGAGCAGGGGGCTCTTCACTTCTATAGATCTGTCGTCTATTTTGGTCTTCTTCATGGCGAGCTTCATTTCACGATAAAGGGCATTCATTCAATCCACGGATATAGACAAGACAAACCAGATGCCTGCTGCATTGCTGCCATTGATGAAATTCTTTTTTCTTGGCAGAAGTTTCCGTCCCGAATAGGATAAGAAAAACCTTTAAAACTCATCCTCGTGAGGTGAGTAAGGTGAACAACCGATGTTGGTAGGTTCCTTTGCCAGCAAATCCATTCCCTTAGCATGCCTTGCTGAGAAGGGTCTTTTTCACGCCCCTCCCACTATCATAGTGAAACAAGACTGTACATGATTATTTTGATGAGCGTAGGACAACTCAAACACACCTATGCCTTTATCCCAAATTCTCCGCGAAACGAGTGAGCGGAACACCATATCGGGTTGATTTGTCGATTCGCAAAGACCAACACGAGATATGAAAAAAACCCAATTAATTTGGCGGTGATGGATGACGGAGATCATTGGCATGAATTTCCCCTACATGCAAGACTAGATGTGTGGACCATTAAGAAGGAGAGAAATGAAAAGCCAGAAGGGTAAGCCTTCGTTATTCTTGGGAGTCCTTGCTCATAGTTGTGTGCAGAATTGAATATTGCCGCTGGAACTAAATTTGGAGGAGATACACGTTGTGTTTCCGCCGATCCTGCTTCCACTATTTTTCGAATGACTGGGGGACAAGGATATCTGGCGAATTGATCATGGTGCTATGCTTTAGGTCATTACAAAGGCCATGAGCCGCTGTCTTTGGACACCCGTAGGGAACCAACTTTCAGTGGTTTCCCTGACTCCAAACCCAAATTTTTCACCTTGGGAAGCCACGAGCAGAATCACCCAGAAACTTTTCCCGGTAGACTCGGATCTCCGTAAAGGCATTGATTCGGCAACAATTTAGGTGGCATTAATTTTTTGAAAGCCCTTATTTCTTAGATATTTATGACCTTATATGAAAAATATTACATTGCTAGCTCAATAATCGTGCGAAATATTCCGATAACTGAAAGTATTAATTACTAGCAAGAGGAATGAACATGAAAATTTCTGTAAGTATCTTGATGATACTCTTCTTTTTGACTTCGGCCTGTTCGGAGGCTGTTGACTCTGAGTATTCCACTTGGGGTGCGGCAAAGAAGGAAAATGCCATTCGAACAGGATTGCTTCCAGAGTGGTTGCCAGAGACTTCCCGGCAAATTACGGTGGCGTATGATGTGGGTACCAATGAAAAAATTGTGGCGTTCCACTATAAAGCCTCTGAAGGGTGGGACCCTCTAGAGCTATGCAAAAAGATTGACCCATTTGATCCGCCGAAACCAAAAATAACGCGTGCCTGGTGGCCAGAAGATGTTCCTGCCAATAAGGCTTCTACTCCTCAACTGACTTTTTACACTTGCGAAAATGGAGGTTCATTTCTTGCGGCGAATCTGAAGGGTGGGCAAGCTTTTTATTGGAACACCAAGATTTAAATTTTTCAGAATTTTGAGTATATGCCATGAGAAAGAATTCATTTTTTTAAAATAAGATGAATCTTGTTGAAGTACATTTTTCTTTGTGTATCTGGATGCAAACTTTCTGAGGCATGGGCGGGAGGTCCATCGTTGTCCTAACGTCCATTCGGAAATTTCTTGGATTTTACCTCTTGCGTACTACCGGCGGATTGATTTATTCGGGTATCAATGTATGGCCCCAAACTGACTATGTGAAGTTCATCTTCTCTTGTGGAAAAAGGCAATGAAATGGCGAACTGACCGCATTCTCTCGGCAGTTGGCTTGTTAGGATTTTCGGTAGTTTCTTTCTTCAAAGACTGCAGTAGGCACATGTTAGCCGAGTGCATTGTGCGGCCACTCTCTTAAGGGCATACCCTTTTCAATACGGCTCCAAAGACCTCCTCCTTCACCAAGCCTCTGACACGGACGATGTGACTGAATCGTGGGTTTCTCGCCCGAGGCGATAATGGTCGGATCCTCCGCGGTTTTCACTAATTGAAGACGTCGAAATTTCCGCTCATCTGATATGTTGTTAAATATATAGGCGCTCATATTTTGTAGAAAATGTACTCACCGATCACGGTCAGGTGCCAAGATACCAAAAAAATATTCTTGAATAGGTTCATGAATTGGCATACCATGAAC
>Ga0224496_10000697_pt1 | contig 22871 bp, 20 predicted proteins | sample SF_Jul11_sed_USG_2_FD_168127 | JGI IMG/M metagenome (GOLD analysis project Ga0224496, IMG submission 168127) | Sediment microbial communities from San Francisco Bay, California, United States - SF_Jul11_sed_USGS_8_1 | ecosystem: Environmental > Aquatic > Marine > Sediment | place: USA...
GGCCCTATCCACGTAGCCGGCATCCACGGTCAGGGTCTCGCCGGATTTATCGGGCGCCTCGTAGGACACCGACTCCAGCAGGCGCTCCATTACCGTATGCAGGCGCCTGGCACCAATATTTTCTGTACGGTCATTGACGTCGTGGGCCACTTTTGCAATCTGCTCCACGCCATCTTCGGCAAACTCGATAGTAAAGCCCTCTGTCGCCAGCAGGGCCTTGTACTGGGCCGTTAATGAGGCATCGGGTTCGGTCAGGATACGTACAAAGTCATGGGTCGTTAGCGCCTCCAGCTCCACACGGATCGGTAAACGCCCCTGTAGCTCGGGAATCAGGTCCGATGGCTTGGAGAGGTGGAATGCACCGGAGGCAATGAACAGGATATGATCTGTTTTTACCATGCCGTACTTGGTACTGATGGTACAACCCTCGACCAGCGGCAGCAGGTCGCGCTGTACGCCCTCGCGTGAGACGTCGGCACCGGCCGTTTCACCGCGTTTCGCCACCTTGTCGATCTCGTCGATAAAGACAATACCATTCTGCTCCGCATTCTGCAGTGCCGCCTGCTTGAGGTCATCCTCGTTAATCATTTTTGCCGCTTCTTCATCGCAGAGTATTTTTATCGCCTCTGCTATGCGGAGCTTGCGGCTTTTCTTGCGATCGCCGCCCATGTTCTGGAACAGGCCCTGTAACTGGCTGGTCATTTCCTCCATGCCCGGTGGCGCCATGATTTCTACCCCCACAGAACCCATGCTAACTTCGATCTCGATTTCCTTATCATCCAGCTCACCACGGTGCAGCTTTTCCCTGAATTTCTCCCGCGTGGTACTCGCCGGCATGGGCTCGGCCTCACCAAAACTATTCCTCGGTGGGGGCAGCAGTGCATCAAGCACACGTTCCTCGGCGGCATGTTCCGCCCTGTGCCTGACCTTTTCGATCTCGATTTCACGCGTCATTTTTACTGACATATCGACAAGATCGCGCACGATGCTATCAACTTCGCGACCAACATAGCCTACTTCGGTGAATTTCGTTGCCTCCACCTTGATAAACGGGGCATTCGCCAGTTTTGCCAGGCGGCGTGCAATTTCAGTCTTACCGACACCGGTCGGCCCGATCATTAAAATATTTTTAGGGGTGATTTCGTTGCGTAACTCGTCCCCCTCCACCTGCTGCCTGCGCCAGCGATTACGTAGCGCAATCGCGACCGCGCGTTTGGCCGCATCCTGACCGACAATATGCTTATCCAGTTCCTGTACTATTTCCCGAGGTGTCATTTCAGACATATAAAACCGACCTAGTAATTGATTTCTTCGATGGTGAGATTCTGGTTAGTGTAGATACAGATATCACCGGCTATATTAAGACTTTTTTCGACCACTTCACGTGCCGACAGCTCCGTATTATCAAACAGTGCCCGCGCCGCGGCCTGGGCATAGGAGCCACCGGAGCCTATCGCCAGCAAATCATCCTGGGTATCGATAACATCCCCGGTACCGGAGATAATCAATGATGCCTCTTCATTGGCAACAATCATCATCGCCTCCAGTTTGCGCAGCATACGATCGGTACGCCAGTCTTTGGCCATTTCTACCGCAGAACGTACCAGCTGACCACGGTGTTTTTCCAGCTGCGCCTCGAAGCGTTCGAACAGGGTAAAGGCATCGGCGGTAGCACCGGCAAAACCCACCAGCACCCGATCCTTAAATAAGCGGCGAACCTTGATCGCATTACCCTTCATTACAGTGTTACCCAGGCTCACCTGGCCATCACCACCAATAACAACGGAACTACCGCGGCGTACAGATAATATGGTTGTCCCATGCAGTGTCGTTTCCAAGCTAGCTCCCCAACAGATCAAAGAATACTGATATTGTATTATAAGCTGACTTAAATGAGGCCAAAACTGCTTAATTCAAGCGAATAACATACTAAATCCTGAAAAATCTGCCAAAATAGGCGCAACACGCTCTCTTTTATATTTATTGAGAACAGCACACACACCATTGAGAATTTTAGATTTGCAAAACGAATCTCTAGATAATCAGCTTAAGCACTTATATCAGTCGGAACGTATAGCGCTTTTGTACAAAAATGCGCCTCTTGGCTTCATGATTTCACTACTCATTGCACCGCTAATGGGCATCATGCTATGGGACCATATCCCACAGTTCCAGCTACTCAGCTGGCTGGGTGCAATCGCTTTAATCACCCTGTTGCGCTTTGTGCTGCATCATCAATACCATCAAAAGCTGCCCGGCGTGAATGATGCCAGGGCATGGGGACACTATTTTTTAGCCACTACCTTTCTCGCCGGCCTTTGCTGGGGCTATGCTGGCCTACTGGTTTCACCCGCTAATGATATTCAACACTGGCTGCTAGTCCTTTTTGTATTAACCGGCTTTACCGGCGGTGCGCTGGCACTTTTTTCACCTAGCCAGGTCGCCTATTGCCTTTTTGTAATCCCGCTATTGTCGCCACTGGCTATCAATCTCATGCTCGCCTCAGATGACCATGGCATAAGCATGGGCCTGCTGATCTTACTTTTCCTCACGCTCACCACCATACTGTCACATAGAACACAGAAGTTTACAGACAACTCGATAAAGATTCGCTTTGAAAATACCGGCTTACTGAACGAGCTAGAAACATTCAATACCAACCTGCTGACCACACAGAAAGAATTAAGAAAGACCTATACCCTGTTAGAAAATGCCTTTAATGCAACACAGGTCCTCTATGCGCATATGGATAAAGACTTTAACTTTATCCAGGTCAATAAAGCCTATGCAGATGCGGGTGGTTTTAATACCCGTTATTTTATGGGTAAAAACCATTTTTCTCTTTATCCCAATGATGAAAACCAGGCCATATTTCAACAGGTTGTCGAAACAAGTCAGGCATACAGCGTGAATGCAAAGGCCTTTATAAACCCAGATCATGCTGAAGCTGGCGTAACCTACTGGGACTGGACATTACAACCCATTACTAATGCCGATGATGTTGTTGAAGAGCTACTATTAACCCTGGTTAATGTGACCCGTGCACACCAGGATCAAATTGCACTCGAAGAAAAAGAACAATACTTACGCACGGTCATGAACACCGCAGCCGATGCCATAATTACCATGGACATACTGGGCACTATCGAATTGTGCAACTCAGCCGTCAAGACCATATTTGGCTATACCACCGAAGAATTAATTGGCAAAAATATAAAGCTCATCGTCCCTGATACACCCCATTATAACCACACTAATTTTATCAGTCAGCGCCTTGCCAGCAACTCAGAAAATACAGGCAATTTACAACTCGAAACAATTGGTCTGCGTCATGATAATAGCGAGTTTCCGCTAGAAATATCAATAAGCGAAACGCATATTGGTAGCAAGATAATTTTTATCTGTATCATGCACGACATATCAAGCTACAAGTCCCTGATAGATACCCTCAACCAGAAGAACAATGAACTTGAACACCTGTCATCACATGATGCATTAACTAATTTATACAATCGCCGTTATGCAGATCACTATTTGCAACGCGAACATAAGCGCGCCTGTCGCAATAATTCCAATATCTCTGTCATCTTGATAGACATTGACTATTTTAAGAAATTTAATGACCACTATGGACACCAGGCAGGCGACGAATGTCTGCGTGAAACATCAAATGTTATGAAAAAATGTCTCAAGCGCCCTTCTGACATCATTGCGCGATACGGTGGGGAAGAGTTTCTTGTCATACTGCCTGAGACCCCGATCGATGGCGCCATACAGGTCGCGCATGAATTACTGGAAGCTGTCCGAGGCGCCAATATTGCCCATGCGGTCTCATCCGCTTCAGATGTAGTCACCATCTCAGCAGGCATATCTGTGTTAATTCCCGAAATTGACTGCAGTTATGAGAAACTTATTGCTACAGCTGACCAGGCCTTATACATTGCAAAAGAAAACGGCCGCAATCAATTTTACCATAAAGACATAATCGTCACGGAAAAAAGTATTTAATCCACCATGTTAAAACAAACGCTTGTCACTATTGTTAAATTCACCATTCCTGCTATCTGGTTCACTGCCTTCCTCACACTGGGTTTATTTTTTCTTGCCTATACTGGACAAACTGAAATATCGAACACATTCTTTATCGCAACATCTTCTCTTTTATTAATCTCTGCCCTGCTCACATCGCTCTCTTTTAAATGCTCTTCAAATACGCAACATGGAACGAATATAAATAATTTGAATTTACGGTCGCTGCTGCACGACCTTGAGTCACAGAAAAATGCGATGGACCAGCACTCTATAGTTAGCATCACTGATGAAAATGGCATGATGACTTATGTCAATAATCGTTTTATAGAGGTAACAGGCTATACACAGGATGAGCTAATAGGTCAAAGCCATAACATTCTTAAATCGGGCGTTCATCCACTGGAATTTTATACGGAACTCTGGTCATCATTAAAATCCGGATCAAGTTATCACTGTGAACTATGCAATAAACGCAAAGATGGACAGCTCTACTGGCTAGACGCAACTTTTGTACCCTACCCTGACATCAACAACCTTACCTACCAGTACGTCTGCATCACAACGGACATTACACGACGCAAAGAACTTGAAGCACGCCTGGAAAAACAGACAAAGCTACTCAACATGCTCAATGAAGCCATTATGAACTTTGTAGAGTATTCAAACCTTGAGCGCACATCGCGTTACATGATGAATGAATTAATGGCTATTACACAAAGTGACTGTAGCTTTATTGGCGAGGTCTTTGGCAGTAATAATTCCAAGATCCAGGTTTCTAAACTTTCTATCTGTAACAGGGAAAATGTTTCGTCTTACAATAATGAAACCTTCCAGGCATCTACCTCTGATAGCGAGACAGACCAGTTGATTCAAGATGCCATTTCTTCAGGCTCCCCACTCATAAAAAATCATTCGCCTGGCAACCCTCAGTCTGCTGGCATGCAGCCATGTTGCGCCATCATCAATAGCACCTTAATTGTACCTGTTCACTATGGTAATGAAATTGTGGGCATCTATGGCCTGGCAGACAGGCCCGGGGGCTACGACCAGCAACTCATAGACTTTCTCCAGCCTTTTAATGCAACTTTTGCTGTTTTATGCCATGCGCGGCGAAGTTATGTAGAGCAAGCGGACATCCAGCAGGATCTATTTCTTGCCAAACTGGCCGCCGACAAAGCAAATGATTCAAAATCTGAGTTTCTCTCGCGTATGAGCCACGAGCTGCGAACGCCTTTAAATGCCATTCTTGGCTATGCCCAACTGATTCAACTTGATGATTCCCGCCAGCTATCTACTAATGACTCGGAAAGTATTAATGCCATCAGCCAATCCGGCGCCTATCTTCTAAAGTTGATTAATGAGGTCCTGGATCTAACTCGCATCGAATCTGGCAACATCGCACTCGATATTACTGACCTTAACATTGAATTTATTATCAATGATGCCATCAACATGGTGTCTGTCCTTGCTGCAAAAAATAATATCAGCATTGAAGTTTCATCCGCAGACTTCATCAACGTCTCCGTTAGTGCCGATCAACTTAGACTTACCCAGGTAATCGTTAATATCCTGAGCAATGCAATAAAATACAATAAGGATAATGGAAAGGTATTTATTAGCGGCTCATCCCCAGATAATGCAGTTTTCAACCTGAGCATAAAGGATACTGGCCTGGGCATCTCAGAAGAACAACAATTAAACCTGTTCACAGCCTTTGATAGACTTGGTGCAGAAAGCAGCAGTATTGAAGGCACTGGCATCGGCCTGCCTATTAGCCTTAAACTCATCGAGCACATGCACGGCAACCTGCAGATTAAAAGCCAGCCTGGCTCAGGCAGCACCTTCACGATTAATATACCCACTGGAAAAACGTCATCGCCAACTAATCATGCCAGCCAGGAGAAGTTACGCCCGGTCAACCTGTCACATATCGAAAATGGCCAGCATAAAATCCTTTACATCGAAGACGATCTCGCCAACATAAAATTAGTTCAACGCATACTCGAAAAATATCCATCTATCCAGCTACTAATTTCTGAAACCGGGCTAGACGGCATCAACACAGCAAAAAAAGAACGGCCTGATATTATACTACTCGACATCAACCTGCCCGACCTTACCGGCTATGATGTTATCGAGCAACTAAGGCGTAATGTGGGTCTCGACACAACACCAATACTTGCGGTCAGTGCAAATGCCACTTCGGAGAATATTAATCGCGGCCTCACAGCAGGCTTTGATCACTATATAACCAAGCCTATAAATATTAGAATATTTCTCGATATTCTCAATGAAAGCCTCGCACAGAAGCATGCACCAAACTGCTGATACTCACGCTATTTTTTCTTTGCCCTTGGATGCGCACTATCATATACCTTGGCGAGGTGCTGAAAATCCAGGTGGGTATAAATTTGTGTCGTACTCAGGTTGGCATGCCCAAGTAGCTCCTGCACTGCACGCAGGTCCTTGCTCGATTCCAGCAAATGCGATGCAAAAGAATGCCGCATCAGATGCGGATAAATGCGCTGCTTCATACCTTTTACACCGGCCCATTTTTTCATGCGCTGCTGTACACTGGCGTGGCTTATCCTGTTACCCTGCCGGCTCACAAAAACAGCTTTATCGTCGTCTTTTATAAACAGGCTACGTTTAGTTATCCACTTCTTTAAAGCCTCGTTCGCATGCCGCCCAAAGGGTGTTGTTCGCTGCCTGTTCCCCTTGCCTGTTACTGTAATCGTTTGCGACTGCCATTCAATATCGGTCATATCCAGTGTCACCAGTTCGGCAAGACGTAAGCCACAACCATACAACAGTTCCATCATAGCCATATCACGAACGGCCAATGGGTCGTTTTCATTCAACGACATTAAATGAGACAGGTCATCGGGGGTTACGACTTCTGGTAATTTTCGCTGGACTTTTGGCGCACTGACCCCCATTGCCGGGTTCTTTGCAAGCTTGTGTCGCCGTAAAAGATATTTAAACAAACTGCGGATTGAAGACAACATACGATGGATAGACTTTGCAGCCAGGCCCTGGCGGTGCAGCCGTGCCAGGTAATTTCGAATATGCTGGCTATCGATCGATTGCCAGTCATCAATACCGGATTGCCTACAGAAGTCGATAAACCTGTTCAGGTCACGGGTGTAATTTGAAATCGTATGAACAGAATATCGCTTCTCTGTTGCCAGGTACCTGAAAAATATAACCAGCTCTGTTTCAAACATAATGCAGAGCCTTTATTTCCTCAATCGGACAGGTAGGGCCTGATCGCCGCACTGACCAGATCAGACAACTGCTGCAGGAACTCTGTACCCATGCCGGGGTGATAACGCTGATCATCAAAACTACCGAGGCCAATCAGGCCATAGGTTTCTGCATCGGCAAGAGGTAATACAGCGCCTGAGCCTATGCTGCTAACCTGCTCAGCAAAGACCAGTGCTTTTTGATCTTCAGATAGCCGGCCGCACTGGATTCTTTTATCATCTATGGTCTTTTTAAACAGCACCAGACGCTCATCATCGACAAATATATAACGCTCTGGTTGTTTCTCGGTCCGGACCTCATCTGTAGTTATCAGTTTTATGGACACCGCATCTGTCGCCAGTTTATTTAACAGCTCATCATTCACCATGGCGATAACATCATCCAGGCTATCTGCACTGAACAGGCTAATGGTTAGCCGCTGCAAGCTAAGATTGAGTCGCTGGTTATCATGCACCGCATCGACCATTTCTCGCAGCTGGGTCTCAAAATGCTGGTTTTTTTCACGCAGGACTTTTACCTGGCGCTCGATAAGTGATACTGCACTGCCCGTGTTGTGGGTGATATTCATATCATCCAGTAACAGGGCGTGCTCCACAAAAAAATCAGGGTGCGCGATCAGGTAGTCAACAACCTGCTGCTCATCCACTTCGTCTTCATTTTGTCTGCTTTGAACCTGGGTTGTCACAGTTCTATCTGTCCTTCAAATACGTGGGTTGCGGGGCCCGTCATATACAATGGGCTATTTTTTCCCTGCCAGCGTATAACAAGCTCGCCGCCGGGTAAACTGACTTTTGTTGCTTTGTCTTTATCCAGCCATCCCTGGACCTGCCCGGCCACCACGGCGGCACAGGCACCGGTACCGCAGGCAAGTGTCTCGCCTGCGCCCCGTTCATATACCCTTAGTTTAATAGCATCTTCCTGCACTATTTGCATGAATCCTACGTTAACCCGCGATGGAAAACGTGGATGCCGCTCAATTTTTGGCCCTAGCACCTCGACCGGCGCCTGATCCACATCATCTACCCTTAATACCGCATGGGGGTTACCCATAGACACGGCGGCAATCGAATAGACCTGCCCCTCCACGTCCAGCGCATAGGCAGCGGCCTGTTCAGCGGCCTCAAAGGGCAGGCGGGCAGGTTCCAGTACCGGTACGCCCATATTGACGGTCACCTGCTGATTGTCTTCCAGCTCGAGCACGATCATCCCCGCCGCGGTCTCTACGGGGATCCGTCGGCTGGTAGTCAGGCCCCTGTCCACCACAAAACGCGCAAAGCAACGTGCGCCATTACCGCACTGCTCAACCTCACCGCCATCGGCATTAAATATACGGTAACGAAACTCGGCTGCCGCCATTTGTGGTCGCTCGACCAATAACAGCTGGTCACAGCCCACACCAAATCGGCGATCCGCAATAAAACGGACCTGCTCCGGGGATAGCTCAAGGGCCTGATTGATGGCATCTATGACCACAAAATCATTGCCCAGGCCGTGCATTTTCGAAAAGTGTATATTCATGCGCCAAGCATACCTGATTGTGATTTGACTTTATAGCTAGTCAGGCGCATGCTCGTCATATAATGTCATGACAAAGTATGCCTATGGATAAGTCACCGCCAAAACCCACCTGCGAAGCCGTTATTAACCTGTTTCCCGATCCCTTTGTGGTCATAGACCGCAATTTCCAGATTGTCTCGGCCAACCAGATCTATAAAGACCATTACCAGGTCGGCAGCGAAGACATTATTGGCAAGCACTGTTATGAAGTATCCCATCGCATCAACAAGCCCTGTAGCGAGAATGGCGAGCACTGCCCGCTGGAACAGATTATCGAAACCGGCAAACCGACCACACTGATGCATATTCACTGCACCCACGGCCATGAAGAACACGTACAGATCTCGGCTGCCCCGATACACGACCAGGAGGGTAACGTACTCTATATGGGCGAAACCATTCGCCCCCTGCCGGCACAAAACCCGGAAGAGCTGATACTGGCAGGTAAGTCCAGGGCAATATTGCGTTTTATCAGCATCCTGTTTCGCGTCGCACCCACCCAGTCTACGGTTTTATTGCTCGGCGAAAGTGGTTCGGGCAAGGACTGTGCTGCACGCTATATACACCAGCACTCGGACAGGAACACGGGCCCCTTTGTGGTTGTGGACTGCGGCGCTCTGGGTGACAACCTGATCGAAAGCGAGCTGTTTGGTTATGAAAAAGGTGCGTTTACCGGTGCTGATCGTAAGAAAGTGGGCCTGTTTGAAGCAGCCAACAAGGGCACCCTGTTTATTGATGAGATAGGCGAACTGCCGCTACACCTGCAGACCAAGCTTTTACGGGTCCTGGAAACCGGTACCATCCGCCGTATTGGTGGCACTGAGTATATCAAGGTTGACGTGCGCATTATTGCGGCAACCCACCGTGACCCCAGGGACATGGTTAAAAATCAGAAATTCCGGGAAGATCTCTATTACCGTCTCAGCGCCTTCCCCGTTAATGTGCCCTCGCTACGCGAGCACAAGGACGACATCCCCAATCTTGCCGAGTTTTTCCTGAAACAGATTGATGATGGCGAAAACCAGTTACCGCTTTCACCCGATGTCATTGAACGCCTGCTTAGCTATGACTACCCGGGGAATGTACGTGAGCTACGCAATATTATTGAACGGGCTGTCATCCTGGCTGCCGGCAGTCCGATTCAACCCGACTTTATTGTCTTTGAAAATGAGCCCAACAATCCATCCATCGGCCGGGCACATACGCATGAAATTGATACGGCATTCTATTCAACGCAAACCAGTCGCTTAACTACCCAGCAGGTGATAGATGCCATCAAGCAGTGTGGCGGCCACAGATCGAAGGCCGCGAGACTGCTGGGCGTGAGCGAACGCACTATCTACCGGCACTTAAAAAATCCGCCATAAAAAAACGCCCTTCACTGGGTGAAGGGCGCGGGTTCAAACTTAACTACGTTGACTAAGAGAAAAATCTGCTTATTTTACTGTGGTTAGACCCAGGTTTTCCCAGTTCTGCATACCGCCACGGTACCATTTGATTTTCTCTGCTGGATATTTCATTTTCAGCAGGGTACGAATGTTATTCGGTGACTGGCCGCACCACATGCCATTACAAAACATCACCAGCGTCTTTGCCTTGCTGTAGTCAAAACTGTCATCGCTTTTCTCTACGCCACCAAACTGCCCAGTTACAATTTCTGCGATAGACAGGGGATCGGCACCCTTGGCAGGATTTAATTTGGTCCAGGGGATATTAATCGCGCCGGGGATCGTACCGCGCTTTACCCAATCCGGGGTTCTTGAATCAATCACCAGGATGGAGTTATCACCATCGGACATTCTTTTCAGGTAATCCAGCATCTCAACTTCACCAATGGTTTCAACCCCTGGTGCCAGTACCATCGGATTAATACAGAAGGGCGGACAATTTCTTGAGGTTTTTGCAAAGGCAGGATTCACTTCATTTTTGTTATCCTGGTTTCGCTGAATAACAACGTCCTTACCACCATGGCTAACTGTTACGCTCTCAATCTCTTTTGTAATCTTGACCTTAAGACCACCAGCGTTTGCTGTTGTTAGGCTTAGACCCAGGGCAAGCACAGATACCGACGATACAATCAAATGTTTTAGTTTCATATTTTCTCCAGAGGTAGTTCCCGTTTATTTTTATGAGTTATTCGCAATCGGGCTCTTCATCATCTCCTTCGCCCTTCTTTCCTTTTTTCTTTCCTTTTTTCTTTGCTTTCTTCTTTGCTTCTTTCCTGGCCTTCATGGCGTCATCACTCTTGTCCTGTTCCTTTTCTGCTGATGCAGCCGAACGAGCTCCTGCATCACTTACATCATCCGCCCAGGACATACTGGGTGACAGCAATAACAGCATCAAAAATAACAGCACCGGCGTGGTCTTTTTCATTAAAGAGCCGCTCCTTAATTGTGGTTTAAAACTAAGCTGTTGCAGGTTTTATACCAACCTGGCATGTTTTAATAAAAGCTGATATAAATCAAATAGATGAGGTAGAGAGACCCCTGACTGACACGGATGGATACCCTGCTAGCGACATGACATTTCATGTCTGCACAATATGACAGCGTCAGCAAATGTCAGGAACTACACGTCATCTTTTTACAGCCCTTATTGTTAAAAAAGCTACAGATTCAGTGTGTTGTATAGATCAGGAATAGTATTTTTGCATCATTAAATACTAGTCTGTTAATAACTGCTCACCTTCAAGCATATGGTCCAGGGTTTCACGTTGACGAATCACATGCACCTTGCTCCCATCCACCATCAGTTCCACGGCACGGGCACGCGTGTTGTAATTCGAGCTCATGCTAAAGCCATAGGCCCCCGAAGAACGCACCGCCAGGAAATCACCCTGCTGCAGGACCAGTTCACGATCCTTACCCAGGAAATCACCGGTCTCACATACCGGGCCTACCAGGTCATAAAGCACAGCTTCGCCCGTTTTTTCCTGCAACGGTACAATTGCCTGCCAGGCACTGTATAAAGCGGGTCGCATCAGATCATTCATGGCCGCATCGATAATGGCAAAATTTTTCTGCTCGGTATGCTTCAGGTATAGCACCTCGGTTAATAGCACCCCGGCATTACCGGCAATGGCACGCCCAGGCTCGATGAGGATCTCCAGCTCACGACCCACCAGCAGCTTCACCAGTGCTGCCGCCTGTTCTGCCGGTGTTGGCGGGGTTTCATCCCGGTAACGAATGCCCAGGCCACCGCCGAGGTCGATATGATGCAGTGTTATACCCCTCTCGGCGAGCTGGTCAATCAGGCTTAGCACGCGCTTCAGCGCATCCTCAAAAGGCGCAACCTGTGTCAGCTGTGAGCCGATGTGGCAATCAATACCTTCAAGCCGGATATTGTTCATCGCGGCGGCCTTCTCATAGACCGCCAGCGCCTGGTCATGGGCAATCCCAAACTTGTTCTCTTTCAGGCCGGTAGAAATATAGGGATGGGTCTGCGCATCGACATCCGGATTTACCCGTATCGATACCGGGGCCACCTTGCCGCACTCGGCTGCAATGCGATCCAGCACCTCGAGCTCGGCCTCGGACTCCACATTAAAGCAGCGTATGCCAACCTCGAGTGCACGACGCATTTCATCCGGTTTTTTACCGACACCGGAAAACACGACCTTGCCGGGCTCACCGCCCGCTCTCAGGACACGCTCCAGCTCACCGGCCGACACAATATCAAAACCCGAACCCAGGCGTGCCAGCACATTCAGCACCGCGAGACTGGAGTTGGCCTTTACCGCATAACATACCAGGTGCGGCTGATCGCCCAGGGCGTCATCGAAGGCCTGCCAGTGACGCTCCAGTGTCGCCCGGGAATAGACATAGGCCGGTGTGCCGTATTCCGTGGCAATCGCTGCCAGGTCTACATCTTCGGCGTGTAGCCGGCCATTTTTATACTCAAAATAATCCATGGTGCTCTATATCTACAGGTTTAGGGTTTTGCTTCTTCTGTCGGTGGCGGCAAATATAAATCGCCGGGCTTTCCACAAGCCGACAGCAGGCTCGATAGGGATAAAATTGCAATTATGATAATAAACAGGCCCCTGGCCCAACAGAATCTCATAGCTAGTCTCTATATTTAAGCCCGAACATAGTATTATCCTTAATTACAGCCATGGCCGCCATAAAAGAGCCGGGATTATGCCATCAAAATTTAAAATAGTTTATCCTACCTTATGCGATTAAAAAGCAGTATTTTTCTCTGGGTTTCACTGGCGACGATTATCCCACTCACGGCGATGATCCTTGGCATTACCACCTACAGCGAACGCCTGTATAAAAAAAATGTTGAACGCGACATCTATGCCAATATCGAAAATATTGTTTCTGAAATTGATTTTCGCCTGAATTACGAACGCCAGTTAATCATCTCTCTGGCCAGCTCACCGGCGATGAATAACTTTTTCCCCGTACTCAAGGTCGCTGCCGATGGCGATCTGCACCATAACTATTTTGAAGAAGTAGAAAAGGTCAGCGACTTCCTGGCCGGCTTCCAGCACTCGGTACCCGGCCTCGATACGCTGCGCCTGCTGGATGTCGAAGGTAACACACTGGTCAAGGTTCGCTTTGGAAAACGCCTGCCACCACTGTTCGAATCCATGGAAGACATACCTTACGCAGAAGAAGAACTGGTGGGGAAAGATTTTCTGGGGTGGATGCATAAGTTAACCCCCTACCAGCTCGCCTATGCCCAGCTCCCCCTGAGCCAGCGGGATTATGTCAGTGGCCAGGAGACCTCGATCCTCAATTCCATTGTCCCCCTGGCGGATAGTGAACAGCAAATTATTGGCTTTCTCTCTGCCCGCTCACTCGGCGACCAGCTGGACCATATACTCAAAACACTGCCGCGCAGCCATAATTTCCAGCTTAGTATTGCTGAACTTAACCCGGACAATAAACAGCGCCATGGCATGATTTTATACAGCGATAATAAACAGATCAGTTTTAATCAGGCCCATGAACCTGAACATAATTTCCAACAGGCGATTCAACCTCAGCAATGGCAGCAACTCCAGCAGGATCGATCCGGTTCATTTATTTATACAGATACTAATCAGCATTTCTATTACCGTGAGTTTTATCCCTACAATAACCAGTTACTAAGCTGGGTCATCATACTGCAACTGGATGAGCAGGATCTTTCCGCACCCTTCCAGGGTATCCGTATCGGCATACTGGCCTTTGCCTTTGTTATCCTGGTGATCAGTTTACTGCTTGCCAACATGGGTGCCCGCCATATCGCAGAACCCATTACGCGCTTTGCCACCATACTAAAAAAATATGCCGATGGAGAAACACAGACCAACCCCCAGCTACCAGACACATCCGAAGAACTCAGGCAGCTGGACCAGTCATTTCACTATCTTGTTGATACCTTAAAAAGCGCGCAGCAGGAGAGGGACCAGGCACAATCCATGATGCTGCAACACGCAAAACTCGCCAGCATCGGTGAAATGGCGGCCGGAATAGGCCACGAACTGAATAACCCATTAAATAATATATTGTCGTTTAGCAAGCTGATTGAACGTGACCTGCCGGATGGCAACCAGACATTGAGAAATGATGTCATAGGTTTAAGGAACGAAACTCTACGTGCCAGTAAAATTATCAAGGGCATACTCAATTTTGCGCGCCAGCTACCACCGGAATATACCGAATTTGAATTACTCCCCTGGCTGGATGAAACACTACAGCTGGTTACTCCAGAGGCACATGAACACCATATTGAGCTGTTGTTGATGCCATCACCGGCAATCAATATCCAGGGTGACAGGGGCCAGTTACAACAGGTGCTGGTGAACCTGTTAATTAATGCCATACAGGCCAGTGACTCGCCGGCCGCAATTGAAATTTATGCGCAGCAGAATAATCATACTGTTAAAATTATTGTCTCCGATGAGGGCAAGGGCATCCCCAAAGAAAATCGTGACAAGATTTTCGATCCCTTTTTCAGCACCAAGAATGTAGGCGAGGGCAGTGGACTGGGTTTATCTATCAGCCTGGGTATCGTACAGTTCCATCATGGTGAGCTGGCGCTGGAACCCAACCATAAAGGCGGCATAGATGCCATCATCACCCTGCCATTAAAGTTCGGACACGATTAAATATGTCACACGATATTTGCATACACTTTATAGATGATGACCCAATGGCCGGCGATCTCTTCCGGCGTTTTAGTCGCGACCGGGATTATACGGTGAAGATTTTCCGCGAACCCGTGGTGGCACTCGACGATATCCGCGAACACGGCAGCCAGTTGATTATTACCGACCTCAGCATGCCGGGTATGTCGGGCCTCGAGCTCCTTGAATGCATTCGCCAGTCTGACCTCGAAGTCCCGGTAATTATGATTACCGGTTTCTCTACCGAAGACAATGCCATTAAGGCGCTGCGCCTGGGTGCTGCCGACTTCCTCAAAAAACCCTTCGACATGGATGAGCTGCTAGAGCTTGTTGATACCACGCTGGCAAAGGCACAACAACGCCAGATTGAAAAAAATAATCGCCCCGGTCTTGATGTGCAACAACAGCAACTGGGCATGGTTGGCCAGTCACAGGCGATCAACAAGATTTACCAGATCATCCATAAAATATCCGACATACGCTGTAACGTTATTATTGAAGGCGAGTCAGGTACCGGCAAGGAACTGGTCGCCCATGCCATACACAACCACAGTATTTTTTCAGACCAGCCCTTTATTGTAATCGATTGCGGATCACTAACCGACTCTCTACTTGAAAGTGAACTCTTCGGCCATGAAAAGGGTGCTTTCACCGGTGCCAACCAGGTTAAACACGGGTTACTTGAGGTCGCCACTGGCGGCACTATTTTTCTCGATGAAATCTGTAATATTTCAGATGCCATGCAGATGAAGCTTATGCGAGCGGTACAGGCACAACAAATCACCCGCGTCGGTGGCGTTACCCCAATTGATATCGATATACGCTTTGTCACTGCCACCAATAGAAATATTGAAGACATGATTGAACAGGGCCAGTTCCGCCACGATCTTTATCACCGACTCAATGTGGTTAATATCACCATGCCCGCATTACGTGATCGGCGCGACGATATCGTGCCGCTGATCAATCACTTTATTCATGAGTTTTCAAGTCGCTATAATCGCGACATCGAAGGCTTCGACAAGACGTCTATTGAACTACTCACAAACTATTCATGGCCGGGCAATATCCGCGAGCTACGCAACCTGGTCGAACGTTATATCGCCCTGGCCGACTCACCGGTTCTGCATGTTGACCAGGACCTGATGAATAACTCAGCAGGGCAGGGCATAGACGCCGACGCACCGACACTCGAACTGCTCGAAAAACGCTACATTATGAAAATACTGGATCGCTGCGAAGGCAACCGTGAACAGACCGCCACTATCCTCGGTATAAATAAGTCCACGCTCTGGCGCAAATTACAAAGCTGGCAGAACTTGCCAGAGCCGGAATAATTTTGCTGAACTGTAGTCGCTGATCTTAGCCATTATGGGCTATTTGGTTATTGTATAGATAAAAAAGAAAACGCAAATGAAGCAAACAGCGCAAATAAAAACGAATATTAAAATAATACTTATATACACTCAGGACTGGAGAAACTGTTCATCATTCTTTGCGTATATGCGCGTTCATTTGCGTTTTCTTTTGTTTCAGACGAACGTCAACTTCAGGGTGATGTAGACGTTTAGAGCTTAACGAATACGCCTCGCTTGCCAGTAATTGCCGGCCCAATAACTGTTGTCAAGGCTGGAAACCGTAACGCCCTTGCTCGCAGAGACATGCACAAACCGCCTGTCCTCGAGGTAGATGCCCACATGCTTTTTAAATAAACCCGTTTTAAAAAATACCAGGTCACCGGGCTTTAACTGGGCCTGCTTAACCGGCCGACCCACTTCAGACTGTAGCTCGGTGGAACGGGGTATCTCTATTCCAAAACGATTTAAAAACGATTTATACACATAGCCGGAACAATCGATACCCCGCTTACTCATACCGCCCATGCTATGGCGTACGGATTGCCATTCCGCATATTCCTTTTTTAATAACTGCTTTACCTTTTTTGTATCATCCAGGTTTACCCTTTGCTTTGCGGGTTTTATATGGTTGCTGGCAGGAGCGGAATAATGGGCAGGTGATGCACAGCCAACCATTACAAAACAGGATACACTTATTAACAGGTACTTAATCTTATTCATCTCGTTTAGCTCGGGATCAAAACGTCCTTTATGGCGTGCTCCGGTGTCGCGTGTAAAAATGCCGCGTAGATAGGGTAGAGATCATGCAGTTTCTTTACATACTGCAGCTCGTCTTTCTGTACAAATATAATGGTTCGTGTCCCTGCCGAATATTTCGGCAGGCTGGAGAGAAGCACATCCAGGTTGCTCACATTCACTCCGGCGTAATTATTGCCGTAACCATAAAAAAATTCTGCGACGATAAACACAGGTTGATCCTTTTTCAGGATATTCATCGCCTTGCGCATGGAGGATACCTGTATCTCCCTGAAACCCAGTTGCCGGTAAAGGGCGGATAACTTGGGGTGGGTTGGCGATTCGATAATACTTAATATGACTGGCTCTGACATGGCTTACTTATCTAATATAATGAATATTTCATACCTGCGGGCAACACTCTGTTAAAATAGCCGCGATTTAAACACGAGACAGCCCGATGGCACTGCTTACCCTGCGCGACATATCCCTTGGCTTTGGCGGCCCCAACTTACTCAACTCAATTAACCTACAGATTGAGAAGAAGGAGCGCCTCTGCCTATTAGGCCGTAATGGCGAGGGCAAGTCTACCCTGATGAAACTGATTGCCGGTTTTATCAAGGCCGATGATGGTTCCTTCGAGCGCCAGCAGGGTCTTAAAATTGCCTATCTTACCCAGGATGTCCCCTCTGATATAGACGGCTCCATCTATGATGTGGTTGCCTCCGGGCTGGACAAGGCCGGCGAACTGCTGGCGCGCTACCACCACGCCACTCTCGAACTGGCAGAAAACTACAATGAGCAGAGCATGGCCAAACTGGAGCGCATCCAGCATGAGCTCGAGGCCCATGATGGCTGGGCCGCGGGACAGCAGATCGACACCACGCTATCCCTGCTACAGCTGCCCCCGGATGAGCTATTTACGGACCAGTCCGGCGGCCTGAAACGCCGCGTCCTGCTGGCACGGGCACTGGTCACACAACCGGACCTGCTACTGCTGGATGAGCCCACCAATCACCTGGATATCGAGGCCATCAGCTGGCTTGAGGAATTCCTGCTCGGCTGGAACGGCAGCCTGCTGTTCGTTACCCATGACCGTTCCTTCCTGCGCAACCTGGCTACCCGCATTATCGAACTGGACCGTGGCAAGCTGACCTCATGGCCCGGCAACTACGAGGCCTATCTACTGCACAAGGCGGAGGCGCTGCATTCAGAGGCCAAAGAAAATGCCCTGTTCGATAAAAAACTGGCGCAGGAAGAGGTCTGGATCCGCCAGGGCATAAAGGCCCGCCGCACCCGTAACGAGGGCAGGGTACGCGCCCTCAAGGCGATGCGCGATGAACGTGCCCAGCGCCGCGAACGCTCCGGCACCGTGAACATGCAAATCTCGGATCAGGAACGCTCTGGCAAAATTGTTATTGAAGTGGATAACATCAGTTACAGCTATGGCGACATGCCCATTGTTAAGAACTTCAGCAGCACCATCATGCGCGGTGACCATATCGGCATCATCGGCCCCAATGGTGTCGGTAAATCGACCCTGATCCAGTTACTGCTGGGTAAACTCCAGCCCGATGAAGGCACGGTCAAACTCGGTACCAAGCTGGAGATAGCCTACTTCGACCAGCACCGCTCGGACCTCGACCTGAGCAAGTCCGTGCGCGACAACCTCGCCGAAGGCACCGATAAAATAGAAATTAACGACCGCTCAAAACACGTCATGAGCTACCTCAGTGATTTCCTGTTTGCACCCGATCGCGCCAACTCCCCGGTCAGCACGCTCTCCGGTGGCGAACGCAACCGCCTGATGCTGGCCAAGCTGTTTGCCCAGCCCTTCAATATGCTGGTCATGGACGAGCCCACCAACGACCTGGATGTAGAAACACTGGAACTGCTGGAAGAGCTGCTGCTCGACTACAAGGGCACCTTGCTCCTTGTCAGCCATGACCGCGCCTTCCTCAACAACGTTGTCACCAGCACCATTGCTTTCGAGGGTAACGGCCAGGTCTCGGAATACATCGGTGACTATGACGACTGGGTCAGGCAAAGGGCCAACACAACCAGCAACACAAAACCGGTCACCAAAGAAAAACCCCAAATCGAGACCCAAAAGCCCGCTGCAAAAAAACTCAGCTACAAGGAACAACGCGAACTCGATGCCCTGCCACAGAAAATAGAAGATCTGGAAAATGAAATCAAACAGCTCGAAGCCAGTATGGGCGATGCCAGTTTTTACCAGAATGACAAGGACACAATAGCGGCAACGACCAGGCGCTTTGAAGCGGCAGAAAAGGAACTGGAGAAAACATTCGAACGCTGGGAACAACTGGATGCAGGTGGTTGACTACAACCGCCATTAACACCCGCTTATAACACTGTAAAAGCCCTTATTTATCAAATATATAAGGGCTTTTATGCCATAGTCACAATTCGATCCACAACGCCTATGGCAAAGGCCAGATAGCAGGCTGAAATGTCATCGCTGCTTGCCTTACTACTCGTTAATTCATCCAGGTATTTTACCGTTGGCTGCCTGTAATCGAGTGGAATACTTTTTACTGCCTGCTCCAGGTTCCTGCCCGCTTCTTCATCGGCCCCCTCATCAGAATTGTAAGCCGTCCAGTAGCCTTCGGCTGCCTTTCTTATGGCCGCTGTTCGGCCGCGACTAATGATTGTTTCAAAGGCAACTTTTGCTTCTTCATATTGATCCATACTCAACTCTCTTTTATATCCACACGACAGTGATTCGCACCACTGACACCAATAATCACCGGTATCGGGGCGATTTTAATTCTTATGTTATGTATATAGCCTATGTCAGCCAGACCCGGTATAGGATACGCAGCTAAATTTAGGCGCTATACAGTGCTCTAATTCTTAACGCAGCCATTTCAAGCTTCAAAAGCGGCCGTTAAGCGCGTATTCACGGTGTTTTAAAGGATTTTTCCGCGCATATTCAAAACTTACGCGAGGCAGGCTCGATATGGGTGAGACAGGGATAGAGATGGAGATGGAATTAGAGCGAGGTAGATGGGGCAAAGCTGCGAAGCACCTTTTTCCGCGGCCCGCCCTCTGTTTTACAGTCTAATCGTTGGCCTGTTAGCTATCATCTTTATCGTCATAGGGGAATTTAGTATGACCATAACGAATAGCAAAAATAGATACCGCAAGAATAAGTATTGCGCCAGCAAGGCCAAGTACTCTTAAGGTATCCAGGCTCTTCATATCAAGAATCATGTAGCGCGCCACCGCGACGATAGCAATATAAAGGGGCATACGAACAGGCAGCTTTCCTGATTTAAGGTAGATCCCAACCATTGCCAATACTTCAAGATAGATAAAAAGCAATAATAAGTCTGACAATGTCACTTTCATTGCATTAAACATTGATACAATTTCAAAGCCCATTGCTATTACTGTCGCAATGGCTATAACGAATAATCCAATGTCTTCAACTATTACCAGTGCTTTGTAGCCTGAACTTTTAATCTTGCTCATAAATATATTCCTGATATTGAATAGCATTTGATGCTTGAATTAACTTATCACAGGCACCGGGCATAATCTCTTGAAAAGCGGGGAGGTGCGTTACTCCTCCCTTTCTGGCGCGCAAAGGCATTCAATCAGGCGCTCTACCTGTTGCGTGCAACAGCCACTGCCCATAGTGGCATAGGTCTGTTTTTTTATCTCTGCCACGGTGGTCGCCCCATTGACTATGGCATTGATAATATCCATCTTAGGCACCTCATTACAGACACATAGATTTCGGTCTAGATTCTTCTTGAGGATAGGAGGAAGTTTATCCAGGGGGTTTATGACGGCATCAGTTTTCAAAGTATGAGAAGTATAAACAGCCTGTCTAATCACAGTCAAATCAAAACCATTGTTACGCGGAATCACCCCAGTAGATAGAGTTCCAGGATGGAGAGGTAAAATAACTCTATGGCTGCTCATCTTTCGGTGCACCCAGCTCACACTTCACACAATTTAACCGTTCCCGGGCATTTGCGCACACCGTTACCACCCAGGGGCGGCTGTTCCATGGTGGCTCATGGCTAACATGCTGATTGTGCCCGCAAGCAAGCTGGGCAACCCAATGGCACCCATCATCCAGGTGAAACCCGGTGATAGGTCTATGCATCTTAGCCCTCTGGCATCTTTAATTTATTATTCACTCAGTGCCATGGATGCCATTTTCATAGTGCTTTCAAATGATTCTGCACCCGCAATAAATAAACCATTATGGCAGAACATGGCATCATCAATACCGGTCACGTCTTTAAGCGCTTTATCGGATAAACCTGCCCATTCTTTTGGTAGCGATTTTCTGTCTTCGAATGAACCGGGTTCAACCGGCACTGTTTGAATTCGCCATTGACCCGTCTGAGACGGGTAAACCATATATAAAGCCTCTGTAGATAAGGCATGTACCGTTCTTTTCCACGGCGTATATTTTTCTAATACAATCACTCTTGGATCGACTGCATTATCAATCGCTTTAGCCACAATTGCTTTCGCACTAATGCCGCCGTTAGCCGATGCGATAAACCGTGCTAATACGCGCGATGCAAAATCCACCGCCTCATCAAAACAGGCATCAAAGTGACTATCTTCTTGCCAGGTCGGGTTAAACATGGAAATCGTCTGGCTAAGGGTAATGCCTTTAGTCACCCCTTCTACATGACCACAATCGATGGCATCAATCGTTGATACCAGGCCAGCATCAACTGCATTGGCTACGTCCTGGTTACCCTGGCATATTTCCAGGCCATATTTCTGCCAAATTAACCCAAACGAAGAGTAGGGAATACCATTTTCACGCTCACCAGCACCACCTCGTTGATGATGATCAAAACGGCCTGTATCCGCGTCATATTCACCGCCTACATCAACCACAATATCGGCACTGGCAATAAGCTCTGTATCACGTGTCCGAATGAGCTTAAAAGAAGGGAACAGGCTCTTAAGTGCAGCGATACTAAAAACATCATCTGCATGAAAATTACCGTTGTGGGTTACTATCGTTTTATCAGTCATTGGTTTTGTGTCTTGTAGAGGGGGATGAAGGTATCGCTAGTTAAGCTTTAATGTTGTGTAAATTTAAGCAGCAAAAATTAATGGCGAATTCTATACGAAGACAGCGCATAAAAACAGCACATTGCAGACACCCGCAATATGCCCTGCTTAAAACCAGCATTTCAGGCCTAAAAAGAGGTCTTTAAGGCCTTATCTGCCTGATTTAAAGGGGATTGACTTAGATAAATCAATAGCTCGCGTGAGAGCTGACCCGAAATGGGGAAACTGTGAATTATTATCTATAGAGATCCTTTGGTTATTATATCGATGCTATCCTTATAATCATTTTCTAAGATTTTTATTCTAATCAGTGTTTGACTATATTTGCAATCAGTCAATATGTAGTTATAAATTCCATCTCCCAAATAGATATGCGCTATGCTTGACAATGACTATCTCTATAGCCTAACCCGTTTTTTTTGCTAATGCGAAATACTTATCTTCAGATAGAATACTAGATAACTAGTCGACTTATTTTTTTAGCTGTTCCCAATCGCACTCTATGTAATTGATACTGCAATTGCTCATCTCTAATTAGGTAGATGGCTTTTGACCTTGCTCTAAAATAATTAACACGTTTTATCACGCAACGACTCTGGAACCACTTATTATTTAAGTACCATTTGTTGAATCAATAGTAAATCTGAAGCATCAATTACGCCATCTGGTGCTTTAGATGGATAAATATCACCATGGACAAGTTCAAGTTGTGTTGCTGTCAGGCT
>Ga0224496_10000698_pt1 | contig 22861 bp, 19 predicted proteins | sample SF_Jul11_sed_USG_2_FD_168127 | JGI IMG/M metagenome (GOLD analysis project Ga0224496, IMG submission 168127) | Sediment microbial communities from San Francisco Bay, California, United States - SF_Jul11_sed_USGS_8_1 | ecosystem: Environmental > Aquatic > Marine > Sediment | place: USA...
TGATGGCCCGAGTCGGCACTCGAGTCTTACGGTACCAATTTCTGAAAATGGCTTATACGTTTATGGCCGGGCAATCCGTTGAACGTGCCCTCCCGACCCTCACCAATTTGTGGAACCATCGCTGTGCCTGTTCGATCGATTTGTTAGGGGAAGCCACGGTAAGTGAAACCGAGGCTGACCGCTATCATCAGCGATGCCTTCAAACCATGACGTATCTTGAGCACGCCACCTTGGCATGGGACCCTCAACCACTTTTAGAAAAAGACCACCTGGGCCCTCTCCCTCGAATCCAACTCTCCATCAAACTTTCGGCCCTGTATTCTCAATTGGATCCCATTGACTTTCAAGCCAGTTACGAAGGCATCGCCTCTCGCCTACGATCCATTATTGAGAAAGCTCAAACCATCCCGGCGGCCATTACCTTTGATATGGAACAGGCCGAATTAGGACCGCTTATTGTTGACGTATTTATCCGGCTGTTTTCAGAGCCTCAGTTCCATGACTATCCTCATGCCAGCATTGCTCTCCAAGCCTACCTCACGCATTCCGCGCAGACGCTCGATACGCTGTTGGATTGGGGCAAAACACGAGCGGTCCCCTTTGGCATTCGTTTAGTCAAAGGAGCTTATTGGGATTCAGAAGTCATTCGCTATCGACAACGAGGGTGGCCCGTTCCCGTCTACCTCAACAAACATGAGACCGACGCGAACTATGAAGCCCTCGCGAAGACCATCTTGGAGCATCACGCTTTCATCCGACCCGCATTTGGCTCTCACCATATTCCGACCCTCGCCTATGTTCAGGCATTAAGTGCACATCTCCATTTGCCGCACGAAACGTGTGAATATCAAATGTTGTATGGGATGGCGGAACCGTTGCGAGAGTCGGTCGTCGAGCAAGGATTCCGTTTTAGGGTTTACACCCCGATTGGAGAACTCATTCCCGGCATGTCGTATTTGGTGCGACGCTTATTGGAAAACACTGCGAATGAAAGTGTCATCCACGATCAACATAAATCGTCCGATTCTCAATCTGACGCTCTGGTATTCCCGACTCCCATTGAACATGAGGAACCCGACGTCTCCTTGGCTGAAACTGCACTGCCCTCAACCATACCAGCAAACCAAGATAGTTTTACTAACGAACCGCATACGGATTTTTCTTGTGAGGATACCCACCAAACCATGACCCAGGCATTGGATCAGATCATGCCACTTCTGGGACAAACCATTTCCTATCACGTTGCCAAAAACGTCCCGTGCCATGGCGCTACCTTGGTGTCCATCAATCCCAGTCAACCCGATCAGGTGATCGCCACATTTCCGACGGTATCCCCTGACGACATAGATCCTCTTGTTCGAGAAGCCCAAGCACACATGGCATCCTGGCGTGGTGTTTCGGCACAGACTCGCGCGGACTTGTTATTTCGTACAGCCACACTCATGCGCAACCAACGCGCAGAGTTGGCAGCATGGGAAATTCTGGAGACAGGCAAACCATGGCGAGAGGCCGATGCGGACGTGGCGGAAGCCATCGACTTTCTCGAATTTTATGGTCAAGGAATGCGACGCCTGGGCCAACCCCAACGACTTGGGACCGAACCTGGAGAACTCAATCACCGGGTATATCTTCCCCGAGGACTGGCTCTGGTGCTCCCTCCCTGGAATTTTTCCTTAGCTATTCCGACTGGTCTCGTGTCCGCCGCATTGGTCAGTGGAAACATCGTGTTGTTTAAACCCTCTGAACGTGCGCCAATGATGGGGTATCACCTGTACCGCCTGTTCCTTGAAGCTGGTCTCCCCGAAGGGATTGTGCATTTTCTTCCCGGTGGCCCGGAGCTCGGCAAAGCATTGGTTCGACATCCCGCCATTCATGTAATCGCCTTTACCGGATCTCAAACTGTGGGATTGAACATCATTCGAGAAGCCAGTCAAGTGTCACCAGGTCAGCAGCATATCAAACATGTGATTGCGGAAATGGGCGGGAAGAATGCCATCATCGTGGATGAGACCGCCGATTTGGATGAGGCCGTCATCGGAGTGTTAGAGAGTGCCACCGGCTATCAGGGCCAAAAATGTTCGGCTTGCTCTCGAGTTATTGTGGTGGAGAGCGTCTATCCCATATTTCTTGAACGTTTGAGACAGGCCGCCTCAAACATTCCTATCGGTCCCCCTACCCAGGCAAAGAACCGCATGGGGCCACTCATTGATGCTCGTGCGCTTGAAAGGGTTCGCCATTATGTCCAACTCGGGGAAAAAGATGGGATCTGCCTGTTGGATCGACAAGTCATGGGACAAGGCTATTTCCAGGGACCGGTCATTCTGACAGATCTCCCACTTTCGCACGCGGTCGTTCAAGAAGAAATATTTGGTCCGGTTATGGTGGTGTTCCAAGTCCCAACAATCCATGAGGCCTTAACCTTCGCCAATGATTCTCCATTTGCCCTAACGGGAGGAATCTATTCCAGAAGCCCAGCCAACCTTCAACTGGCTCGCGAACAATTTGAGGTCGGCAATCTCTACATCAATCGACCCATTACTGGTTCATTGGTGGGACGACAACCTTTTGGCGGGCATCGACTCTCCGGAATCGGCAAGAAAGCTGGGGGGCATGGGTACCTTGAACAATTCATGGTGGAAAAGATCATCACGGAAAATACTCTTCGCCGGGGGTTTGCTCCTACTTCATAAGACTCACTGGTGAGCAAGGGCACTGTTTAGGGTGGCTTCTCCCCAGACTTCCGCGACCTTTCGAACTGAGGTGTTAGGCCTGAAGAATGTTGCCATATCACGAAAACACACAAGAAATCAGCAACTTAGATGTAGTAGAACCCTGGCATAAGTAACAGAACACATTTCTGGATCACAAGTATGAAAATAGCTTTAGCATAAATCGCACCAGATGCGGGCCTCAATGAGCAGAAAACAATCAGTAACGCTGATTGCCTCCCGCAAGATAAAAATCAATTGACATCCTCAAAGTAGAGGCATAACATTTCAAGGAAGGTAAATGTATTGTCCTGGGACTTCTGAAATTCGAGAGTGCCCCCAGTCCCAGATTCAAACAAGAGGAGGTTACTTATGAACGACCTCAGTCCACCAAAAAAGTAAGGCCCGTGGCGAGCGCAGGCATGAACTCCTCGTCTAGGCGGGTAAAGAAATGTTGCTGAGAAGGACGTCTCATTGAAATACCGTATATGCCCGTAGGCATACAAAAGGTCCGAGAGGCCCCAATACGTTCAAGAGACATCCAATTGAGGGTAAGAACCGTGTGGATAAAAAAGTCAGTCAGAAGATAAATTAGAAAAAAGGAGACGATATCAAATAGGAAACCATCCACAAGGATCTACTCTCTGGCAACTGAGTCTTCGAAGAACATTACGAAGAGGATGTTCCGCAGCCAGCGGGTTAACAGAAAAATGGGAATTTCCGGTGCGTGAAGTGCCGGGTTGAGTGCGGGCCCTCTTTCATATGAAAGAGGGCCCGTGTTTTTTATCGGTGTGCCTTTTATTCAACCATCGGTTAACTGCCTTACACCCAAAAGCAGCCATTGAGAACCACCGACTTCTCCAGCGCGCTGTACCCCCTGCCAAGTTCTCGTTCAGGTTCATGCTTTCATGTCATACGAAAAAGGAAATTACCAGTCCTGGGCATTCCTTAATGCCCTTCACCATTCAATCGAGGAGAACATGATGAAACCACAATCGTTAGGTCTCGGAGTACTTTTTATTGTCGGCTTAATAGTGAGTGGATGTGATTCCGGGCAGTATGGAGAATCAACTCCTACAGAGCCAAAATCCGAAAGTGCCCTTATGCTCACGACCGAACCTCCGGCAGCGGGGGAGCCCTCAACGATGGGAGGGGCTCTTTTGGCCACCGCAGGGTCTGTTGGCGCTAAAGAAAATGATGAAGGGGTCACCCATTTCCAGCAGGAGCATTGGGATGTTGCCCAAGAACATTTCACTAAAGCCTTAGCCATTAATCCGGATCTTCCTGAAGGCCAATACAACCTTGCGCTCGCGTTGGATAAACTCGGGAACCACGGTGAGGCCACGAATCATTTTAAAATGGCCTTGAATTTGGCTCCTGAGGATCCACGCATCAAAGATTCCGGGATTCTCAAAGCCCATGTGGGTGGATGACCCTCAACCGTAAGAGAAGACACACTTTATCGCCAGCGCATAGGCTCCTATAGCCAAGGACCTTGTGGGAGGGGGTGCGAATGAATCTTCATCAACGAGGTTCAGAACTCATTAAACAATTAAAAGACCATGTCTTAGAGGTCCTGCGTAGTCATCCGGACGCCGGACCAGAGGGACCTGGGATTCTCCAGAAGGAGGTGGCTCGTCGGGCTGGCTTACATAGTATGGAGTGTGTGGAATTAGATCACACCTGTGGGGAGATTCTGAAGTTCCTCCACCGGGAAGGTCTGGTAGAACGACTGGACGGGAATGGGCAAGATGATAAAAAGAAGGGATGGCGACTTTGCAAAGAATAACCCTCTTTCTCCTATTGTATAACGACATTGAAACACAATAGAAAACGGGGACGTTCTCATCCCACCCCCGATCATTCCCGCAAGGCGTTGGCGGGAATTCATCCTGGGGTTCTTTTCCGGTCTCCGATCACGAAGATGGATAACCGCCAAAAACTGCGGGTATGACGACTAGGCGATGATCTCATAGCACGGCTTGAAGTTTTCTTGATCGATTTTCATACGGTGTTGCTTGATAAAAGATTGCAGGAGTTCATCCATCAATTTCATGATTGTGGAATCCCCGTGAATTTTGAATGGGCCATGTTGTTCAATGGCATTCAGCACTTGGGGCTTTACATGGCCTGCCACAATACCTGAAAAGACTCTGCGTAAATTCGCGGCCATCAGATGGATGGGTTGATCGGCATGGAGATCTAATTGCGCCATGGACTCATGGGTCGGCCCAAATGGTTGTTGGAATTCATGATCGATGGTGAGCCGCCAGTTAAAGTAGAAGGCGTCATGAGTGTGTTTACGAAATTCTCTTACACGTTGGATGCCTGTCGTCATTTCATAGGCTCCACGTTGCGGATTGTCGATGATGATTTGATAACGTCCCGCGGCTTTAGGGCCTAGTGTTTTCTTGAGAAAAGTATCAATCGTTTCAAAATAGCTCGCACTCCCTTTTGGTCCGGTAAAAATAAGCGGAAAGGGCACCTCATCATTGTCTGGATGAAGCAGGACGCCTAGCAAATAGAGAATTTCTTCCAACGTCCCTGCGCCACCAGGAAACACAAAGATCCCATGTCCCACGCGAAGAAACGCTTCCAGGCGTTTTTCGATGTCCGGCATAATCACCAGTTCATTCACAATGGGGTTCGGAGCTTCTGCCACTATGATGCCCGGTTCGGTTACCCCTAAGTATCGGCCATTTTTAATACGCTGCTTGGCATGAGCAATGGTCGCCCCTTTCATCGGTCCCTTCATGGCCCCAGGCCCACAGCCCGTACAAACATCCATGCCACGTAAACCCAATTGATGCCCCACTTCTTTGGTATATCGATACTCAACTTCGCTGATCGAATGGCCGCCCCAGCACACAACGAGATGAGGATCCTCGACAGATTGAATGATTTCGGCATTGCGTAAGATATGAAAAACCGCGTTGGTGATTCCATTGGATGTCGTTAAATCAAATTTTATATTGTGCTGAATTTCGTTGTGAACATAAATAATGTCACGTAACACCGAAAAGAGATGCTCTTTGATCCCTTGAATAAGCTCCCCATCCACAAACGCACTGGCAGGAGCGTTGATGAGTTCAAGTTTTACCCCACGATCACGTTGCACCAAGGCAATGTCAAAATCGGCATAGCGAGCAAAGAAGGCTTTAGTGTCGTCCGTATCATTCCCACTGGTCAGGACTGCCAACGCACTGTTTCTAAACAGTTCATGAAGGCCGCCTTGACTGGTCTCCCGGAGCTTCTCGACTTCCTGTTGTGACAGCATGTGCATAGAAGTATCGGGCGTTACACTGGCGCATACGCCGCGACCTGACGATGCCTGATTCAATCTGGTGTGTTTCATCTTTTCACCCCTATGTAAAGCCAGCACTGTCATAATGTGCTCATGGCAAGTCGTCTAATCCACCCTGTCTACGATTGAATCAGGGCACCTCTAGACAGTTTTAATTTCTTTTTCCATGAAAACGTTTCATCAAAGAAAATTAAGAAGTTCGACTGGTACATCTTCGATTTCCTAGAACATTGGAACACAACGGGAAGGATAGTTAAATTTACCCTTAATAATTCCTAAGCTCAACCGTTAATTCTGCAAAATAAAAAAACAGTACAGAGTTCAGAAATTTTGCAATACCAATCGACAGGATTTAAATGGAGAACACTTTTCAAGCAAAGGCATGGACGTCTTTCATATCCACAAGATCGGCAATTCTTGCCGAGTGAGTCCTTAAAGAGTCGTATGCTCGTATCTGGATAGGAGTATAGTAGGGCACCTAATTGGATGAACCCGCTCTCTGGGAGAGGAGGTTTGAATAGACAGTATTGCCTTATAAGGGAAGACGGACGGAAGAAAAACTTAAGGAGAAGTCATATGGCGGATGATTTTGCCTTCCACCATATACACAACCAATTCAGCCACATTGGTCGCATGGTCGGCAATGCGTTCGATATACTTGGAAATAAAGGAGAGGCGAATCGCACGGGAAATGGTTTGAGGATTTTCCATCATATAGGACAAGAGTTCGCGGAAGATTTGTTCATTGAACGCATCAACCCTATCATCCTCCTCAAGAACTTTGCGTGCCAGGACTGAATCTCCCCGAACAAAGGCATCAAGGGCTTCTCCAACCATTTTGATGGCATGATCTGCCATTAACGGAATATCGATATAGGGCTTTAATTGAGGCTCTTCATTCAATTCAATCGCTCGCTCACAAATATTTTCGGCTAAGTCACTCATACGCTCCAAATCGGAAGATATTTTCATAGCCGTCGTGATAAAACGAAGATCTCGTGCCGCAGGTTGCTGTAAGGCCAATAGTTCGAGGCAGGCCTCATCGACGGCCACATCCATCGTATTGACCTGACGATCATTTTCAATCACTTGGGCTGCCAGGATATCGTCTCGATCAACCAAGGCTTTGAGCGCTTGTCGGATTTGTCCTTCCACCAAGGATCCCATTCGCAAAATTTTTTGTTTGAGCTCGGCTAATTCTTCGTCAAAACGACGTTGCATAGGCATAGCAAATTCCTCTTTCCACAGGTTCAGCCGAATCGACCCGTGATGTAATCTTCTGTCCGGCGATCGGAAGGATTGGTAAAGATCGTCTTCGTATCATCATATTCAATGAGCTCTCCTAGCAAAAAGAACCCCGTCAGATCAGAGACCCGTGCGGCTTGCTGCATGTTATGCGTCACAATCACCACGGTCAATCGCTCCTTAAGGGTATACAATAGTTCTTCAATACGTCCGGTAGAAATGGGGTCAAGCGCCGAGCAGGGCTCATCCATCAACAACACATCCGGATTTACGGCCAGGGCTCTGGCAATACACAACCGCTGCTGTTGCCCACCCGAGAGCCCCAAGGCACTGCCGTGCAAGCGGTCTTTGACTTCTTCCCAAAGGCCTGCGCCTCGTAGGCTTGTTTCCACGAGGTCATCCAGCGTGGCGCGCTTTTTGACATTTTGCAATTGTGGCCCGTACGCAACATTTTGCCAGATGGATTTGGGGAAGGGATTGACCTTTTGAAACACCATCCCGACGCGCGTCCGAAGGTCGGTCACGTCCACGCCCGGATCATAGATATCATTCCCTTCCAGAAGGATTTTCCCTTCGATTCGTGTCCCATCCACCAAATCATTTAATCGATTCAGACACCGAAGCAGGGTCGATTTGCCACAACCCGAAGGCCCTATAAAGGCCGTCACCTGGTTGGCAGGAATCGGCATATTCACCTGGGTCAGGGCTTGAACTTTCCCATAAAAAAAGTTCATGTCCTGAATGACAATTTTGGGATGGCTCTCTGCTAAAGGCCTTACAGTGGATTCCATAGGCTCCTAATTGCTGTGTTCAGACGTATTCGTCATTTTTCCCACCACCAGCGTGGATCGATGCGTCCTCTCGATCGGAACTGCCGATGTTCCTGAAGTCGCCAAATTGGCGATGATCGGCATAATTGTACCTCATTTACACTGACGAGCCAGCATACTTTTTCCGCATGCGCGTTCGCAGAGCGATTGCGGCCATATTCAGCATGAGGACGACCAGGACTAAGATAAAGGTCGTGACATAGACCATAGGCTTGGCCGCCTCAACATTGGGAGATTGAAACCCCACATCAAAAATATGAAACCCTAAATGCATAAACTTTCGATCCAAGTGGACAAATGGGAAGAACCCATCCACCGGCAATGAAGGAGCCAACTTCACCACACCGGTCAGCATGAGCGGCGCCACTTCGCCTGTAGCTCGGGAGACCGCCAGAATCAGACCCGTCAAGATGCCCGGCATTGCACAGGGGAGCACCACCCGCCATAACGCTTCCAGCTTGGTCGCCCCAAGAGCTAACGACCCCTCACGATACTCACGTGGAACCGCAGACAACCCTTCCTCCGTCGCCACGATAACAACAGGAACAGTCATGAGCGCCAGAGTCAACGACGCCCAAAAAATACCTCCCGTCCCAAAGGTTGGATTGGGCAGGGCTTCAGCAAAAAATAGTTGATCCAGCGTTCCACCCACCGCATAGATAAAGAACCCTAAGCCAAACACACCAAAGACAATCGAGGGAACTCCCGCCAGATTATTCACCGCAATCCGGATCATTTGTGTGACGACACCTTGCGTCGCATATTCTTTTAAATAGAGGGCAGCCAGCACGCCAAACGGCACCACGGCGATACTCATCATCACGACCATCAGAACCGTTCCAAAAATAGCCGGGAAAATGCCCCCCTCAGTATTGGCTTCCCGCGGCTCTTCACTCAAGACCTCCCAGAAATTCTGAACATACAGCACAAGTTTTTCGCCCACTCCCAGACTATTCGGCAACCAGGCATTGACTAACGTTCCAACTTGAAACGTTTGTTCTTCTCCTGCCACATCAACGACCGTCATCCGAAAACGTTTCAGCTCATCATATAAAGCGATCAGAGCGGCATTTTGTACTTCATATCGCGCTTCCAATTCATGCACCTGTGCCTCAATAGCCCCACGCTCCCCTAATTTTACTTGACGGCTCAACTCCAGAGATCTTAGCTGCAAACGGGCCTGCTCAAGACGATAATTTAATTCAGCAATTTCTTCCTTCGCAATCGCACCAATCCGCTTTTGTATGCCATTCGTTCGTTCCAATAACGGGAATAAGATAGTCATCCCTGCTTCGTTGCCGGAAGCCAGAGACATTTCTCCTTCCTGGATTTGCTTAATCCGCCCAAAGAATTTTCCCCATTCCCGTCGCTCAAATACCACCACATCCGAAGGATACTGCTCCTTCACAATGTCGGCTCGGTCCACCCATCGAAAATCCAGGCCATAAAGATCACGATTCCCTACCTTCAGTTGAATACGTTCATGCCCTTTTGGCGTGGCAGACGATTCGGAGTCTGGAATGGTTTCGGTGGCGACCAATTCCCCTAGCACGGCACTCCCGTCGGTTAAGGTCAATTGCACCAAATCCTTAGGCCAAAAATAACCCAATCCATTGATCATGATTAAGACCAGCAACCCACTAATCATGAGCAAGGACAGCCCAAGGGCCCCGCCACAGAGCCAAATGAACAATGAGCCCGAATCCAGAAATTTCTTGATTGAAAACTTTTCCATTTTTCAATAGGTAGACAAATACGGTTTTAACCTAAATTAACAACAAAAAAATTTTACTCCTCACTACTGACTCCTTACTTTTCACTCTCAAAATTGTGAATACTTCTGACGAAGCCGCTGGCGAATCAGCTCAGCCATCGTGTTAATCGCAAAGGTAAACGCAAAGAGAATCAAGCCAGAAAGGAACAAGACTCGATACAAGGTCCCGCCATGGGGAGCTTCCGGCATTTCGACTGCAATATTGGCGGAAAGTGTTCGGAAACCGTTAAACAGGCTCCAATCTAAAATTGGCGTATTACCGGTGGCCATCAGCACAATCATCGTTTCCCCGATAGCCCGCCCAAAGCCGATCATCAAGGCCGAAAAGATTCCGGGGCTGGCCGAAACGAGAACGAGACGCGTGAGCGTTTGCCATTGTGTTGCCCCAAGAGCCAAAGACCCGGCAATTAAATGCCTGGGCACATTAGAAAGGGAATCTTCGGCAATACTAAATATAATGGGAATGACGGCAAACCCCATGGCAAAACTAATCACAATCGCATTGCGTTGATCATAGACCAGACCAAGATGATCCGTGATCCATTGTTTATAATTCCCACCAAACACTACCGCTTCAATCGAGGAGTTCAACGCAAGACACATTCCAACCGTGACCACGATCGCCACCATGATCACCAGCAAATCAATGCCATATTTATCTAATGCCGCAAGAGATCGAGGTAAGACCTGCCAAAGTAGACACACCACCCCGATCACCACAGGAAGGGTGAGAATCCCCGCCACGACGGCCGGAAAAATTTCCTCTAATAAGGGTGCAAACCACAGCCCGGCCAGAAAGCCTAAGACGACGGATGGGAGGGCCGCCATAATCTCAATGGCAGGCTTCACGATGGACCGGAGATGCGGATGCATAAACATCGCCGTATAGACGGCGCCCATGACCGCCAGAGGGACGGCCAGGATCATGGCGTATATCGTTCCCTTTAACGTGCCGAAAATAAGCGGGATGAGCCCCAGCTTGGGTTCAAATTCATCAGATCCGCTTGAGGACTGCCAGATCAGTTCAGGGTCCTCATAGCCTTCATAGGTGACAGGAAAGAACAAGGATCGAAACGTGACTTCAGGATGTGAATTATCGATAGAAAATGTCCGCAATCGCCCATCCGCCCCTAACCACACTGCGCCATTCCCCTTGGATGAAAAACGCAGAGCCGTTGACTCAACCCCGGCCTGATCAAACTCCAGAACAGTCTGCCCGGTCGTGGCATGATGCAAAACGACGTGTCCGTGACTATCTGCCGTCAAAAACCCTTTATCCCGCTGAGAGGGAGAAATGGCTTGGACCGCTCCTGTATGGGCTTGAAATGTGGCAACTTTACGGAATGGAATGTGTGACGGTTGATTCCCTTCAATCACAGGAACCCAGGTCATCACCTGACCAGCTTGGGTCCCAACAATCAATGTTCGCTCTCCAAGCAAATAGGTTAAGGCGGTGACTCCGTCTCCAGGTTCGCTAACGGCCATGCGTCGGACTTTCGGATCCGCGCCATCCTGCAATGACCATTCTAAGAGCTCGCCCTGGTCAGTTCCCGCAACCAATCGCTTGCCAAAACGATCCAACACCAGATGCGTAAGGGTTGTCTCTTGGGGCACCGCTAACCGGCGTTGCGTCACCGTCACTTCATCAGAGAAGGAAAATTCCCCCGGCTCTTTCACTTCCGTCACCCATATCCCCCCCGAACGTGTGAATGCGGCGATAACCTGTCGTTCATCTTGCTGGGTATGGGTATGGGCATGGGCATGGCGCACCAATTCCTCCTCATCTGGAATCACACGAATAGGATCATCCATCTTGCTACTGGGAACAATGGTTCGCCTGACGCCTTCAAATACAGGACGGAATTGTATGGTCACCGGAACAACCAAGCCTTCTTGAGTGGCCACACTCACGCGATGACCTTTTTGCCCGATGAGGACGGAGGACTGCACCGTACCGGCAATCTTGAGCAATCCCCCAACTTTTGGGACAGGAGTCCCCTGAGGCATCCGTAAAAATTTCAGACGATTCTCCGCCAGTACAAACACCACCTCCTGGTATTCATCAGAACCAATGACCGTCGTATTCGAAGGAAACGCTCGGGACTCCTGCACGTGGACCGTGGCAACAAGTTCTCCACTGGCCGATCGAAACAATGGGAAGACTTCCCACACCAAATAGAGAAAAATCCCCATGATACTGACAATCGTCGCCAGACCCCCAACCCAGACCACAATTCCGGCTGATCGATCTGCCATATGCCGGAAACGTCGATGGGCTGTTTGCTTATTACTGTTTGTCCATCGTCTCGGCGCTGTAGAAAGTTCTACGCCGGAGTTGGGGAGAGGCTGGTCGGTATCCATAAAGGCCTAAAGAATGCGGGTTGCGTCGTCAAAAAAAAGGCCACCTCCAGGCCATTCGGCCAGGAGGGGGCAAACATATTCGCCTACAAGGTTATTCAAGATTGCCCCGTTGTTTTTCAATGATTTTTCCACTCAAGGGGAAATACCCATCTTTTATCACCACTTGCTGCCCTTCTCGACTATACACATACGTTAAAAACTCTTTGACAATGGGTGACAAGGGTTGATTCGGCGCCTTATTGACATAGACGAATAAAAATCTCGACAACGGATAGGTCCCATTCGACGCATTCTCAAACGTCGGCTCCACGAAACCTGCTCCATCCTTCATGGCAAGAGGAATAGCCCTTACACCGGAGGTGCGATATCCAATACCACTGTATCCCATCCCCGCTTGATCTTTCGTGACACCTTGGACCACAGAAGCCGAGCCTGGCTGTTCCTTGACTTGATCTTTATAATCACCTCCCTGCAAGACTGCCTCTTTGAAAAACCCATAGGTGCCAGAGGCGGAATTTCGACCATACAAACTCACCGGCGCCTTGGCCAATGAACCCGTCAATCCCAACTGACCCCATGTCCTAACATCATCCTTCTGGCCCTGCCGACGAGTTTTCGAAAATGCGGCATCCACCTGTCCCACCGTCATACCAGGTATTGGATTATCTTTATTAACATAGACCGCCAACGCATCGATGGCCACGGGAAAGGCTGTCGGTTTATAGCCAAACTTGGCCTCAAACGCGTCCATTTCCTTACCCTTCATTTTTCGCGACATAGGCCCCAATTGTGCCGTGCCTTCGATTAACGCAGGAGGCGCAGTACTGGACCCTTTGCCTTCAATCTGAATCTTCACATTCGGATATTGTTTCCGGAAGCCTTCGGCCCACAACGTCATTAAATTATTGAGCGTATCCGATCCGATACTATTCACATTCCCAGAGACCCCACTCACTCGCTCATATCCTTTCCAGCTAGGATCATCCATGGATTCCTTGGCCCATGCCGTTGAAGAGGCCATCCCTCCGCCTCCATAGGGCCCGAACAACAGCCCAACCATCACAACCCCGATTCCCATCATCCATGTTTTTGACGCAGTCTGCATGAACAGTTCCTCCTTGCGTGAAGATAAAGATTGTACATTTTTCAGATGTCCCTTATGTAACACCTATATTACGAACGTGTTAATTGCCGGATAATTGTGCAGTGCAATCATTGTCAAACCACTGCACACCGCTGAGCCTTTATCCGAATTTCAAAAATGGCATCGACTTGGTGGACGGTGACCACCCCTTCTCGTCGAAACACGAAAACAAATCGCCCCATCGAATCCATGGAAATCTTGAAACGATCATTTCCAACGTGACCACCTGTTTTTCTGTAATAAAATCCAAGACCGTTTGCCCAACTTGCCCATCAACCATTGATGGGCTCCCAACCTTTTCTTTCAGTGTCATCATCTCTCACCTCCAGGGTTCATCGTCATTAGCCCAGGGTTCATTCAATGCCATATCAAATCAGTCATGCCAATTCTACTTGCAGCATATTGCTAGCAGGTTGGGATCAGGTTACGGCTCTGTAACGTTTTTTGGCTGGCTGGAAAATTCAGCCAGTCGCGCTTTTGACTTCAAGTTGCGACGCCTACTGCCGTAGTTCAGCAAAACCCAATCCTCCTATGCCGCCTTTAAACAAAGGGAGCACTGAAATCAGAGATTCTTTCGCACTTTAACCCGCTCCATCGGTTGAAAAAATGTGGCAGAAATGAGGTCAAATTTCGAACTTAGGTCTCTTCAATTTTTGGTCGATATATTGTGGAGAAGCAGAAATGGGATGTCAGATAGAAAATCCCTTAATCAACCTGTGCCATCGTCTTTAAAGCTGCGGGGAAGGTTCCTCTTCTTTATCCTTCCATGAACTGCCTCCTTCTCACTTGGTAACAACATTCCATGGCCAATAATCCCATGCATTTGGGCCTCATTCTTATGGCGGCTGAGAATTCGCCTGAGGTGAACATGCTGCTACAAAGCTTCTCCGCCTATGGTTTTGAACTCACACTCGTTCATGATGGGGAAACCGCCCTCACCTATAGTCAAGACCGCAAGCCCGACCTGATATTTTTAGATGTCACCTTACCGGGGCTGAGTGGGTTTGAGACCTGCCTTCGCCTCAAGGAACAGGATGAGACCAAAAACATTCCTGTTATTTTTGTCACGGCCCCATCAGATTCCCTCAGTTCGGTGAAAGGGTTTTCGGTGGGAGCCGTGGATTATGTCGCCAAGCCTTTTCAAATAGACGAAGTCATTGCTCGCATCACGACCCACTTGAAAGTCAGAAATCTTCAAGTGTTGCTTGAAGAAATAATTTCCAACCTTCAGGAGGAAGTGGCCGAACGCAAGCGCGCTGAAGAAGCCCTACAGGATTCGATGATCATAATCCAGCAGGCGAATGATCGCATGAGAAGCGATCTGGCTACAGCCGCACGAGTCCAGCAAGCGCTCTTGCCGGAAATCCTTCCCGCCATACCTGGCGTGGCCTTTGCCTGGACCTATCGCCCCTGTTCAGAGTTAGGTGGGGATTCGTTAAATGTGTTTCAACTTGATGCTGACCATGTGGGGCTGTATGTGCTGGATGTGAGTGGACATGGGGTCTCGGCATCTCTTCTTTCAGTCACCCTCAGCCGTGTGTTGATCCCTCGGCGAGACCCCTCTTGCATTTTTATCAAAGCCAACCGGGCGCCTGAGGCAGACACCCTCGTCTCTCCCGCAGAAATCGCCACTCGCTTAAATCGCATGTTTCCTATGAGCGAAGATGGGCGCCAATATTTTACTTTGATCTACGGAATTTTGAATATTCGAAACGGGGTGTTTCGGTACACCTGTGCTGGCCATCCACCTCCCTTATACCTTGCGCCCAATCAAGAGGTGATCCCATGTGAAATCGGAAATGTCCCGATCGGTCTTTTCGAAGACAGTCACTATGAGGAGGGAACAATCCAACTTCAACCAGGTGGACGCCTATTTTTGCATTCGGACGGCGTGCTCGAAGCAAAGAATGCCTCAAAGGAATTATTCGGTGAGGCGCGATTACAAGAAACATTGGAGGCCACGCAGCAATCGCCATTACAAGTCAGCGTGGATTCAATCGTGAAAGCCGCGTTGGATTGGACCGGAACCCATCACGCGCAGGATGATTTATCCATTCTCGCCTTCGAGTGGACCTCATAACATGAGCCAGCAGGCACACGATCCCAACAAACAGGTGATTCTTGACCATCAGTTCCCTGCTCGCGCGAAAGAACTGGGCCCCACACGAGCTATGACCAGAATGGCCCTCAATAATCACGGTTGGCACTCCGATATAGTAGAAGACATCGTGCTGGCGATTGATGAAGCGTGCCAGAACATTATTCGCCATGCCTACCATGGGGAATGCGATAACCAGATCACTTTGCACATCGAGCTCAACCGCAATGCCCTGGTCGTCATACTCGAAGATCAGGCCCCAGTGGTCAGTCCCGATTGCATGAACCCTCGTGAGTTTGAGGATATTCGCCCTGGCGGGTTGGGCTGTCATTTTATGCGCCAAGTGATGGATACGGTTTCTATTGGACCATCCCCAACAGGGCAAGGGAATCGTCTTCGCATGGTCAAAGGCGTGCATTAACTCTCAAAACAACTGAGTCACACACATGGAGCATCACGTCTGCGAAGAACAGGGCTATCACATCGTCACCCTCACCGGAGAGATCGACTTAGAAACCTCTCCCAAGGCTCGCCAAATTTTGCTCGATACCGTCGATCAGAGCGCAAAAGTTCTGATTGATATGGCATCCGTGACGTATATTGATAGCTCCGGTATCGCCACACTCGTGGAAGCTTTTCAACGAGCCAAAAAAAATAGAGGACAGCTAGCGTTTATTTGCCTGAACCCGGCAGTCGTCCGCGTATTGTCCCTAGCCAGACTCGACAAAGTGTTTGCCATCCATGCGGACATTGAAAGCGCCATCCATGCTGAGCTCTGACCGCCCACTTCCACCTCTCCTTCAAAAAATCGAAGCCTTAGGACGAGTCACCACCAAATGGATTGATGCGCTGGGATTTGGAACATCACTACTGTACCAATCAGTCTTTTGGATCTGTTGGGGAGGTCGCCGAAAACAGCAGGTTCGCCTTGGTCCCATCGTTTCGCAAATGATGGAAGTCGGCATTCTGGCCTTGCCGATTATCTCACTCGTCTCCATCACCATCGGACTCATGCTGGCTATTCAAGGCATTGATGCCTTGAAAGATTTCGGCGCAGAGCATCAAGTCACGTTCGGAGTCGCGCTGTCGGTCGTTCGTGAATTCGCCCCATTGATTACGGGGATTTTAGTCGCAGGTCGATCAGGTTCGGCCTTTGCCGCCCGCCTGAGTACCATGATGATTAATAATGAAGTTGATGCCTTGCGAGTAATGGGCATCAATCCGGTGCGCTTCCTCGTGGTTCCCGGCCTAGTGGCCATGACCATCATGGTCCCGTCGCTTACTCTTTGGGCAGACATCGTCGCCCTCCTTGGTGCTGGGCTCTATATCACGACCGATCTCGGCATTTCGACGGCCACCTATGTCACACAAACGGTGACCTATCTCGGAACTAAAGATGTCCTACACGGCTTAGGGAAAAGTTTGGTATTTGGGGTATTGATCACGCTTGTTGGTGTGGTGAATGGCTCATCCGTGAGCGGAGGGGCAGAAGGTGTGGGGCAGGTCACAACTCGAGCGGTCGTGCATTCCATCTTAGCCATTATATTGGCCGACCTCATTATCGTCTTCATGCTCACTCGGTCATGAGGCTATGGCAATCCCTCTTTTTGAATCTCAGCCCATGATTGAAGTCACCGATCTCACCACCCATTACGGATTTCGCAAAATCCTGAACGGCATTTCGCTGACCGTCAATAAGGGTGAAATCATGGTAATCATGGGTGGCAGCGGTTCAGGCAAGAGCACCTTTTTACGCCACTTAATTGGTCTGGAACAGCCCAGCAGCGGGTGCATCAAACTTTTAGGCCAAGACATCGGGAAGATGACCGAACAAGAGATCAATCAGTTTTATCGGAAACTAGGCGTCGCTTTTCAGAGCGGCGCCTTATTCAGCTCAATGACCGTAGGGGAAAATATTATGCTCCCGCTTCGGGAGCATACCAAGCTGGATCAAAAGACCATGGAAATCATGGTGCGTCTCAAATTGGAAGTCGTCAGTCTGGCAGGCTTTGAAAATCTGATGCCATCGGAACTTTCGGGCGGCATGTTGAAGCGAGCAGCGTTTGCACGAGCGGTGATCATGGATCCGGTCCTCCTATTTTGCGACGAGCCCTCGGCTGGGCTAGACCCGATCGTGTCGGCATCCTTAGACGAATTGATTCTCCAACTCCGAGATGCGCTCGACATGACCATCGTCGTTGTCACGCACGAACTGGAAAGTGCGTTTCGCATTGCGGACCGCATCACGGTGTTGGACAATGGCGACATTCTGACCATTGGAACAGTGGACGAAGTCCGGGCCTCTGACAACCGCCGTATCCAAGACTTGCTCAACCGCCACTTTGAAGAAGAGATCCTTGATCCCGATGAATATATAGCTCGCCTCACGGGGGAACCCAAAGAGGCTCTGACACATGCCTAACATACTATCCACTCACTCCTTAGGAACCGATTAAGACTAATGCGGGATTCTCAAAAGAATTATCTCATCGTCGGAGTGTTTGTGCTCACGATGTTGAGTGTCCTCGTCATCTGGCTTGCCGTGCTTTCTGGTAGCACACAAGCCACCACGGCCTATTACATGGAATTCGACAATGTCATCGGACTTTCTTCAGGCGGGCAAATCCTCTTTGAAGGCTATCCGGTCGGAAAAATCGAGAATATTGTGTTCACGCGCCGTCCTGAGGCCTCCGCCTATCGTCTCAATGTCGCGATTCGCGAAGGATGGGATATCCCAGAAGACAGTCTGGCAGTCATGACGCAAGCTAGCTTGCTCTCCGCAGTGGTCGTCGATATTCAGGCAGGGTCCTCCCATCAAATGTTGACGCCTGGTGATCGTATCCCCAGCTTGGGATCCACCAATATGATGACCGCCATGTCATCTGTCGCCGCGAAGTTAGGCCACCTTGCAGACACGAGCTTAAAGCCCTTACTTGAAAATCTCTCAGGAGGCACAGACTCCCTCTCTACCCTCTCCCAGGATGCCCCCATCATTCTGGATAATGTGAAAACCTTTACGAGACAATTGACCACCGCCACAACACGGCTCAATCAAATTTTGGATCAAAGCGAAAGGCCTATCGAAACCATTTTAGGAAAGGCCGAGCTGGCCTCTGGAAATATTTCCACTCTGACGACCGATTTCCATCAAACTCGAAAGCAATTGGATGCCCTATTGATCTCGATGCGAAGGATAGTCAGCAACAATAGTGGAGAAATCGATCATTCCATCGCCGATCTACACCATACCCTAGAGGTGGTCGCCAGCCATGTTCAAGAGATTAGTTCCAACTTGGAAGCCACCACACGGAATATGAACGAACTCACCACCGACCTACGCCGCAACCCTGGGCTTATCGTACGAGGCCGAGAGTTCAGTGAACCCTAAAGGGACGCATGAACATGAGAACACCGTATAGGATTTGGTTAATCTGCCAGTGTGTTGTCGGGGCCTTGGCCTTGACAGGGTGTCTCGGAGGCCAACCCTCGCCGGATTATTTTTATCGATTGAATGTGGCCGATCCAGAAGCACGATTAGATCCGGCACCTTTGCAGGGAACGCTTCAAGTCACACGGCCTTGGGCAGACGCCCTGACGAGTGAACGGCATCTTGTCTATCGAAAAGACAACAATATCTCCCAACTCAACCACCATGCCTACCATCGCTGGGTGGACTCGCCAACCCTCCTGTTACAACAGGAAATGACTCACTATCTGAGAAAGGCCGGTCTTGCACAACAAGTGGTCACACCGGAAATGCGCACGAAAGCGGACTATGCCTTATCCTGCCGAATCGCCAAATTGGAACGTGTGCTCGATCAAACCCCTCGGGTCATTCTGGAGCTTGAACTCGGGATCACATCGATGAACGATCGTCAAACGATTTTGCTACGCACCTATCGAGAAGAGCTGCCAACCAAAGACCCGGAACTAGCTTCCTCTATTGAGGCCTACAATCAAGTGCTGTCGACAATCCTTCATCGTTTTCTCACAGATGTATCCAAACTCTCCCTCCTCAAACTCACCAGCACCAAGTTCTGATTTCTTTGGCTGTCGTCCGCACCATATATCTTCATATAATCCATTCAAAGCCAGCATAAGCAAAGACCCCCATGTAGCTCGTTTTCGCTGTTAAGACAGAAGTAAAAAGACTTAATTCGAAGACTTAGCCAAAAGCCCAAATAAGACAAGGATCCCATAACTGGCCTGTGGCGAGGCCGAGCAGTGCAGCCGGCGCCGGGGGAAAGGCGGGCACTGTTTGAGCGTAGCGAGTTTGCGCGCCGCCGGGGTCGGCGAACCGAGCAGGGCAGCCGAAGAGCTTGCCCCTGCGGAGACAGGGGGCCACGCCACGGCCACCATGGTTTTGGGTCCTTTTGCCGAAACAAAAGGATCTCGGCTGCCGGGACGAACCCCGGCTCTTTCAAGAACCAGGATCAAACCACAGAACAATGAGGAGAATTGAAATGTAAACGCGGGAAAATGTCTGCGGTTGCAGAGCCAGAGGTAATCAGATCCGCAGTGCGATGCCGGTCAAAACTCGCGACCCGATCTATCCTATATCAGCAATACGTAAACCTTAATTCTAAACCCCTAAATCATTTTTTATTTCTTCCATTGCAGATTTGATTCGAGCTCTCCACGCTCTACAAAAGTTTTTACTGCTTTGAACGCAAGATCAACGTCGACAACTGTCTCCATAGGAAGATCTTGTTCCCGCCCACCGATGAAAAGAAGAACGGAGCCTATGGCCTTATCATCAGACACCAGATTAAAAAACTCTTCATTGTTGAATGTCGCATAAACAATATAACGTCCATGCGCTCCACCGCCAATTGCCATATGGGCTTCATCTTGGCCCTGCAACCTCACTATGGTGTATTTTCCGCCATTAAGTTTTCTAATGGCTGCATCAATATCTTCCCATGAAGGATTTATTAAAATATTTCCTGACTGTTCGATTCCTTCCCAAGAATCTGCAAACATTTCTACTACAAACATACGGCATCTCCTTCACTTGTGGTTAGGTCTTGAAATTCTACAATCCAGCAATTGATGGTTTATTTTTTAAAAATTGGCAGCACCACCTCAACCGTTGTCCCTTTGCCTAATTCACTCTGAATACGGAGTTGCCCACCCAGCAGCTGCACCAGATGCTTGACGATAGACAAGCCAAGTCCAGTCCCGCCTTCTTCCCGAGATCGCGCACGATCCACACGGTAAAACCGTTCGGTGATCCGAGATAAATCGGTTGAAGGAATTCCCTGCCCGGTATCTTTCACCTGCAAGACGACCGATGTTCCCAATCGCTGCACCAGAAATGAAATACTCCCACCCTCCAAGGAATATTTAATCGCATTGTCGACAAGATTGACGAGGATTTGAACGACGCGGTCCCTGTCAGCCCATACACAGTCCGTTTCAGCAATCTGGTTAAGGAAAAGAAGGCGTTTCTTTTGGCTTTGCGACCGAAGCATTTCGGTCACCTCATCAACAACATCCTTCAATCCTACCGTTTCCCACCGCAGAACGACTTTCCCGGATTCAATTTCTGTGAGACTTCGTAAGTCATCCACTAATCGGTTGAGTCGCTCAGCATGTTGATGCGCCACATGCACAAATTTACGATTATTCGGCGTCTCGAGAGATGGTTCATCAATTAACGTCTCCAGGTATCCAATGATCGCGGCCAGCGGGGTCCGTAATTCATGCGACACGTTATCAATAAATTCCGCACGGACCTGTTCTAAACGACGTAATTGGGTGACATCATGCAACACGATCACGCTACCCTTTTTCCGATTGGCCAGGGGAAACGGCAATCCATACACTTCAACGATCATCCGTGACGGTGCATGAATTTCAACTTCCACACGTTGCCGTTCATGAAGCGCTAGAGCTCGACATCGTTCGACCAATTCAGCTAATTCCTTATTACGAATGACTTCCCACACTGAACGTCCTTTCAACTGTTGTTCATCTAATCCAAGAATTCGGCAGGCACTGGAATTGCTGAAAAGAACATGGCCTTGAGGGTCAAAGGCTACGACTCCTTCCAACAAATTTTGAACAATGGCGGAAATTTTCGCTCGTTCCTCTTCAAGGTTGCCCATCCGTTTCTGTATTTGATTGACAGTTTGCTGAAGTTCGGATCCCAAAGCCTCCGGTGAGAACGAACGAGGGGGAAGACTCTCTTGGCTCTCAGTTACTTTCTGCAATTCGACAAGGCCGGCGCGAATCTTCTCTTCCTTGTCACGAGTCTGACTCCAAGCCTTCTGAGTGATCCTAAACCCCGTGCTAAGCAAGACGATCCCCAGAAACACTATTGCCCACAATGACCATCCCCAGGTCAGACCCGCCCCAACCACGAACATAGCGGCAACCATCCATCCGACAAGAACGAATGGAGGATTACCCATGGCTGGTTCTCACAGACCGAAGAAACCGCGTATCAATCCATTTCAGCTTCAAAACGATATCCCACACCTTTCACGGTCACAACCCGCTTCTGTTCCTCCCCTAACTTTTCTCGAAGCCGTCGAATATGGACATCCACCGTGCGCGACTCAATATCAACGGCATTGGCATAGCCCCACACCGTTTCCATAATTTGCTCCCGGTTGAGCACACGTCCATTGGCCTTCATCAGACCGCATAACAGATCAAACTCTTTGACGGTCAGATCGACCGCTTTTCCTGCGATCGAAACCTGATGTTTCCCCTCATCTACTAATAGAGTTCCAACCTGCTGCACGGAGGGCAAGTCTTGGGGCAGGCCCCGCCGCAATACGGCTTTCACCCGAGCCACGAGCTCCCGTGGACTAAAGGGTTTCACCATATAATCATCAGCTCCCATTTCCAAGCCCACGATGCGATCCACTTCTTCCGCCTTAGCCGTTAACATGATGATGGCCACCGACGAGGTTTTAGGATCTTTACGGAGTTTCCGGCATACCTCCAACCCATCCACCCCCGGCAGCATAAGATCGAGCACAATCAAATCAGGAGTCCGCTCTCTGGCTAACTGAAGCGCTGTTTCCCCATTTCGAGCTTCCAGACATTTGAGGCCATCTTTTTCGAGATGATATCGAACAAGGTCAACCAGATCCTTTTCATCATCGACGACTAACACGGTGGCAGACATAGCTATTTCTCCTCAAGATGACGCATCAGAATCCCGGCTTTCCGTCGCACCACGCGTCTTGATGTTTTTTTCAAAGTATCGTTTTATCGCGGCCATGGCATAACAATCATCCTCATTATATTCCAAAATTCGATTCATCAATGCGTCATTGGCTGGATTCGCTAAATAGTCGTTATACCACGCGATGGAGTTGGCTCCGGACGGATCGACGTCTCGCCATTGAAACCCGATAAACTTGGCGATGTGTTTAATGCCA
>Ga0224496_10000699_pt1 | contig 22819 bp, 18 predicted proteins | sample SF_Jul11_sed_USG_2_FD_168127 | JGI IMG/M metagenome (GOLD analysis project Ga0224496, IMG submission 168127) | Sediment microbial communities from San Francisco Bay, California, United States - SF_Jul11_sed_USGS_8_1 | ecosystem: Environmental > Aquatic > Marine > Sediment | place: USA...
ATAGGGGTCGTTGCCGGGGTTGTCTGGGAACTCCCTGTTCCTCTCTTCCGGTAGCGTCACCACCAGCTGCCCGTAATGCTGGTCCCTGTGCCATACGTAGTTCTCTGCCTCGTAGAACCCAGCGTCTCCCCTGACGGTCAGGGCCTCCTTCTCCCCGAAGGATGAGACATACTTTGAAAGGTCCCGCACCATCCGGTCCGTCATCTCTATTGAGGTCCCGGGCGGCAGCTTCATGGCAACGTGATAGCGGAAGTAACTGCCGGGGAAGAACTGTATGTTCATCAGAGGAACTAGCCCGGACATGCTCAGACCGAATATCATGGCTGCGGCCACGAAGGCCGCGACAAGCGCTGCAAGCGCCTTCTTCCTGTGCATGAGGAGCCTGTTGAGGATGCGGAAGTACAATTTCCAGACAGGGGCGAACATGCCAGTGGAAATGTGCCTTGCCAGCTCTCTCTCCCCCTCATCATCCGTCACACCTGTCTCCATATGGCGCGGGCCCCAGTCGTAAATATGCACTGGAAGTATCAGCAGGGCCTCAATGAGGCTGGCAAAGAGCGCAAATGAGACGGTCACCGGTATTACGCTGAAAAAGTCTCCTGTGGAACCGGTCATGATAAGAAGGGGCAGGAAGGCAAGTATTGTTGTGACGGCGGAGCTTGTAACGGGCAGAGCCACCTCCCCGGCCCCGTCTATCACCGCGTCCTTCATGGACTTGCCCATCTGCAGATGGCGGAAGGTGTTCTCCAGTATGACGATGGCGTCGTCCACTATGATGCCCGATATGAGCACGAAGGAAAAAAGGCTTATGGTGTTAATGGACTGCCCTGAGAGTTTTAGGAAGAGCACGGTGCAGAGGAAGGAGAAGGGGATGCCGATGGCAGCCAGCATGGCGTTGCGGAACCCGAGCGTTATCCAGAGTACGCATGTCACAAGCGCCATGCCGATTATCAGGTTCCATCCCAGGGTGCTCACGGAGTCCTCTATCTCTATGGTGGAGTCGTTCGTGAGCTTGACTATCACCCCGTCGCGTGCGTGTGCATTTGCAAAGGCCCGGCTGATGGATTTTGCCTCATCCACTATTGCCAGGGCGTTTGCGTGGTCCTCCTTTGTGATGATGAGACTGAGGGCGCTCATGCCGTCCACTGTGGAAATTATTGAGGGGTCGCGGTGGCTCATGCGCGCGCTCACTACAAGGTCCCTGACGCGCACGAAGGTGCCGTCCCCGTCCCGGCGCACTATTACATCCAGGGCGTCCTCCTGCCGTGAGAACTTGCCTCCCGCATCCAGCATGTAGCCGGAATCGCCAGAGCGGAACCTGCCCGTGGGTATCTTTACATTCGCGGCCTCCACCGCGGAGGCCGCCTGCTGAAAGCTTACGCCGAAGCGCCGGAGCTTTTCCGGATCCAGGGAGACGTGGAACTCCTTTACATACTCTCCCCTGAGGGTTACCTCCTTAACCCCCTGGACGCCCAGGACGTTGCGCTTGAGCTCCTCTGCCAGGAGCGTGAGCGTCCGGTTGGGGACGTCCCCGGCTATGTTGATTATTATCACCGGCATCCAGAACTGGGTGTTGATGTAGAAGAACATGGGCTCGTCCGCCTCCGGGGGGAGGTCCTTCTGAACGTTGAGGATGCGGAAGCGGAGGTCGTCGTATAGCGCCTCGTAATCGCTGTCGTCCAGGAACTTGACCTCTATGGATGAGTAGTTGCGGAAGGACTTGGACTGCACGTATTCCACGTTCTCAAGGCCGTCTATGGCCTCCTCTATCCTGGAGGTTACCATGTCCTCCACGTCCTCCGCGGATGCCCCGTAATAGACCGTGCCGATGAAGACCTTCCCTATGTCCACAGGAGGCATGTTCTCCACCGGCATGGTCAGGAGGCTCATCGCCCCGGCCACAATAAGGATCACAAAGACCAGGTTCATGAAGACGGTCTGTTTGAGGGAATAACGGATAAGGGGACGCATATATTAATTCTTCTTGGCCGGCTCGCCCGCCGGACGACCGGCAGGCAGCAGCTCGTCGCCCGGCCTCAGGCTCCCGTCATCGGCCACGATCAGGCCGTCGCCGCTCTCGTCCGTAACTATGACAGGGACTGACACACCTGTGGCCCTGAGCACCACCATCGGGTTCTCATACCTCCAGCTCACGGCCCCGCGCGGCACCAGCAGGCCCTCCGTCCTGACCATGACGGGAAGCTCCAGCGTGAGCCCCCCCCTCGGGGCAAGGCCCGCTGTATTCACTATCGCTATCTCCACCGCGGATTTTCTGGTGCGCTCGTCAAAGTCCGGGTTCTGCCAGTTCACGCCTGCCTCGACCGGTCTGCCCTCAAGCCTTGCCTCCATGGTGTTGCCGATGGCGGAGAGCTCCTCGTACTCCCTCAGCGAGACGGACAGGGGGACCACGAGGCTTGAGAAATCAGATGCCTTTCCAAGGGGCTGCCCTGGGGCCACCACTTCGCCCGGCTCGACCATCCTGCCTGTTATGACCCAGCCCTCTGGGGGGCCCACCATATGGCGGCGGCGCTTCTCCCTGAGCTCCTTCAGTCCCACCTCCACCGCCCCCCGCTCGGCGCTCACAGAGCCAAGCTCCAGGTTGGCCTGCGCCAGCTGCTGCTCAGAGGCGTCGTACTTCGAGGCGGAGGTGCTGCCCTGTTTGTACAGGCTGCTGATCCGCTTGAACTCCTTTGCCAGGTAACGGGCGTGGGATTCGGCGCGCTTCTCCGCGGCCCTCAGTCGCTCCAGCTGTTTTTGGGTGCTCTCCAGTGACAGGTCTATAAACGTGGTGTCTATCTCCACAAAGGGCGCGTTCTGGACCGCCTGTCCCACCTCGTAGTTGACTGCCTTGACGCGCCCGCCCACCTCCGAGGTGAGCGTGATGCTGTCGGAGGCGCGCGTATAGCCCTTGAGGACCACGCGCTTTCTGGCCTCGCGCACAACAAGGTAGGATGCAGCCGGTGTGTTTGCGACCAGGAGCGCTGAGTTCATGGGCCCCGAAGCGGCATCCTGACGGTCCGGGGCATCGGGCTTGTCCTCGGTAGCGGCAAGGGCGGCCAGCGCTATCATGGAGAGTAGTAACAGAACGGCAAGTATCTCTTTAATGCGGGCTCCCATGCGTTCTCCTTGAATGAATAAACATGACCATTTAAATCATATACCTTATCCATCCGCTTTTCAATGTTTGCCGGCATTAGTCTTTACCGCGGAAGAGGCCTTGCAACATAAACCCTTACATCGTTACCGGCCCGCAGGCTAGAGGGCAAATCCCCCTTCCAGTGCAATCTCGCTCAGCTTTTTTCTATCGGAGGGGAATTCCCGTTCCTGGAGTTTAGCGGGCAGATCTTCCTTCTCCCCCGGCCTCCCGACGGCGGCCATGGCCTCAACCTGAAATTCATCGCTGACGTGCAAGGATTCCTTTGCCCTGTCATAGTCGAACCCCTGCATGCCATGGACCACCAGCCCCATAAGAGAGCCCTGAAGCGCGAGGCTCGCCCAGGCAGCCCCGGTGTCATATGAATGTGTCCTTGAAGGTTGACCGTTAAAGTCAAAGGTCCTTTTGGATACCATGACTATCAGGACGGCCGCTTTCTTAGCCCAGCCCCTGTTATTCTCGCTCAGCAGGTCCAGGAAGGTCTCCCAGTGCTCCGTGTTTCTCCTGGCGTACAGTATCCTCCAGGGCTGGTTGTTCATGGAGGACGGCGCCCATCTTGCAGCCTCGAAGAGGCGGTTCATCTCCTCCATGTCCAGTTCCTCCCCGGACATGGCCCTTGGGGACCACCGGTTAGGAAAGAGAGGATCCACCCCATGTCCAGGGGTCCTGTATTTCAAGACATCCATTTTTTCCACCATGTCCTTAACTCCTTTAAATAAACTGCTGTTTAACGGCTGAATAATGCCAGATACAGGAACCCGGCCAGGGGATGGGTAGAGACATGAGCAAAACCGTTACTCTCCATAAGGCCTACCAGTTCATTCTCTTCCATCCTTACGCTCAGGGGCGGCCCGGGAGTATCCTCGACCTTTGAATATTCAATGACAGCTACCCGGCCTTCGGGCCTAAGTACGCGCCGTATCTCCTCGAACATGCCGGGATGCTCTCGGCCCACATCGTGCACTACGGTGGAGAGAAGACATGCGTCAATGGAGTTCCCGGCAAGCGGGTAATTGCCGGCTATATCCTGCACCTCGGCATGAAGCCAGGAGATGTTCCCCTTTTCAGCGGCCTGCCTTAGTGCCTCTATTCCCTCTGTCCACAGGTCAAAGGAGAACACCCCGCCATCAGGACCTGCCTGCCCGGCCGCCAGCAGCGAGTACTCGCCCCTGCCGCAGCCGAGGTCGAGGAAGGTCTCTCCTCTACCGAGCCCTATCGCATTGAGCAGCCTTTCCTTATCTACGAATGAATAGCTGCTCTTCCCTGCTCCATGCAGATGTTTATGCTCTCCCATCCCGATGTCTCTCCTGCAAATCCGGATTCTTTGTCTATAATTATACATCCCCAGTGGCCTGCAGAGAGTGGGGGAGCCTCGGTCAGGTGAATTAAGAACAGAAAGGTTCGATCCTCGGGTGAGAGACTGGAGACCAGGACCTCTGCCCTTGTTCATGGCTGTCAACGCTGAGAGCGCATTGAATTGGACAGGCGAATGTTTCCGGTCAATAATATCTGGAGGCCACAAATGCGCGGACCAGTGGAACGACTCTGAAGGCTGGAATGCATCAAGTCGGGACTGTCAGGCCTCCAGTTCCGTTGTATAATTATGTTGACCCGAAACTTTCACCATCTTGCCGGAGCCCTTCAGGAAGGAGAGAACATGCCGAGACGACCCGCAGGCAGAAACCTTGCACTCATCATGACAGGCTCGCTTGCCCTGCAGCTAGCCTTTATCGCGAGGTCGGGTTTTACATTCGCCCAGAAGACCTATCTCACCCTGTTCGACGACGCAATGGTGTCGATGCGCTATGCCCGTAACCTGGCCGAGGGGTTCGGACTTGTATGGAACCCGGGAGAGTACGTGGAGGGCTATACCAACCTCCTCTGGACGCTCTGGATGGCGCTCCTGCACCTTATTCCTGTGGACGAGTCAAAGATCTACCTCCTGGTGATGCTTTCAGGTGTTGCCATTCTGCTGCTGAACACATACACCGTCCGGCTGATAGCCTCCGCCCTGACAGAACACACTTTGGCAGTGGACCTGGCCACAGCCTTGTCCGCTTTTTACTACCCACTGATATTCTGGACCCTTCGCGGGATGGAGGTGGGCCTTGTGACACTGCAGGTAAGCCTCATGGTCCTGTTAGGGCTGCGCCTCACTGAAACGTTCTCGCATAGGAGGCTTCTGGCACTGTGCGCCCTGTTTTCCTCTTCTCTTCTGACAAGGCCAGACGCCCTTGTGCCCTGCCTTGCGGTAATGCTGTTCCTGCTTATCAGCGAAACGCCGGAGAGGAGGAAAGTGCTGTGCGGCCTGGCCCTGGCCCTCGCCGGGACCATCGGGATGCATACCCTCTTCAGGTATCATTACTACGGCGACCTTCTGCCCAACACGTACTATCTCAAGATGACAGGGATCCCCTTTATGCATAGGCTGGACCGGGGGCTCACGTACTTCCTGCAAATACTTGTCTACAAGCTGGCCCTGCCGATTTCACTCGCTGTCCCGCTTCTGCTGAAAAGGGAAGGGGACGGGGCTGCCGGAGCTAACAGGCTCCTGCTGCCCGTCTTTGTAATCATGGGGCAGCTATGTTATTCAGTCTATGTCGGCGGGGACGCGTGGGAGATATTCATGTTCTCAAACAGGTTCATCACCCCGGCCATCCCACTGCTTTTTATTCTGACCGCCATGGGGCTTGAGAGGATAACCTCCCAGGCGAGACCGAAATACATTATATCCGTCTGCCTGGCGGCCTTTGGCATGGCAAGCATGTACCTGCTGCTTCCTGCCCTCGGGCTTGTCCGGCTACCTGATGTGCTGGCCTTCTATCTGTTCAGACCCTTCTGGCGCTCATGGCCCCTTCTTGCCTCCTTCGGGCTCCTGGTGTTCTCATACCTTGTGGCACTGAGCAGTACACCGGCAGGCTGGACCAGCACTGCAGGCATAAGGGTACGCATGGTGGCAAGGGCTGCGCTCGGGCCCGCGCTCTTCCTCCTTGTCTTCCTCCCAATGAACTTCCATCACTATAAAAGCTGGGCCCGGTTAAATTACGAACATTTCTACGACGAGAGCAGCAGGATACAGGTTGCCCGGTGGGTACGGAACTATCCTGTCAAGGACGCCAGGATCGCAGTCTCATGGGCCGGGACAGTCCCATATTTCACAGGAAACTATTCCATCGACATCCTGGGGAAGTGCGACAGGAAGATAGCGAGGATGGCCCCGGTGACAGGGTTCAATCCGGGGCATAACAAGTGGGACATCGACTACAGCATAGGCGAGCTCGAGCCCGATATAATCATCGAGGTCCATGGCAAGGTCTCTGGGCAGGACCGCGCAAGGATTGTAACGGAATACGGCTATACCCCACTTGCAGAGGATACTTACGGCCTGGACGCCTTCTATGTCAGGACTGAAGGGAGGCAAGGGGTCCCGGAGTGAATGCCCCAACCTCGCCGACACCCCCAATCGACCTGAGGGGGGGGTGTACGACAGACGACATTGGTGGGCTGTTTATGATATATTTATCCGATGCGATACTTAATGGTAACAGCGGCGGCACTGCTCGTATTCTCGGCAATCGCCACATCCAGGGCCTCGGCATACAGCGAGATAGTGGGCGCGTGCGAGACAGACTGCAAGAAGTGCCACCAGATAACGATGGAGGACGCCACTGACATCGTCCGGAGGATCAACCCCGAGATAGAGGTCATGGACATCAAGCTCAGCCAGATAAGCGGGCTGTGGGAGCTTGTGATAAAGGCCCGCGGCAAGCGCGGCATCGCCTATATAGACTTCTCAAAGCAGCATATTATCACGGGCTCCATAATCCAGGTAAAGTCCTCCTTGAACCTCACCAACAACAAGCTCTACGAGCTGAACAAGGTGGACGTCTCCCAGATACCCCTGGACGACGCGCTGGTGATGGGAGACCCCAAGGCAAAGTACAGGGCCATTGTCTTCCACGACCCTGACTGCCCCCTCTGCCGCAAGCTCCACCAGGAGATGCAGAAAATACTGGAGGAGCGCAAGGACATCGTGTTCTTCATAAAGCTGCTTCCGCTCAAGACCCACCCCTCCGCCTACCGCAAGGCAAAGGCCATAGTATGCGAGCGGTCCCTCAGGATGCTGGAGCGCGCGCTGGCCGCCCGGAGCGTGCCTGAGCCCACCTGCGAGACCACCGAGGTGGACGACACCATAGACCTGGCCGAGCGCATGGGCATAACCGGCACACCAACGGTAATACTCCCTGACGGCGGCGTGGAGGCTGGCATCATGAACGCGGAACAGCTGGCGGACCTCATAGTGGCCGCAGGCGAGCTGGTGGACTCGACGCCCGAGAGGTAGGCATTTCACCACCTCGGCTCAATCCAAGGAAAGCACTGCCTTTATGACATCACTGGCCCCGTTGGTGCACAAGGGGTTAGAATACTCATATGCTCAGGACTATAGTTATACTTGCCTGCCTGACGGCCCCGATTCTGGCGCCACCACCCACCCATGCCATGGGCCTTGGCGTTTTCTACGCAGCCGGCACCGGTGATTCCACCACGCGCATAGAAGGTTCGGCCGATATTGACAGGACCCTTCATTTTACAGGCAGCGGGATATGGATGGACACCAACATATCAAGGGACGAGACATTCAATTACCGTCTCTCCCTGGCTTCCGGGAGCTATGGCGACAGGGACGCTCCCTATGACTCCATTGTGATGATACACGACCTGGGTTTCAGCCCGGCACGCAACAGGAGGTCGCGCCTCTGGGTGGGTCCCGAGATAATGCTTAACTTCATTGACGACAGCTCCACCCCGGAGAGCCCCAGGCTTTTCGGGTTCGGGATGGGACTGGCGATAGGGGGGAACGTCAATCTTGCCAAGAGGCTGGGTTTTAACCTGAAGGCTGCCTATATCTCCCAGACCCTGACCGGGAATATGATCATCGCCGGGACCCGCACGGATGTGACCACAAAGGACGGGTTCATCTACACCTCCCTCTCCCTGTCTCTCAGGTTCGGGGAGCGTTTTTAGGCCTCTTTTACGACCTGAGCAGACCGCGAGTGTTATAAATTCGCCACAATCCCTGTTATAATATGAGTGCGACATTGGAGACTATTATTCCTTACGCCAGTATAACCATCTGATTTATCATAAATTCAGGAACCTGGCATGTCTATTGCTTTTTTATTGAAGATGGAAGCAGTATCTAACATATGAGACACGATAGACGAATCCGCAAGGATCGCCATTTAAGGAGGGGCTTTTATATGAAAAGATTCTTGATCATGGTGTTAGTTTTCATAATGGTGCCGCTTGCCGCCGCTTCGGCCCATGCAAGCGGTATCGGTTTTTATGCCGGCGGAGGGAGCGGAGATTCAGAGATAGACACCGGCTCCTACTGGTGGGCCCTGACGAATTCAAACAGCTCTGACATGGAAATGGGAAGCGCGGGCCTGGTCTTCGATACCAACCTGTCCGAGGACCGGCTATTCAATTACAGGCTGGAACTGGGGAAGGGCAAATATACCTGGAAGGACTTCCCCAAAGGCCAGGAGTCCGAGCTGGAGCAGACTGTCATGACGCATGACTTCGGTTTCGGCATACTGAGGACCAAGGCTGTAAGACTCTGGCTGGGGCCTGAGATAAGGCTCTCCAAGACAAATGACACGGTCAACGGGGTCGATTACGATATGATGGGTTTCGGCTTCGGCCTTGCCCTCGGCCTGAACATAAACCTTATCGACCCCATAACCATAGGCCTCAAGGCGAGCTTCCTGAACCAGACACTGAATGGAGACTACAGTTACGACGACCCCATGTTCGGCCTGATCTCCCAGGACATCTCGGTGGACGACAACATCTCCATGCTCACCGCTGCCCTCATATTCAGGTTCGGCGAACGGTTCTAGGTTACGGCAGCGCTTCATACTACGTTATTACTCCCGGGGAGCGGGGGGCATGCCCCCGCTCCCTTTTATTATCTTATGGCACAGCATAAACGTGACCGCATCAAGCCGACACCCGTCAAACGGATCAGGCTGCGGGTATACTATTTTGTACCGATGCCTGATAGCCTGCTGGGGCCCGGGCGGGCCCTGGGCATCAGCGCACGAACCAGTATGTTAAAATAATCCTGATGAAACCCAAACCGGACATAAGGCCGAACTGGCACGACTACTTCATCGATATCGCCCGCTCTGTATCCAGGCGAGCAACATGCCTGAGGCGCAAGTACGGCGCGGTCATAACAAACGCCAACAACATAGTAAGCACAGGCTATAACGGCGCGCCCAGGGGGATGCGGGACTGCCTCGAAGAGGGAAAATGCACAAGAAAGATGCTTGACATCCCCCATGGCCAGCGCTATGAGCTGTGCCACAGCGTACATGCCGAGGCCAACGCCATCATCAGGGCCTCCATGCACGAACTGGACGGGGCTACAATATACATCTCGGGCGTTGACGAAAAGGGAAGCGAATGCGATTCAGCCCCCTGCATGATGTGCAAACGCATGATACTCAACGCGCGCATCTCTCTGGTGGTCTACTCTGACGGCAAGGGTGGCTTCCACGCCGTCTCCCCAGAGGACTGGCTTGGGGAGCGCGTCTGATGGGGGACCTCTGGGCCGTTCCCGGCTGGCGAGACGTACTTGATGTCGCCGTTGTCTCCCTTATTCTCTACAAACTGCTCAAGGCATTCAAAGGCACCAGGGCCGCGCGCATTCTTGTAGGCCTTGCGCTCCTCCTGGCGGTCTCGCTGATCGCAAGCGCCCTGTCACTCAATACGCTTGAGTGGCTGCTGCAGGGCTTCTGGGCATACATCGTCATTGCCCTCATAGTCATATTCCAGCCTGAGATCAGACGCACACTGGCAAGGATAGGAGAGGCACGGTTCCTCAAGGCCTTCACATCGGCCGAGGAACTCAGGGGGCTGGAGGAGATAGTGCGCGCATCCGTGTCAATGGCGGAACGCAAGATCGGTGCATTGATAGTCATCGAGAGAGAGACAGGCCTGGGGGATTTCATCGAACTTGGGACAATGCTCGATGCAAAGGTCTCCAAACCCCTGCTAATATCCATCTTCCATCCCACCTCTCCCATCCATGACGGCGCGGTGGTAATAAGAGGCAACAGGATAGTGGCTGCCGGATGTTTTCTGCCCATAGCCCTCAGCTCAACAATCTCCCCCTCCCTGGGAACCCGGCACAGGGCGGCACTGGGGATAACGGAGGAGTCGGACGCCGTAGTGATCATAGTATCGGAGGAGACAGGGGACATCTCAATGTCCATCTCCGGAAGGCTGGAGTCCAAGATAGACATGGGCTCCCTGCGTGACATATTGACCAACATGTTCACCTCGAAGAAGGCTGCCCAATGAACAAGGACCGTCTGATGATGATATACGCAGTGCTCCTGGCCCTCACGTTGTGGGGCTTCGTGATAACGCGCGGAGATGCTGGCATAACGCTGGAGGTGCCGGTGGAGTTCGAGAACATCCCCGCCGGCCTCACGGTTACCGAGGGTTCCAGCATGACGGTAAGGGTAAGTGTCAGCGGCCACGAGCGTTTCATCAAGCAGCTGGGGCCCGAGGACATCCAGGTAAGGGCGTCGCTTGAGAAGCTCAAGAAGGGAGAGAACACCCATCTACTGAAGCACGAGGATATCACAGTGCCCCCCGGCCTCGAGGTAACAGGACTGAGCCCCTCCATGCTCCACCTGAGGGCAGAGGAAAGGTCTACCAGGAAAGTGCCGGTGACCGCAGCCATTACCGGCCTGCCTGCCGAGGGATATGCGGTACGCAGGATAATCGTAAACCCCACGGCGGTGACAATAGAGGGAGTCCGAAGGTCCCTCAAGAGCGTGGACATGCTCTACACCCTCCCGGTGGACATCATGTCAGCCACCGGCGATGTGGTCACAGAGGCGAAGCTCAACATGAACGGCATGCCTGTAACGGTCCAGGAAAAAACAGTCACGGTTACCGTGACCATAACAAAGGAGAAAAAATGACATGGGCCTTTTCGGCACTGACGGCATAAGGGGAGAGGTCAACAAACACCCAATGACGCCCGAGACCGTGCTGAGGGTCGGGGCCGCAGCAGCTACCGTGCTGAGGCCCGAGGGACACGCCAGGAACATGGTCATCATCGGCAAGGACACCAGGCTGTCTGGCTACATGGTGGAGAGCGCTCTGACCTCCGGCATATGCTCCATGGGAATGAACGTCACGCTCCTCGGGCCACTGCCTACTCCGGGGGTGGCCTTTCTGACCCGGGCCCTGAGGGCGGACGCCGGCATTGCCATATCCGCATCTCACAACCCCTTTGAGGACAACGGCATAAAGATATTCTCCCGCGACGGGCTCAAGCTGCCCGACGATGTGGAGAGAAGGATCGAGAAACTGGTTGCAGGAAAGACCCTGTTCAAGAAGCGCCCGCACGGCGAGGGCATAGGCAAGGCTTACAGGCTGGAGGACGCCACCGGACGCTACATAGAGTACATAAAGTCAACGGTGCCCAAGGGCATGACGCTTGAGGGCATAAGGGTGGTGGTCGACTCCGCAAACGGGGCCGCATACAAGGTCACCCCATGGGTCCTGAGGGAGCTGGGGGCCGAGGTGATCTCCATAAACGACCGGCCCGACGGCATGAATATCAACGCAGGGTGCGGTTCGCTCCACCTGGACGCCCTTGCCAGTGCTGTCAAGGAGCACAAGGCGCACATAGGCGTGGCCCATGACGGGGACGCTGACCGCACGCTCTTCTGCGACCACAAGGGAAGACATGTGGACGGCGACCTTATCCTGGGGATATGGGCCCTGGAGATGAAGACGGCATGCAGGCTCAAGGGGGACACGGTTGTGGCCACAGTCATGACAAACCTTGGGATAGAGAACTTCCTCCACCGCCACGGGATCAGACTCATACGCACCAAGGTGGGAGACCGCTACGTCACCGAGCGCATGCTCAGGGACGGCCTCAACCTCGGGGGCGAGCAGTCGGGGCACATTGTGCACTTCGATTACAACACAACGGGCGACGGTCCCATCACCGCCCTCCACGTGCTCTACCTCATGAAGAAACTCAACATGTCGCTCAACGAGATGACCAGGGGCATCGCAGTTTACCCGCAGGTACTGATCAACGTGCCTGTGGAGAAAAAGACCGGGTGGAACCGCGACCAGGAGATACTCAAGACCATCAAGCTGGTTGAGGAGCGCCTGGGCGAAAAGGGCCGTGTGCTTGTCAGGGCCTCGGGCACGGAGAACAAGATCCGCGTTATGGTTGAGGGTTCCGAGGCAGGGCAGACAAACAGGGCGGCAAAGGAGATAGCCGACAAAGTCAGGACCCGGATGACTTGATACATCTAGCCTCATTCGTCGGGGGCTCTGCTCTCTGGCAGGCATGGCCCTTTCTGCCGCGCATTGTACTTGCCGCCCTTCTTCTGGCCCTTGTCCTTCTTTCCCTCAGGAAACAACACAGGACCTCCCTGATGCTTATCGCAGGCTTTGCACTGGCCATGCTCCGCGCCCCTGCTCCCGTACCTGACAGCTGGCACAACCCGGTTGTCCTCAGCGGGTACTTCAGCGAGCCCGCACGCCATTTCGAAAAGTTCGACTCCCAGCCCTTTGTCCCGGACCGCCCCCCGCCCGGAGCGCCCGGATTGTTCAACGTCCTCTCCACAGCATCCGGAGCGGATCCGGAAGGTTTCAGGGCAGGCACTCCCTATACGCTAAAGCTCAGGATGACGGCACCACGTAAACGCAGGAACCCGGGGGCATGGGACTCTGGCTTATACGCCCGGCTCATAAGCGCCGAGCCCGGCGGAACAGCTCCGGGCATCTCCCTGCCGCGCCGCATTGCCTCGCTCAGGGAAGAGATAGGAGAGGAAATAGACTCTCGCATGGAGCCAGGAGAGGCAGCCCTTGTGAAGGCTGTAACAGTTGGCCTCAGGGACACCATGCCGCAGGAACTCAGGCAGGACTTCAGGCGCTCAGGCCTCTCACATATACTGAGCATATCGGGCACACATTTCGGTTTCTTCGCGGTGGCCCTATTCTTCGTCATCAAGACTGCCCTGGAGATGCTTCCGCACAGCTCGCTCCTCAGGATGTCAATGCACATCTCGGCCGCACAGGCCGCCGCTCTCCTTACCCTGCCCCTCATGCTCTTCTACCTCGCGCTCTCGGGCGGCTCTACGCCGTCGGTAAGGGCCTTTGTGATGATATCGCTCTTCCTCTGCGGGCTTCTCCTGGGCTCAAGGGGCTGCTGGCAGTCATTCCTGGCCGCGGCCGCTTTCGTCCTTGTGCTCATGGACCCCTCTGTGGTAACGACCCTATCCTTTCTCATGTCCTTCTCAGCAGTGCTTTTCATAGGCCTCGCGCTCAGGCGGACGGAGGGGCCCTTGAGAGCTGAGAGGGAGGAGCCGGGGATGCCCGCGCGTATCGCCCGGCTCCTTGTCACTAAGCCCCTGAGCCTGACGCTTGCCGCAACCTTCGGCGTGCTGCCATTCGTGATCCACTGGTTCCACGAGGTAAGCCTCATCTCGCCCCTGGCCAATATCGCCGTGACAGGCATCGCAGGCCTGCTCCTTATCCCCCTGTCAATAGCAGGGGCCGTGGCATATGCAGCAGTGGGTTCCTTTGTAACAGCACCGGTTGTGAGTCCGCTGGCCTCGCTCTGTCTGACCCTTGCTCATACAGCCGGAGCACAGGGCTGGGCCTCGACCGCGCTGCCAGGGATGCCAGCGGTCATGATACCAATATATTTTGCCTGCACCCTGCCCTGGTTCATCACCAGGGACCGGAGGCTCATGCCGCTTCTTCTTGTCCCCTTTCTTGCCTACGGCTCTCTTGCCCTTTATTCCAGCCATAACAGGGACGTTACGCTTACTCTCCTGGAGACCGGCCGCTCCGACGCCATGGTTATGGAGCTTCCCGGAAACCGCGCGGTTGTCATAGACACAGGCAGCTCCGGCACGGAAGTGTCCGCGTACCTGAGGGCCAGGGGGCTCACCGGCATAGAGGCCCTTGTACTCACCCATTCGCATCACGACCACACAGGGGGCGCAGGCAAGCTGGTCAAGCAATTCAAAGTAAAGGAAGCATGGGACAACGGCAGGCTCAAGCGGAAGAACAGAAGGCCGCTGGACGGCATACCCATAAGGCACCTTGCCAGAGGCGATACCGTCGAGCTTGCCGGAGTGAAGTTCAAGGCGCTCCATCCTTACCTGGGATATGAATCTGAAGAGGGCGGCACACGGAGGACGAACAACGACTCGCTGGTCATGAGGGCTGAGGTCATGGGCGGAAGCTCTGTGCTCCTGACAGGGGACGCTCAGGCAGACGCTGTCGCTGCGCTCGGGATGCTTGAGGAGGAAGAGCACAGAAGCGAAGTGCTCAAGGCCCCCCACCACGGCAAACAGCCGGAGGTGGTCAGGAAACTCGTGTCCATGGCAAAGCCCTCCAGGCTGGTGCTGACGGGCTACGACGCAAAGGGTTTAGATGGCCTTCCACTCATGAGCACAGGCGACTGCGGGGCAATCAAGGTGGACCTTTCCTCATCCCCGCCCAAGGTGAAGACCTTCGTAGAGTTCGCTCCTGTTCTAGACCCGGGGACATTCAGGGATGAACTTCATAACCTTGCCACCCTTTTCACTGTGTGGTGATTCACCTTCTAGCCGCGCCTGAAGACCCCTTCCGTGTCATCCTGTCGGGCGATTGACAACCCTGCTACTGATAGATGATATTAGTAGGAAGGTATCACCTGTGAGGTTCAGGCCCAGATGAAACACCCTGCAGCAAAGAGAAATTTCGGCCATATAGATATCCCACTTCAGCGCGTGCACATTGAGCTGACTAACATATGTGAGTTCGACTGCGTATTCTGCCCGAAGGAACGCATGAAGAGGAAGCCGGGCAGGATGGACGCCGCGCTGGCCAAGAGGCTCATCTCGGAAGTGGGGGCGGAGTCCATCGCCGATAAGGTGACCTTTCATGTAATGGGCGAGCCCACGCTGCACCCTGACCTGTTCGAGATACTTGCCCACGCCGAGAATGAAGGCGTGCAGGTCGGCCTGACCACCAACGGAAGATCCCTTGGGGGGGAGGCAGGGAGAAAACTCCTGGAGTTCGGCCTCCACCAGATTGACGTCTCGCTCCAGACCCCTGATGAAAAGTCTTTCGCTCTGAGAAAGGCAAAGGGAATTACCTTTGAAGAATACATGGGCGGGATACTGGATTTTTTCACCGCTTACAGGAAACGCTGGCCACTTAGCAGGTTCAAGTTCAGGTTCCTCAATACAACGCGCAAACCAAGCTCGCTCAAGGACTCCATAGGCGACCTCCAGGTCATGGCATCCTCGGACGAACTTCGATCCACCTTCGGCAAATGGGCCGCCATCATCTACGACCGCCTTGGCGCGGACGAGAATTCCAGGACCGAGGCGATGAAGGGCATAAGCAGGCTCGTCTGGTGGAAATGGAATGTTATCGAGGTATACCCCGGCGTATTCTTTGAGACCTATATCCTGAGCGACTGGGGACATGCCTTTGAGGGCGGCGGAGATATAAAGCCCGCATGGGCGGGACACTGTTTCGGGATGAGAGACCACTTCGCCGTGCTTTATAACGGGGACGTGACGCTCTGCTGCATTGACTTCGACGGGGCGACCGCAGCGGGAAACGTCAAAGACAAGACGCTCAAGGGTGTGCTTTCCTCCCCGGAGGTGGGAAAGATAGTTGACGGATTCAAGCGCATGAAGCTCGTGCACCCCTACTGCAAGCACTGTCTCGGAAGCAGCTCACTGGTCTCCTGGGCGCTGAAGCCCGTGATTACGGTCATCGGGCTCAAGGCCCTGAAACCATTCTTCTATAATCAGTCGAGCGTCTACCCGCCTGAAAAGACCTCCATTAAATAAAAAGCATTTACTGCTCATCCGCCAGCATGAATAACTACTTCTGTAAATAACAGGCATCAGGGGCTATAAATTCTCTCACCTTCCAATAGAGATCAGCATTTCATTATCTCCCTCAATGCCTCACTCCCAGAATGCTACAATAAGTTAAATAGTCTCATTAATGGTTATGGGAGCAGAAATCCGATGAAAAAGGACATTAGCGACTATTATACATATCTCTTAATGGCACTCTTCCTGATCTTCCCCCATTCAATCTGGTCATATGAGAGCAAGGGTGCGATGTTTGCTACCATTCAGACCGGCCTTTTAAGTGCAGCAATCGCGTTACCACTGCGTTATATGTTCAGGAAAATTGGGCCAGGAAGCTTGAAAGCGGTTATCCTTTTCTGCTTTCTTATCTCTTTTTCATGGGCTACCGTTGGGGGTTTAAAAGGCATGGAGGTTCACGGAGTGAGCGGAATGACATACGTGATACTTGTGACGTTTCAATTTGGAATTCCTTTGATTATTATTTTATTGCCGCTCGCTTTACTTGCTCGGTGGATTATTGAGAGGCGTCCAGGTAAAGAACCGAAAAACAATTGACCTCCAAGACAAGGCAGCAATGTTAAAGTAAAATCTTTCAGCAAGTTTGCATGTGAAGTCCATGGAACGCTACTGGATTTTGATATCAAAGCATCTTACTGAAGAGGGCACAGTATATTTACTCTTTAGAAAACCCTTGACGTAAAGACGTGACAATGGATTAAAGAAGCTGGACGCGCCTTTAGTATCGCGTGACGCGTGAGACCCCGTCGGTCTGGGTAATGGAGCGGACCACCTTGCTCAGCTGCTTCTTGTCCCTTACCTCAAGCACGAATGTGATGCGCGCCCTTCTCTCCTGGCTCGACGTGGTCGCCTCCAGGTGGCTAATGTTGATGTCCTCGGCCGATATGACAGAGCTCAGGTTCGCTATGATGCCCGGCTTGTCCTCGGCTTCCACCACCACCCGGGCATAAGATGCCGTGTCCTGAAGCGGTGCCCAGTCCACCTCTATGAGGCGTGCGCTGTCCAGGGCCAGCCGTTCTAGGTTGGTGCAGTCCCGCCTGTGCACCGCCACCCCCTTGCCTCTAGTGATGAAACCTATCAGGTCGTCACCGGGCACAGGGAAACAGCACTTGGCCGTATGGTAGAGCACGTCGTCTATGCCCTTTATGGTTATGCCCTTGTGGTCGCCTTCCTTTGTCTTGGCCTTGGTCTTTACCGGCTCGGGCTGCTCACGGTCGGGCTGAAGCCGGTTGAGCACCTGGTGCGGGGAGACCTTGCCGTAGCCCACGTCCGCGTACAGGTCTTCAAGTGTCTTGAGCTTGTAACCCTCCAGGACCTCGGCCATCTGCTCGCCCTTGAGTTCGGAGAGGGGCAGGTTGTTCTTCCTGAACTCGTCCTCCAGCAGTTTGTGTCCGAGCTCAACGCTCTGCTTGCGCTCCTCTGTCTTGAGCCACTGCTTGATGCGGTTGCGGGCCCTCTGCGTGATGGCCCACTTGAGCCAGTCGCGGCTTGGCTTGTGGGCCTTGGAGGTGATTATGTCCACTGTATTGCCGCTAGTGAGCTTGTGCCTCAGGGGGACCATGCGGCCGTTCACCCTGGCGCCCACGCATGTGTGCCCGACCTCCGTGTGAATGGCATAGGCCAGGTCGATGGGGGTGGATTCCTCAGGTAGCTCCTTTATGTCCCCCTTGGGCGTGAAGACGTATATGACGTCAGGGGAAACCTCTCCTTTCACGGCCTCCATGAAAGCGCGCGCGTCGGCCTCTTCCTCCTGCTGTGACTGCACAAGCTCCCTGAGCCATGAGACGAACCTGTCGTCGCGCCCCCTGAAGCCTCCCTGCTCCTTGTACTTCCAGTGCGAGGCGATGCCCTCCTCCGCCACCCGGTCCATGTCCTCGGTGCGTATCTGGAACTCCACGCGCTCGCCTCCCGGCCCTATGACCGTGGTATGGAGCGACTGGTACATGTTGGACTTGGGGACGCCTATGTAGTCCTTGAACTTTCCGGGCACGGGCTTGTATAGGGAGTGTATGAGCCCTATGATGGCGTAGCAGTTGGCCTTGGTGTCCGTGATGATCCTTACCCCCAGCACGTCGTGGACCTGTTCAAAGGATATGCCCTGGCGCTGCATCTTCTGGTAGATACCGTAGAAGTGCTTCACCCTGCCCTTGACAGTGCCGGTAAGGCCCTCCTCCTTGAGCCTGGCCGTGACAGAGGCCGCCAGTGCGTTGACGTACCCCATGTGCTCGGAACGCTTCTTTCGGACCTTGCCCTCGATGTCCGAGTATATGGAGGGGAAGAGGTACTTGAAACTGAGGTCCTCGAACTCTGTCTTTATCCATCCTATGCCAAGGCGGTTGGCCAGCGGGGCGTATATCTCCAGGGTCTCCTTTGCTATGCGCTGCCTCTTGTCCTCGGGCAGGAAGTCCAGCGTGCGCATGTTATGCAGACGGTCCGCGAACTTGATGAGGATCACGCGGATGTCCTCGGACATGCTCAGGAGCATCTTGCGGAAGTTCTCGGCCTGGGCCTGCTCGCGGCTCTTGAACTCCATCTTCGCCAGTTTGGTAAGAGAGTCCACCAGGAAGGCCAGCTCGTAGCCGAAGAGCTTCTTGATGTCGTCCGTTGTTATGTGGGTGTCTTCTATTGTGTCGTGCAGCAGGGCGGCAGCGATGGTGACCACGTCCATGCGCATCTCTGCAAGGATGTCCGCCACTGCCACTGGGTGGGCCATGTACGGCGTGCCCTCCTTGCGCTTCTGAAGGCCGTGGGCCTCGCTACTGAACCAGTAGGCCCTCTGGAGGAACTCCACATCCGCCCCCGGGCTGTATGCGCGCACCTTTTCCGCAAGCTCCTCTATGTTGCGGGCCTCGGCGTGCCTGCCTTTTTCAAAGGCGCTGTTCTTCATAGGATTATTATAACCACTGCGGGGTGCGCGGTGCGTCCATTTATACCGTGGGGCAGCCTATTCCCTTGAGCCGGGGGCTATCTCTATGATGGTAACCTCAGGCGGAGAGAACACCCTTATGGGCGGGCCCCAGAGGCCGGTTCCCCGGCTCACGTACATCCATGAGCCGCCCTCCAGATAATAAAGCCCTGCTACGCGGGGGTAGAACATCCTGACAACCAGCCCAAAGGGGAATATCTGCCCCTTGTGCGTATGGCCAGAAAGCTGAAGGTCATGGACGCCCTTGTTGTCGGAATACGGCATATGCTTCAGCAGCAGGTTGAAGTTGTCCTCCGGCAGCCCCTCGAACAGGGAAGAGTCGGCAACCTCAGGGGGCTGGCCCGTGGTCATTCGCGAGGGGAAGTCCGCGCCTGCGATGCTCAGCGGCAGCGTGTCTATCTCCAGTGCCTCGCTCCTGAGCACCCTGAACCCTGAGCCCTCGGTGAAAGCTATCGCCTTATCAAGCCCTGCGTAGTATTCGTGGTTCCCCAATACCGCGAACATCCCGTAACGTGGGCTCAGCCCTGCAAACAGGGCTGAGAGCGAGTCGGAGTCGAAGGTTGTGCCGTCCACAAGGTCGCCGGTGGAGACGATTATGTCCGGCTTTTCGTCCCTGAGGATATCAACTATTCTCCTGATACGCTTCTCCCCTGTCATAAGGCCTATGTGCACATCGGATATCTGCGCTATGCGGACCTTTCTGCGCATGGGGTTCATCTTGTCGGAGGTCATGCTTACCCGCTCGACCCTTATGTTCTTCCCCTCGAAGTACCCGTAGACGAATAGCGTCAGCGACAGGGCAAGCGGCACCCAGAACATGGCAGCTGCGTCAGGGTAAAATCGCCATCCGGTCCCCTTGCCAAAAACCAGGGCCGCAAGCCGGTATATCTCAAGGGCCAGGCCAGCGGAGACGAACAGGAACACGAGCCCGAACCAGGCAAAGGCAATGTAAGCAAGTGGGCGGGCTATGAAATCGTGCCCCCTGCTCTCAAAAGCCCGTACGAGTATCGGCGCGGCCACCATGAAGAGGCAGAGCCCGGCCACCCAGAGCGTGCCCCTTGCACCAAGGTCGAAGCCCCACCTCGCACGCAGGAGCACATAGGCGTTCATGCCGCCGTATATGACCATGTATATGAATAGAAATAATGACATCTGCGCTGACCTGCTCATACAGATGTATTATTGCCTTTGTGAGAGCAGGTGTCAATCCGTCTTTGATAGCCACAGGCTTTACTGGCCCGCTTCCGGAGTGTAAACTAGGAGTCATAACATGCTGCAAAGGGAGGCAAGGCAGTGGCCATAAGCGATTTTTTCAAGCCTGTTGGTCTTATAGAAGCGGACGAGGTCAGGGGACTCTTAAAGGAAAAGCGCCTGGAGCAATACAATCTGGTTGACGTCAGGGAGATACACGAGTACGCTGAAGGGCACCTGCCTGGCGCTATTCATATCCCTCTGAGCGAACTTCAGATGCGCTCGGACGAGCTGGACTCCTCAAGGCCAACAGTGGCCTACTGACGGAGCGGCAAACGCAGCCGGTCGGCTGCGGCAATCCTTGATACCGCAGGCTTCAATGTCAAAAGCATGGAGGGCGGCATTAACTCCTACCATGGCCTTGTGGCTACCGGCGGACCGGAGGCCGGGATGGCATGGTTTCCGGAGGGCTCTGATACGCCTCAACTGACTGCGATGGCATGGCTCCTTGAGGACGGCACCGGGAAATTCTACGCCCATGCCTGCAAGCATATCTGCAGGGAAGACGCGCACAGGCAGCTCATCTCCATGCTGGAGTCAGCGGAGGACGCGCACAAGAGGAGGCTGATGGAAACCTGCTCAACCCTTATGGGGCGGGAACCCCGTGAGGACTTCCCCAAAGGCATAATCGAGATGCCGGAAGAGGACTACATGGAGGGCGGGATAAAAGTGGCCGAGGCCCTTGAGTGGGCACAGGGGCGCGATATAAGAGACGTGCTTGAGCTCATGATGGCCCTTGAGGCAAACGCCCTTGACCTGTATATAAGGATGTCCAGGCGTGTTGATGAGGATTCCGCAAAGGTGTTTGTCTCCATAGCCGACGAGGAGCGCCAGCACCTCAACAGGCTCGGCGAGGCGCTTGTCGGGCTCTAGTCTCGCATGTCCTCCGGGAGCTGCCAGAACACATTGCCACTTCAACAACCCGCAACGCAATGCCTGTTGTGCTTTTCCATATGGGGCCATCCATGGTTGCTGCATCTGTTATAATGACCCATATCTGAACCGGAGGGAACCATGTCCGATATTATGCTCGAGGGATTGAGAAATCCGACAGTAGCGGAGAAAGCAGGGCCGTTCTTCAGCGATGTAGTCAAGGACTCCGGAGAACTGCTGCACTCCATCCACCTCACTGGCAGCGCACTGACAGAGGACTACGACAGAAAGACATCAGATATAAACTCTGTGATAGTCCTTAAGCAAATGGACCTGGGTTTTCTGGAAGCCCTCGCGCCCAAAGGCAGGAGATACAGAAAATCATCCATAGCCTCGCCCCTTATCATGACACCTGAATATATACAGAACTCGCTCGATGTCTTCCCCATAGAGTTCCTGAATCTCAGGCTCTGTCATCATACGGTTTACGGAGACCACATATTCGCGGACATCGCCATTAAAAGGGAGGACCTGAGGCTCCAGTGTGAACGGGAGATAAGGGTCAAGCTCATAGGCCTTCGACAGGGATACCTCTCAAGCATGGGCGAGCCCGATAAACTGGCCGAGGGTTTCACGTCTTCAATCACGGGGTACATCCCCTTGTTGAGAGGCTTGATAGAACTGACTGGCACTGAACCGCCCTTGCCGTCTCATGAGGTCATCGATGTCCTTTCCAGGAGCATATCGGTTGACTGCTCGGTCTTCATGGAAGTACTGAACGCAAAGAAGGCCGGGTTCGGCAAGACCGCCCTTGATACGATATTCGAGCGGTATTATAAAGCGACAGAGCAGGTAGGGAAGGTAGTAGATGACATCAAAGTCTAGATTTCCTGCACTGCTTGTCTTCTTCTCGGTCTTTATCACGGCTCTTACGGTTTTATCCCCGTCCTGTCTTGCATCCAGCCTCCCCGGGAAACCATATAGCCATATCATTGACCTTGCCGGCATCATTGACAATTCAACCGAGGAGAAACTGGTACGTCTTCTCATGGAGCTTGAGGAAAAGACAGGAGCGCAGGTGGTGGTACTGAGTGTGGATTCCCTGGGAGGGGTTCCGCTTGAGGAGTTCTCGCTGGAAGTTGCCGAGAAATGGGGCCTCGGCCAGAAGGGTGCGGACAACGGGCTCCTCATACTCTTTGCCATAAAGGAACGCAAGTACCGCTTCGAGGTGGGATACGGACTAGAGGGCATCCTGCCCGACAGCCTCGTAGGGAGCATTGGTAGAGAACGTATCGTTCCTTATTTCAAGAGAGGTAATTATTCCGAAGGGGCATCTTCTGCCGTGCTCTATGTCGCCCGAATCATAGCACAAGACAAGGGAGCCACCTTGATAGGCATGCCAGCCATGCGCCCTCCTGCAGAGCCCAGAAAAACAGGCGGCTCCTTTTGGGACAGGGCATTTTTCGTTCTGTTCGGGCTCTTTATGTTGTATGTCTTTTTCAAGGTGCTCACGCCCCCCCCCGGTGGCGGCCAAGGTGGCAGTGGCTGGAGAGGCGGATACTACCCCGGCGGAGGCGGACACGGCGGCGGATTCGGGGGCGGAGGCGGTTTCAGCGGCGGAGGCGGTTTCAGCGGCGGAGGCGGTTTCAGCGGCGG